>Ga0307514_10001626_pt1 | contig 26317 bp, 19 predicted proteins | sample 16_EM_MG_FD_203088 | JGI IMG/M metagenome (GOLD analysis project Ga0307514, IMG submission 203088) | Populus trichocarpa ectomycorrhiza microbial communities from riparian zone in the Pacific Northwest, United States - 16_EM | ecosystem: Host-associated > Plants > Roots > Unclassified | place... | reverse complement strand
TCCCGTACACCGAACAGGCTTCGCCCCACTCCCCCGAGGACCAGTCGTCGGCCGCACCCCACTGGCTTCCCGCGCCCGAGCCGCGGCCGGGCGCCGAACTGGTCCCACCGATCCGGGCCGCCGTCGACTTCTCCTTCACCCCGCTGGAGATGGATCACCCCTCGCCCTTCGGGGTCACCGTCGTCCTGATGGAAGAGGACGGCTACAACATCCGCCTCACGGACACGTTCGCTCCCTGACAACACCATGACGTACGTTCCGGGACCGTCCGCCTCGACGAGCCCCGACAGCGAGCCACCGTCCCGCTGTTGAGGGTGCCGGCGAGGTCCCGGAGTCGATCCGGTCCTTGGCGGACCCTATTGCCCAGCGTCTCGCGCGAGACCACGACGAGCTACTCGTCGCCCTTTCCCGCTCCGAGCCGGGCGACGAGTTCCCGTTTGAGCACCTTCCCGCTCGGGCCCAGCGGGAGAGCGGCGGCGAACTCCACGCGGCGCGGGTACTTGTAGGAGGCGATGCGCCGACGAGTCCAGGCGATGACGCTCTCCGCGAGAGACGCGTCCGTCGCGGCGCCGGGGCGGAGCACGATCACCGCGCATATCTCCTGGCCGTAGCGCGCGTCCGGGACGCCGACAACTGCCACCTGGGCGACGGAAGGGTGGCGGGAAAGGATCTCCTCGACCTCGCGCGGGTACACGTTGTACCCGCCGCGCACGATCATGTCCTTCTTGCGGTCGACGATCGTCAGATAGCCCTCGGCGTCCTTGACTCCGAGGTCCCCCGAGCGGAACCAACCGTCCACGAGCGCGGCCGCGGTGGCCGCGGGGTCGTCGAGGTAACCGATCATGACGTTGTGGCCGCGGACCACGATCTCGCCGACCTCGCCCGGCGGGAGCAGCACGATCCTGTCCTCGGTACCAGCCCTGGCGATCTCCGCCTCCACACCCCGGATCGGCTTGCCCACGGTGCCCGGCCGACGTGGCCAGGCACTCTGGTTGTAGGCGACGCACGGGGAGGTCTCGGTCAGGCCGTAGCCCTCGTAGACGGGGCAGCCGAAGGTCGCCTCGAAGTCCTGGAGCACCCGGACCGGCAGCGCCGAGCCCCCGGAGTACGCCCGGGCGAGCGGCGGACGGCGGGTGTCCCGGGCCGCGGCCTCCAGCAGCGCGATGTACACCGTCGGCACGCCCATGACGACCGTGCAGCCCTCGCGCACCATCAGGTCGAGCGCCCGGTCCGGTGTGAAGCGGGACATCAGGACGAGGGTCGCGCCGGCGCGGAAGCACGTCCCCATGCCGCAGACCTGGCCGAAGGTGTGGAACAGGGGCAGGCAGCCAAGGAGGACATCGTCGGCGTGCATGGCGAAGGGCGAGAGCATCGTCGTGTCGATGTTCAGGACCAGATTGAGGTGGCTGAGCATGACGCCCTTGGGGCGGCCCGTGGTACCCGAGGTGTAGAGGATCAGCGCGATGTCGTCCGGCGCACAGGGCACCGGGGCCTCGACCGGCACGGCCCGAGCCACGAGTCTGTCCAGGGCCGTCCCGCTGCCGTCGTCGTCCGCCTCCACGGTCAGCAGCGGAACCTCCGCGCGCTTCGCCGCCCGCTCCCCCTCCCCGAGGAGCGACCCTGCGCACAGCAGGACCCGGGCCCCCGAGTGCCGGAGGATGTACTCGATCTCCTCCGTCTTCAGCAGCGCGTTCACCGGTACGACGGTCGCGCCGACAGCGAGAACGCCGAAGTACGCCGCCGGGAAGGCCGGTGTGTTGGGCAGGAGCAGCGCGACCCGGTCGCCGGGGCCGATGCCCCGGTCGCGCAGCACCGCCGCGTGCCGGCGCGCGGTCAGCCAGAGGTCGCCGTACGAGATGCGCTGGTCTCCGGCCACCAGCGCCGTCCGGTCGGGGCAGCGCGTGGCGGAGTCCGCGAGCACATTCGCCGCCGAGAGCGTGGCACCGGCCCTCATCGGTTCGGCCCGCGCATTCCGGAACGGCCGGAAGAATCCTTGTGAATCCGTGGCAGGGCGATTTCACATTCGGTCATCGATACTCCGCTTTCGCGCGAAGGCGCACTTTGCAGGGACCGCACGGCATCCTACGATGAGGCGCGCCGGAGGGAAAGCGACAGAGAGCGAGTATGAGACATGTCCGAGTACATGGATTTCTTCGCACGCCTTGGGCAGGAGACATCCGAGCGGAAAAGGGAGTTTCTGGAGCTCGGCCGTATCGCGGGCCGCTTCCCCGTGGCCGATACGGCACACCATGGCGAGATCTCGATCTGGTGCAGCAACGACTACTTAGGTATGGGGCAGCACCCTGACGTTCTGGCGGCGATGAAGTCCGCCGTCGACGAATGCGGAGCCGGCTCCGGCGGTTCGCGCAACATAGGCGGGACGAACCACTATCACGTCGCATTGGAGGCGGAACTCGCCGCGCTGCACGGAAAGGAGGACGCGGTGTTGTTCACCTCCGGGTATTCCGCCAACGAGGGCGCGCTCTCCGTGCTCGCCGGCCGCATCGACGACTGTGCCGTGTTCTCCGACCAGTTGAACCACGCGTCGATCATCGACGGTTTGCGGCACAGCGGAGCCCAGAAGTTCATCTTCCGGCACAACGACTGCGCGCATCTTGAGAAACTGTTGTCCGGTGTGGATCCGCAGCGGCCAAAACTCGTCGTGACGGAGTCCGTGCACTCGATGCGCGGCGATATCGCGCCACTCGCGGAGATCGCCGACATCGCCAAGCGGTACGGGGCGGTGACGTTCGTGGACGAGGTGCACGCCGTCGGCATGTACGGCCCCGAGGGTGCCGGCATCGCGGCGCAGGAGGGCCTCGCCCCCGCGTTCACCGTGGTCATGGGGACGTTGGCCAAGGGCTTCGGGATGACCGGCGGTTATGTGGCCGGGCCCGCCGTCCTGATGGACGCGGTCCGGGCCTTCGCCCGCTCGTTCATCTTCACCACGGCACTGCCGCCCGCGGTGGCGGCCGGCGCGCTCGCCGCCGTACGGCATCTGCGCGGCTCCCAGCGGGAACGCGAGCGGCTCACGGCCAACGCCACTCTGATGCACGGCCTGTTGCGGGACCGGGGCATCCCGTTCCTGTCCGATCAGACACACATCGTGTCGGTCCTGGTCGGTGAGGACCGCCTCTGCAAAACGATGTCGGCACTGCTGCTGGAGCGGCACGGCGCCTATGTGCAGGCCATCAACGCGCCGAGCGTGCCGATGGGCGAGGAGATCCTCCGGGTCGCCCCCTCCGCCGTTCACGAGGCCGCCGATGTCCGCCGGTTCGTCGACGCGCTGGACGGGATCTGGACCGAACTCGGCGCGTCGCGCGAAGACGCCGCGGTGGCGGCACCCTAGGTGTGCCGGACGCCGCGACGCCTGCGTGATCCTCGGGGCCGGACCAGGTGTGTTGTCCAAGGACGTCGGTGACGGTCGGCACGCCTAGTCTGCTTGCGACGAGATGCGGCGCATCTCCGCGGACTCGGCCAGCACTTCCTCCCAGGTCCCCGCCGCGTCCACGCGCCCGTCCTTCAGGACCACCACCCGGGCCGCCGCGCGCAACAGCGCGGGCCGGTGCGACACCGCGAGGACGGTGACCGAGCCGTCCAGCAGCCGGCTCCACAGAAGTTGCTCGGTCGCGGGGTCCAGGGCGCTGGAGACGTCGTCCAGGACCAGGAGTTCGGGGCGTCGGGCCAGCATCCGCGCGATCGCCGTCCGCTGGAGCTGGCCGCCGGACAGCCTGAGGCCCCGCGGGCCCACGACGGTGTCGGCACCGTCCTGCATGGCCGCCACGTCGGGGGCCAGGACCGCGGTGTGCGCGGCGTCCTCGAAGATCCTCCCGTCGTCGTCGCCGAGGCCCAGCAGGACGTTGTCCCGCAGCGATCCGCTGAACAGGCGCGGATCCTGGGGGGTGTAGCCGCAGCGCGGAGGCACCAGGAAGTTCGCGGGGTCGGCGATCGGTTCCCCGTTCCACAGCACGGTGCCCCGCTCGTGCGGCAGCAGTCCCAGGGCCGCCCGTATCAGCGTGGACTTGCCCGAGCCGACGCCACCGGTGACCACGGTGACGGAGTGGCGTACGACGGTCAGGTCGACGTCCTCGACACCGCGCTCCGAGCCCGGGTGCCGTGCGGTCAGCCCGCGGACCGTCAACTCCCGGAGTTCGGGCACCCGTTCCGGCACGGGCGACGGTTCCTCAGCCGGCATCCGGGGCCGTCCTCCGAGGAAGTCCGCGATCCGGCCCAGCGCCACCGAGACCCGCTGCAGTCGCACCGAGAGGATCCCGATCGAGGCCAGTGCCTCGGCGAGGATCTGCAGATAGAAGGTGAACAGGGCCAGATCCCCGACACTGAACGTCCCACTGTGTGCCCGGCCCGCCGTCAGCAGCAGTACGACGCCGATACCGAGGGGGGCCGCGTTGCCGATCACGGTCCTCTGTACGCCGGCGAACAGTTCCTCGCGCACCGCCGCCTTCGCCCGGGCGTCGTTCAACCGGTCGATGTGCGCCGCCACGTGGCCCTCGGCGGCCGCCGCCTGCACGGCCTTCACGGCCCCGACCGCCTCTCGCAGGGCGCCCGCGACCTCGGCCGACGCGCTACGGGTGGCGCGCCGGTAGCGGAGGAAGCGGCCGTGGATCGCCGCCGTGACCACCGCGACCAGGACCAGCAGCGCCAGCAGCGCGCTCGTGACCACCGCGTCGATCCGCATCATGACGGTGACGGAGGCGGCGACGAACAGCCAGTGCGCCAGGTTGGTGGGCGCCCAGGCCACGAAGAAGCCCGTCTCGTCGACGTCCTCGCCCACCACCCGCAGCCCCTCCCCCGGGGTTGTGCGGCCCGCGGCTCCCCGTCCGCGCAGGGCGGAACCCAACAGCTCCCGTCGCATCCGGGTGGTCGTGCCGTACTGGACCCGCGGCTCCAGCCGGTTGATCATTACGCCGAACTGCAGGCACAGCCGTGCCCCCTCGATCGCGGCCACCCAGGCGATGAGCAGCCAGACCCCGCCGCCGGCGCCGATCTCGTCGAACAACCGCTGGAACACCAGCCCCACCGCCAGGGTCCCGGCCCTCAACAGCACCCACAGCCCGGTCAGCGTCCAGTACGCGCCTGCCGAACCGCGCAGTACCCCCCCGAGCCGCCGGAACGTGCCCCCTGCGTCGATGTCGACCACCATCCCGCCCCGTCAGCCGGCGCGTAGCAGTTCGTGGAAACGCGAGGTCGGGTCGGCAGCGAGCGCGGTCTGCTCCCCGTGCTCGACCACCGTCCCCGCGTCGAGGACGAGGATGCGGTCCACGTGGCGCAGGGCGTGCGGCCGGTGCTGGACGACGACGGCGGTCCGTCCTTCGAGCAGCCGCTCCATCGCGGGCATGAGCTGCCGTTCGGTGTGCGGGTCCAGCCGGGCCGTCGGCTCGTCCATCAGGACCACGGCCGGGTCCCGCAGGAACACCCGGGCCAGCGCGAGAAGTTGCTCCTCCCCCGCGGACATCCCTCGTGCTCCTGTGCCCAGCACGGTGTCCAGACCGTCGGGCAGTTCACGCCACCAGTCCGTGAGCCCGGCCTCGTCCAGCGCGGCGCGCACCCGGCGATCGTCGACGGAGTGGTCGAAGAAGGTGAGGTTGTCGCGGAGCGTGGCGTGGAAGATCTGCACCTCCTGGGTGACCAGGGCGACCCGGCTGCGCAGCGCCCGGGTGTCGAGTCCGGCCACGTCCTGGCCGCCGACGCTGATACTGCCGCTCACCGGGTGGTGCAGTCCGAACAGCAGCCGTACGACGGTCGACTTGCCGCTTCCGGTACGGCCGACGATGCCGAGCCGTTCCCCGGGGCGCAGTCGGAACGAGACGTCCCGCAGCACCGGTTCACCGGGGTCGTACCAGAAGGACACGCCTTCGAGTCGGGCGCCCAGGGGTCCCGCGGGCAGGTCGCGGGTACCGGTGGGCCCGACGACGTCGTCCTGGCGCAGCAGTTCCTGGAGGCGCTGCACGCTGACCGCGGCCCCTTCCAGGTCGTGGAAGCGGGTGGTGACGGCCAGCAGCGGGCGGCGCAGCAGCATCGCGTACGACAGGCAGGCGAAGGCCGTGCCGGTGGAGAGCTGTCCACGGCCGTGCAGCCATACGCTGACGCCCAGGGCGAGGACCACGCTGACGGTGGACAGACCCTGGACCGTGGCAGGCCAGCGCACGGAGACCCGCGCCGCGAGGCGCGCCCGCCGGTACAGGTCGGCCTGCCGACTCTCCAGGGCTCGCAGGGTGTGGGCGGAGGCTCCGTTGGATCTCAGGTCCTCGGCGCCGTCGAGGCGTTCCTCCAAGAAGCCCAGGAGCTCCGCGGACGCGGTCTGCCGGGCGGCGACGAAGGGCATGGCCTTCCCCACAAGGCGGCGCAGCAACAGGAGGGTTCCCACGGCGAACGGCGCGAAGACCAGGGCCAGCCGCCAGTCGAGCTGGAAGAGTGCGCCGAGGATTCCGACGACCAGCAGCATCTGGGCGAGGACTTCCAGGAGCAGCGCGGACATCACCGCGGCGAGTCTGGTGACATCGCCGTCGACGCGGTCGACTAGTTCGCCGGGCGGGTACCGCTGGTAGAAGCGGGAGGGCCGGCGCAGACAGTGGGCAACCAGGTCGGCGCGCAGCCGGTTGGTGGTGCGCCAGGCGAGCCGCGCGGCCACGGCGTCGCAGCCGATCGTCACCACGAGCAGCCCGAGGGCCGCCGCCAAATACCAGGCGGCGACCGTGAGCAGCAGGTCCGAGGGGCTCCGGGACAGCGTGTGGTCGATGAACCGGCGCAGCATCTGGGGTGCCACCAGCTGGAGCCCGATGCCCAGCGGAACGAGCACCGCGAGGAGGAGGACGGACGGCCGTTCCCCGCGCAGATAGCGGAACAGAACGGAGAGCTGCCGTAACGGACTGCCTGCCAACGCGTTCCTCCCCGAGCGCCGGGCGGCGGAAGGCCTCAGCATAAAGTCCGCTCCGGGCGTTGGGAATGACGCGTACACCGGTGAACTCGCCATGGGGAGGCCCTGTGGCGAGGCCGGGAATGGGCCGCCCGCATGCGGAATGTGATCCGCCGTTTCATGTCGGGTTAACGCCGTCCAAGAGGCCGTTGCCGCCGATTCATCGCGCTGTTAGACTCCACGGGTCTTCTGGGCAATTCGCCTTGCACGCCGTTGTGCGTACTAACCATTCTCGGCCATGTATCGCCGGCACCCGCGTACGTCCGGGTCGGCCGATTTCGCGCACCCGCATTGGATCGACGCCCGGAGACAGCACCAGCACGGAGCACCGCCTTGAACGACCGGATGCCAACGGAACCAAGGGGGATTCTCAATGTCGGCTGACGTGCACAACGGGGTCGGATCCGCGGGAAAAGCCGTGGTCACCGGTGCCGCGGGTTTCATCGGATCCCATCTCGTCGAGGCATTGCGGCGCAGCGGCACAAACGTGGTGGCCATCGACAGGAAATCGAGCTGGGCCACCGATGAAATCCCGCCGTCCGCCGATCTGGGATCCCTCCACGCGATCCGCGCCGACCTCGTCTCAGCGGATCTGTCGGCCTGTCTGGATAATGCCGCCACGGTCTTCCACTTAGCAGCATTGCCGGGTGTGCGCCCGTCCTGGACGCAATTCCCGGAGTATCTCCACTGCAACGTATTGGCCACCCAACGCCTTATGGACGCCTGCGTCCGGGCCGGAGTGCCCCGCGTGGTCATGGCCTCGTCCTCGAGCGTGTACGGCGGCGCGGAGGGCACGATGAGCGAGGACGACCTCCCTCGCCCGCTGTCCCCCTACGGGGTCACCAAACTCGCCGCGGAACGGCTCGCCCTCGCCTTCGCGGCCCGCCGCGACGCCGCTCTGTCGGTCAGCGCCCTGCGGTTCTTCACCGTCTACGGCCCCGGTCAGCGCCCGGACATGTTCATCGGCCGGGTCATCCGCGCCACCCTGGAGAACCAGCCGATCGAGGTCTACGGCGACGGTACCCAGATCCGCGACTTCGTCCACGTGTCGGACATCGTGCGCGCACTGATGCTCGCCGCGACGACACCCGACAAGGGCAGCAGCGTCCTGAACATCGGCACGGGACGATTCGCGTCGATGAACGAAGTCCTGGCCCTGACCGGGGAGTTGACCGGCAGGACGCCCGACGCGCGGTACGGTCCGGCGCGCATCGGCGACGTACGGGCCACGACGGCCGACGTCGGGCGGGCGCGGAACCGTCTCGGATTCACGGCGCGGACGGATCTGCGCGCCGGGCTGGCCACGCAGATCGAGTGGGCCAGACAGTCGCTCGCCCGGACCCCACCGCACGAAACAGCCTCGTCGGCCCAGATGGCGCCCACCCACCGGTCGTAGCCGCATGTGCGGCTTCGTGGGATTCAGCGACATCAGTGGTGGTCAGGAGGCCGCCCGCGCCACGGCCGAACGGATGCTGGCCGCAGTGGCACACCGCGGCCCCGACGGCAGCAACTGGTGCCACCACCGGGGTGTGACCTTCGCGCACTGTGCCCTGACCTTCGTCGACCCCGACCGGGGCCGGCAGCCGTTCGTCTCCGCGAGCGGTGCCACCGCGCTCGTCCTCAACGGGGAGATCTACAACCACGAGGAGCTTCGCCGCGAACTGCGGGCCGCAGGAGTCCGGTTACGCACGGCCGCCGACACCGAGGTGCTCGTGGAGCTGTACGAGCGGCATGGCATGAAGGTGCTGGAGCGGGTGCGCGGCATGTACGCCTTCGTGCTGCACGACGCGCGCACCGCGACGACCGTGCTGGCCCGCGACCCGATGGGCAAGAAGCCGCTCTACTACACGCGTGTCCCCGGCGGGATCGCCTTCGCCTCCGAACTCACCGCGCTGCTGCGCCATCCCGACGCACCGCGCACCCCGGACGTCGGGGCCCTCGCCGGCTATCTGACGCTCCAGGCGTTCTGTGCGCCCGGATCGGCTGTGACCGACGTGCACAAGGTCCGCCCCGGCAGCTACCTGGAACACTCCGGCGGCCGGCTGCGCGAAGTGGAGTTCTGGCGGCCCCGGTTGGCGACGGCCGCGCGGACGCCGGGTGGGCGGGAGGCCGCCGCACGCTTCGAGGAGCTGTTCCGGGCGGCGGTCGCCCGCCGGGTCACGAGCACGGACCGCCGGCTCGGGGTGCTGCTGAGCGGGGGGCTCGACTCCAGCGCGGTGGCCGCCGTCGCCCAGCAACTCTCCCCACAACGACCGGTGTTGACGTTCAGCGCGGGGTTCGAGCAGCCAGACTTCGACGAGAGCGCCCACGCCCGCTCGGTCGCCCGGCATCTCGGCACCGAACACCACGTCGTCCGTATCGGCGGACGCGAACTCGCCGACGTGGTGGAGTCGGAGTACGCCCGGGCCGACGAGCCCCTGGCCGACCCCTCCCTGCTGCCCACCCGCATCGTCTGCCGGACGGCACGGCAGCACGTCCGCGGGGTGCTCACCGGGGACGGAGCCGACGAACTGCTCCTCGGATACCGGTACTTCCAGGCCGAGCGGGCCATCGAGCTGCTGCTGCGACTGATGCCGGCCCCCCGGCTGGAAGCCCTGGTGCGAACCCTCGTACGCAAGCTGCCCGCGCGGTCCGGGAATCTACCCGCCGCCACGGCCCTCGGGCTGCTGGCGCGCGGGCTGCGCGCGGCACCCGAGCACCGCTTCTACCTGTCCACCGCCCCCTTCGGCCCGGCCGAACTGCCCGGCCTGCTGCGCCCGGACGCCCACGCCGCCCTGGCCGGACACGACCCCTTCGCCGAGGTCTCCAGGCTCCTGGACGACCAGCCGGGCCTGACGGGCGTGCAGCGCAGCCAACTCGCCGTCGTCGCCCACTTCCTGCGCGATGTGATCCTCACCAAGACCGACCGCGGCGGCATGCGCAGCGCCCTCGAACTGCGCTCCCCCTTCCTCGACCTGGACCTCGTCGAGTACGGCAACTCCCTGCCCACCTCGCTGAAACTGCGCCGCTTCACCGGCAAGTACCTGCTGCGCCGGGTCGCCGCCGACTGGCTGCCGACGGACATCGTGCGGCGCACCAAACTCGGCTTCCGCGCGCCGCTGGCCGCCCTGCTGCGCCACGAGTTGCGCCCGCTGCTGCTGGACACCCTCTCCTCGTCCGCGCTGGACCGCGGCGGGTTGTTCGACGCCCGTGCCGTGCGGCTGCTGACCGACGACCACCTCAGCGGCCGCCGCGACACCTCACGCAAGCTGTGGGCACTCCTGACGTACCAGCTCTGGTACCAGGCGCTGCCCACGCACACCCCGTCCCCTGCATGCCTCGATCTCACCGAGGAGCCCCACCGTGCGCCCTGACCGTCCGCACATACAGGTGCTGTCCCCCCGGACCTGGGGGGAGTTCGGCAACTACCTCGCGGCCACCCGGTTCTCCCGGGTGCTGCGCGGCGCCGTCGACGCGGAAGTGACCCTGCTTGAAGCGGAACCGATCCTGCACTGGCTGGGCGAGGCCGGTGCCGAGATCCGCACGATCTCGCTGGAGAGCCCGGACGCGACCGTCCGCACCCGGCGCTACATGGCCCTCATGGCCCGTCTCCAGGAACGTTTCCCCACCGGTTTCGAGACCGACCCCACCCCGGAGCAGATCACCGAACTGGCCCCCCTCACCGAGCACTTGCGCTCCACCGCCCCGGACGTGGTGGTCGGCACAAAAGGCTTCGTGGCACGGCTGTGCGTGGCCGCCGTACGGCTGGCGGGACTGCACACCCGCGTGGTCAGCCATGTCACCAACCCGGGACTCCTCCAGCTGCCACTGCACCGCAGCCCGCATCCCGACCTGACGCTGGTGGGTTTTTCCTGGGCGAAGGACCACCTCCTCGCGCAGACGGGCGGTGATCCGGACCGGGTGCAGGTGGTGGGACCGCTGGTCGCCCAGCACGACCTGCGCGACTTCATGACCAGCGAGTCCGCCGCTCCGTCGGCCGGCCCCTGGGGCGGGGACACCGACTCCGGCCGCCCCCGGCTGATCGTCTTCTGCAACCGCGGCGGAGACGTCTACCTGGAGCTGGTGCACCACATCGCCGCACACCACCCGGAGACCGACCTGGTGTTCGTCGGCTACGACGACCCCGACCTCGCCCGCCGCGCCGCCGCCGGCGCCGAACGGCTCAGGCACTGGCGCTTCCACAGCCGGCTCACCCAGGCCGAGTACTTCGACTACATCGACCGCGCGTCCAGATCGCCGTACGGTCTGCTCGTCTCGAAGGCGGGCCCCAACACCACGCTCGAGGCAGCCTACTTCGGGATCCCGGTGCTCATGCTGGAGTCCGGGCTGCCGATGGAGCGGTGGGTGCCGGGGCTGATCCACGAACACCATCTCGGCCGGGCCTGCGCCGCGCCCGACGACCTGTTCCACACCGTCGACGACTGGCTGACCCACCCGTCGGCGATCGAGGACCACAAGAAGGCCGCGATCGGCTTCGCCGAGTCCGTGCTCGACCAGGAGGCGGTGGCCCGCCGGATCGGGGCGGCCGTGCAGCCCCTGCTGGACGCCCGGTGAAGCCCCGCATCCGGCTCGTCGCCACGCCCGACGGGGTCCGGGCCGAGGGAGACAAGGAGGCACGGCTCGGACACGCCCTCGGCGGGGACCCGCTGGCCGAGGGAGCGCTGCCCGAGGGCGTCTTCGCCGCCTGGAAGTGGGACGGCGAACGCCTCCTCGTCCGCAACGACCGGTACGGCATGCACCCGCTCTACTACCGCGCCGATGCCGACTCCCTGACTCTCTCTCCCGATCCGCTCGCCCTGCTCCTGTCCGGCGAGAGCGCCGAACTCGACGACGACGCACTGGCCGTCTTCATCCGGCTGGGCTTCTTCCTCGCCGAGGACACCGCCTTCACCGCGATCCGTGCGCTGCCCCCCGCCGCCACGCTGACCTGGACCCCGGACGGGCCCCTGATCCGTTCGCCCGCACTCCCCGTGCCGGGTCCCGCGGCGCTCACACAGGCCGATGCTGTGGACGGCTTCGTCGAGTTGTTCCGCGCCGCCGTGGCCCGTCGGCTGCCCGCGGAACCGTACGTCCTTCCGCTGAGCGGTGGCCGGGACTCCCGGCACATCCTGCTGGAGCTCTGCCGTCAGGGCGCCACGCCGCGGCTGTGCGTCAGCGGCGCGAAGTTCCCGCCCGACCCGGGTGCCGACGCCCGCGTCGCCGCCCACCTCGCCGAACGCCTCGGCCTGCCGCACCGCACTGTCGCCCGGCCGCGCTCGCAGTTCCGCGCCGAACGCACAGCCAACCCGGCACAGGGCATGGGAACCCTGGACGGCGCCTGGACCCTGTCCCTGCTGGCCTTCCTGCGCCGCCACAGCGGCCTCTGGTACGACGGGATCGGCGGTGGCGAGCTCGCGCAGAACCCCAGCATCACGCTGATCAGGAAGAACCCGTACGACGTGACGGACCTGCCGGGGCTCGCGGACCGGCTGCTGGCCGCCGGCCGCACCGGAGCGCACGTCGAGCACCTCCTGGGACCGCGGACCCGCGGCCTGTGGAGCCGGGAACGAGCCCGCGTCCGGCTCGTGCGGGAACTGTCCCGGCACGCCGACGCCGCCTTCCCGCTCGGCTCGTTCTTCTTCTGGAACCGGACCCGGCGGTCCATCTCCCTCGCCCCTTTCACGCTGGGCGACGACCACGCGGTGATCCACACCCCTTACCTCGACCACGCGCTCGTCGACCACCTCGCCTCGGTGCCGCACCGCTTCCTCATCGACGGCACCTTCCACGACCAGGCGCTGCACAGGGCGTTCCCGGAACACGCCGGCCTGGGCTTCGCCTCGGCCGTTCCGCAGCGCCACGGGCTCGTCCTGGTCGGGCACCGGCTGGCGTACCTCACGCGGCTGCTCGGCCACACCCTGCACACCGAACGGGACTGGTGGCGCAGCCACGACCGGATCCTGCAGCGGCTCCTGGCCGCGGGCCGCGGCCCAGGGGCACCGCAGCGGGTCAGCCGACTCCAGCCGCTGGCCCTCTACCTGCTCCAGTTGGAGTCCCTCGCGGCCGGAAGAGCCGCCTGAGGCCGGACGACAACACCGCCCGAACGACCCCAGAAGGAGGGGACATCATGCGGAAGACACTGCCCGTCATCAGTACCGGTGCGGCGTCGGGGACCGCGTCGGGCGGCTGCTCGACGGCCGCCACCAAGGCACCGGCCCGCCCCGGCCTGCCGCGCTGGCGCAAGCGGAACCTGAGGATCGCGCTGGTCCGCCATCACGACCTGTGCCTCAACACCCGTCAGATCACCCAGATCCAGAAGCGGGCCGGCGTCCTGCCGCACCTCGGACTGGGCTACATCCACACCGCTCTGAAGTCGGCCGGCTTCCACAACGTCATCCAGGTCGACACGCCCGCCCTCGGCCTGGACAGCGAGGGTCTGCGCAAGCTGCTCGCCGACTTCGAACCGGACCTGGTCGGCGTCAGCACCACCACGCCCGGCCTGCCCGGCGCCGTCGAGGCCTGCCAGGCGGCCAAGAGCACCGGCGCCAAGGTCATCCTCGGCGGCCCGCACAGCGAGGTCTACGCGCGCGAGAACCTCTTCCACGACTGCATCGACTACGTCGGCGTCGGCGAAGGCATCACGATCATGCCGGAGCTGGCCGAGGCGATGGAGCAGGGCGACAAACCGGAGGGTATCCGCGGCCTGGTCACCCGCGAACACGACGGCGGCGCCGCGCCGATGGTGAACCTGGAGGAGGTCGGCTGGCCCTCCCGCGAGGGACTGCCGATGAACAGCTACTACTCGATCATGGCTCCCCGGCCGTTCGCGACGATGATCTCCAGCCGGGGCTGCCCCTTCAAGTGCAGCTTCTGCTTCAAGCAGGCCGTCGACAAGAAGTCGATGTACCGCTCCCCCGAGGACGTCGTCGGGGAGATGACGGAGCTCAAGAACCGGTGGGGGGTGAAGGAGATCATGTTCTACGACGACGTGTTCACCCTGCACCGCGGCCGGGTCCGGGAGATCTGCGCGCTGATCGGCGAACAGGGTCTGAAGGTGCGCTGGGAGGCACCGACCCGTGTGGACCTGGTGCCGGAACCGCTGCTGGAGGCGATGGCCGGGGCGGGCTGCGTACGACTGCGGTTCGGCATCGAGCACGGCGACTCGGAGATCCTCAAGCGGATGCGCAAGGAGAGCGACATCGAGAAGATCGAACGGGCCGTCACCTCCGCGCACGAGGCGGGCATCAAGGGCTTCGGCTACTTCATCGTCGGCTGGCTCGGCGAGACCCGGGAGCAGTTCCGCGCCACCGTCGACCTCGCCTGCCGCATCCCGCTCGACTACGCGAGCTTCTACACCGCGACCCCGCTACCGGGCACCCCGCTGCACACCGAGTCCGTGGAAGCGGGGCAGATACCCGCCGACTACTGGGACCGGTTCGTGCAGGGCGAGTTCGACGCGCGGATCGGCTATCTGGTGCCCGACGCCCAGCGCCGCGCCCAGGCCGCGTACCGCGCGTTCTTCCTGCGCCGCTCGATGGCGAAGCCGCTGCTGTCCCACATGGCCTCGACCGGCCAGTGGCGCAACACGCTGGACGGTCTGCGCAGCCTGGCCCGGTCGACCTCCAACACCGACCGTGACTTCTGAGACCACCCGCCCGGCCGCGTCCGTGCGACCGGGCCCTCCCGTTCGTCTCAACGCGCCGCTGCCGGCCCACGGCCGGCAGCGGCGCGGCGAACCGTTCCTGACCCACCACATCCGCAGGGCCATGGCCCGCGGCTTCCGCCCGCCGCCGTCCTGGTCGGTACCGGTGCGGTACGTCCTGCCCGACGGTCCGTCGGGCGAAGCGCCCCCGCTCTCCCGTGCCCGGGCCGCCGCCGACGCGCTGCGTACCGGCTCCCCCGCCCTCGCCCTGATCGCACCGACCTACGTCTCCCGCGGCACCCTCGCCGAGCAGGCGGAGCGCCTCGACGCCCTGCTCGACCGCGTCGCCGAGCTGACCGAGGACCATCCGGGCACCCCCGCTGTGCTGTTCGTGGGCATGCAGTGGTCCTCGGACGAGGAGGAGGACGAGTCCGTACGGCGGCTGCGGGCGCTGCTGCTCCGGGCCCGCACCCGGCTGCCGCAGGTGTCCGTGTGCGGCCTCTCCCTGCCCGGTCCCGGCAAGCCCCGCACCCTCAACGCCGCGATCGAGGTGGCCGAACTGCTCGGCTGTGCGGGCGTCGGCTGGGTCGACGACGACGTGACCCTGGACCCGGGCTGTCTGTCGCGGCTGGTACGGGACTTCCTGGCGGCCGGCTGCCGGGGCGCGGTGGGCGCCACGAAGATCCCGCACACCAAGGAGTTCGCCACCTCGCGCCTGCTGGCCCGTGCCAAGGCGATCGCGGCGCCCGCGACCAACTACCCGCACGGCTGCTGCATCCTGGTGGCCGCCGACGTCATGTCCGGCGGCATGCCCGGCCGATACGTCTCCGACGACGGCTACGTCTGCTTCAGGCTCCTCGATCCCGCCCTGCCGGATCCACTCGCCCGGCTGCGCCTCGTACCGGACGCCCGCTGCCACTACTACGTCGCCGGTCCCGCGGGCGAGACCCGCCGCAGGATCCGCAGACTCCTCCTCAACCACCTCGTCGATCTCGCCGACTGGCCCCTGCCCGTGGTCCGGCACTACTTCCGCCACATCCTGTTCGCCGGTCTGTGGCCGCTGACCGGTTTCGACGGCACGGGCGGACGGCGGCGGGGCATCCAGAACGCGCTGATCAAGTGGCTCTACTTCGCCTGGTTCACGGGGGTGGGGACGGAGCTGTACCTGCGCGGGCTGACCGGCCGGCCGTTGCGCGCCGTCGAGTGGGCCCCGTATTCGGCCGTGCACCCCCTCACACCTGCTGACCAGGAGCGTTGATGAAAGTACTTTCTCTCCATTCCGCCGGTCACGACACCGGCGTCGGCTACTTCGAGGACGGCCGGCTGGTCTTCGGCATCGAGACCGAACGGCTCACCCGCGTCAAGCACGACCACCGTTCCGACATCGCACTGCAGCACGTGCTGTCCCAGGAATGCGTGGACGCCGACGGGATCGACCTGGTGGCGGTCAGCACCCCGGTCCGCAGTGCCCTGCTGCAGATCCCGGACCTGGACCACGCGATGGAGCGGATCAACGCCGGCGCGCCCCACCACCGGACCACCTGCGACCTGCTCGGCCGACGGGTCGACTGCGTGGTCGTCACGCACGAGGTCTCGCACGCCGCGCTCGCCGCCCACTACGCGGGCCACGAGGACGGCACCCTGGTGCTGGTCAACGAGGGCCGCGGACAGCTCACCCGCAGTTCCCTGTTCCGGGTCGAGGAGGACCGCCTGGAGTGGATCGCGAAGGATCCACTGCCCTGGTACGGCAACGGCTTCGGCTGGACCGCAATCGGCCACCTCCTGGGTTTCGGCAAGAGCCCGAGCGTCGCCGGCAAGGTGATGGCTCTCGGCGGCTACGGGCAGCCGGACGCCCGCATACGCGAGCAGTTGCAGGCCGTGGATCCCCAGGTGATGCACGATCTGGAGCTGGCCGAGCGGGTACGCGCCGAACTCGCCGAACGCCCCGAGTTCCACCCCGAGTTCGAGACAGCGGCACACGTCGTCGCCACCTTCCAGGAACTGTTCACCGAAGCCGTGCACGACGTGCTCGACCGGCACGTCACCCGCACCGCCACGGGGGTGGGGCCCATCGCCCTCGGCGGCGGCTGCGCACTGAACATCGTCGCCAACTCGGCGCTGCGCGAGGCCTTCGGCCGCGACATCGCCGTCCCGCCGGCCTGCGGCGACGCGGGGCACCTGGCGGGCGCCGGCATCTACGCCCTCACCTACGTGCTGGGCCAGAGGCCCGAACCGCTCAGCGTGTACGGCAACGGCACCGGCGAGCCCCGCGCCGACGCCCTGGCCACCCTGGAGACGTCAGGGCTGAAGGCCGTTCCGTACGACGCCCCGGCGGTCGCCCGGCTGCTCGCGGACGGCGGTGTCGTGGCCCTGACGGAGGGTGCGGCCGAGCTCGGGCCGCGGGCACTCGGGCACCGCTCGCTGCTGGGCAACCCGGCCGCGTCCGGGATGCGCAAGCGGATGAGCGAGAAGCTCAAGCAGCGTGAGTGGTACCGCCCGCTGGGAGCGGTGATGCGCGACGAGCGTTTCGCCGAGCTCTACCCGGGCGACCGGCCCTCCCCGTACATGCTCTTCGAGTACCAGCTGCCGGAAGGCACCGCCCCGGAGGCCCGGCACATCAACGGGACCTGCCGGATCCAGACCCTGGGTGGCGACCAGCCGCGGCTGCACGGGCTGCTCGCCTCCTTCGAGGAGCAGACCGGTGTCCCGGCCCTGATCAACACTTCGCTCAACGGCCCCGGGCGGGCCATCGCGCACACCGCCCGGCACGTGCTGGACGACTTCGCGCAGAGCGACGTCGACCTGTTCGTCTTCGACGACGTGATGGCCTACCGGAGCGAGTCCCGGTAGGCCATCGGCCGACGGTCAGTGCACGAGGTGCCGCGGCAGCAGCCGGTCCAGAACGTCGTCGGTGTACAGGCCGACGACGGGGACCAGCCCCGAGGAGGCCGGCTGCTCCCGGACCGCGTCGAGCGCCTGGGCGCGCAACCGCTCCAGCAGCGCCTCGACGTCCCGTGCGGGCACGGCCCCGGTGCGCATCAGATGACCGAGGTTTCCCTCCCGCTCGCCGTTGCGGTCGTAGTCCGTCAGGTCGTCGGCGATCGTGATGATCGTGCCGAACGCCTCGGCGAACCTCCTCGCGGGGTCGACTGACCTCTCCTCCCGGCCGCAGATCGCGGAGAGCGAGCCGTAGCAGCCGAGGAAGGTGGCTCCGTAGGTGCTGGCGTTGGCGCACCACTCATCAAGGTTCTCCGCGCGGTGGCTCTTGGTGCGGATCTGGCCGGTGCAGACCGCGGTGAAGTCGTGTTCGAGCACGTCGGTCACGGTGCGGGCGTCCGCGGCGAGGGCGCACATCTCGTGCAGCGCCGTCAGGTGCAGATGCAGGCACAGACAGGCGAGTTCGACACGGTTGAGCCCGGTGTCGTCGTCCATGAGGTCGTCGAGCAGTTTCATGGCCACGATGTCCATGGCCAGCGCCCGGGCCACCGCGGTGCGCCGCTTCGGTTCGGTGACCCACTCGGTGAGGAAGTGCGGCACCCTCAGGTACAGGCGCAACGCCGCGGTGTGGGCCACGAGTTCGGGGGAACCGCCGTTGCGGGCCACGAAGTCGGTGACATGGTCGCGGTTCGCGGCCTCTGTGACCAGCATGGACGTGGTGTAGGCCTCGGGCAGCACCGCGGTCACGGCCGGTCCGCCGTGATCTCGGCGAGCGTCGATCGCCAGTCGCCGTGTTCCAGCGCCCCGGCGAAGCCCACATAGTCGGCGCCCGCCTCCAGGTACGCGGTGACGTGCTCCCGTCGGCGGACGTTGCCGCTGACGAACAGGATCTGGTCGGGATGGAGTTGCCGCCGGAAGTGACGGACCACGTCGGCGGGGACCTGGGCGTAACGGGAGTACAGGTACACCATGTGGAAGCCGAAGCTGCGGGTGACCGCGATGTACCGGTCGATCTGTTCGGGGCTCGTGGTGGCCACCGGCACCGTGCCGAGCAGGTCTCCCGTCTTGTGGTCCTCGCCGAAGGTGAGGGCGACGGTGAGCAGGAGTTCCGGCCAGTCCTCGCGGTCGGCCCGGCCGGGCAGGTTGATCAGGGTCTCCAGGTAGCTCTTCCACACGTAGTAGTCGTCGCGCGAGCCGAGCAGTGCGGGCAGAATGACGGCGTCGGCGCCGCGGGCCAGCGGGAAGCCGAAACCCTTCCGCGGCGGGAAGTGCAGCAGCACCGGCAGCGAGCTGACCTCTTTGATCGCCGCCACGTACGGGTCCATGCGGGACTCAAACGACTCGTAGTCGGTGCTGGCGAGGATGAGGGCGGAACAGCCGAGGTCGTCCAGAATCTTCGCCTTCTCCACGGCCTCGGCCTGCGGCACCTTGAACGGGTCGATGATGTGGACGGGCCCCCGCTCGTGGCCCCGCAGCCGCCCGAGGACGGCTCCTGGTCCCAGCAGCGGTGGTACGGCCGGGACTTCCGTGCGCTGGACCAACTGCGGTGACGTGTTCACCAGCGTTCCCCCTCGTTGTCCGGTCGTGGCGCGCTGCGCGCCGTCATGCAAGGTCCGCGCTCGGCTCGGCCGCCGAAGCCACCGCCACGGTGCTCGTCCTGGCCAGCGCGGCCACGACGGACGCGGTGGTGTAGAGCGCTTTCGTGTCCAGGACGACGGAGCCCAGCGCGGCCTTGCCGCGCCGCCCACGTTCCCAGTGCTCACGTGCGTCGGGGTCGAACTCCATGGGGCCGGGCACCCGGCACCAGGCGGACGGCCGCCAACTGCCGTCCTTCTCCTGGGAGTCGGTCAGGTAGGAGACCGCCCGGCGGACGGCGTCACGGCCCTCCGGCAACCCGCCGGCCAGCACGGCGCGCATGGCGAAGGCGGTGGCGAAGGCGGAGCCCTCCGGCTCCCACTCGGTACGCACGGCACCGTCCGCACCGATCCTGGCGGCGGCCCAGCGTGCGGCTGCCCGCGCCTCGGAGCGGTCCCCGGCCGGGTGGCCGGCGGTGAGCGCCTCGGCCGCCAGCGCCGTGGGGTACTCGCGATCCGGCCACCAGTAGGCGGGCCACGACCCGTCCGGCCGCTGGACCTCACGGAGTCTGGCCAACAGCCGCTCGTGCACGGGTAGTCGGAGCAGCCCGGCGGCGGCCGAGGTCACACACACATGACTGGCGTACCAGGCATCCCAACGTGGGGCCACCCGGTCCAGGAAGGGTGCGGCGATCTGCGGCAGATAGCTGGAGATGCCGCCGTCCGCCTGAAGGTGTGCCGCGACGAAGCGGTATCCCTCGTCCGCGCGGAGGTCGTCCTCGGCTCCCAGCGCCTCGGCCAGTCGCAGTACCCAGGAAGTGATGTCGGCGTCACCGGGAACCTGGGGGCAGTAGCCCCAGCCGTCGGACGGGCCGCGGGCCTGTCTCAGCAGCTCCCAGGCGGACACCGCCGCCAACCGCCCGGGGCCTTCGGGTAATTCCGCGAGTGAGGCACCGACAAAGGCAGTGGCCCAGAACTGGCCTGGGCCACGGACTTCGTAGTCGTTCCACCAACCGTCCGCATCACGTGCGGTCCGGAGGAATTCCGTTGCCCTCGAAAGGGCTTGTTCGGCTGATTCGCCGAGGGGTAATCGCTGTGCACCGTTCACGAATCTCTCCTTTCTGGGGAGAGGCGACGAGCCGGGCCACCGTACCGACGCGTGGACACGCACCGGCAGGACGATTCCCCAACCCTACACGCGTTCGTATCGGCGAGACAGTGTCACTTTCCTCCGGCCCGCCGTACGGACTCGCGGCGGATTCACACGAATTGCATGTGGGTACGCCGCCGCAATCGCAACGACATGACGCCGCCGCTCGCCAGAACCAGCAGCGCGGTCACCACGACGGCATGCGTCGCGCCCGAGACGAGGGAACCGCTGCCGGCGCCGTCGACGGCGTACGTGATGATCTCCCGGGTCGACCAGAACGGCAGCACCTTGGCTGCGTCCTTGGCCGGGTCGATCACCATCTGGGCGCCGATGACGGAGATCAGCAGCAGGCTGCCCTCCAGGTCCCGGGGCACGGCGAGGCCGAGCAGCAGCCCGAGCGGGACCGCCACCAGAGTGGTCAGCACCAGTTCCAGGGCCACCGCCTGCGGGTTCGCCACGTCCTGGTCCACGATCACGACCACGGCGTACAGCGCGGAGATCAGCAGCCCGGCCGTGAGGAGGGCGATCATGCGGCCCAGGTACAGATGCCGGGGTCGGAAGCCGGACAGGGTGAGCCGGGACTCGATCTCCCGGCCGCCGACGGCCGAGAAGAGGGCGGCGGTGCTCACCGCGAACCCCACGCCAAGGCTGACGAACCGGATGGCCTGGCCGGGCTGGTCGTGCCGGCCGAGATAGAACACCAGCGGCACGAGGAGGAGCAGGCCCAGCACGCCGCGCCGGCGCAGCAGTTCGCGCAGTGTCATCTCGGCCATGCGCAGGGTCCGGGTCATCGGCCCGCCTCCTGCTTGTCGGGGCTGAGGTCCAGCACATGGTCGACCTGGTCGAGCTGGTTGAGCATGTGGGTCACGACGACGATCGCCTTGCCCTGGTCGCGCCAGCCCCAGACGTTCTGCCAGAAGTCCACGTAGGACCCCCGGTCGAAGCCCTGGTAGGGCTCGTCGAGCAGGAGGACGTCCGGGTCGCCGAGGGCGGAGAGGACGACGTTCAGCTTCTGCCGGGTACCGCCCGACAGGTCCTTGGCCAGGGTGCCGCGGGCAACCTGCCAGTCGAGCTTGGAGGCGAGTTCGCGCCCTCGGCGGTCGGCGTCCCGGCCACCCATGCCCCGGCCCGTGCCGAACAGCGTGAAGTGCTCGCGCGGCGTGAGGAAGCCCATGACGCCGGCGTTCTGCGGGCAGTAGCCGAGGCGTCCGGAGACGGTCACCCGGCCCTCGTCCGGGGCGAGCAGCCCGGCGCAGATCTTGAGCATGCTCGACTTGCCGGCTCCGTTGCTGCCCACGATCGCAGCGACCTCGCCCGCGCGCACGACGAGGTCGACGCCGTTGAGGACGCGGCGGCGGCCATACCTCTTCACGATCCCGTGCGCGTGCAGCAGGACGTCCCGCCCGGACGACGGCCCGGACGTCCCGCCCAACTGCTGTTCCGCACGTGCGGAATACCTCATGTGTGACACCTTCTTCCTTCCGCCGCCCGCGACGAATGGCGCGGAATGCTGTGCCGTTAGCCTGCCACAGAGCGGCGAGTGGGCCGCACACACCGCCGACACACAGGGTGGGACGGAAAAATTCGGCCGACCATTTTCAGCCGTTTCCCGGATGTCACCCCAGAGGAACTCCGCACGACGGCAGCGGAATTCGGCCAGGCCACCATCCCATTCCCGCACTTCCACCCGGATGATTCACCGAACCCGTACAACCGGAACGCAGGCATTTCGGCCATCGACCCGAAACAGGACCGCCGTCTTGTGATCACTTCAAGGCGCCGGTTAGAGTACGCCCCGTCGAAATCAGCACACTCCACACATTGTGCTGCACGCACGTCGACAGTGAATTCCCCTTCGTCCGCGAATATCTGACGAAGGGCCGGAACGGGTGGTGAACGGGTCGGCCGGCGAAGGGACGCGGATGCTCGGGGGCACCGGAAGCGGGCGCACATGGTGGCAACGCGCCGTGGCCCGCGGCTTCGACCCCCTGCCCCCACCGCACGCTCCGGTGACCCTGGTCAGGCTGGGAGATGTCCAGCATGACCCGGCGGACCTGGAGACCGGACTGCCCTCCGGTGGACTCGGGGTTCTGCTGCCCTCGTACGTGGCGCGCTGCGACCTGACGGCCCACGAGACCGCGCTCCGTCATCTCCTCGACGCTCTCGCCGACGTACGGGAAACCCGTCCCGGACTGCCGCTGACGATCTGGCTGGGCATGCAGTACGGCCCCGGCGAGCAGGCGGAGGCCGTCGACCGGCTGCGCAGGCTGACCAGGGCCTCCGCCATACCCGTCGTCGGGTTCGCACTGCCGGGCCGGGGGAAACTCCGGACGGTCAACACGGCGCTCAGGCTGTCGCGGCGGCTCGGCCACACCGGCTGGCTGTGGACCGACGACGACGTCGAGTTCGGCCCCGGCTGTCTCGCCCGGCTCGTCGACCGCTTCCACGAACGCGACTGCGCCGGCGCGGTCGGCGCCCACCTCGTGGCCCTGCCGCGTGAGTCGGCCGCGTCGCGCACCATGGACCGTATCTCCGGCGTCACCGTGCCGCCGGGCTCCTACCCCGCGGCGGCCTGCATGCTCGTCGCTGCCGGCGTCGTGGCCGACGGCATCCCGGCCCGTCGGCTCGCCGACGACGGTTATGTGCTCTTCGAACTCCTCGACCCCGACGCGGCCGACCCGCTGCACGACCTGGAAGTACTGCCGGACGCCCGGGGCAGCTTCTACCGGGTCACCCGGACCCACGACACGCTGCGCCGGCTGCGGCGCTCCCTGTACAGCCATGTGACATGCACGGCGGACTACCCGTGGGCGACCGCGCGGACGTACCTCACCGGCACCCTGTTCCACGGCCTGTGGCCGCTCGCCGCCTGGGACGGCAGCGGCGGCCCGGTACGGGGACTGAAGCGCTGGACCGTCAAGGCCGTACACCTGACCTGGTTCTGCTCGGTCGCCGCGAGCCTCGCCGTACGGGGCGCGGCGGGCCGCCCGCTGCGGCACGTGCCATGGGGCGACGACGGCGACTTCATGAGCCCGGCCGCCGAGGGGCGGCCCGCGGCGGCACGCACCGGACCCTGACACGGGACGGCCGCCCGGCACGGCGGCCGTCCGCACGCCACCACAGGCGGCTGCCCCTGCGGCGGCCCCGGAATGGAGACGCCGTGCGGACATCGGCACACAAGGAGGCGGCGGTCACCGTCGTCCTGCCTCACTACGACTGCGCTGACTACCTGGGCTCGGCGGCGGCCTCGGTCCTCGCCCAGGACCGGACCGACCTCCGCCTCGTCGTGGTCGACGACTGCTCCCCCGACGAGACATGGACGGCCGTACTGCGTCCGTACACCGACGACCCTCGTCTGACCGTGCTGCGCACCTCCGAGAACGTCGGCCATCTGCGCATCAAGAACAAGGTCCTGGAACGCGTGGACACCCCGTACGTCGCCTTCCAGGACGCCGACGACATCAGCCTGCCGGGCCGACTGCGCCATCAACTCGCCGTGCTGGAACGGGACAAGGCCGACCTGGTGGGCTGCGCCTACGAGTACATCGACGCCGCGGGCCACAGCACGGGCCGCCGCCGGATGCCCCGCAACGGCAACCTGTGGATGCGCCTCGGCCGTTCGACGGTGGTGCTGCACCCGTCGTCGGTCGTGCGCCGCGAGGTGCTGGAGCGGCTCGGCGGCTTCGACGGCACGGTCCGGCTGGGCGCGGACACCGACTTCCACCTCCGGGCGGCTCGGCTGTACCGGCTGCGCAGTGTGCGCCACGTCCTGTACCGCTACCGGATCTGGCCCCAGTCGCTGACCCAAGCGCCCGAGACGGGCTTCGGGTCCGCGGAACGCAGCTCCTACACACAGGCCATGAACGCCCAGGAGCGCCGCCGCCGTGAGGCGACGACCCGCGAGGAGCTGCTGCCCCTGCTGGTGGCGCCGCCCAACGACATCGACTTCACGCTGGACCCGGTCGCAGTGGGCGGGTGACGGGTGACCTGCGTGGAACCGACCCTGCCCGAGATCGGCGTGGTCGTCGCGGCACCCGAGGGCGAGTGGGAACCCGCGGTGCACAGCCTGCTGCGTCAGTCCCTGCCGCCCGCCGCGATCACGGTGGTCACCCCGGCGGACCCGCTGCCGGACCCACGGCTGCACTTCGCGCGCTGCGCGTCCGAAACCGCCGCCGAGGTCTGCGTCGAGGCCGCGCGCGCCGGCCGGACTCCTTACGTCGCCTTCCTCCACGGCCGCGACGAGGCCTTCCCCGACTGGCTGCGGCACCTGGCCGGGGCGGCCCGCGACGATGCGGGCCTCGTCCAGTGCGGCACGCTCCGGCTGCGCGCCGACGCGTTGGCCGAGGGCATCACCCTGACGCCCGGCCTCGACGGTGCCGCGTACGCCGTACGCCGCGATCTGCTGCACACGACCGGACGTCGGGCCGCGTGGGTCATGGTGCCGCGACTGCTGGTGCGACGCCGCACCGACGACACCGCCGCCACCGTGTCCGCCGCCCGGGCCGCAGGGGCCTGCCTCGTACGGGACACACACCTCGCCCCTTCCACCCACGTGCCCGCCGTGGACGTGTCCGACCGCGGACGGACCCCGGACCTCGTCTCCGTCGTGATCCCCGTCCGCGACGGCGCGCTCACACTCCCGGCACAGCTGCGTGCGCTCGCGTCCCAGACCTACACAGCCCCCTGGGAGCTCCTCGTCGTCGACAACGGCTCGACCGACGCGACGCGCGAGGTGGCGGAGAAGGCGCGCCCCGACGTGCCCGGCCTGCGGATCGTCGACGCCCACGAGCGCCCAGGCGAGAGCTACGCCCGCAACCGCGGAATCGCCGGCGCCCGCGGTGACTTCATCGCCTTCTGCGACGCGGACGACGTCGCCGACCCCGGCTGGCTCGCCGCGCTGGCCGGGGCCGCCCCGGACGCCGACCTCATCGGCGGCAGCCTGGACAGCAGTGTGCTCAGCCCCATGTACGCCGACGAGCAGCCGGCGCCGATGACCGAGCAGACGGACTTCCTGCCCTTCGCGCGAGGCGCCAACTGCGCCGCCTGGAAAGACGTGTTGACGACGATCGGCGGCTGGGACGAGAGCTACCTGGGCGGCGGCGAGGACATGGACCTGTCCTGGCGGGCCCATCTGTGCGGCTACCGGGTCGGCTATGCGCACGACGCCCGCATGCACTACCGGCTGCGCGCCGAACTCTCCGGCTTGGCCCGGCAGAAGTGGAACTACGGCAGGTCCGGCGCCCGCCTGTACGCCGCCTACCGCCACGCCGGCTTCGAGCGCCGCGACAACCGGACAGTCCTCATGAACTGGTCCTGGCTGCTCCTGCACACCTCCGACCTCGCCCGCTCCCCGAACCTGCGCCGCCGCTGGATCCGCTACGGCGCCCGCCTCTCCGGCTTCCTGGCCGGCAGCGCGGAGCGAGGCGTCAGGTACCTCTGACACCCCGCTCGGACACCCCACGCGGCGGGCCACCTTCTGGTCGTCCACGCCGAGGCTTTGTATGATCATGCGGAATCGTGCATACTCTTCCTATGTCTAAGGTCCTCACCTCCCTGCCCACCGGCGAGCGCGTCGGTATCGCCTTCTCGGGCGGACTCGACACCTCGGTCGCGGTCGCCTGGATGCGCGACAAGGGCGCCGTCCCGTGCACGTACACCGCCGACATCGGCCAGTACGACGAGCCCGACATCGCCTCGGTGCCCGGCCGTGCGCAGGCCTACGGTGCGGAGATCGCGCGCCTGGTCGACTGCCGGGCCGCGCTGGTCGAGGAGGGCCTGGCCGCGCTCACCTGTGGCGCGTTCCACATCCGCTCGGGCGGGCGCGCGTACTTCAACACGACCCCCCTCGGCCGGGCCGTCACCGGCACGCTCCTGGTGCGGGCGATGCTGGAGGACGACGTACAGATCTGGGGCGACGGCTCCACGTTCAAGGGCAACGACATCGAGCGGTTCTACCGCTACGGTCTGCTCGCCAACCCGCATCTGCGGATCTACAAGCCCTGGCTGGACGCGGACTTCGTGACCGAGCTCGGCGGCCGCAAGGAAATGTCGGAGTGGCTGCTCGCCCACGGCCTGCCCTACCGGGACAGCACGGAGAAGGC
>Ga0307514_10001625_pt1 | contig 26325 bp, 22 predicted proteins | sample 16_EM_MG_FD_203088 | JGI IMG/M metagenome (GOLD analysis project Ga0307514, IMG submission 203088) | Populus trichocarpa ectomycorrhiza microbial communities from riparian zone in the Pacific Northwest, United States - 16_EM | ecosystem: Host-associated > Plants > Roots > Unclassified | place... | reverse complement strand
GACGGCAAATACTTCTGGCTCACGCCACGCGTGCTGCGGCTGGGACAGAGTTACCTCAACGCCTCGCGCCTGCCGCGCCTGGTGCAGCCTTTCATCCAGCGTGTGTCCATGCAGTGCGGCGAGACGGTCAATGTCAGCGTGTTGGATGGCCACGAGGTGATCTACGTGGCGCGCAGCAATTCGCCTCGCCTGGTGTCCATCGGCCATCACGTGGGCGCGCGGGCGCCGGCGCACGTGGTCACGCCGGGCACCGCCATGCTGTCGACCTGGAGCGACGAGGCGCTGAAGGCCTGGGCCGCGGTGCACGAGTTCAGCAGCTACACCGGCCAGACGGTGACCGACCCGCAGCGATTCCTGGAGAACTGCCGCACCGCACGTGCGCTGGGCTACTGGATCACCGAGCGCCAGCTGGACATGAACCTGGTGGGCATTGCGGTGCCGCTGCTCAACCGCAAGGGCGAGTGCAAGGCGGCCATGAGCTGCACCGTGCAGGCGGTCACCCACACCCCCGAGGACCTGGCCGTGCGGCTGCTGCCCTTGCTGCGCGAGGCGGCGCTGGGGCTGGCGCCCTTGATCTGAAGCAGGGCCTGGCGCGTCTCTGCGCTCAGTGAAAACCCCTTTTTGGTCCGCAAAGCGCGCAGGGTGCGCGATCATCGCGCAATTCGCTGGTGTCTTCAGGGCGCCGGTGCTGGAATCCCGTCTCGTGGCAGGCGACAGCCTTGTGGGGTGCGATTCAGGCCTCTTGTCTCCCGCCATCACAACAGGAGACACCATGAGCCGGTCAAGCGCGAAGCCTTTCGCAGATTCCCACGCCGCCAGCCAGACCCGCAAAGCCACAGCCAGCGGCTGGATCGGCTCGGTGCTGGAGTACTACGACTTCTTCATCTACGCGACCGCCGCGGCGCTGATCTTTCCGCAGATCTTCTTCCCCGCAGGCAACCCGACGATTGCCATCGTCACCTCGCTGGCCACCTACGGCGTGGGCTACGTGGCGCGGCCGATCGGCGCGATGGTGCTGGGCCACTACGGCGACACGCACGGCCGCAAGAACGTGCTGGTGCTGTGCATGTTCCTGATGGGTTTCTCGACCATGGCCGTCGGCCTGCTGCCGACCTACGCACAGGCCGGCCTGTGGGCGCCGGTGCTGCTGGTGGTGATGCGGCTGATCCAGGGCTTTGCGGTGGCCGGCGAGATCTCCGGCTCGAGCTCGATGATCCTGGAACACGCGCCTTACGGCCAACGCGGCTACTACGCCAGCTTCACGCTGCAAGGCGTGCAGGCCGGCCAGATCCTGGCAGCCGCCGTCTTCCTGCCGCTGGCGCACTTCCTGCCCAGCGAGGACTTCAACACCTGGGGCTGGCGCATTCCGTTCCTGCTCAGCTTCGTCGTCATCATCGCGGGCTACTTCATTCGCAAGGAGGTCGACGAGACGCCCGCGTTTGCCGAGGTGGCGAAGAAGGGCGAGAAGCTGCGCGCGCCCATCACCCAGTCCTTTGCCAGCAACAAGGCCGACATGTTCCGTGTCGTCTGCATGGCGCTGATGAACGTGATCCCGGTCGTGGCGACCATCTTCGGCGGCGCCTATGCGGTGCAGAAGGCCTACGGCATCGGCTTCGACAAGGAGGTCTACCTGTGGATCCCGGTGGCCGGCAACATCCTGGCCGTGATCGTGATCCCCTTCATCGGCAAGCTCTCCGACCGCATCGGCCGCCGGCCGCCGATCATCGTCGGCGCGCTGCTGGCCGGCCTGCTGTCCTTCGCCTACCTGTATGCGATCAGCATTGCCAACGTGCCGCTCGCGGTGCTGATGTCGCTGCTGATGTGGGGCGTGGTCTACCAGGGCTACAACGCGGTCTTCCCCAGCTTCTTTCCCGAGCTGTTCCCCACCCGCACGCGGGTCACCGCCATGGCGCTTTCGCAGAACGTGGGCACCGCCATCACCGCGATGCTGCCGGCGCTGTTTGCCACCGTGGCGCCTCCCGGCACGCAGAACATTCCGCTGATCGTCGGCTCGCTCACGTTGGGCATCTGCGCGATTGCCGCGACCGCCTGCTGGTCGGCCCGCGAAACCTACCGCATCCAGATGCACGACCTGGGCCGGCCTGGCGCCACGCCTGCTGCCGATGACGCGCTGCACACGCCGCACCAGTCGCACACCCTGGCCTCTTGACGCCTTACCCACTGCTGCCATGACGCTTGCCCAGACCCTGCCTGCCGCGCTCCAGCGCGAACCGGTGATCGAGTCCAACCCGCTGGGGCTGGACGGCATCGAGTTCATCGAATACACCACCCGGCGGCCGCAGGCCCTGGGCCAGGTGCTGGAGGACATGGGTTTCCAGCCGGTGGCCCGCCACCGCTCGCGCGAGGTGCTGCTCTACCGCCAGGGCAGCATGAACGTGGTGATCAATGCCCACACCGGCTCGGTGGCCGGCGGCCCCCACCTGGGCGAGCAGCCGGAGATCGCCGCCATCGCGCTGCGCGTGCGCGATGCCTCCGAGGCCTACCGCCAGGTGTTGGCGCGTGGCGCCTGGGGCGTGCCGGCGCAGGTCGAGGTGATGGAGCTGAACATCCCGGCCATCCACGGCGTGGGCAGCAGCCGCATCTACTTCGTCGACCGCTACCGCGAGTTCTCGATCTACGACGTGGACTTCGTGCCGATTCCCGGCGTGAACCCGAAGCCACCGGCGCTGCAGGGCCTGCACTGGTTCGGCCTGGTGCAGTACATCGGCAACGACCGCATGAACGATTGGGTCGAGTTCTACCGCGAGCTGTTCAGCTTCACGGAGCTGCCCGACGAGCAGCGCTTCGGCATCCTGCCCAAGGGCCACATCCTGCAAAGTCCTTGCCGCTCGTTCTACCTGCAGCTGATCGAGCCCGAGGTGTTTGTCATCGAGTCCAGCGAGCGCTTCGCGCGGCTGGGGCTGGGCGCGCCGGATGTGCCGGCTGCCGTGCAGGCGCTCACCGCCCGCGGCGTGGCCTTCCAGACGGACCTGCAAGGCGAGGCACCCGCCCGGCATCCCGAGCGCGGCGCGCTGACCCGCACCTGGCTGGGCAGCGTCAGCTTCGAGCTGGTCCATGACGAGGCCGGCCAATGAACGCCGACGGTAGGCCGTCAGCCGGCGCGCCCGCCGCGGGCAATTTCCGCGACTTCGGCATGGACACCATCACGCTGGCCGGCCCGCTGGAGGCCAGGCTGGCGGCCATGCGCGCGGCCGGCTTCGAGCAGGTGATGCTGTCGGCACGCGACCTGGTCGGCCATCCGCAAGGGGTGGACGCCGCGGTGCAGGCCGTGCGCGACAGCGGCCTGCGCGTGACCGGCTTCCAGGTGCTGCGCGATTTCGAAGGCCTGTCCGGCCACCTGCATGCCTACAAGGTGGACGTGGCCAAGTCCATGCTGGAGATGTGCCACGCGGTGGGCGCCAAGGTGCTGCTGGCCTGCTCGTCCACCTCCAGCCATGCGAGCGACAGCGTGGCCGACATGGCGCGCGACCTGCGCAAGCTGGCGATGCTGGCGGTGCCCATGGGCATTCGCGTGGCGTTCGAGGCGCTGTCCTGGGGCCGCAGCGTCAATGAATTCACGCAGGCCTGGGAGATCGTCGAGCGGGCCGATGCGCCCAACCTCGGCCTGGGGCTGGACGCCTTCCACCTGCTGGCCATGAAGACCCCGCTGGAAGCGCTGGACCTGGTCGACCCCGACAAGATCTTCCTCGTCCAGCTGGCCGACTTCATGTGGCAGGAGATCCGCTCGGTGGAAGAGCGCATCAGCACCGCGCGCCACTTCCGCGTCTTCCCAGGCGAAGGCGTGCACAACGAGGCGCTGGCCGACATGGTCACCCGGCTCAGCCAGATGGGCTACCGAGGCGACTACAGCTTCGAGGTCTTCAACGACGACTACCAGCAGATGCCGCTGCCCACCGTGGCCGCGCGTGCGCGGCGCTCGGCCGACTGGCTCACCGAAGGCGTGCTCAGACGCTCGGTGCCCTTGCCGGGCAGCATGCAGCTGAAGGCCTTGCGATAGACAATCGCCCTCGTCCATCAAGCCCCGCTCGCGGGGCTTTCCTTTTCCCGCCTGCTCGCGCCGATGCTGAACATCCTGCTGCTGACCGCCCCGATCTACCTGCTGATGGCCTTGGGCTATGCGATTGCCCGCGGCGGCCTGTTCGACGCGCCGGACTTCCGCACCATCGGCCGCTTCGTGGTCAACGTGGCGCTGCCCTGCATGCTGTTCCATGCGCTGGCGCGCCAGCCCATCGCGAAGATCTTCGACGTGCACTACCTCGGCGCCTATGCCGCCGGTTCGCTGCTGATGCTGCTGGGCACCACCGCCTGGGCCCGGCTGCGCCAGGGTCGCACCATGCCGCATTCGGCGCTGCTGGGCATGGGCGTGTCGTCTTCCAACAGCGCCTACGTGGGCTACCCCATCGCAGTGCAGTGGCTGGGCCCGGTGGCCGGCGTGGCGCTGGCGCTGACCATGCTGGTCGAGAACCTCATCATCATCCCGCTGGCCCTGGTGCTGGCCGCGCAGGGCGACGCCGAAGTGCCCTGGCGCGCCACGCTGCAGCGCGTCTTCGGCCAGCTGGTGCGCACGCCGCTGATCGTCGCGATGGCGCTGGGCGTGCTGTTCTCGCTGACCGGGCTCACGCTGCCGGACCTGCTGATGCGGCCGCTGCAGATGATGGCCGTGGTCGCCTCGCCGGTCTCGCTGTTCGTGATCGGCGGCTCGCTGCACGGCGCGAAGCTGGAGGGCCAGCGCAGCGCCATGGGCGCGGTCATGCTGGGCAAGCTGGTCATGCACCCGATGGCCGTGGCGCTGGCCTTCTGGCTGCTGCCGGCGGTCTCGCCCGAGCTGCGCAACGCCGGCCTGATGCTGGCCGCCGCGCCCATGCTCAGCATCTACCCGATGATGGCGCTGCGCTACCACTGGGAAGGCTTTTGCGCCGCGGTGCTGCTCATCACCACACTGGCCAGCTTCATCACCGCCAGCGGCTGGCTGTGGGTGCTCAAGACCTGGGGGTGAAGAAGGCCGGTGTGCGAGTTCCCGGAGAATAGGCGTCTTCGCCCGAACGGCGCGCCGCCGTGCCTCATGCTCGCCATTGCCTTTCTCCCCACCGCCGCGTTTCAGCTGCCCGCTTCCTGCCGGCGGTCCGCCCCGTGAACGCTGGTCGCTGGCTGTTCTACTTTGCCGCGCCGCCGCGGCTCGCGGCACTCGCCGCGCAGTTGGTGCGGCCTCTGCTGATCGTCGCCGGGCTGCTGTTGCTGGCCGGGCTGTGGCTGGGCTTTGGCGTGGCGCCGGCGGATGCGGTGCAGGGCCAGGGTTACCGGCTGATCTACCTGCACGTGCCGGCGGCGTGGATGAGCATGTTCATCTACGCGCTGATGGCCGCCTGGAGCTTTGTCGGCCTGGTCTGGCGGGTGCGCACGGCGTTCTGGCTCTCGCATGCGCTGGCGCCCACCGGTGCTGTCTTCGCCGCCTTGAGCCTGGCCACCGGCTCGCTGTGGGGCCAGCCGATGTGGGGCACCTGGTGGGTGTGGGACGCGCGGCTCTCCACCTCGCTGCTGCTGCTCTTCCTCTACCTGGGCTACCTGGCCTTGCTGCAGGCGCATGACGAAGGCGAGCGGGCGGACCGTGGCTGCGCGGTGCTGGCGCTGCTGGGCGCGCTGAACCTGCCGGTGATCTACTTCTCGGTGCGCTGGTGGAACACCTTGCACCAGGGCGCAACGCTCACGCCCGGCCAGGCGCAGATGGCGCCGGTGATGCTGGCCGGCCTGCTGCTGATGACCGCCGCGGCCTGGGCCTATGCCGCGGCGACGGCGCTGCGCCGGGTGCAACTGGTGATCGCCGAGCGCCAACTGGCGCTGCGCTGGCAGGACGAGTTGCCTGAACCGGGGGCGCAGCATGCCTGAGTGGCTGCAACCCGCCTGGCAAGACTGGGCCAGCTTCTGGCAGATGGGCCGTCACGGCGTGTTCGTCTGGTCCGGTGTGGCGCTGGTCACAGCAGCGTTGACCTGCGAATGGCTGGCGCTGGCAGCGCGCGCGAGGCGCTTGCGTGCGGCGCAGGCCGCCGCCGAGGGCGACGCACGATGAGCCCGCGGCAACGCCGTTTTGCGCTGTGGGCAGCCGTGCTGCTGCTGGCGGGGGCCGCCGTGGCACTGGCGCTGAATGCCTTCCGGCAGAACCTGGTCTTCTACCTGACGCCCAGCGAACTGGCCGCCAGGCCGCAGGCGGACCACAACGCGCTGCGCATCGGCGGCTATGTGCAGCCGGGCTCGCTGCGGCGCGAGGCAGACAGCCTGGCAGTGCGCTTCGTTCTGGCCGATGCCGGCCACACGCTGGCGGTGCACTACCGCGGCGTGCTGCCGGACCTGTTCGCCGAAGGCAAGGGCGCCATCGTGCAGGGCCGGCTGGCGGCCGACGGCAGCCTGCAGGCGCAGGACGTGCTGGCCAAGCACGACGAGAACTACACCCCGCCGGGGCTGGCCCCGGCCAACCCGGCTTCCGCGCCATGATCCGTTGCGTTTTACTGCTGAGCCTGCAGCTGGGTGCGCTGCTGATGGCCGGCTGTGCCAACACGCCGCCGGCGCTGCGGTGCGCGGCGGGCGAGACGCGCGCCATCAGCGACACGCTGTATTTCGGCACCGCCAGGCCGGAAGGTGCCGTTTCGCCCGAGGACTGGGCCGAATTCCTGCGCAGCAGTGTCACGCCGCGTTTCCCACAAGGGCTGAGCGTGTGGCCAGCCGCCGGCCAATGGCGTGGTGCTGACGGGGCGGTGGTGCGTGAGGCCTCGTTTGTGCTGAGCCTGCTGCACGAAGACGATGCCGCCAGCGACGCGGCCATCCGAGCCCTGGTGGCGGACTACAAGCGCCGGTTCTTGCAAGAGTCAGTCTTGAGGGTCAGGGCCGATGCCTGCATGTCCTTCTGAGCGCCGAGAGGCAGCCCGATGAGCAGCGGCCTGGGCCTGTTGGGCAACACCTTGCTGTGGCTGGCCGTGGCCGCCGGCCTGCTGCAGGCCGGCGCCGGCATCGGGCCGTGGCTGGCGCAACCCGCCGCCACAAGCCGGGCAGGGCGCCTGGTCCGCATCGGCCTGGTGGCGCAAACCGTGAGCCTGCTGGCCGCGCTGGTGGTGCTGGCCTGGGCGCTGGCGGCGCAGGACCTGACCATCGCCTACGTCGTGCACCACAGCCATCGCGCGATGCCGCTGGTCTACCGGTTGGCAGCCGTGTGGGGCGGCCACGAAGGTTCGTTGCTGCTGTGGGCCGGGCTGCTGGCGGGATGGAGCGCGGTAGCGGCCTGGGGCCTGCGCGCGGCTGAGCCGGCCTGGGCCAACCGGGTGCTGGCTGTGTTGGGCGCCTTGAGCCTGGGGCTGCTGGCCTTGCTGCTGGGCGGCGCGAACCCGTTCGAGGCCTGGCAGGGCGCCGCTGCGCTGCGCGAAGGCATGGGCCTGAACCCGCTGCTGCAGGACCCGGCGATGGCGCTGCATCCGCCGCTGCTGTACCTGGGCTATGCCGGCACCGCGCTGCCGTTTGCGATGACGCTGGCCACGCTGGCCTGGGGTGCGCCGGCCGACTGGGTGCGGCGCTCGCGGCCGTTCACCGCGGCGGCGCTGGCCTGCCTGTCGGTGGGCATTGCGCTGGGTTCGTGGTGGTCCTACTACGAGCTGGGCTGGGGCGGCTGGTGGTTCTGGGATCCGGTGGAAAACGCCTCGCTGCTGCCCTGGCTGGCGCTGGCGGCGCTGCTGCACGTGCAGGCCGGGCGCGATCAGCGTGGGCGCTTTGCCCATGCGAGCGCCTTGCTGGCGATGGCCGCCTGGGCGCTGGCCCTGCTCGGCACCTTCCTCGTGCGCTCTGGCGTGCTCACCTCCGTGCACGCTTTTGCCAGCGACCCGCTGCGTGGCAGCGCCTTGCTGGGCCTGATGGCGCTGACGCTGCTTGTCTGCTTCGTGCTGTATGCGCGCCACCCGGAACGGCTGTTGCCGGCCAAGGCCGCGCCGCTGCCGGCGGTGGTGTCGCGCGAAAGCGTGCTGGCACTGAACAACCTGCTGCTGATCGTTGCCTGCTCCAGCGTCGCATTGGGCACGCTGTACCCGCTGGCGATGGAGGTGCTGGGCCTGGGCCGGCTGTCGGTTGGGGCGCCGTATTTCGAGCGGGTGCTGGGGCCGCTGCTGGGTCTGGCGCTGGCGCTGCTGGTGCCGGCGGCGTGGCTGCGCTGGGGCGCGTCGCCATGGCGGGAACTGCTCACGCGATTGCGGCCGGTTGCGTTGCTGATGGCGCTGGGCGCGGTCGCGGTGCCACTGTTGTTGTGGGGGGTGTTCGGCCGTTGGCAGTGGGGCAGCACGCTGGCGTTGTGGCTGGCGCTGGGTGTTGCCGGCAGCACGCTGGCCTGGGCCTGGCAACGGATGCGCAGCGTCGGCTGGCGCGGCTTTGGCGTGTCGCCCGGCGGCATGGTGATGGCGCACCTGGGGGTGGCCGTGTTCACCGCCGGCGTGGCGCTGTCCAATGGCTATGGGCATGAGCGCGACGTGCGGCTGGCGCCCGGCGAATCCGCCGCGCTGGCCGGCTGCCCGCTGACGTTCGAGGGCCTGCACGACGAGATCGGCCCGAACTACCTGGCCCGCGTCGGCCAGTTCCGCTGGGGCTGCGAAGGCGATGTGCCGCGCCTGCTGCGCGCCGAGAAGCGGGTCTACATCGGCGGCGGCCGGCCCACCACCGAGGCCGCGATTGCACCCGGGCTGTGGCGCGACCTCTACGTGGCGATGGGCGAACCGCTGGGCCAGGGCCTGTCGGCCTCATGGAGTCTGCGGGTGCAGCACAAGCCCGGCGTGCGCTGGATCTGGGCCGGCGCGCTGCTGATGGCTGCGGGCGCGGCGCTCTCTGCCCTGGCACGGCGTGGGCCACTGCTGCCGGCATCGCGGCAGGAGGTGCCTGCATGAGTCGTCCGCGCTGGGGCCTTTGGTTGGCAGGCCTGCTGCTCGCGGGTCTGTTGGTGCTGCTGGCGTCTGCGCTGTGGCAAGGCCGGCCGCACACGCTGCCTGCTGCCCGGCTGGGGGCCGCGTTCCCGGCCTTGCCGCGCCCGGTGCTGGGCCGGGCGCCCGGCCTGTTGCAGACCGTGGTGGCCGATGGGCAGCCGCGGCTGGTCAATCTCTGGGCCTCGTGGTGCGGCCCTTGCCGCCAGGAGCAGCCGCTGCTGATGGCGCTGGCCGCGCGGCTGCGTGCCAAGGGGCAGGGCGGCCGGCTGGTGGGCCTGAACTACCGCGACACGCCGCAGGACGCCACCGCCTTCCTGGCCGAACTCGGCAACCCGTTTGCACTGACGCTGGTGGACGCCGACGGCCGGCTGGCGATCGAGCTCGGCGCCTACGGCGCGCCAGAGACCTACCTGGTGGACGCCGAGGGCCACATCGCCTTCCGCCACGTGGGCGCGCTGACCCAGGAAGTCATCGACCGCGACCTGCTGCCCAAGCTGGAGGCCCCGTGAAGCGGCACTTCGCCTGGCTGTTGACGCTGCCCGCCGCCGCGCTGGCCCAGCCCGCGTCCGCCCCCGAGCCGGACCCCGAACGCCTGCAGGCGCTGTACCGCCAGCTGCGCTGCCTGGTCTGCCAGAACGGCTCGCTGGCCGACTCGCAGGCGCCGCTGGCGCTGGACCTCAAGCGCGAGATCGCGCTGCGCGTGGCAGCCGGCGACAGCGACCGCGGCATCATCGACTTCCTGGTCCAGCGCTACGGCGAATTCATCAGCTACCAGCCGCCGCTGGAACCCGCCACCTGGCTGCTGTGGCTGGGGCCACTGCTGCTGTTGCTGGGCGGCGCGGCGTGGCTCTTCCACCAGCGCCGCCATGGCCCCGTCGAACCCGAAGAACCGGTGGACCCACCATGACCTCAGACGCCTCGCCCGAACCCGCCACCACGCTGGCGGCCCTGATGCAGTCCCGCCAGCACACCGGCCCGAAACACCTGGTCGAACCCGGCCCGGGCGAGGCCGTGCTGCGCGCGCTGTTCAGCGCTGCAGCCACCGCGCCGGACCACGGCCGCCTCTTGCCCTGGCGCTTCATCGTGCTCGGGCCCGAAGGCCGCAAACGCTTGTCACAGGCCTTTGCCGAAGCGCTGCACGAGCGCGACCCGGCGGCCACCGAAGACCAGCTCGCCGACGCCCGCGCCAAGGCTGCCCGCGGCCCGGTGCTGGTGCTGGCCATCGCGCGCCTTCAGTCCGGCCACGAGCAGGTGCCGCCCGAGGAGCAACTCGTTTCCCTGGGCGCCGCCATCCAGAACCTGCTGCTCGCCGCCGAGGCCCACGGCTTCGCCAGTGGCCTTTCCAGCGGCCGCGGCATGCACAGCGATGCGATGCGCCGCGCCTTCGAACTGGCCGAGGGCGAGCAGGCGATCTGCTGCATCACGCTTGGCACCGCGCTGCGGCCCCGGCTTCCCAGGCCGCGCCCACCGATGGAGGCCTTTGTTTTCTTCGAGTCTTGAAAATAGCTGCCCCGGCTGGGTCTGATACGGCCGCGGCCACGTCGCGGCCGGGAGGCCGGCGCCGCCTCAGCCGAGGGATCGAAAAAGCTGCCTTTTGCGGGTATTCCCCAGGGTTTTCGGGTTGTTACCGTTTTCACGAACACTGCTCGATATGCTGCGGTGCAACAAAAACTTCAGGGAAACGCCATGAGTCGGACCAAGCGTCTTCTGGTAGAAAACGTCGCGTGGGCAAACGAGTTGGCCCAGGTCGATGCCGGTTTTTTCAGCACGCTGGCCCAGGGCCAGAGCCCCGGCGTGTTGTGGATCGGCTGCTCGGACAGCCGCGTGCCGGCCGAGGCCATCACCAATGCCGGCCCGGGTGAGCTTTTCGTGCACCGCAACATTGCCAACCTGGTGCCGACGGACGATGCCAACACGATGAGCGTGCTGGAATACGCTGTCGGCGTGCTGCGGGTGGCGCATGTGATCATCTGCGGCCATTCGGGCTGCGGTGGCGTGCGTGCCGCGCTCGCGGGGGTGCCGGACGGCATGCCGCATCTCACGCGGCGCATCGCCCCGCTCTGTATGCTGGCGCACGGTCATCTCGCTGAACTGGGCACGCTGCCTGAAGCGGCCCGGGCCGACCGCCTGGCCGAGCTGAGCGTGTTGGAGCAGGTGCGCCAGGTGCGCGCCACCGCGCTGGTGCGCCATGCCGAGCCTCGCCCTCGGGTGCATGGCTGGATGTTCGATCTGCACAGCGGCCGTCTGCGCGTGCTGGACGACGAAGACGCTGCCGATGGCGCCAATGGGCCTGCGGCACTGCAAGCCGCCTGAAGCGCCTGCCGGCTGCTTTTCCCCCGCCTTTCCTTTCTCTGCTGCCGCGCTTGCCTTGCGCGCCACCGCGGTGGCGTGAGGGCATTGCATCGCCTCTTCATTCTCATGTGACCGTGAGGTTCTCCCATGCCTTCCTCCCGCCCGACCTTCCAGGACCTCCGGCATGACGTGCCGGCTGGCATCGTGGTGTTCCTGGTGGCTCTGCCCTTGTGTCTGGGCATTGCCAACGCCTCCGGCGTGGACCCGCTTGCCGGCCTGCTGTCGGGCATCATTGGTGGCCTCGTGGTGGCTTTGCTGAGCGGCTCGCCGCTCAGCGTGAGCGGGCCGGCCGCGGGCCTGGTGGTGATCGTCGTCGAAGGCATCGCCAGCGTAGGCGGCTATGGGGCCTTTCTCACGGCGGTGATGCTGGCCGGCGTGCTGCAATTCGGCTTCGGCCTGTTGAAGGCGGGGCGTTTCGCGGCCTACGTGCCTTCGTCCGTGGTGAGCGGCATGCTGGCGGCCATCGGCTTGTTGCTGATCATCAAACAGGTGCCTCAAGCAGCGGGTCTCTCCGAGGTGCCGGCAGCCGGTCTGCTGCAGACATCGCTGGGCCATGTGTCGCTTTCCGCTTGTGGCATCGCACTGGGCTCCGCCGTGCTGTTGGCGCTGTGGGACCGCCCGGCGCTGCGCCGCTTCGCATTGGTGCGGGCCGTGCCCGCGCCGCTGGCGGTGGTGGCGCTGGGCATCGTCGTCACGCTGGGCCTGGACCTGTTCTGGCCGCAACTGGCGCCGCCGGTGCAGCACCGGGTCAACCTCCCGGCGCTGGATTCCTGGGGCGCCGTGCAGCAGGTGCTGGTCTGGCCGGACCTGGGGGCGCTGGGCCAGGCGTCGGTGTGGGGTCTCGCGCTCACGCTGGCCATCGTGGCCAGCCTGGAAACCCTGCTGAGCCTGGAGGCGGTCGAACGGCTGGACCCGGAGCGCCGCCGCGCCGCGCCGGACCGCGAGCTCAAGGCCCAAGGCGTGGGCAACCTGTCCGCCGGCCTGCTTGGCGCGCTGCCGATCACTGCGGTGATCGTGCGCAGTTCGGCCAATGTGCACGCCGGCGCGCGCAGCCGGCAGTCGGCCGTGGTGCACGGCGTGCTGCTGCTGGCCAGCGTGTTCCTGCTCACCGAGCTGATCAACCTGATCCCGCTGGCCTGCCTGGCGACCATCCTGATCTTCACCGGCCTGAAGCTGGCGAAACCTTCGCTGCTGGTCACTGCTGCGCGCCAGGGGCCGGACCGCCTTCTGCCTTTTGTCGCCACCATTGCCGGCGTGCTGGCCACCGACCTGTTGATCGGCATCGGCATCGGGGTGGCCTTCAGCGTGGCGATGAGCGTGCGCGTCAGCCTGTTGCGGCCGTTCACCGTCGCACGGCATGACGACCATGTGCTGCTGACCTTTCGCAAGGACGTGACCTTCCTGGCCAAGGTGGCGCTCAAGCGAAGCCTGGCCCAGGTTCCCGATGGCAGCGTGCTGCTGGTGGATGCCAGCCGGGCCGATTTCGTGGACCCTGACGTGCGGGACCTGCTGGACGAATTCAGCGCCGACGCTGCCAGGCGCGGCATCCGGGTCGAATGGCATCGCCCGCCGCATGCGGTGACACGGCACACCGGCCTGTCCTTCAAATGGGCACGCGAGGCCGGCATGGCACGCTGAAGCCAGGCGGACATCGGGGAGCCGGGACGGACCGGCTTTTGCGTCGAGACCGGCCCATCATCAAGCCGATCCTCGCCATTGACGGTTGCTGCGCGCGGCCGGCCTTTCTTGACTTCGTGACCTGGCGCTGACGCTCGGCGAGCGGATGTGGCGCCACGGATTCAACTCGCATGCCCCGGGTCGCCGCGATGGGGCATCCGTCACTAGAATTGCGCCATTCACCGCTGCGGGCTTAGCGCCCGGAGCGGGTTTGGCCGTGCGTCTTCGCCGGCTGAAACGAGCTGGCGGCCTCGCAGGGGCTGGCCAAACCAGGTTCCCGCAGCGCGCCTGGCCCGGTGTCCCGAGCTGCATCAACGGCTGCCTGGCGCATGAAGCTGCAAGCGACAACCGATGTGATCCATTGCTACCAGGGCTGGGAGCTGAGGGTCGACGAGCACCAGCTGCTTGTGCAGGGCAAGCCGGTCAAGATCGGCCGGTCCGCCTTCATGCTGCTGCTTGCCTTGATCGAGGGGCGGGGAAGCGTGGTGCGCAAGGACGAGCTGATTGCCGCAGCCTGGCCGGGGCGAAGGAACGCCCGGTGGCCACCACCGTGCCGACGGCCTCGGCCGCTGTCTCCGCGGCCACGTCCCTTCTGAGACGCGACACCGATCTTGTGCAGGTGATCGGGCTCATGAAGCAGGTGCCGCTGGTCAGCAGCGTCGGCACCGGCGAGGTGGGCCAGACTTCGCTGGCGCGCATCGGTTTTCAGCGCCCGGCGCTGTCGAGCTGCGGCCAGTTCGCTGGCCGCCACACGTTTGTGGGACGTGCTCGCCTGCCGGCTGGGTTGCGCTCTCTCACAGAGGCCCATCCGGGAAAATACGTCGGTGAACGCGGGTGTGCCGGCTGAAGTGGCTCCTACACTCAAAACAGGCAGCGCGCGTGAACCGTCCGCTGCCGATGCCCTTCGCGGTTGCTGTTGTTGCGGCGGCTGCGTGGCCAGGGAGCTACGCCAGATGCGGTGTGCGACGTACACGCCGCGAGCAGCAGTGGAATGGACATGGATGTTGCGCCCACTCCAGCCACGGTGGATTCGCTCGGGCTGGACCGACGCCTGGCGCGGTGGCTCGTGCTCGCCAACCTGGTGATGTTGGCATTCCTTGCCGGCCTCGCCACGCTGGCCCTGCAAGGCAGCTACCGCACGCACGCACAGCGCGCCCAGGCCACCAGCGAGAACCTTGCCACCACGCTGCAGCAGACGATTGCCTCGGAGCTGGCCCAGGTGGACCTGGCGCTGCTGAATGTGAGGGCCTCGCTGCGCCGCAGTGGCCAGACCAGCGAGTCGACCGACCCGGTCGTCGAGGCCGTGTTGGCCGATCAGATGCGCGTGCTGCCGGTGCTGGACAGCCTGCGCATTGCCGACGCATCCGGTCTGGTGCGCCATGGCCCGGGTGTGGCGGGCGCGCCGGTGAACATGAGCAACCGCCTGGTGTTCCAGCGTGCGCGTGACGAGGCCAGTGACAGCCTGCAGGTGTCAGAGCCGCTGCAGGCGCGCATCAGCCGCAAGTGGGTGATCGCGGTGGTGCGGCGGCTGGAGCGGCCGGATGGCAGCTTCGACGGGGTCGTCTATGCCACGCTTGCGGTCGATCATTTCCAGCAGATCCTCGGCGCGATGGACCTGGGGCCGCAGGATGCCGTGACACTGCGCAGTACGTCGCTGCAGCTGATCGCACGCCACAGTCCGTTGGCTGCGGCGCAGCCGGTGCCGGTGGGCAACGCCGTGGTGTCGGCCGAGCTGGCCGCGGCGGTGCGGGCGAACCCAACCAGCGGCAGCTTCATGTCCGTCACCCCGATGGACAAGGTCGAGCGCCTGACTGCCTACCGACAGGTCAAACCGTATCCGCTGATGGTCCTGGTGGGCCTGGGCACCGAGGACTTCTTTTCGCCCTGGCACGAGCAACGCGCCCAGTTGCTGGGGCTGTTGCTCGCGTTGACGCTGGCGATGGCCGGGGGATCGGTGATCGCGCTGCGCAGCGCGCGGCGGCAGACGGCGGCCAGTCGTGCGCTGCTGGCCGAAGCCCGCCGCAGCGAGACCTTGCTGCGGGTGGCCTGCGACGGCATTCACGTGCTGGACCGCAGCGGCGCCCTTGTGCGCTGCAGCGACTCGTTTGCCACGATGCTGGACCAGGCCCCCAGGGCCATGCCGGGCCGCAACGTGCGCAGCTGGGAAGCGGTGATGACGGACACAGAGCTGGCCGAGCGCCTGCGCGGCATCCAGGTCGGCGAGACACAGCGCTTCGAAACCCGGCACCGTCGTCGTGACGGCAGCCTGATCGAGGTCGAGGTCCAGAGCCGGGCCGCCGAGATCGACGGCCGCGAGCTGATCTATTGCGCCGCACGCGACATCACCGAGCGCAAGCAGATGCAGGCCGAGCTGGCCGAGTCGGCCCAGCGCATCCGCGACCTCTACGACCAGGCCCCTTGCGGCTACCACTCGCTCGACGCCAACGGCGTGTTCGTGCACGTCAATGCCACCAGCGCCGCATGGCTGGGACTTCCTGCCAGCGAATTGATCGGCCGGCGCCGCATCACAGACTTCTTCACCGACGAAGGCCGCGACGCCTTCGCCCTGAACTTCCCGCTGTTGCAGGCCACTGGCCGGGTCCAGGACCTCGAATTCGACCTGGTGTCGGCAAGCGGCGCGCGGCGCCGGGTGCAGATCAGTGCGACCGCGATCTACGACGATCAGGGGCGTTTCCTGATGAGCCGCTCCGTGGTGCACGACATCACGCCGCTGCAGGAGGCCCAGGCCCTGCGGCTGGCCGCCGTGCAGCTGCAGGCCGAGAACCGCAACTTGCAGGAAAGCAGCCGGGTCCAGCAGGCGTTCCTGAACAATCTCTCGCACGAGCTGCGCACGCCACTCAATGCCGTGCTGGGCCTGTCCAGGCTGCTGCGCTCCGGCACCGTGGCACCCGGCTCGCCCAAGCACGAGGAATTCCTGGACCTGATTGGCCGCAGCGGGAAACAACTGCTGAGCCTGATCGACACCATCCTGCAGTACTCGCGAGCCGAAGCCGGCAAGCTCCCGCTGCTGCCCGAGCGCACCGAACTGACCGGCCTGGTGGCCGAGTTGCAAGCCGTCTTCGAGGAGCAGCTGCAAGCCAGGCAACAGGTGCTGCAGGTGAGCATTGCGCCGGCGGTGCAAAGCGTCATGCTGGACCCGCTGCGCCTGAAGCAGGTGCTGGCCACCTACCTGGCCAACGCCATCAAGTTTTCGCCTGACCAGGGCGTGCTGCAGCTGCGCGCGCAGCGCGACGGTGACCGGGGCTTGCGCATCGAGGTGGAGGATCACGGCATCGGCATCGCCGGGTCCGACCTGTCCCGCATCTTCATGCCCTTTCGCCAGCTCAGCGAAGGCACCGCCAAGCGCTACGCCGGCGTCGGCATCGGCCTGGCGCTCGCCCGCCGCATCATCGAGTCCCAAGGCGGCAGCGTGGGCGTGCGCAGCCGCGAGGGCCAGGGCAGCGTGTTCCACCTGGTGCTGCCGGACGTGGTGTGAGCGGGGCTGGTGGGTCGAAGGTCTGCCAGCCCTGCATCAGGCGCCGCGCTCAGGGCGCCACGACCGTTACCGTGGGCACCAGGTCGAAACCCTGGATTTCGAAGGGCTTGTCGGGGGTGGACAGCCACAGCGAAGGGAAGTACTGGGCGCCGGACTGGAGCTTGGTGATTTGCGGCAGTGGCTTGGCGATGTTGCGGGTCTCGCCAGGCTGCAGCGTGATCAGCGTCTGCGCCTGGCCGCCGTCGCCTGGCACGCTGAAGGCGGTGGTATTGGCGGGCGAGCCGGTGGGTTGCACCAGGGCCGAGGTCCAGAAGGCCAGGGTCCTGGCGGTGGTGCCGGTGTTGCTCAGGTCGTAGCTGTAGCTGCACTTGCTGCCGGCGGGCAGGGCGTCGCCGTTGGTGCAGCCCTTCACGTTGGCCACGACGATGTGCTTGGGCGGGATGGTGAAGTGGGTGACCGGTGCGGTCGTGCCGTCGTAGTCGAAGGTGGCCGAGTAGCCGATGTCGAAGCCGGTGGAGCCGGTGGCCCAGAACTGGTAGCGGCCGGCGGCGAGCTTGCGGGTGTCGATGCTGAAGCTGCCGTCCAGGCCGGCCTGCGCGCCATCGATGTAGCCGGTGCACAGCGCATAGCCGGGCTGGGCGCAGGCGTACAGGTTGACGTAGGGGGCGAAGGGCTGGGTCACCGGTGTGCCGGTGTCAGCGTTCAGCAGGGTGCCGGTGAAGCTGACCGTGGTGGCGCCGGCAACGGACTTGCGGGCGCCCGGTGTGGCTTGGCGGGCCGCCTTTTCGCGCCGCAGATTGCCTTCATGGATCAGCTTGGCCTGCGTGAGGCTCAGGCTGCTGGTGCCACGGGCGGTGACGGTGAAGCCGAAGCCGGTCTGGCCCATGGTGGCCAGCGGCTTGCCGGTCTTGCCGACGTAGACCGTGGCCTGGCCGGTCACGCCGGTGAGCGCGCTGGCAATCGGCAGCACCTGGCTGACAACGGCCGAAGCGCCGGCGGCAATCTGCACATGCGCCGGCGTGTAGGCCGCGGCACCGGTCATGAAGTTGGAGGTGCCGTAAGGCGCGCCGCTGGGGCTGGCGTCCACCACGGTCCAGACGTCGGCGTCGATGGCTGACGCGGTGGTGTTGGTGACCGTGACGCTGAAGCTGCAGTCGCCGCCTTGCGTGCTGCGCTTGCAGGCGGTGGGCGAGGACAGCGTGACCGGCAGCGGCTTGACCTTCAGCGCGATCTTGGCGACGGTCTCCGGGCCTTCGTAGGCGAAGGGTGCGGAGTAGGTGCTGCCGTAACCGTTGGGCACGGTGCGCAGCTGGTAGTAGCCAGGGTCCATGCCGCCCAGCGACAGCGCAAAGCTGCCGTCGGACGAGACGGGCAGGGTGACCACTTCGTCGCGGCAGGTGTCGTAGCCCGGGCCGTCGCAGTGCAGCAGCGAGACGGGGCCGAGGTTGGGCGGCAGCGGCTGGCCGGTGCCGGCTTCGGTGACGGTGCCGGTCAGGTAGGGTGCGGCCGGCTTGATGACCTTGAGGGTGTAGCTGCCCAGTTCGTAAGGGCTGCCTTCGAAGAAGAAGTCCGGGAAACCGGCGGCGGCGAAGATCACCACGCCATCGGCCGGCACCTTGAACAGCACGCGCGAGTCCATGTCCGGGCCGGCGTAGTCGTTCATCGCGATCTGCTGGCAACTGCTGTCGAACACGCCAATGATGCTGTCCAGCAAGCTGCCGCCGCCGCCGAGATTGGCCGACAGGTTGGCCTGCAGCAGCTTGCCGGGCGTGGCGGTGACGCGGTAGAAGTCCACGTCACCGGTGACGATCTCACCGGTGACGGAGGTGCCAGGTGCGGCGCCGATGTCCTGCGCGATGGCGCAGCTGTTGTTGGGCTCGACTTCGGCGACCTTGGCCTGGACCCAGGGGCTGAGGGCGGCCAGCGCCAGGGCGAGGACGGTCTTGCGGGGAACTGCTTGGCTCATGATGAAGAGACTCCGGTGGTGCGCATCACCGAGCGATCTGCCGGTGTGTGTACAGCCAGTTTCGCAACCGGTGTTCCTCATGGAAGGGGCTGGCCAGCCGATCCAGCAAAAACCAAGGGATTCCAGAAAAAAACCAGCCTGCTGCCGGCATGGCGGTCATGGAACCGGCAGCCGTTGCCTTTTCGTGCCCTGCGGAAGGCGCAGCTCAGGGGGCTTCTGGCACGCGCACCAGGTCGGCCTGCGCCGACCCTTTGCGCGTGACCAGCGCCTGACCGCGGCCATCGACCGACAGCGAGCGGTAGGCGCCCACCGCGCCGGCCGGCAGCTCCAGCATCGTTTGGTCGTGGCCGCCGGCATCCCGGCGCAGCACCCGGTCGGCGCTGGCGCTGCGTGAGATGCGCCAGATCGCGCCATCGCGCCACCGCCAGTTGCCCCAGTCCTTGGGTGCCAGGTCTTCCAGCACCAGTTCGATGGGACCCCCGGTGCTGCCGTCGTCGTTCAGCGGCCGGCGCCACAGGCCGCGCAGGCCTTCACGGCTGAAGTACAGCCAGCGCCGGCCGTCGGTGCGCACTTCCTGTCCGAAGCGGGCCTGGTCGCCGGAGAGTTGGGTCAGCCCTTGCGTGGCCAGATCGAAGCGCCACAGCGCGGCGCTGCCGTTGTGGTCGTCCGAGACCAGCATCAGCGAGCGGCTGTCCTCGCTCCAGCTGGCGTTGGACAGCATCGCCGGCAGCTCGATCACCTGGGGTTTGGCATCGGCCGGACCGTCCAGCCGGCCCACCACCAGGCGGTTGCCGGGGCGGCCGGCGAGCGGGGTCATGGCGGTGGCGTAGAACTTGCCGTCCGGGCTGCAGCCGGCCGGCTCCGGCGTGCCGTCTTCCGGCAGCGGCAGCTCGTGGGGCTCGGCCTGGGCGCCGTCGCGGTACCAGAGGCCGATGCGGCGCGAGCGGAACGAGATGAACAGCACGTGCTCCGCGTCTGCGCAGGCGTCGCCGTAGAGGTCGCGGCTGGTGGAGCGGATGGCCTCGCGAAGCTGCAGCTGCGCCTGCCCAGCGGCCGCGGCGTAGCGCTCGATGTGGTCGTCGAACAGCTGCACGCTGGCGGCCATGTCGCCTGCTGCGCCTTCCGCATTTGTTCCCGCGGGCATGGCGGTCAGGCTGGTCACGTTTTCCACCCGCGAGAAGCGCCGCGGCGCGCCGCCTTCCCGGTCCACCTGCCAGAGCGCGAAGTCGCCCGCCAAGCCGGCGGAGAACACCACCGCGGTGTCGTCCTGCCGCCAGGCCATGGCCCAGATCGGCTTGTCTGCCTCGATCAGCTGCAGCGCTTCGCCGCTCTGCACGTCCAGCCGCAGCAGGCCGGCCACCGTGTCCTTCAGCAGCATCACCGCCAGGTGTTTGCCGTCATGGGACCAGTCCATCTGCCCATAGCCCAGGCCGGCGGGCGCCTCGGCCAGCGTGCGTTCCTGTCCGTCCGCCAGGCGGCGAAGCTGCAGCCGTTGGCCGCTGGCGCTCTTCAGGCTGCGGCGGGTGAAGGCCAGCCAGGCGCCGTCTGGCGAGGCGGCCAGCGCGGCCGCGCCGTTGACGTGCACGCAGTCGGCCAGTTCGCGCGGCTGGCCGTCCTGCAGCGACAGCGTCATCAGCTTGCAGCGCTCGCCATGCTCGGCCTGCAGGTAGGCCAGCCGGTCGGCGCCCAGCCACACGGGCCGCTCGATCAGGTTTTGCGGGTCGCTGAACTCGCGCGGTGCCGCATTCGGCTGCTGCAGGTCCACCACGCGCAAGCGCGGATTGCCGCCGGTGCGGCGCCAGACATAGACGAGGAAGCGCCCGTCGGCTGAATAAGCCGGCCACTGCTCCACGCCTTCCAGCGTGGTCATGGGCCGCGGCGTGGGTGCCTGCTGGGCGCCGGCACCGGGCCGGCGGGTCCACAGCAGCACGGCGGCCAGCGCGAGCAGGGCCAGCAGCAGGGCAAGGCCGGCGAGCTGCCGCGGCGACAGGCGGCTGGTGGCCGCGGCGGGCATGGTCGCCGCGGGCTCGGCCGCCACCGGCATCGCGGGTGGTGCCGCGCCGAGGGCCGCTGGCCGTCGCTGCGCCGGCCAGAGCAGGCGGTAGCCGGACTTGGAGATGGTCTCGATCGGCGCGTCGTCCGGTTCCGTCGCGCGCAGGCTGCGGCGCAGCTGCGAGACGGTGTGGGTCAGTGCGGTGGCGCCGGTGTAGGCATTGCCGTCCCAGACTTCTGCAATCAGCTGTTCGCGGCTGAGAACTTGGCCGGCATGTTCGGCCAGCAGTTGCAGCACCCGGGCGGCCTTGCCGGAAATGCGCTCGCTGGCGCCGTCGGCACACAGCGTGCGCGCGGCAGGATCGAACACGAACCGCCCGATCTGCCATTGCCGCAGCTGGGCTTGGGGGGCCGGGTCGGCAACCGTGTCCATGTCCTCCAGCAAAACTAAGTGTCCATGCCAATCGAGTGAGGGAAAGCCTAGCGTACCGCACGGGACTTGGGCCAACGGCGGCAGGCTTGGCGCGGGCCCGCCGTTGGTGGAAGAAGTCCGCTCAACCGCGCTGTCCAGGGGCTGGCGTTGCCATTCCGTTGCCTCCGGGGCGCTTCCGATGCCCCGTCAGCTGAAAACCAAGAAAAAACATAGCCCCGGTCGGGTGCCATGCAAGCGGTGGGCCAACACACTGGCCACTTCTCCCAGCTCTTGCAGCCTCGCCACCATGTTGTATTTCCCGTTCCCTCGCCGCCTCCGCCTGGCCGGGCTGGCCGCCAGCCTGTTGATGGCCACCGCCTCGTTCGCCGCCCACGCGGCCTCGACTGAAACCGAGCCCAACAACGACTGCGCCAGCGCGCAGCTGCTGGGCAAGCTGTCCAACGGCGCAGACCTGACCGGCCAGATCACCGAAGGCGACGTCGACTACTTCCAGTTCACCGGCAACCCGGGCAAGTGGATGGAAGTCGAGGTCGTTCGCGACAGCAGCACGCCCGGCAACGACATGATGGCCGGCATCGTCGACAACACCTGCCTGGTCTCCGCGGCCAACAACGTGACCGTGATGGGCATGGTGCCGGCCGACGGCAAGCTCGTCTTCGCCGCCGCAGGTTATGGCGACTGGTCCTTCCACGGCTTGCCGGCCGAGTTCGGCAGCTATCACATGATCGCCGGCGCACCGCGGCATGCCTACCTGGTGGGCACCGTGCTGGACGGCAGCACCGGCGCAGCGCCGGCCTATTTCTCGGCCCTGGTCACGCTGCTGGCCTGCACCAGCAGCGACCCGGCCAGTTGCACCCAGGCCGTCAACTCCGCCTACGCTTCGGACCGGGACGGCAGCTACTACCTGCCGCTGGGCGACCTGCCCACCGGCCCGTACATGGTCAAGATGTCGGCCAACGGCTTTCACGACCCGAAGTACACCAAGGTCATGACGCTGGGCCCGGACGCCGGCCTGGTCACGCTGAACTTCAAGCTGAAACCCCCATCCTTGCCCGTGGGCTTCAGCGACTTCAGCGCCTGTACCTACATCAAGGCCGGCAGCGAGTGCGAGTTCAGCTACCAGGTCAAGAACACCACCAGCGCACCAGTCGCCATGGACGTGTGGGCCCACACCGTCGTGTCGCAGACGATTGGCGCGATCGAGGCGGTCGAGCTGGACGCCGGCAAGGGCGGCCGCCAGGCCAAGCGCATCGAGCTGCAGCCCGGCGAGAAGCTGAAGGTCAAGCAGGCACTGGGCGTGGCGGGCATGCCCTCTGGCATTGCCGGCACGACCATGCTGTATGCCGCGCTGGCCGACCATCCGACCGAGCTGGTCGGCATGTTCCCCGGCTTCGACTGGCGCATCACCGAAACCGGCACCGCTTCGCCGCTGTGGCCGCAACCGCACGCTTCGCTGAAGCGGGCCCGGCGCATCACGCTGGCCAAGGCCACAGCGGCCGATTCCGGCGCCATCAGCGGCAGCATCGTCGACGCCAGCGGCCAGCCGGTCTCGGCCCACCTGACGCTGCGCTGGTGCTGGGACAACGCCGACACCGTCTGCGCCCAGTCCACGCTGAGCACCAAGTCGCTGGCCAACGGCCGCTACAGCTTCAAGGACGCGCCCACCTGGCCGGCCGGCCGCTACCAGGTGTGGGTGGACGATTCGGCCTACGACCAGGCCTACAGCCAGGCCTTCGCCTATGACGCGGTCAACTCGGTCAAGCTCGCCCCGGTGCAGACGCAACCGCGTAGCATCACCATCCAGGACGTGACCACCTGCTACGGCATGCCGGCCGAGATCCTGGTGCAGTACCCCGTGCGCCTGGGCGACGCCTGCACCATCGGCTACAGCCTGACCAACCACGCCACGGCCCCGATGACCGTGGACGCGTGGATCCGCGTGCTGAGCGACCGCACCGGCAGCGTGGCCAACAGCGACTCGCGCTTCCTGCAGATCACCGCCTTCAGCGCCGGCAAGAAGTCCGGTTTCGTGCCGCAGCGCGTCACGCTGCAGCCCGGCGAAACGCGGGTCATGTCGCAGCCTGTGAACCTGGCCGACGAGCCGCTGTACGCCGGCGGCGGCCTGGCGATCTGGGTCTCCCCGGCCGACCAGCCGCTCAAGCCTGCCGCCACCTGGAACCAGCAGATCTTCGCGATCGTGCCTTGAGGCAGCCGAGGCCTCGCCAATGAAAACGGGGGCCTCGCGCCCCCGTTTTCATTGCGTTGCCGAACTTGTGAGAGCTGGCACCCCGGGCGCTTCTCGAACCAGCAGCATGACAAGGATGGAGCGCGCCGGTGGCGTCACCTGCGTGCCGTGGCCCTGTACGACTAGGACTTGCCCCAGCCTGGCATCGCCGCCGCCTGCCGAATCCAGTCCGCCAGTTGCGCCTCGTCGAAATCATCCTCATGCACATCGACCCAGCGCGCCTCCTTGCCGGTGCCGCCCGGTGGAATCGGTTGCAAGTCCGTGCCCTTGAAGAAACTGACCTTCACGAACCGCGCAAACACATGAAACGCCAGGAACCACCCCTGGCCTTCGACGCCATAGAACGGCGAGTTCCACTTCACGGCCTTGCGCGCATGCGGCACCTGCTGCATGACCAACGCATCAAGCCGCTGTCCGATGTCCCGCTTCCAACCCGGCATGGCCTCGATGTACGCCTGCACTGGCGCATTGCCATCGGCCTTGGCAATTTGCGGGTTGCCGCCGGAGAGCAGGGTCGCCTGCTTGGCCCTGCTTTTGTTCGCGCCGCTGGGCATGGCGGTTACCGGGCTGTTTGCCCAAGCGACTGCTGTCGCTGCTCATCGCTGAACCACTCGAACAGCACCAGCCCGACGATGGACGCGATGGGGAAGAACAGGAAGGCCAGCACCACCCATGCCACTACCGAGCGGCCCAGCCGCTGTGCCGCGATGCCGATGAACGCCAGGTGCAGCACAAAGCTCACCGCCAATGCGATGCCAAGCATCACCGTCAGCGGCATCGAGGCCGTGGTCCGGTCGACCAGCGGTGGCAGGAAGGCTGCGACGCACCCACCAAACGCCAGAAGAGAAAACGTCGCTGCGACGATGGCTTGCTGTGCGGGGGACGATTGCCGCATCGGGAATTCCTTTGCGCGGTGCCTGTGTTCCAAGGAGGTGTTTGAAGCGTGACCTCGAAGGCCAAACGCCGCTGCAGGAGGACCGCCGCGGTCACGGTCGCCGCATTGTGAATGCAATTCGTCGGCAGCAAATCCGCCGGCGGTTGGACCCAGGTTCACTCAGGTGATGATGCGCCGGCGCGCAGCACATGCCCCCTTGTCGCTCGATTGAACAGCTGCGCCGGGTCTCTTGAACCAGGGTCGCACCCGCGCCGCGCCGTCATTCGGGCGCCCTGGCCATCGCGCCGGGCGTCACCTCCCACCCCAACCCCAAACTCTTTTGCAACGCTGCAAAGTCCTGCAGCAGCTTGGCTTCGGCGGCGAGGCTGTCGCGGCGTGTGTCGAGCAAGCTGCGCTGTGCGTCCTGCAGGTCCAGTTGGCTGGCGGTGCCGGCTTGGCGGCGCTGGGTGGTGAGCTTCAGGCTGCGTTCGGCGGAGGCTTGCTGGGCGAGCAGGCTGCGCAGCGATTCGCGTTGGTGGCCGTAGCGGGTCAGGGCCACGTTGGCGTCGCGCAGGGCTTGCAGCACGGTGGACTCGTACCTCGCTTGCGCTTCGTCGCGGCCGGCTTCTGCCTTGCGCACGGCGGCTGCGGTGCGGCCGAAGTCCAGCACGTTCCAGGACAGGTAGGGCGCGCCCAGCAGCACCAGGCTGTTTTGCCTGAGCAACTGGCCGGGGTCGGTGGCGCCCAGGCCGATGTCGCCCAGCAGGCTGAGCTTGGGGAAATAGCCGGCCTGCTGCTGGCCGATCTGCGCGGTGCTGGCAGCCAGGCGGCGCTCGGCGGCGCGAATGTCCGGGCGATGCTGCAGCAGGGCGGTGACATCGCCGACCGCCACTTCGCGCGGCACCTGCGGCAGCGCGGCCGGTGCGGCCAACTGCGGGTCCAGCGTGCCGGGCGCCTGGCCGCAGAGCAGCGCGAGCCGGTCCAGCGCTTCGGTGACGGCGCCTTCGGCTTCCTGCACGCTGCGTTGCGTGGCCTGGTCGCGGCCGAACTGGCGCTCCACGTCCAGCATGCCGACCACGCCGCGTTCCTGGCGTTGGCGGGTCAGTGCCAGCGATTGCCCGTCCAATGCGGCGACCTCGCGCAGCAGCAGCATGCGCTGCTGGCCGGCGCGCAGTTCGGCGTAGGCCTGCACCACCTCGGCGGCCAGCGAGACCTGGGCATCGGCGAACTCGGCCTGCGACTGGCCGGCCTGCGCGTCGGCTGCTTCCACCGCGCGGCGTGTGCCGCCAAACAGGTCGATCTCCCAGCTGGCGTCGAAGCCCACGTTGTAGAAGTGCAGGTCTTGTGAGGCCGCTGTGTCCGGCGCGCTGCTCAGGCCCAGTGCGAGCGCGCTGGCCGAGCCTTTGGGCTGGCCGTTGGCCCGCTGCTGCGCCAGCGTGGCGCGGGCCTGGCGCAGGCGGGCTTGGGCGGCGCGCAGGTCGGGGCTGTTGGCCAGCGCATGGTCGACCAGTGTGTCCAGCGTGTTGTCGCCGAGGCTGCGCCACCAGGATGCGGCGGCGGGCGCGTCGCTGCGCGCGCCGGCCTGCGCGGCACGCACCAGCGGGCCGGACGTGGCAGATGGCACCGCCGGCGCGCCGACGTAGTCCGGGCCGACGGTGGTGCAGGCGGCGAGCAGCAGCGCGGTGGCCAGGACCACGGCGCGCGGAAGGAAAGGCAGCAGGCGAAGCGGCATCGCGTTCTTTCTGAAAAGGTGCCTCAATGTGCTGATTCGGTGGCGGGTGCGGGCGCACGCGGCGTTTTGATCAGCAAGGCCAGCGGCACGCACAACAGCATCACCAGGCCCAGCGCGTAGAAGGTCTCGGAGTAGGTCATGACCAGCGCCTCCAGCCGGATCTGGCCAGCCAGCTCGGCCAGGGCCTGCAGCTGGGCATGGGCGAAGTCGCCAACCTGGGCCAGGTGGCCGGCGGCACTGGCGGCGATGCGCGACTGCGTGAGCTCGGCATTGGCACTCACCGAGCTGTTGATCACGTCGACGTGGAAGGCATCGCGCCGGTCGATGAAGGTGCCGATCAGGGCCAGGCCGACCGAGCCGCCGAGGTTGCGCGCCATGTTGTAGAGGCCGGCGGCGTCGCCTGACTCTTCGCGCGCCACCGAGGTCATCGCGGCCTGGTTCAGCGGCATCATGGCCAGGATCTGGCCCAGGCCGCGCAAGAGTTGCGACCAGGTGAAGTCGTCCGCGGCGCTCCGGGCGGTGAGGCTGCTGTCCAGCCAGCAGCTGCCGAAGATCAGGAGCAGGCCGGCGATGACCAGCACCGAATAGTGCATGC
>Ga0307514_10001624_pt1 | contig 26326 bp, 29 predicted proteins | sample 16_EM_MG_FD_203088 | JGI IMG/M metagenome (GOLD analysis project Ga0307514, IMG submission 203088) | Populus trichocarpa ectomycorrhiza microbial communities from riparian zone in the Pacific Northwest, United States - 16_EM | ecosystem: Host-associated > Plants > Roots > Unclassified | place... | reverse complement strand
GCGCACAAACAAGGCATCCGCTGCGTGCGCGTGGTGCATGGCAAGGGCCTGAGTTCGCCCGGCAAGACGCCGGTGCTCAAGGGCAAGGTGCGCAACTGGCTGGTGCAGAAGAACGAAGTGCTGGCCTTCGTGCAGGCCAGGCCGATCGACGGCGGCGCGGGCGCGCTGGTGGTGCTGCTGCGGCCGAGCTGAAACCAGGTGACGCTTTACACTCGGGGGCGCCCAACCTCCCCCGTGCCGCGATGAACCATGTTTAAAACCGTCCTGAAGCAACTCTCGCCCGCCGGTGAACGTGGCCGCCTGTCGATCCTGATCTTTCACCGCGTCCTGCCCGAACGCGACCCGATCTTTCCGGGCGAGGTCGATGCCGCGGCCTTCGACGCCATCTGCCGATGGATGAAAGCCTGGTGCAACGTGCTGCCGCTCGACACGGCGGTACAGAAGCTGCGCGAGCGCAGCCTGCCCGAACGCGCCGCGGCCATCACCTTCGACGACGGCTACGCCGACAACCGCACCGTGGCCCAGCCGATCCTCACGCGCCACGGCCTGACGTCCACCTTCTTCATCGCCACCGACTTCCTCGACGGCGGCCGCATGTGGAACGACACCGTGATCGAATCGGTGCGCCTGTGCCCGTCGGCCGAGCTTGATCTATCGACTCTCGTCAAGCGCGACGGCTCGGGCGACCTCGGCCGCCACACCATCGCCACGCCCGAGACCAAGCGCCAGGCCATCGAATCCATCATCGGCCAGATCAAGTACCTGCCGGTGCTCGAACGCCATGCCCTGACCGAAAAGATCGCCCTATGCGCCGGCGTGCAGCCGCCCGACGACCTGATGATGAGCTCGCAGCAGGTGCGCGAACTGCGCGACGCCGGCATGCAGATCGGCGCCCACACCCGCTCGCATCCGATCCTGGCCAAGCTCGACGCCGATGCGGCCTGTGCCGAGATCGCGCAAAGCCAGCGTTTCCTGGAGGGTGTGCTGGGCGAACGCGTCGGCCTGTTCGCCTACCCGAACGGCAAACCCGGCACCGACTACAGCCCGGACAGCGTGCGCATCGTGCGCGAGCTCGGCTTCGACGCCGCCGTGTCGACCAGCAAGGGCGCGGCCGATGTATCCACCGACCCGTTCCAGATCCCACGCTTCACCCCCTGGGACCGCAGCCGGCTGCGCTTCGGCGCGCGGTTTGCGGACAACCTCTGGCGGGCTTGACCGTTTAAACGCCCTTGTTGCGCATCCAGTCGGCTGTCTGGAAAAAGCTTTGCACGAGCCGCGCGCGCAAGTCTTCGGGCACGCCGGTTTCGCCCATGGCCTGGTCCATGCAGGCCAGCCACTGGTCGCGCTCCAGAATGCCAATGCTGAACGGCATGTGCCGCATGCGCAGCCGCGGATGGCCGAACTGGTCGGTGTAGTGCTGCGGCCCGCCCATCCAGCCGCACAGGAACCAGAACAGCCGCTGCCGCGCGTTGTCCAGCGTCGGGCCATGGGCGGCACGCAGCGCGGTATATTGCGGCTCCAGCTCCATCAGGTCATAGAAACGCTCGACCATCGCCTTGATGCGGTCTTCGCCGCCGATCCATTCGAAAGGGGTATTGAAAGGCGTGGGTTCTTCAGGGGTCATGGGTGGGGATTCTAGGAGCGGGCGGCGCCTCCCACGATCACTGGACAGCCGAAGGACGGCGGCTCGTTCAAGCCTGAAGAATCCTGTCTGCCTCCGCCACACAGCGCCGAGCGGCAGCCACAAGCTCAGGCACGAACGCATGGCCGCTGCGCAGGGCGCTGGAAAGAATCACCATGTCTTCGATGTACTCATGCACCATCTGGTTTCTGAGTCGGCGCATTTCCATCCAGGCATCGGCAGAGGCGATGAAGCCGAACTTTTCAGCCTTGTCCAGATTATCGATCGCAGGACCCGGCGTTTCCGCCAAAGCCGCGAGCAAGGTGGGGAGCAATTTGTCGCCGACCGTGTCCTGCAACCGGCCGAAACGACTCACGAAGGCGTCGAGCCGCTCTGCCAGCAACGGGTCCGCCGCAACTTTTTGCGCTACCTCAAGGGTAAAAGCTGTGCTGAACAATCTCCCATCCGTATCGAGAAGATGGGAACACTCCTTCAAGGTCACCCGCGACAGGAACTCAAGCCGCGCAGCCAGCGACGCGAGGATTTTCATAACCGCACACCTTCGGCCAGCGCAATGGAATGAACTGGCAAATGCAACAGGTTGGGCGCTTTAATCAACACGTCCACCTTGCGTCCATACATGTTTCTCGAAACTTGCGCGGCCATCCGAGAAGAAAGTTGTGCTGGTTCCGCAACGGACTCGTCCAGTTCCAGCAGCAGGTCCACATCGCCACCACGTTCATCGTCGCGCACACGGGAACCGAACAGCCACACCCGTGCCCCCTCGCCTGCCAGCTGACGGGCGCTGGCGCGTATCGCGGAAATCTGCTTGGGTGATAGACGCATGTGTTGATTATTGCGCGGAGTGGGTCGTTGCCGTCAATCCGAAGCACTCCGCAGCGTCAGCATCACCGGCCGGCGCAACACCTCGCGCAGCCCCCACCAGCCCGCGGCCAGCGCCAGCGCGGCGCCGGCCAGCGCGCCGAGCACCGGCACCCACAGCGACGAGGTCCAGGCGAAGTCGAACACGAAACGCGCCAGCGCCCAGCCCACCGCCACCGCGGCCAGGCTGGCGAGGAAGCCGGCGAGCAGGCCCACACCGGCCAGTTCGGCGCGCTGCACCTGGCGCAGCAGCGTGGCCGGTGCGCCGAGCGCGCGCATGATGGCGTATTCGCGTGCACGTTCCTCGCGGGTGGCGGTGACCGCGGCGAACAGCACCACCAGGCCGGCGGCCAGCGTGAAGCCGAACAAGAATTCCACCGCGCGGATCACCTGGTCGAGCACGCGCTGCACCTGGGCCAGCGCGGTACTGAGGTCGACATTGGTGACGTTCGGGAAGGCGCGCACCAGGGTGTTGTCGAAGCCCGGGGTGTCGGGCGCACGAAAGGCCGTCATGTAAGTCACCGGCACGTCGGGCAGGCTGCTGACCGGGTAGATCACGAAGAAGTTGGCATGCATCGAGCCCCAGTCCACCTTGCGCAGCGAGGTGATCTTCGCGTCGGTCTGCAGCCCGCCCATGTCGAAGCGCAGCGAATCGCCGAGCTTCAGGCCCAGGGTCTTGGCGATGCCCTCCTCCACGCTGATGGCGCCCTGTTCCTCATCGGTCCACTTGCCGGCCACCAACGCGTTGTGCGGCGGCCGCTGGGCGCTGTTGGACAGGTTGAATTCGCGGTCGACCAGGCGCTTGGCGCGGTCTTCCTGGTAGTTGTCGGGCGAAACGGGTTTGTCGTTGATGGCCACCAGCCGGCCGCGAATCATCGGGTACCAGTCGTACTGGCGCACACCACCGTCGCGCATCGCCTTCTGGAACGGCTCGTTCTGCTCGGGCATGACGTTGATGATGAAGCGGTTCGGCGCGTCCGGCGGCGTGGCCTTGCGCCAGCTGTCGACGAGGTCGGTGCGCAGCAGCACCAGCAGCATCAGCGCCAGCAGGCCCACCGCCAGCGCGCTGACCTGCACCACCGCATACGCCGGCCGCGCCGAGATCTGGCGCGTGGCCAACACCAGCCAGCGCGGCGCCGTGGCCTCGTTGACGCTCTGCCGCAAGAGCTTCACCGCCACCCAGCTCAGCGCGGCAAACACCAGCACCGCCGCGCCGAAGCCGCCGACCGCGATCAGGCCGAGCTGGACGTCGCTGCTGGCCGCCAGCAGCAACGCCGCAAAACCGAGCACGCCCAGTCCGAGCGCGGCGGCGGACGTGGGCTTGAGGTTGCCCATGTCGCGCCGGATCACACGCAGCGGCGGCACCTGGGCCAGCTGCAGCACCGGCGGCAGGCCGAAGGCACACAGCAGCGTCAGCCCCATGCCCAGGCCGAAGACCACCGGCCACAGCGTGGCGGCCGGCAGCGTGGCATCGACCAGACCAGCCAGCAAGGCCACGAAGGCGTAATGCACGCCGAAGCCGATGGCCACACCCAGCGCGCTGGCGAACAGGCCGACCAGCGCGAACTCGAACGCGTAGCTCCAGGCGATGGTGCGCTGGCTCTGACCCAGCACCCGCAGCATGGCGCAGTCGTCCAGGTGGTTGGCGGCAAAACCGCGCGCGGCCAGGCCCACGGCCACCGCGCTCAGCAAGGCCGACAGCAGGGCCACGAGGTTCAGGAATTTATTGGCCCGCTCCAGCGTCTGGCGCATTTCAGGACGGCCGCTTTCCAGCGACTCCAGGCGCAGGCCACGGGTCTCGGGTTTCTTGACTTCGACGTCGGCCCAGGCCACGTAGGCAGCCACCGGGCGCGCATCGCCGGCCACCGCCAGCCGGTAGGTCAGGCGGCTGGCCGGCTGCACCAGCGCGGTGGCGGCCAGGTCCTGCTGGTTGACCATGACGCGCGGTGCAAAACTCATGAAGCCGCCGCCGCGGTCGGGCTCGATGACGATGATGCGGGCGACGCGGAATTGCGAGTCGCCCAACAGCAGCGCATCCCCCACGCGCAGGCCGAGCGCGTCGAGCAGCGGCGCATCGACCCAGGCCTCGCCGGGCGCGGGGATGTCGCGCGTGGCCTGCCCGACATCCGTGGGCTGCGTCGCCACCTTCAGGCTGCCGCGCAAGGGGTAGCCGGGCTCGACGACCTTCAGCGCCACGAGTTTGGCCGCCCCGCCCTGCGCGTCGGTGGCCCGGCCCATGGTGGGGAAGGTCACCGTCAGCGCAGTCTGCAGGCCGCGCGTGCGCGCCTGTGCCATGAAGCTGGCCGGCGGCGGGTTGTCGCTGACCAGCACCGCGTCGCCGCCGAGCAGTTGGCGTGCATCCCGCTGCAGGCCGCCCTGCAGCCGGTCGGCGAAGAAACCCACCGCGCTGAGCGCGGCCACGGCCAGCGTCACCGCCACGATGAGCAGGCGCAGTTCACCGGAACGCAGGTCACGCCAGAGGGTGCGCCAGCCAAGACGCCAGAATGAGTTGTGCATGGGGCCGAGCCTAGCGCAAACCCTGGTGACCGGCAGTTTTCGGTGGGATTGGCCCCATGCATACTCGCCCCTCAGGCCCGGCCTGCCGATCCGGCAAGGCCGGTCATTGCTGACGAAAGGTATGTATGTGGCAACCCAGCGAACGTTATCCCGACCCGGCCATCGAAGTGCTCGACCCGCGGTTTCTTTCCTACCGCCTCGTCTCGGCCGCGGTCGAGCGCCTGGCCACCGGCATGCGCTGGGCCGAAGGCCCGGTGTGGTTCGGCGACGGCCGCTACCTGCTGTGGAGCGACATCCCGAACAACCGCATCATGAAGTGGGAAGAGGAGACCGGCGCGGTGAGCGTCTTCCGCAAACCCTCCAACTACGCCAACGGCCACACGCGTGACCGCCAGGGCCGGCTCGTCGGCTGCGAACACGGTGGCCGGCGCGTGGTGCGCACCGAATACGACGGCAGCCTCACCGTGCTGATGGACCGCTTCGAGGGCAAGCGCCCGAATTCGCCGAACGACGTAGTGGTGAAGTCCGATGGTTCAGTGTGGTTCACCGATCCGCCCTTCGGCATCCTCGGCTTCTACGAAGGCGCGCCGGCCCCGGCCGAACTGCCCACCCAGGTCTACCGGTTCGACCCGGCCACCGGCCAGGCCACGGTGGTCAGCGCCGACGTGGCGCGGCCGAACGGCCTGTGTTTCTCGCCGGACGAGCGGCGGCTGTACGTCGTCGAATCGGGTGCGTCGCCCCGGCGCATCCGGGTGTTCGACCTCAGCGCCGATGGCACGCGGCTTGAGAACGACCGGGTTTTCGTGCAATGCGAGGAAGGGGAGGAAGGGAAGGAAGGCGAGACGCCGGACGGCTTCCGCTGCGACGTGGACGGCAACCTCTGGGCCGGCTGGGGTCTCGGCCCGGGGCGCGACGGCGTGCGGGTGTTCGCCCCCGACGGCACACCCATCGGCCACATCCACCTGCCCGAGCGCTGCGCCAACCTGTGCTTCGGCGGCCCGGCCCGCAACCGGCTGTTCATGGCGGCCAGCCAGTCGGTGTATGCCCTGTATGTGAATACGCAGGGGGCGGTGGGCGGCTGATTGACGTCGAGGTGCCCGCGATCAAGGCGCAGGCTGCGACAACACCCATGCCGCCAACACCCGTGCATCGGCCTCGCTCACCTGCGGCTGGCGCGGCATGATGACCCGGCCCCAGGAGCCAACGCTGCCGCTGCGGATCCTGGCGGCGAGTTGGGCGGGCTTGGCCGGGTCGTCGCGGTAACGCTCGGCGATCTGCGCGAAGCCGGGGCCGACCTGCTTATGCACCAGGCCGTGACAGGAAAAGCAGCCATGATCGTCGGCGATGGCTTTTGGCGTGACTTCGCGAGCGGCCCAGCCCAGGGCTGGCAGCATGCAGCCCGTGAGGACGAGCCACCGAAGGCGCCTCATGGCCTGCCTCTCACTGCGCGGGTACGTACCGTGTCGCGCGCAGCGAACGGCACAGGCCCCAGAGCTGCAGGCCGGCGCGCTCGGCGATGTCCAGCGCCAGCGAGGTCGGTGCGGAGATCGTGGCCAGCAGCGGGATGTCGAGGCGCGCGCATTTGCGCACCAGCTCGTAACTCGCGCGGCTGGACATCACGACGAAGCCCTGCTCCTTGCGTGGCCCACTCAGCCGGCCCTGCAGCGCGAGCCGGCCGAGCAGCTTGTCGAGCGCATTGTGGCGGCCCACGTCTTCCAGCACTTCGAGCAGGCTGCCGTCGGGCGCAGCCCAGCCGGCGGCATGCACCGCGCCGGCGGCGGCATTGAGGGTCTGCTGCGCGGGCATGGCGTCGATGGCGCGCAGCACGGTGGCGGCCGGCATCGCGGCCACCCAGTCGCGCGGCGTGATGGCTTCGGGCACGATGTCCAGGGCTTCGAGGCTGTCGATGCCGCAGATGCCGCAGCCGGTGCGGCCGGCGAGTGCACGGCGCCGCTCCTTCAAACGCACGAAACAGCGCGAGGCGATTTCCAACTGCACCTCACAGGCCGCGGCCGAGCCCAGCACCTCGACACCGTACACATCGGCAGCGCTGTCCACGAGGCCCTCGCTCAGCGCGAAGCCGAGGGCGAACGCATGCAGGTCGGCCGGCGTGGCCATCATCACCGCATGCGAGATGCCGTTGAACACCAGCGCCACCGGCACCTCGGCGGCAACGACGTCTTCGCGAAACGCCCCCGCAACGCCGGTTTGCGGCGACACCGACCAGACCCGGCGCGCCACCAAAGGCTCGGGGCGGTACTCCGTGCTCAAGGCCTCGTCAAACTCCGGCATGTGGATCTCCTTCGGCCTGGATGGCCTGCCGCGCGGCAAGCCCGGCTTCGGTGATGAACACCATCCAGCGCCCATCGAGCGACTCTACACGCACCCAGGCCGGGCCGGGCTGTCCGGTGATATTGGCCTCGCTCAGCAGATGCAGCCGGCGCAGCAGCACACTCGCGCCCTGGCCCAGGCGTTTGCCCAGGCGTGGCAGCGACATGCCCTCGGGTGCCTCACCGAGCGCGCCGAGGATGGCCGCCGTCAGATCATCGATCACGCTTTCAGGCGACAACGGCTTCCCGCGCCGGCGCAAGCCCTGCACCGGTCGGCACGGCATGCGGCACCAGCACGACGGGGATGGACTTCGAGGTCGGCGTACCCGCGTTCAAAGAGACCGAAGACAAGGGCACCAGCGGATTGGTCTCCGGGTAATAAGCTGCGATGTCACCGCGCGGGATGTTGTAAGCAACAAGTTTGAATTTATCCGCGTGGCGCTGCTGGCCGTCGTCCCACACCGTCTTGATGTCGACCCAATCACCATCTTTCAGCCCCAGTTCCTTGATGTCTGCGGCATTGATGAAGACCACGCGGCGCTGGCCGAACACGCCGCGGTAGCGGTCGTCCTGGCCGTAGATGGTGGTGTTGTACTGGTCGTGTGAACGTGTGGTGAGCAGGGTGAACACCACGGTGTCGAGACCACGCGCACGCGCATCTTCACGGGCCTTGTGCGACGGCGTGTCGCGCGGCACGGCATGGGTGTAGAAGCTGGCCTTCTTCAATGCGGTGTTCCACACGCGTTCACTCGCGGTGTTGCGCAGGCGAAAGCCACCGGGCACGGCCACGCGCTGGTTGAAGTCCTTGAAGTCGTCGAACACGGCTTCGATCTTGTCGCGGATGCGGCTGTAGTCTTCAATCAGCCAGAGCCATGGCGTCTTGCTCCGGTCCCCAATGGTGGCAGCCGCCAGCCGCGCCACGATGGCCGGTTCGGACAACAGGTGCTCCGACGCCGGCGGGTTGATGCCCGAGGAGATGTGCACCATGCTCATCGAGTCTTCCACCGTCACGCCTTGCGGGCCGCTGGCCTGCACGTCGATCTCGGTGCGGCCCAGGCAGGGCAGGATCAGCGCCTCGCGGCCGTGCACGATGTGGCTGCGGTTGAGCTTGGTGGTGACGTGCACCGTCAGGTCGCATTGGCGCAGCGCCTTCCAGGTCTCGTAGGTGTCGGGCGTGGCCGCGGCGAAGTTGCCGCCGAGTGCGAAGAAGACCTTGCCCTTGCCGTCCAGCATGGCCCGGATCGATTCGACCGTGTCCCAGCCATGATTGCGTGGCGGCGTGAAGTCGAAGACCTGGCCCAGCCGGTCGAGCAGCGCCACCGGCGGCTTCTCCCAGATGCCCATGGTGCGGTCGCCCTGCACGTTGCTGTGGCCGCGCACCGGACACGGGCCGGCGCCGGGCCGGCCGATGTTGCCGCGCATCAGCAGAAGGTTGACCAGCATCTGGATGGTGGCCACCGAATCGCGGTGCTGGGTGATGCCCATGCCCCAGCAGAAGATGGCGCGTTCGGCCGCGCAATAGACTTCGGCGGCGGCGCGGATCTGCGCTTCGTCCAGGCCCGACTCCTGTTCGAGCACGGCCCAGGATTCGGCGCGCAAATCGGCGGCCAGCGCGTCGAAGCCACTGGTGTGTTCGGCGATGAAGGCCAGGTCGAGCAGCCTGGCGCCGCCGTCCTCGCGCTCGATCAGGTGCTTCATCATGCCCTTGACCGCCGCGAAGTCGCCGCCCACACGCAGCTGGTAGTAGTGCGTGCTGATCTCGGTGGAGCCCATCGTCGCCATCTCGAGCTTGTCTTGCGGATCGGCGAAACGCTCCAGGCCGCGCTCGCGCAGCGGATTGAAGCTCACGATCCGGGCGCCGCGCTTGTGCGCTGCCCGCAGCTCGCCCAACATGCGCGGATGGTTGGTGCCCGGGTTCTGGCCGAAGATGAAAATCGCGTCGGCGAGTTCGAAGTCGTGCAGCGTCACCGTGCCCTTGCCCACGCCGATCTGCGGCCGCATGCCGCTGCCGCTGGGCTCGTGGCACATGTTGGAGCAGTCGGGGAAATTGTTGGTGCCGTATTCGCGCACGAACAGCTGGTAGAGGAAGGCCGCCTCGTTGCTGGCCCGGCCGGACGTGTAGAAGATAGCCTGGTTCGGATCAGGCAACGCATTCAGGTGCCGGGCAATGAGCGCGAAGGCGTCGTCCCAGGCGATCGGCTGGTATTTGTCGCTGGCCGCGTCATACACCATCGGATGCGTGAGCCGACCCTGGTCTTCGAGCCAGAAGTCGCTTTGCCGCGCGAGTTCGGCCACCGTGTTCCGGGCGAACAACGCGGGACCGGCGCGCCGTGCCGTGGCCTCCGAGGCCACGGCCTTCACGCCGTTTTCACAAAATTCGAAGGTGGACGCGTGGTTGCGGTCAGGCCAGGCGCAGCCCGGGCAATCGAAGCCATCGGGCTGGTTGGCCGACAGCAGCGTCTTGGCGCCCTTGAGTGGGATGTCCTGCTTCAGCAATGCGTTGGTGACACTGCGCAGCGCGCCCCAGCCGCCCGCGGGGCCCTTGTATAACTCGATCTTTTGTTCTTTCATACCGCAGTATTCGACGTGGCTTGATTTGCGTCAAATTGATTCGGAACATACCTCGATTCAAAAGGGAAATGAGGCTCTTCCAGTTGGCAAATCATGCGGAGCTCCCCCTTCCAGAACGCCGCGGAACTGGCTTTGCCAGGCCGCAGGCGTTGCCCCCGGCAAGGGGGTGGGCGGCTACACGAAGTGAGCCAACCTGGGGGTGAGCCAATGCTCTAGTTGAAGAACTTCGCCGCGCTGATCAGCGTCTTGTACACGCCCCAGGCCAGCGGAACACCCACCGCGGCCCAGGCGATGACCACCGTCAACGGGCTCACCGCATCGGCGCGGCCCGTGCCCGAGCCGACTTCGGAAGCGCTGGCCTTTTCATGCGCCAGCTTCTTCTCGACGGCCAGTTCGGCATCGGTCATAAAGTGTTTGTCGGCCACCGGGCGCACCATCAGGTTGGCGATGAAACCGATCACCAGCATGCCCACCAGGATGTACATGGTCTGGTTGTAGACCTGCTCGCGCGGGATGCCCAGGCCCAGCTGGTATTCGCGCATGTAGTTCACCACCACCGGGCCGAGGATGCCGGCCGTGGCCCAGGCGGTCAGCAGGCGGCCATGGATGGCGCCGACGAACTGCGTGCCGAACAGGTCGGCCAGGTAGGCCGGGATGGTGGCGAAGCCGCCGCCGTACATCGACAAAATGATGCAGAACGCGCCGACGAAGGCCAGCTTGCTGCCCGAACCGGCGCTCGACGGAATGCTGAAATACAGCAGGCCACCGAGCACGAAAAACACAAAATACGTCATCTTGCGGCCGAGCTTGTCGGACAGGCTGGCCCAGAAGAAGCGGCCACCGATGTTGAACAGGCTGAGCAGCGCGGTGAAGCCGCCGGCCACGGCCGCGATGGCCGCGAGCTGGGCCTTGTCGAGCTCGCCGAACTTCTGCGGCACGCCGATCAGCGCACCGCCGAACACCTCTTGCAGCATGGGCGAAGACATGCCGATCACACCGATGCCGGCGCTCACGTTCATGCACAGCACCGTCCACAACAACCAGAACTGCGGAATGCCCCAGACCTTCTTCACGTGCACGTGGCGCTGCGTGATCATGGCGTTGGCGGTGGGCGGCGGCGGCGTCCAGCCGGCGGGCTTCCAGCCGGTGGCCGGCACGCGGTAGCCGAGGGCGCCCGCCATCATGAAGACGAAGTAGACGACGGCCATGACGACGAAGGTCTGCAGCACGCCGACGCTGGTCGGGGTGGCAAAGGTCTTCATCAGTTCCACGGCCAGCGGCGAGCCGATCATCGCGCCGCCGCCAAAGCCCATGATGGCCATGCCGGTGGCCATGCCGCGGCGATCGGGGAACCACTTGATCAGGGTCGACACCGGCGAGATGTAGCCCAGCCCCAGGCCGATGCCGCCGATCACGCCGGAGCCCAGGATCATCAGCCAGAACTGGTGCAGATGAATGCCCAGTGCCGACAGCAGCATGCCGCCGCACCAGCAGACCGCGCTGACCACGCCGGCCTTGCGCGGACCCACACGCTCCAGCCAGCCGCCCCAGATGGCGGCCGAGCAGCCCAGGAACACGAAGAACAGGGTGTACATCCAGCCCAGCGTGGCGATGCGCCAGTCGCAGCCGGTGGCGAACAGCTCGGCGAAGAAGCTCATGTCCTTGGCGCAGGCCATAGCCACATTGCTTCCACCGGTGCCGGCGGTGGCCAGCATCTTCGACAGCGGCAGCCAGAACACCGAGAAGCCGTAAGCCATGCCGATGCAAAGGTGAATGGCCAGCGCGGCCGGCGGCACCAGCCAGCGGTTGAAGCCCGCGCCGGCGATGATGCGCTCCTTCTCCAGCCAGCCAGGCGTGGCGGACGGGCTGGAGGCATAGCCCCCGGCGGGCGCGGTGACGGCCTGCTGGAGTGTTTCGGAAGATGGTCCGGCCATAGGGCTCCTCTATAGGGTGGTTGACAACGCCGCAGGCCTGAATTTCCCAATCCAGCCGCAAGCGAAGTCGCGGAGTGTACTTTTTGTCACAGGTTCACTCCAATTGGATCGAGACATGGGCCAATTCAATAAAGAAATGAAACCCCAACCCGAAGCCCCCGGCCCGCGTCAGGCCGGCTGTTCGAACTCGGTCATGGGCGGCAGCTCCCGCAGCCACGCCTCGTCCTGCATCAGTTCGATGGCCGCCTGCAGCGCACGCGAGACACGGTCGCTGTTGTGGGTCATGAAGCCCAGCGGCGTCTGCAGCAGGGGTTCGACCAGCGGCCGGGCTTCGAACGAGGCGTCATGCCGCAGCAGCTCGAGCGCGGCGCCGGGCAGCACGCTGGCCAACGCCCCGGCACCCACGCTGCGCGCCAGGGTATGGATGGAATTGGTTTCCATGGCCGGCGTGACCAGCACGCCTGCGGCCTCGAAGGCCTGGTCGACGATGGCCCGGTTGTGCATGTCGGGTGTCAGCAGGCACAGCGGCAAGGCGCCGGCTTCGGCCCAGGGCATGGGTGGGCCGAGACGCCAGCCCTTGGTGCCCGGATCAGGCACTGGCTCGTCGATGCGTTGCACCAGGTAATAACGCTCGGTGCATTGCGGCCAGACGGCCAGGCTCACGTTGCGCACGCGGCGGGTGCGGTCGGTGTAGCCCAGGGCCAGGTCGAGCGACATGCTGTCCAGCGCGGTTTCGATTTCCAGCGAACTCATCGAAATCACCGTCGGCATGATGCCGGGGTGGCGCATCTGCAGCGCGATGGCGAAGCGCGACAGGATCGGCATCGCCGTCGGCACCGAGGCCAGCCGCAGCCGGCCGCTGGGCTGGGCGGCCTCGTTGTTCAGGCGCTGGCGCAGCAACTCCTGCTCCTGCAGCATGCGCTGGGCGGTGGCGAACACCGCCTCGCCCTCGGCCGTGAGCCCCGCGAAAGTGCGCCCGCGCTTGACGATCAACACCCCGAATTCGCCCTCCAGCGCGCGCAGCGCATTCGACAGCGCCGGCTGCGTGATGTGGCAGGCCAGGGCCGCGCGGCCGAAGTGGCGGTGCTCGTTGAGCGCCACCAGGTAACGCATGGAAGCGAGGACGTTCACTTTGGGAAATCCCGAATTAGGTATTTTTGCTGATCGAGATGGTCGGGAACTTGGACGAGAAATCCTTGTTCTTCCCGGCGATCGACACCGCCACCTGGCGCGCCACGGCCTTGTACAGCGCGGCCACGTCGCCCTCGGGATCGGCCGCCACGGTGGGGTGGCCCGAGTCGGCCTGCTCGCGGATGCGGATGTCCAGCGGCAGCGCGCCGAGGTAGTCCATCTTGTAGTCGGCGGCCATTTTTTTGCCCCCGTCGGCACCGAAGATGTGCTCGGCATGGCCGCACTGGCTGCACACGTGCACCGCCATGTTCTCCACGATGCCGAGGATGGGCACGCCCACTTTTTCGAACATCTTGATGGCCTTCCTGGCGTCGAGCAAGGCAATGTCCTGCGGCGTGGTGACGATCACCGCGCCGGTCATGGGCACACGCTGGCTCAGCGTGAGCTGGATGTCGCCGGTGCCGGGCGGCAGGTCGACGATCAGGTAGTCGAGGTCTTTCCAGTTGGTCTGGCGCAGCAGCTGCTCCAGCGCCTGGGTGGCCATCGGGCCGCGCCAAATCATGGCCTCGTCCTGCGCCACCAGGAAGCCGATCGACATCACCTGTACGCCGTGGTTCACCATCGGCTCCATGGTCTTGCCGTCGGCGCTTTCGGGCCGGCCGCTGATGCCCATCATCATCGGCTGGCTCGGGCCGTAGATGTCGGCGTCGAGCAGGCCCACACTGGCCCCTTCGGCGGCCAGCGCCAGCGCCAGGTTGGCCGCGGTGGTGCTTTTGCCCACACCGCCCTTGCCCGAGGCCACGGCGACGATGTTCTTCACGCCGGGCAGCAACTGCACGCCGCGCTGCACCGCATGCGGCACGATCACGCTGGCCAGCTTGACGCTGACGTGGTGCACGCCGGGCACGGCACGGGCCGCGGCGGCGAGCGCCTCGCTCAGCGCCGGAATCTGGCTCTTGGCCGGGTAGCCCAGCTCCACGTCGAAGGCCACGTCGCCGCCGTCCAGCCGGAGGTTGCGCACGGCCTTGGTCGACACGAAATCGCGGCCGGTGTTGGGGTCGACGACGGTGGCGAGGGCGTCGAGGATGGTTTGTTGGGTGACGGGCTGGGTGACGGACATGCGGGTTCTCCTGGGGGCCTGTAGTCTAGCGAAGGCTGGCCAACCCCTTGGGCCGGCGGGCCTTCGCTGTCGGCCCCGGCAAGAAGGGCTACTTTTCAGCAGCGCCTCGTGCCCGTCCGAATCAGGCTGGAAGCCAAATCGGCCGCCAATCCCGGAAAGCACCTGCGTCAGAACCAGACCAGGAACCAGACCATGTCCTGCGCGCCAGCGCCGGCTGGGCGATTTGAAAGTCCGCCGACGGCTCGGCGCTGAGCCAGACCGTTCCCGCCTTCTCCGAAGTCCAGCTTTCATGGGGGCTCAACCAGACGTCTTCGGTCCGGCCGGACTGGGTGAGCCACAGGCGCCCGGCATTCACCCGGATCACACCGGCCCGGGGCAGCCGCAGCGCTACCACCTGCGGCGCGCGAAGTTCAAACTGTTCGATCCTGATCATCGCTGTCTCCTCAGAAAACCTTGACTCCACCCCTGTCGGCCGCGCGGGCGGCACTTGCGGGGAACCCGTCACTACTGTAGCCTTGCAACCAATACAGTACCGATACAGTTCAGCAGATAGAAACCTGAACTGGCCTGGAACAACAACCAATACAGCGGCCCCATGCCCACCCCCTCCAAAAAAACCGCCCCGAACGCCACCCTTGGTGCACAGACCAGCCTGGTGGACCAACTGGTGCAATGGGCCGAGCAACGCATCCAGCGCCAGGCGTTTCGCCCGGGCATGCGCATGAGTAGCGCGCCGTTTAATTTGATCCACGCGAACGTTTGAATTGATCCAGCATTTTCGCGCCCAAAAGAAAAGGCCCCAGGCAGACACCTGGGGCCTTTTGCATGGTGCCCGATCCTCAGGTGGACGGGCAGAGACGCCAGCCCGGCGTCATGCGCGGACGCTCACGCTTGGCGAGGCCCATTGCATAGGCGCAGGCCTGTACCAGGGCGACAGCAGGCGCTGGCAGATGCTTTGGCTCATCGAACTTGGACAGGACGGCGTCGATGCCACCTCTCACGAAGGCGCGAACGGCTCGATAGGTGGCAACGGCGGCGTGGGCAACCGAGGCGGCCACGCCGCACACTGCAGCGCACAGGACAGAAAGAACGGGGAAGTACTTCATCATCACCTTTCAGGGGACACACCGGCAACCGGCCGGCACGGGAGGCCGGGGGCTAGCCGGCCAGTTTGGTCTTGAGTGCGTAGCCCTCCAGCACCCAAATCTTTTGCTTGGCGTTGTCGCGGGCGATCTTCCGGCCGAGGTCGGCATCGAAGTTCTCCGGGCTGGCGCAGGCCGACTCACCCGTGACGGTGAAACCGTTCGCCAGCACCAGGACACAGAACGTCAGGTAGTCCAGCGAGCGCGCCCGGCCGGCCGGCTTCGTGCCCATCTCGGAAGCGCCCAAAACGCCCTCGGAGGCGGTGAAATAGAACTCCGACTTGATGGTGGCCTCGATGTCAGCGGGCGTGACACGTGGAGCGGTGAGGCCCTTGGCCTGGATTTCCTGTTCGATGGCTTGGTCGTTCATGTTGGTCTTTCGGGATTCCGGCATCCGGCCGGCACGGGTTGGAGAATCGCTGGTCGCCGGCCGTAGCAGCACCCAATTCAGGGCGTGGTCGGCAATTCGGCACTTGAACTGGTACTCCACCACCACGGCCTTCAGCCTGGCCCGCATCAGCCGCAGGTGGGCGTCCGACACGGCGGCGTAGACGTAGCGCACGCCGAGGCGCTCAAACTGGGCCAGTCCCTGAGACTCCAGCACCTGGTAGAACCCTGGCCCCATGAGGCTGTAGGCCATGCCGCACTCGCCCACCTGGGCGAGCTGCAGGCTGGAACTGGGGTTGATCGTGCCCGGCCGGTCGAAGAACAGCATCGACGTTTGCCGCACCAGCGACACCGGATCAGGTCTTTGAAGCGCCTTCAAATCCATACTGAACCCGCGTTAAACCCGCTTCAGGTCCGGTGCTGGCCGCTCGGGTCCAGCGCGTCGAGCAGGTTCACGGCGATCCACAGCGCCAGGCCAAAACGCCAGCCACGGGCAGAATTGATGTGCCTGGTCAGCCGGGATGACACCGTCCACTCCCTCGGCAGCTCCAGGAACAGCAGCGAAGCGATCAGGACATTCACTATGAAATCCACCACCAGGCCAACGGCCAGCGCCGGGTAGCCCAGCACCTTCATGGCCGTGGTCAGCTTGCCGGCGTCACGTACGCGCTTCAGGGCCATCACCAGCACGTAGAGCGCCCAGAGGGCGTAGACCAGGCCTAGGGCCGCAGTAAGACTCAGCAGCATCATGTGGGCCACCCTGCGGACAAGTCATACACCTGCGCCGCCTCAGCCGTCGTGAGCGCGGCAATTGCCACATGGTGGGCTCGCTCGGCCGAGAAACATGCCTGCACATGCAGCGCAATTGCGGATGCCACGCCCTGTACCTCGGCAACGGTCAGCGTCACCCAACCATGCACTGCCTTGAAATCCAGCGTTTCCACGCCGGCTGCTGCGGCGTTCACCACAACGGCGGTGATGCGGTCCTGGTCGGCCTTGTCCGTAGCAACGCGCACGCCGTCTGGCAGAGTAATGCCGCTGGTTTCCACTTCCCAACGCTTAGCGGTAGCGGCTTGCACCAGTTGAACCTGCAACATATCCAGCGTCGGCTGCGGTGCGGCTGGTGCGTTCGCCGGATCGTAGGGCACCAGTTCTGCAACGAAATCGGGGTGGAAGCGCTCAGCCAATGACACCTCGACACCATCGACGATCACGACGCTGTCGAAAATCTCACCCGAATTTGGTTCAATGTATTTCACGAGAGCTCCCAAACAATAACCACACCTTTTGCAGCCAAGCCGCCGCCATTGCCGCCACTGCTGGCACCAGATAGCGCACCGGCGCCCCCGCACCCGTAGTTGCCGGCCACGCCGCCGCCACCAGGCGAAGATGTGCCGCTGGGCCCCGCGCCGAAGAGACTGTCGCCGCCAGCGCCAGACAAACCGTAGCTGGTGCTCAGCATCTGCCCGAGCAACCCGGTATGGCTTGACGCATTGATCAGGTTGCCCCCGCTGGCGATAGCGGAATTGATGGGCGCTGGCGTCATGCCCGGCGGAATCAATGCAGCACCGCCATTGCCACCGGCACCGCCTGGGGCGGACACAAGGCCACCAAAGCTGGATGTGCCGCCAGCGCCCCCGTTCGCCCCCACCGCGCCGCCCAGGCCCGCTGCACCGACCGTGACGGGGACGCCCGCGAAGCCGCCGGTAATGCGCGACTTGGCATAGGTGCCCCCGTTTCCACCAGAGCCCGCAGCGAGCTGTGATGCGCTGGTGGCCGCGGAGCCACCGCCGCCGCCGCCGCCGCCCTGCAACTCCAAAAGGACGCTCACGGTGCCTGGAGATGGCGTGTAGGTGGCAGTACCCACGGTTGAGAACACCTGCACGCCGATCAGCCCCCCCGGTCGAAGGAGACGAATGGCCGTTAGCACTTGTTGATAAGTGGCCGGAGTATCTTTATCGAACTGCAACCCGGTCAGGCCGGCCGCCTCGACGATGGCCATCAGGCTCCAAATGACCGAATTGGCATCCTGTTCCGACCAGGCCGTCGGCACCGCCTGGGATTCGTTGTGCAGCCGGTGCCCGGTGCCGGTATCGGTGTCATAGCTGTTGCTTAGGGTGTAGTCCATAGTTTTCTCAGGTGGCGTAACTCACATTGATCTGATAACGCGCGGGCACGATGCGCTTCAGGTAGCACTCCAGCGGTGCCAGGTCTTGCGCGAGCAGCACCAGGCGGTCGCCCACCCGGTTCAGGCCCACGCGGAAGGGCTCACTGGTAACAGCCACGCGCACGTACAAGATGCCGTCGAGCGCGCCCAGTCGGTCGCCCACGCGGTTCAAGCCCACGCGAAAAGGCGTGTTGTAGGCCACCGTCACCGTGTAGCCCAGCGTGGCGCAGATCGCGGCGATGGCACCCGGCGCGGCCGGGCTCGAATCGGTGTAGGCCAGCTCGGGGCCGCGCAGCCGGGCCAGCAGCAGCTTGCGCCGCGTGGCCTCGCTTTGGTCCACACCAAAGCACGTGTCGGGCAGGTCGGTGGCTTCCTCCCACTCGGCCAGGCGCGTCACCGTAGTGGCCGGTTGCCACTGGCGCACGCACTCTTCGGTGTACCGGTGCAGCTCGTCGAAGCTGCCGGCCACGCCGCGCAGCATGCGCATCAGGGTCGAATCCGGGTCGCGCGGCCAGGCAAAGCCCGTGGGCAGCAGGTAGCTCAGCGCCTGGAGAAACTTTTCCATGGCCGTTAGATGAACGTCACGGTGCCGAGCACCAGGATGTGATCGAAGCCACCAGCCGCCCACACGCCGCCGCTGGTGATGGCCGGCACGCTGATCGTGTGGTTGTACTCACCCGCCACCGAACTCACGGCCTCGGTGGCATGGCTCATGGGGATGCTGCCGCCAGGAAGCGCTTCCCTGAAAAACAGATCCGTCAGCGCCGCCACCGTTGCCGCCCGCGTGGCCGTCGTGTCCGCGTCGAGGTGAATGGTGAAGTCCAACACGTCCAGCGTCGGAATGATCACGAACAGCTCGTCGGGCGGCCCGCGCTTCGGATCGCGGATGTAATCCAACACCAATGTTTGCTGCGTGGTGGTGGGCAGGCCATGCGGCGTATTGCCGTCCGCCATGATGATCACGCCCGCCGAGGTCGGCCCGGCCGGATTGCGAATGCCCCAGGCGCGTGTGATGCTCGACACCGTCAGCGCCCAGCGCGCATAGTCGGCCGGGCACCCGCCCATCGGCTCATTGGCAAGGCGCTGCTGCAGCCGGTAGACGGCAAGCGCATCGCTCTCCACGTCGGCCCCGCCGCTCAGCCCGCTGACCGCGTCGGCCGTGAAATCCGCGTTGATGCCACTCACGGGTGACACCAGCGTCAGCGGCGCACCAGCCACCAGGTTGCCATCCGCACCCGCCAGCAGGGCGATCAGGCTTGGCGTCACCACGCCGCTCGCCACCACCACATCGGCCACCACGCTGTATTGCCGGCCGTCCTGCGCCTGGAGCAGTGTGCCGGCTTCCAGCAGCGTGCCGTCCACACCCGTGCCTGGTGCCGTGCCAGTAGCGGCCGAAGCATCCTTGCGCTTCATGCCGTAGGTTTCCAGCCAGCCGTCCAGGAACTCCTTGACCGACTTGATCGGAATCGCCTGCCGCGCGATGAAGTCGCGCAGGTAGGCATAGGCGCCATGCAGCCCCGCGCCCTGAACAAAGGCCAATGCCTTCACGTTGCTGCGCGCCAGCTCCAGATCGGCCGCACTCAGGTTGGCCGTATTGCTGTTCTGGGCCGCATCCGCCAGCGCCTGCTGCAGCAGCCGCGCCGCGTTCTGGCTCAGCGCCTCGATGCTGGGAATGGGCACGTTCAGTGGCGTGGTGCTCATGCGATAGCCCTACGCAGGCTCGTGCCCCAAAGCACGTCATACACCGGCGCCGCCTGGCCGGCCTGGTAGATCGTCGGCCGCACGGCCAGGCGCTCGCCCACCCATTCGGCCGTCACATCCACCCGGCTGGCAATGCCGTCGCGCACCATCCAGGCCAGCGCCTCTTGCGCCGCGAACCTGGCACGCTCCAGCACGTCGGCCGTGAGCTTGGTCACGTAGCACAGCCAGAGCATCGAGCCCCAGGCATCCGTCCGCGTGTCGAAGCCGTCGCCCATGAACTCGTCGCCCACCCAGCCGCGCCGGTTGGTCTGGTTCAGCGGCAGCACGTCATCGCGCCCGGCGCGGCGGTCGGTGAACAGCGAAATGATCACCGCCGTGGAAAGCGTGTCTTCCAGCTCCAGGGCATAGGTCGCCAGCACGTCCACATAAGGCTGCGGCACACCGGTCGGGCCGGTGTAGTCGGTCCAGGGGTAATTGGCGGCCGGGGCTGGCGCGGTCAGGCGCCAGTCAAACGGCAGGCCCAGCGCCGCCGAAGGGGTGCGCGAAGGCTGGGGACGGGTTGCCACATCAAACATGACGCCAGTCTCGCCAGACTGGGCCTCCAGGTCATGGTGAAACGCTTCACCAAAAGGGGCTGCGTCAGATCGGCGGCGAAGTGTTGGCACCGCCCGGCAGCACACCGCCGTGCTCGTGGGTGTCGCCTATGTCCTGCCCATTGTGGGTCAGCGATGGCGTGTTGAGCTCCACGGCCTCGCTCATGTTCGCCACCAGGCGTGTGCCATTCACCTCGACCACGCCTCCGGCCTTCAGCGTGATGTTGTGGCCTTCCTTGTGGTACAGGCTCACCTCGTACGCCGCGAGCTGGGGCCGGCCCGCCAGCCTGTCCATACGAAGCACCAGCGTGTGCCCATCCACATGCAGCACCAGGCCCTGGCCTTCCACCGGGTTGGTCGCCAGCCCATAGTCCTGAAACCGCTCGGCCGCATCCTTGGCGTCGTTCTCGGTGGCCTCCACGCGCACCTTCTGCACCAGGCCTTCGATCAGCCCGCGCAGCCGCGCCCGCCGCAGTTGAAAGAATGCCATCGTCAGCCCCCCGAGGCCTTGTCGCGCGGCCCGCGCGGGTGGTTGCTGGTGTTGCCCTTATTTCCCCAGTTCTTGCGCTTGGGGCGGCTCTTGAGCGGCACCGTGTCATAGGCCTCAATCGGGCGCACCGTCACCTCGGTTACGTCACCATCCTGGCGGCTGCAGGTTTGCTTCACCCCGGTGATCAGCCACTCCGCCCCGTCCAGCCCGGCAATGTCGTCATAGATCGGCACGCGCTGATTCAGCGGCCAGGCCTCGCCCTCGAAGGTCCAGCCCTCCACCAGGTAGCGAAAGCCGTAGGCATGCCCGCGCCGCACCCGCACCGTGTGGTCCACCAGCGCCTGCAGCTCGGCCCGGGTGGTGTTGCCGTCGGCGTTGATCACCAGCGGCAGGTAGCGGTTGATTTCGTCATCCTTGGCGCTGGCCTTCAGACCCCGCGCGCTCTCGAAATCGTCCACGCAGTTCGATTGACCATAAGCGATGTATTCGCTGTGCCGCTGTTCGTCCGTGCCGATGCCGTCCATCGCAATCACGTTCTGCCCGCGCACGATGGCCCCTTTGAACTTCAGCTTGCCCGCCTTGGTCAGCAGCAGCCGGCCGCCGCCGTCCGGCGCCACCAGCACCCCGCGCAGCCGCGCCGCACGCGAAAGCGCCGAAAGCACCGTTTCCCCGTGGTACAGCTTCATGTCCTGAATCGGCGCCCCGATGTCCGCGTCCACCTTCACCTCGATGCCATACGGCGCCACCAGGTCGCGGGCGATGCGCTCCAGCGTGGCCCCACGCCACTGCCCGCCCTTGTGCACGGCCGAGGTGCGTACCAGGTCGCCCGTGCGGTCGCGCCCCAGGATGCGCATGCCGCAGTCATTGCGCCGGTAAAACGGCTCGGCCGCCAGCACATAACCCGTGATCACGCGGGTCTCGCCAATGTAGATTTCAATCTCGTCCTGCCGCTTGATGGCTGGCGGCGCGCCCGGCGTCAGGCTCACCGGAATGTTGAAGGTGCCGCAGATCGCCTCCAGGTCACGGTCCACCTCGCTCTGCAGCCAGCCCGCATAACCCACGCCATTCACCCTTACGGTGATCGCCGCCGCGTCGGTCTCCGCGCGTTCGTAGCGTTCGCCCTGTGTTGCCATGCTCAATCGTGCCGCAGCACCCTCAAAGGCTTGCCAGGCGGCACCAGCAGCGGGTGGCGGATGTGCGGGTTCAGCGCCATGATCTCGTCCGCATAACTGGCCGTGCCGTAAAGCAGGTAGCTCACGTACCACACCGGTTGCCAGGCCTGGGGCGTGTGGCTGGTCAGGCGCACCAGGTCGCGGGTGCGGGCCTGCATGTCCTTCAGTGCGGCCGTGTGCAGGGCCATCGTGGCGTCGTGCCAGCCGGTGGCCGGCAGCGCTGCTGGCGCGGCCTGGGTGGAAGCATTGGTCAGCAGCCGCATGCACTGGGCATGCACCGCGCTGCGCATCGCCATGGCGTCGTCGTAGCTGGTCAGCTCCAGCCGGGCCGTGGCGCGCACATAGGCGGCCGTCGCCAGGGTTTCGATAAGCTGGTCGCTCGCCGCGTTCAGTTGCGCCAGGCGTGCCCGCGCCGTGCCGTCCGTGCCCAGCACCGAAGCATCGCCGCTGCCAAACATCACCAGGCCCGCGCCCACGTCCGGCATCACCGACACGTCAAAGTCGTTTTTCTTGACCTTCACACCCATGTCAAACAGCGGCAGATACGCGGCCTGAAAGCGTGCCGCCTGCACATTGGTCAACTCGGTGGGCAGGTCAAACAGCAATGCAATGTCCTGGGCCAGCGCGCCAGGCAAAGACAGCAGGTTGTCGAAGCCAGTCTTCAGGGTCTGGTAGCCGGCGATCATGCCGCTGGCGTATTCCGCAACCGGCCCCAGCGCAGCAATCGCGCCGCCCACCTGGCCCCACACCGCGCTCACGCTGTCCAACAGCCGCGAGCTGGCCCGGTCGGCCACCCAGCCCGGCGCGTCGGCCAGGTCGAAGCTCGCCGCAAACTGGTCGGTCGCCGCCGTGCTGGCCGTGGTCGCCGCCGTCTCGGCCTGGCTCTCGGTGTTCTCCACGCCGGCCGGGTAGCGCCGGCTCTCCGCGCGAACGAAGGTCAGGTCGAAACGCGCGATGCCGCCCTCTTCGGTCGGGTTCTCCTTGATGCCGTAGCGCCCAGCCATATACACCCAGATCGACCCCGCCGTGGGGTGGATCAGCAGCCCCTCGCCAGACAACACATCGCGCAAGGCCTCGCGCTGGTCGATGTAGTCCTCGCCGATCACGTAGGCACTGAACTTTATTTCCTCCGCCCCCTCGCCCATGCGGAACACGGTCGGCAAGTCCTGAAACGGGTACTCCCGAACCACCACCGTGTCGCCCGCCTGGTGGTTGATGTCATGCACCTGAAAAGGCACGCCCCGGAACGATGCCGGCAGCAGTTGGTCGATCCAGCTCATCGTCCGAAACCTCCAGGGTTCGTGCCGCCCGCGTCGATGCGCACCAGAGAGGGCTGCTGCGTCACAAAAGCCACTGCACTCACACGCTCGTCACTCACCCGCACGTCGAGCGAAATCCGGCCTTCGCCCACCTTCACCTCGGTCTGCTGCCCCGGCTTGATTTCGGCCGGGCTCGCACCTGGTGCGGTCAACGTCAGAAAGTCGAGGCCGGGCACATTCAGCCCGCCCAGGAACGATGCCCCCTGCGGTGCGCCCGCCATCGCCCGGTCCAGCCGGCGCGGGTCATCGAAGCCATTGCCCCGAAACCCTGCCTTGCGCCGGTCCATCGCGCGCAGCCGCTCGATGTCGTCATCGTCCGGCCCGGTCAGCATCTCCAGCAGCATCAGCGGATTGAGCCCGCCCAGGCCACGGGCAAACATGCCCAGCCGTGAGGCGCCGGAGGCAGCGGCATTGGCCGTCGCTACACCCCCCGATGACGCGGCCTCTACCGCGCCCCCGGCACCCGTTGCGGCGGCCCCGCCGCCCATGAAGCGTTGCAAAAGCCCCAGGCCCAGCCGGCCCGAAAGGTAAGTCCCTGCGGCGCCTGCGCCCACCAGGCCCACACTGCCAGCCGTCGGGTTCCGCTCGAAGAAGCCCTGCAGCGGCCCGCTGATGCCGTCGGCCAGGCGGTCCATGATCGGCTTCGACTTTTCGCCGAGCTGCCCCGCGATCTGCGCCCGCACGTTCTCAATCGTGCCGCCCAGCGCCTCCAGCTTGGCGGCAAAGGTGGTCATCTTCAGCTCGATGCGTTCATCCAGGTTGGCCTGAGCGTCCATCTTCTTCAGGCTGTCCTGGTAGGCCTCCATGCCCTTCATCGCCAGAATCTGCGCCGGCCGGCCGGCTTCCACGCCAAACATCTTGTTCAGCACCTTCATCTGTTCGATGTCTTTCAGCCCGCGCAGCTTCGCCAGTTGCGTCATCATGTTTTCGATGCCGCCAAACTGGCCCTTGTCGTTGTAGAACTGCATGTCGATGCCGTGCTCGCCCAGCATCTCGCGCACCTCGGCCGCTTCCTTGCCCTTGCGGTTCATCCGCCAGTCGATCTGCGACGTGCGGTTCAGCATCTGGCTGAAGTTCGTGCCAAACGAAGAATTCTCCAGGCCCACCTGGGCGGCAATGCCTTGCACCGCCAGCAGCTTCTTGGCGTTGTCGATGCCCGTCAGCTTCATCGTGTTGTAGGTGGGCGCGGCGTACTTCGCCACCTCCAGAAAGTCCTGCGGCGCAATGCCGAAGGCAAACCGCCCGCGCTGCATCAGGTCGGCCATCTGTGGCAGCTCTTCGTCCTTCAGCCCGTAGGCTTCGCGCACCTTGGCGATGGTGGTGCCGCTCTCGTACTGGTTTTGCCCCATCAGCGCGCCAAAGTAGGCCGAAGCGCGTAGCCCGCCGTTGGCGATCACGCTGGTCGGCACGCCCTGTTCGATCAGCGCCCGCGCCCCCATCATGAAATCCTTGGTGCCACCAGGCAGCTTTTCACCCAGCTTCTTCGCTTCGGCCGCGATGGCGTCGAAGTCCTTCGACACCTTGCCCGTCGAGTCCAGCATCGCCACCCGCAGGTCGGTGGTGGCCGATTCCAGGTTGCTGTAGTCGTTCACGAAGGGCGCCACCACCCGCTTGCCGCCGTAGTACCCACCCGCCACGGCCGCAGCCGCCTCGGGCGCGCGCTCCAGGCCCCGGGCAAGCGTCTCGCGCAGGCGCCGGGCGCGGTCGATGGCCTGGTCGATGGACTGCGTCAGCGCCCGCATGTAGCCCACCTGGCGCTCGGTGCTGGTGTTGCTGCCCACGCGGCTGATCGCGCGGTCCAGGTTGTCGAACTTGCTGGTCGCCCCGGTGATCGCCGACACCAGCACCGCCGTGTTCTGAGTCGACTTGGTAATGCTCCCGCTCCAGTCGTTGAACTTGCTGGTGGTGCCGGTGACAGCGCGCTGCATCAGTGTCTGCGTCTGCTGTACCACCTGCGCGTCGGCCTTGGCCCGCGCCGAGACGTTGCTCACCAGGTCGATGAAATACCGCAGCTTCAGTTCGCGCATGGTCGGGCTACTTTTTCGTCAGCTCAGCGGCCATGAACCGCATCCGCGCCAGCGGCAGGTTGTCCAGTGAAGTCGGCGAGCACTGCAGGGCCAGACTCAGCCGCAGGAGCGTCTGCTCGTGCAGGCGCAGCCTGGCCCACGGGCTGTGGGGTTTGCATGGCGTCGGCCATCGCACCACCGGCCATCAGCTTGTCGAAGTCTTCCAGGCTGATGTTGCCGTAGCGCACCTCCGCCACCAGGGTGATCAACACCACCCGCTGCTCGATCAGGCCGAAGTCATGCGTGCTCAGCTTGCCCACCGTCCCCAGGTCGATCACCGCCGAAGGGATCACGCTGCCATCGCAGTGAAAAGATTCGATGTGCTGCGCCGTCATGGCAAATCGAAAGTCCGAATCGCTCACCATCAGCTTCGGCACGCCGCCCACCAGCATCACCCGCTCGGCCTGCTTGATCGCGGCGCGCTCGTGGGCCACGCCGGTCTCACGCAGCCGCACCGTCTTGTAGCGGATGGTTGCCCCGCCCTGCGTCACGGGCAGGCCATCGACCAGGGTCAGGGAGAAGATGTCGTCAATGCCGGCCAGCGGCACAGAAGCGGGGGGGCGGTTGTGTTCCATGCAGCCAGTGTCCGCGCGGGGCCTGGCCGGGTCATGGTGAAACACTTCACCAAAAACAAAGGGGGCCGGTCAACACCGGCCCCCTTTTTTCACAGCGCGGGCCAAGGCCCTTCAAGAGTTCAGTTCAGATCCATTGAATCTGCGACAGCACGTTGAGCACCACCGCCACCGAGCCTTCGCCCAGGTTGCCCATCGACCCGAAGCCGCAGCGCGGCATCAGTGCGCGCTTGCCGGTCACCATGTCGCGGCACACCACCTGCGCGTCCCGCAAGGTGGCGAAGTCCGTCACCTGCTCATTGGCGCCGAACTGCAGCTTGAAGGTCACCGTGCACGGCACGCGCTTGCGCGTCTCGAAGTCGTCGCCGCCCGAGGTCGTCACCACGCCGTTCTCCCAGCGGGCCGCCCCCGCAATGGAAGCCGAGCCATCTTCGAAGGCCTGCGGCGCGCCGTTGATCACCAGCTCGTCGATGCGGAATTGCGTCTTTTCACCAGCCATGTTTCTCTCCTGAAGTTGGGTTAGTTGGTTCAGCCGCGGTTAAACCGTGCCGCCCACGTATTCGCTGGTGATCTCGGTCTGGTAGTGCTGCACCACCAGCACCGGCTCGTCG
>Ga0307514_10001623_pt1 | contig 26327 bp, 31 predicted proteins | sample 16_EM_MG_FD_203088 | JGI IMG/M metagenome (GOLD analysis project Ga0307514, IMG submission 203088) | Populus trichocarpa ectomycorrhiza microbial communities from riparian zone in the Pacific Northwest, United States - 16_EM | ecosystem: Host-associated > Plants > Roots > Unclassified | place... | reverse complement strand
ATTTGTCATGTAGGGAATGATGAGGATCTTGGCATTTCTTGTTGTATGGGGGGCAAAAGTCGGGCGCTCTTTTGCCCTGTGTCACCGCGTCCGAAATACCCTTGTACCCGAGTACATACATATGCTAAAATGGCGTATATGTACTCGGAGGGTGTCAAAAGTCGGGCGCGCCCCATAAAATGTGGAAATTCTACACTTCCACCACAACAATAGAGATAAATTTTGAATGAGGGGGGAGTGATAATAGGTCATCAGAGATGACTCTATGAAGTTTTCTCAGAAAAATATTTGTTGTGTAGTGAAAGATGCAGATCTTGGCATTTCTTGTTGCATGGAAGAAAAAAGTCGGGCGCTCTTTTGCCCTGTGTGACCGCGCCCCAAATACCCTTGTACCCTAGTACACCACAAACGTGACATAAACGCCATTCTCGTGTAAAAGAGATGCCTTTGTCGTTTAACTATGGTGTAAAAGCCACCACAATATTGTATTCATATACACCGTAATGTAGTGAGTATCACACGACAATCTCACGACAATATTGTTTAAACACCACGCTTAATCTCACGACAACGAAGTGTAAATGCAATGCTAGATCTCACGACTGCAAAATGTAATTGCTACGCTACCTATCATGAATTTTAAACTACACCAAAATGTACTCTATGGGGTCCAGTACTGCAGTAAATAATAATCCCACCATAAGTAACCGCGAACCTTAAACCATCGTACAACACCTCTCCCTAAACCTTAAAAGTTTAGGGTTTAACTCGATCGCGCTCTCAGTCGCTCTCCAGATCATCTCCAACCTCGCTCTCACGAAACAAACCACTTTCGCGAGACAACACCCAGTGAAAGAAGAGCACCCCTCCACACCAGACATACCCTGAGAAGCATCGCTGCTATTTTCCGACCGGGTGCAACATGGATAGCAATACTAATTCACAGCACGCCACTCCTAGCGGTCGTGAAGTTCGGTCGTGGTCGCATAAAAAGCTCATCGAATGGCTTGACGACGTCCTCCCAGAAGGTATTCTCGAAGGAGATCAGCGAGCAGCCTTCGTTGCGGCGGGTATCACCGGATTGGTCTTTTTAAACGCTGATAAGGAGTTCTATTCTGAGTGTGGTCTTCCCTAGGGGGGAGTAGACACCTACTTACTATGGCTAGAGACATTAGTGGTAGTAACACTAGAGATGTCGGTGGTAGCACGATAAGCCAGAAGCGTGAGTATTACCTTTCCAATACCAACTTCAAATATCTTTGCACGATTGACTGCTAACATTCTTACCAAAGACCCAAGAGACGAGGCTACAGAAGCTCCCAATAACGAGAAGCCCAAGAAGATTCAATTCCAGTCCTATCTTCAACCCGTGACCGGTACTGTGTTTTTCGTTCATGCCTAAACACGTATCTGCTAACTGAAGCGTATAGTAATCAATAAGATGCTCGAAGACGCAGAGGTACCGTCAATTCAAGAAATGTATGCAGACTCAACCAAAGTGCTTCAGCTGCCATTTTTATACGCTCTGGAGAAGCCTTGGGAGCGCTTCCTGTTGTCAGTAGATGGTCGCTTTCTCTACTACGGACGTCAGCCCTTCTTGGAAGTGTATAATCGCGTCAATGCACTGGACTTTAACCGCTCGCGTATGCTGTTCATACACGGAGCCTTGGGCGTGATGAGAGCAAAAGAGAACGAACGAAGAAGCTCAATTGTCTATCGTACAGAGAGAGAAGAAGATAGACATATATAAAGAAAGACATCATCCCAAGCACTAAGAGCGAAGCATCATGAGAAAGGCACTACTCCGGCCCGAGGCTCACGGGGAGATAGGCACCACACCAAGCCCGAGGCTGGCGAGGAGATAGGCTCTGTACCAAGCCCGCAAAGTTAGTGCCCGCCTTAGTTCCAGTAGCCTTCGGGCTAAAACCTTTAGTCAACAGGGCGTAGGGAAATCTTACATACTTGCTGCGCTGGCATGTCTTTTAAGAAAGCAGAAACGCCAGGTCGTTTATATGCCTGACACCAGAGCGATGCTCCGTTTTCCATTTCGGCACATGCATTCAGCTTTGCTCCTCGCTTATGCCGACGATGCTGCCGCCACGGAAGTGCTTCGGACAGAATGTACGTCTCTGTCGGATTTGGTTGCATTCGCTGAACGGTCTTCTGCAACTGAGAGGGCGTACTATATAATTGACCAACTCAATGCATTGGACGTACAGGATCTGTCTAAGGATCGGAATGACAACGAAAAAAAAGCAGAAGTGCGCAACTTCCTTGACCAGTTGATGACAATGCACTTTCGCATTACCAGCAGTAGCGCAAATTATTTGCATGGAATCCAGGACTTCACCAAGGAAACTGGAGAGGAGAGACTAAGTATAAACCAGTGTTCCTAAGCGGCTAGGCCGGTCTTAGCGGCGGCTTTCAAATGAGGGCCGGGCCGGGCCTGGCGGTTTTTCTTGGCGGACTAAGCCTAAACAGAATATTTTGTTTACTGAGAAAGTCTCCAAAGTACGAAACATAAACCATATCCAACTCAATCATCGTAGCCCTGCCATTGCCGCATTCCATCCATCAACCAGACTAAAGCTTATGCAGGCCGATGCAGGCTTTTTAAATCACGTGCAGGCCGGGCGGCTTCTGACCCAGGCCGGGCCGGGCCGCCCTTAGCACAAGCTTTCAGAATGGAGGTCGGGCCGCTTAGGAACACTGGTATAAACCAAGGCTTATCGGAGGTAAATAGATACCTTCATCGCTATAGTTAAGTTCTGCTCATACTTAAGATCGTCAGGTCGAAATTAGCCGATGGTGGGAAAGAATCATGGAGGAATCGCGGCTCCAACTCGAAGACAAACAGCGTGGGGAGATCGAAGATCTCATAGGGTACTTGCCCATCCTCCTGGAGGTAGCTGCCGCGGTTTTACGACAGGTTGCTCTGCAGGTGGCCCAGCTACAGAAGAACTAGTTGCCGGAGCGCTGGTGGGACGTGCATTAGTTCCCGAATCTGCGGAAATTACGAATGAGGGCGATGAATTAGATGTAGAGGGCAGCTTGAATAGAGGCGAGAGCACCGAAGATTGGATGAGATCTTTCTGCGATCGTTTTTGGAAGTCTGAGAAGGTCGAGAAAATCGTCTTGAGTATTAAAAAATACTTTGTCGACTTTTGGCTGCACTTCGAAGACACCCCTCGCTGGAAACGGTAAAGATAACTTAAAAACAGTTTGAATAATAGTTCTAATTTGTTCATGATCTTAGATATACAGATGGCCTATCGGGTTGCCTGGCTTCTGAATTTGTGCAAGCGGGAGGTGACTTTACACTGGACTATCGGTTTTTCTCAATGGATAAAGAAGGCAACGGTCACGCCAGCTGTGGTGTTGTCCGAACCACTATAACTACTCTGTTACACGAAACGTGTCCGGCTGGTGATTTCTTGTCGCCTAAATGGTTCTCGGGCTTGCTAAGGCAGCTAAGAATCCAACAATCCGTGGATTCATGGTGGAGCACATGACTTTGAGCTTGATGGAGTTGGAAGCACTACCGGCACTCAATATACCATGGTTCAAGCGCAAGCCTACATTGGTCAAAATCTTTCCTGGAAACATCCCCAGCAGGCCCGAAACGAAGGTACTGATCTTGTATATTCCAACCAAACACCAGTATCAGGCTGTTGATGGGATATTAGTATACTGGGGAAAACCGCAGGAAGATACTAGGAAGAAGAGGAGGATGGCTGGAGATCCTGACATGATATCGGTTATGGGAGTGCAGATCACCTTGGATGACAACCACAAGAATCGTGAAATGGAGTTCCTCGTGAAATGGAATGCTTGGGTTTCTCAGTTCTGTCAAGAGGTCGAGTTTCATTTTGTTTGGATTGTGGAAACGATATTGCCCAAATTCGCGCCCGGGATGGTTGAGGCGACAATGAAGGCCACAAAATGCCCGGGTAGTCGACTGTCCACGGTTCAAGAAGTCATATATCATTTTCAACGACGTTTCGAAGGATATTGAGGCCGAGCTCGCGCGGTTTCGTACCCCCTAGCTGATGAGTAAGAGATAGGGATTCTAGTGTTGATGAGAATGGATGGGTCTTTTTTAAGGGGTCTAACATCTCAAGAGGTGTTGCGGTTTTGTTGGCAGACTTTTATGGCTAGCTTCTTCAGATCTGGTAAGCAGTTGGGTTTGGTGTGGCTTTCAATTGCAGTCCTATACACAACACAATTCACTGGACGCGTCGTTTCGTGTCTTTGATCTCTGAAAACTGTGAAAAAAAGCCGGAGAGGTTAAAAATACCATAGATCTAAGTTTGCTGACCATTACGTCAAGGGTTTTCTCGTGCCCGGCCTCCTGCGGCTGGGCACGAGAAAACGTCTAGGGAAATAGTGTAATACGCGGGCCAAGGTGTTAGTTTTGGGAAGCGAGGATCAGGAAAAAAACCCACCAATGATATTATAGGCCCGCCAGCAAGCATCAACCCACTTTTACCCAACTTCCCAACCAGAATATGCCACTATGCAAGTAGGCAAAGAGAACTTCGGAGCAGCCCAGATGCACCTGTAATCCATATATACGGAATGGAATGTCTCCACACAGTACTCCGCACGTACTGTTAACTGCTTTCACAGACTGTATGAAGCGGCTAAATTATTAGTCTTAAGCGACCTAATGTAACAAAATTAGCCTTGAGCAAAAGTAAATGGTTTCCAATGCAGAATATCGAACCTCTAAACTCCACGAGTAGAAAAGAGTTTGTTCTTCGTTTTGGCATTGAAATTATGTGCCAGCCAAGTACTTGCATCTCTGACAAACACCATTACTAATGTCACATTAGCCACAAAGAAGGCCGCTGTTTGTTCTCTACAAAGCTATGCAACATTTCCTCAAACTAGGGCTCTAATCATCATTCCCTCGGTACATACCATTTTGGGGGTTTGTGTTTGATAGGAATAAGGCTGGGTAAGCTGCAGATAAAACGGAATCCTCTATGCTGAATCTATCGATTTGCAGAAGAAGGCTCGCTTTCTTTATGATGGTGCGCGTGAATTAATGGACCGGGTCAAAACAGCGGTACATTTAGAACCAGGCTGCGAAAGAGAAGAGAATATTTAACGAGAGACGGCTTTTCATTTGCCTTGCAGATCGCGGCGTACAGTCCTGTAATCCTCTCCTCCAATCCAAAGCACCACCACCGGCCCAACGTCCTGGAAACCAAACTCCCACCTACCAACCGATCAACGCTACCCAGCAGGAAACGCCACGTAATCGCCCACCGCAGACCCCCAAAGCCAGAACCGAAGGTGTTTTCTACTAAACAAAAAAAGATGTGCCACATCTGGGATACCCATCATACTGTCATTCCCGTGCTGTGTGAAGACAATTAAACATGATCATTATATGTCCTTGTTACGTACAAACCTTTAATTTACATTCGAATTGTACCCTCAGGTACACGGTGTTAGGCTCACTATATCAATGATCTTACTGCTGTTGTATTATCGTCTGTGAATTCAATGCAGTCTATTGAGTTTTACTTCAATCGCAGTATAAAGAATATAGTGAATACTAGCTTTTTAACTTGGTCTTTGTTTTGCAATACTTTTATTCTAGTGTTGAATAAAATGCAGTGTCTACTCTTTACAAGCAGTTACCTGTAATGTATGCGCCGTGTTATTCAGCTAACTGGTGAGTGGTAAGTTGTGTGTGTGTAGTCTCCACCATAAAGTAGAATTGGTAGGTACAAGTTTCATCTTGTAATAACTAGCACTACCCAATAATATTACTGGGTAGACTATAGATTCTGCTGAGTAGACTAAGTTAACACCGCTAAGCACGCTCAGCAGCATTGAGTTCGGAACAACGCAGAGCCTGGTCTTGATCGGAGTAGGTATTACAGATTCAGAATAGATCCGCACGGTTTCCCGCCGGAAATTTAAAGCTTAACTTCCCAGGTTTTATGGCCCCTGCCAAGGTGTTGTTGTTGTTGTTTATTCATACTGTATTTACTCTAGCTAGAGTATGACAGGCCCTTATCCCCTCCGCCTCCGGGCGAGCCGGCTAGATGGCGGAGCTCCCACCTACTACCCTTCGTCCCCGCTGACAAAAGAAAGAGAAAAGTAGAAATGCAATGTAATGTAATGTAAAAGACTGGCCGCTCCGGCCTCCATGCCTCACCCCGGCGGGAACTTCCCGACGTCCGTGGCCGCCGGGAAGTCCATCACCGCCTTGTCACATATCTCCATGGAAAACAGCTCCGACACCTGTGCCCGCCGGCACCGGCCAGCTTTCCAGCCCGTTGCCTTCCCCACCTTCTTCCAGAGCTCCCGCTGTTGGTATTTCCACCGGCTGCAGTGACGGAGGAGATGCTCCCGTGTTTGGGCCTGCCCAGGTGTTTCCGTACTGCCACCGTCGCCGCCACTGCTGCCTCTCCCCCTGTATGGTTTCGGTTCTATGTACTTCAGTTTTACAGCTAGCTAGCCGTGGCTATACTCGAGTACTGTGCCAGACCCCCACTTACCGGATCCCTGGCAGTACCGGATGAGAGAAAAAGGCCGATTTCTATGCGTACTAGTACTAAACCCTGGGTGTCCCGTATATTACTAGTAAGTTTCTTTTCACCACGGTCAGTCCTGAGAAGTCTACTCACAACATATCAACCGTGCTACCGTCGAGAAATTCCGACTCTATAGTATGTACTAGTATACTCTGATCAAATCTCTTCCGTTTTTTCTGCCGGGGACGGATCATGATGCAGACGTCACACGTTCTGTAATTGGAAAACGTGTGAAGTTCCTCTAACGTGAAGTTGCTCGAGTTAGAGTATTTCGCTATGACACAGACGCCTGATCGAGGCTATTTTATGACTAGTATATAGAATCCATATTTAAGTATCTATAACGGGCGCTTTTGCTTTTATGGCAATGGTGCCCCAAATTTTGCCAAGCGGTAACCATGGAAAGAGCCGATCACTCCCCAGAGTGCGCTCGCAAACTAGCAGACGAGCTAGCCGACCGACGGAAACTCTGGGCACGAGAGCAAATCTTGGGCAATTTCGTGCTTACTCTTTAATTGTCACGGGTTTTGAGCTTTATTTTCTCGGCTTTGTGTAGAGCAGTTATTTTCGGTTTCTTGCTTCGTTGCAACTTCAACGGGGTGTTTACTTGTAAACCGCCACGGAATCAAAGCTCTAGCGTACCCGGAAATACCGCTTTAAGGTACTTGCTACACCCATCACCCCGAGTGTTTGGAGCTGCTACACTGCAAGTTTCAGAGATATCACAAAATCAATACTGTCAGGTGAATGAGCGTGGTTTTAACTGCATTTCACGTGTAACTCATGTTTCGATCGCAGCACAGCTCATGGGCTAGCGGAGTCTCAAAGACTTATGAAACACAGCTGGCAGGGGGCGGGACGAACCGACTTGATCATCTTCTCCCCTTAGCAAGAGGCTGACTAAGGTTCTTGTATTGTGCAGTACTCTACACGTTACCAACCGCGTTTCTCGCAACTGCCAGGTGTTATTTCCACATACCGCCCTCACACAATGGTAGACAAACCACCCGCAAGGGCCGCCAGCGGCATCAAAAAACCCAGAAGTACCAGCAAGAAAACCCCCCAGCACACGCAAAGATCACTGTTATCATTCTTCACCCCCATGACCGATGTTGCAGCGACTCCCGAAGCATGGTCTCCACCGGATTCGGATGGAGTGAATAGTAAGACTTCGGTGTTGGTACGCGCTGTGGAGAGTGTTGACTGCGTAGACTTGCGACCGCTTCAGTTGGTTATTGCTGGGCCCGTAAGTCGCACGCTCTGTATTCTTCGGACGGAATGCTGATTCTCCAGCGCACCTCAAAAACGAATCATGCTCGTGTTCGGTCTGGGGATGAGGAGGACCTCGGGTTGAGATCACCAAAGCGTACAAGGCGACAAGTTGAGGAAACCTTTGCCGATGTTGTTATGGGAGCTTCGGGGGTTGATGAGGGTAGTGAGTCCGATCCGACTAAATTTTAAGGTCGTTACTTATGGGGCCCTAGACTTTATTGCGCCCGATGACGATGACGACGAAATCGCTAGAAGGAAGACGGTTCTGAAACTACCTAGCAAAACGCCTTCCATACCGAGTGCTAACACTCTTACATCGAAATTTGCATTCCCTCCTAGGAGCGCTAATACATCTCCAGCTCCAAAGCTATCTCTGGGGAAAAAGCCGGAACCTGCGGCACCCTGCCTTACACCAAAGATGCCCAGTAAGGAGCGAGGAATGCCAAAGTGGTTAATCGACGTTCACGACGCAGATGGAAATCCCGAGGGACACCCCGACTACGACCCTCGAACATTGCATATACCTCCTGATGCATGGAACAAATTTACACCCTTCGAAAAGCAGTACTGGGAGATCAAGTCGAAGCTGTACGACACCGTTGTTTTCTTCCGGAAGGGGAAGTTTTACGAACTCTTTGAGCACGATGCATTCCTCGGAAACCGAGAGTTCGGTTTGGGGCTTACCAATCGCATCAGTATGACCATGGTCGGTATGCCGGTGCAATCATTTGACTACTGGGCGGCGCAGTTCATTGCAAAGGGGTACAAGGTTGCAAAGGTGGATCAGAGCGAGACGGCGATTGGAAGGGAGATGCGGGATCGTGAGAAGAGTGCTAAAGGTGATAAGAAAGATACGTTGATCAGGCGTGAACTTGTTTCGGTGTTGACGGGTGGCACACTTGTCGACGAGGTCATGCTGCAGGGTGATATGTCGACGTATTGCGTTGCGATCAAGGTAAGCCCTGTGGCTGTCCGACGAATAGTCTTGAGGATCTTCGTGGCTGCCTGATGAATAGTCTTAACGATTCTCTTTAGGAAGATGGCGTGGATGACGAGACACCTCTGTTCGGCATCGTGTTTGTCGATACAGCTACCGGTGCCTTTTCGTTGACGGAATTCCAAGATGATGTGGAACTGACCAAGTTTGAGACGTTTGTGGCGCAGATACGCCCTAAAGAACTGATTCTTGAGAAGGTTTGTACGTACTGTTTTTTGATTTCGGGACTGTTCTCACCGTATCAGGGTTGCATATCGAAACGAGCGGTTCGCATTTTGAAGAACAATACTGCTCTTACGACTATCTGGAACAAGTTGACGCCGGGGAAGGAGTTCTGGGATGCCACAACGACGATTCGAGAGTTGAATTCACAAGGATACTTTCGATCTGACGGACTCGACGGATCTGAAAGTTGGCCCGAGGCGTTGCAAAGCGTCAAGTCAAGGGAGCTTGTTATGTCCTCGCTTGGTGCATTGCTGTGCTATTTGCAGACGGTACGTTTGTCAACCTCCTTGTTATGTGCTGCGCTTGTCCAACTCCTCATAGCTCAAAATCGATCATGAGCTGGTGAGTTTGAAAAACTTCCAAGTTTATGACCCAGTGAGGATGGCAACCTCGCTGGTCTTGGATGGAAAGACGCTGCTAAACCTCGAGGTGAGAGGCTCCCGTCGTACTTCTCTCGTGCCCAGTGGTGCCGAATAAAGCGGACTAGCGGCCAAGTCGCGTGCTCGCACGGTCGCACGTGGCCAGCCAACTGGGGACAAGGCAAACGTCGTACTCCGCTCAATTGAGAACGGTAGTTGATAGCAGTAGATTTTTGCAAATTCCTACGACGGCTCTGCAGCCGGAACTCTCTTCTCGATTCTGAACCAGTGCATCACACCGTTCGGCAAACGGATGTTGAAGCGGTGGGTTTGCCACCCGCTTGCCGATGCCGCAAAGATCAACGCGAGACTTGATGCTAGCGAAGCGCTCAATGCGAATGATGCATTCCGCGACATATTTGCGTCTCAGCTGAGCAAGTTACCTGATTTGGAGCGTCTGATATCTCGCGTGCACGCTGGCAGCTGCAAGCCGGTTGATTTTCTACGGGTATTGGAAGGATTCGAAAGCATCCAGGAAGCCGTTCGAGAGGTCGAGACTCAGCTCGACTGCTCTGGCGAGGGACTGATTGGACAGCTGATATCGACGATGCCGGACTTGGATGCGTTGCTGAAGCCATGGAGCACGGCATTTGATCGTGAAAAGGTTAAAGAGAGCAGTATCTTTGTCCCTGAAGCGGGTGTCGAACCGGACTTCGATGAAGCTCAGGAAATCGTTGGCGGGATTCTCGAGAAGTTAAACGAACTGCTCAAAACTTACATGAAAGACCTTCGGTAAGTCATCACTTCGACTAGTATGCCGATCGGCGGTCCTAAGCGGCCCGCCAGAAATCTTACTTGGCGCTGTCTTAAAATGCCGCGCGGTTGGCCTGCCCCCCCCCCCCCACCAATATTGCAATCACGCTGCTTAGGAACACTGATGCGGATGACATGGCTAATTCCGAGCTAGATGTCGCGACCTGAAGTTCGTAGACGTTGGCCTAGAGACCTATACCGTTGAAGTCCCCATCCACGCCGCAAAACTCGTTCCCAAGACGTGGCAGCAAATATCCGGAACATCCAAAGTGAAACGATTCTATCCTCCCGAATTACGCAAGCTCGTCAGATCACTCGAGGAAGCTCAAGAAACACGAGATCAGATCGCCAAGGAAGTGACTGGCCGTTTCTACCAGCGTTTCGACCAGGACTACACAAGCTGGCTTCTTGCCGTACAGACAATTGCCAACTTGGACTGTCTGATTGGCCTGGCCAAGGCGTCAACGTCACTTGGAGAGATCAGTTGTCGACCCACGTTTGTTGATGATGAGCGGACGGTTTTGCATTTCGAGGAGCTTCGTCATCCGTGTATAGCTTCGTCAAACGTTGCAGATTTCATCCCGAATGATATCGTGCTTGGAGGCAGCTGTCCAAACATCACCCTTTTGACCGGAGCCAACGCCGCCGGCAAGTCCACTGTGTTACGAATGGTATTTCCTTCTTATACCAACTATCTCGGATCGCCTCCAGTGGCGGCATGTTCCAAATACGTTTACCACGATTAATTCCGTTTAAATGGTGCGGCTCATTGCTGAGTACTCTGTGGTGGTAGAATACCTTGCTTTTACTAAGTCTTGTTAGACGTATTTGGCACTTGTCACTACTGGAAAGGAAATCTTTATAGAAGTTAGTACTAACGTCTACAGACCTGCATCGGAGTAATAATGGCACAAATCGGCTGTTATGTTCCCTGCAAATCCGCCCTTCTTACCCCCGTCGACCGCATCCTAAGCCGTCTCGGGGCCAACGACAACATCTTCAGTGCGCAGAGCACATTTTTCGTCGAGCTTTCCGAGACACAAAAGATACTCAGCAACGCCACACCGCGGTCCCTCGTGATTTTGGATGAACTTGGTCGTGGGACTTCTTCCTACGATGGTATTGCAGTCGCGCAATCGGTGCTTCATCATATCGTCACGCACGTCGGGTGTATTGGGTATTTTGCAACGCATTACCATTCTCTTGCTGCGGAGTTCTCGAGTCATCCTGAGATTCGCACTTGCAGGATGAAGATCGATGTTGGGGATGATTATGGGGCGAGGGAGATTACGTTCTTGTATCAATTGGAGGAAGGCGTTGCAGATGGGTCATTTGGGATGGTAAGTCATCCGATGCGTCGTCTGCTTACCATTCTCACCGTTTGTCTCTAGCACTGTGCGGCGATGTGTGGGATCAATCGGCGCGTCATTGATAGAGCGGAGGAAGTGGCGAAGAAGTTCGAGCACGCCTCAAAGCTAAAGCCTAAGGATTCGCAGGATGTTACCCGAATGGATGCCGTAATTCCGTTGGGTCTTCAGAGTGATATTTCGTACCTTCTCAACTGCACCGATGAGGTTCAGAAGAATGTTATGGATGTTATTGTTAAGAGTATAGAGCTTTTATGAATGGGTTTACGGAGATGTTATTTAAGCATTATTACAGAATTATTTCAGTTATTTCAACGATCTTAGTTTACATCGATATTAATATACATAAGTATTATTATTAAGTCTGCTGTAATAGGAAGAGAATATTAAGCAGACATGATCGTCGAGCTGCAAAGGAGCTGCATCTGCACCTCTGTCGGAATGAGCATCACGCCTGGGTGATATCGAATGTAAATACCTAGGTATACAGCGGTAAGAGATGATATACGACTTCGAAAATAAAAGCTACGGAACCGCATGACGAGACCTTCCAAGATGCAACATTACCCACTGGATGGATAATACTTAGATGATCATTGTTAAGCTAGATCTATGGGCATCTTAATATAAGTAGCCACGCTCCGCCGAGAAATAGACACCATCTCCAACTTCAAACACAACAATCCTATGAGACGCTTACGAGTAAGATATGTCAACGAATGAGATTACGTGTGACCAGCACATCCGACGCAATAGTACCTGAGAACCTACCAACGTTGACGGGCAAACGTTAAACGACGAGGGATGCAGCTACGATCGATAACGAGATCGGAAGCCGGTAACGGAAGTCACGACGACGCCCACGACCCGGCCAACTTCTTCACTACGAATACCCAGATGAACCGCATCGATAATATACGCAGTTATAAGGTTTGAATGAGTCTGTATGAGCACGTACAAGTCGGATGCAACGCTGAGTTCAGAAGTGGAGTTATGGAGACATGGTTGATTTGTGTTCAAATTGTACTTTCCTTCTTGATTTTTTTCTCTCTTCTTCTCTTCTTCCGTCCTTTGGATACCAGCCAGGCATAAATGGCGCTGACACAGGCTTTACATCTCGAGAACCAAGTCAAGTAGAGATGGAGTTCCCCCCCAGGTACATCTGGGCGACTCCAATTGACTCTAGGGACTCATGAGTTTGAACCAGCACATACACAGGACGATAGCTTCTTTCTGTTCTGTTTCCTTGCATATAAATGGGTCTGAAGCCCAGGAGGTCTATGCCTAGATAGAGGGATGGAGTAATTAATGGCGGAATGTCTAGTATTAGTGGTTAGGGCTGGCAATAATCGGCACGCAATTTTCAGGGCCAAGTAAGTGCAATATATAGACTAGAGGTGCATGAGGTCAACAATTTTGTCAAACTCTAATCTCGCTCTGGGTAGGGGGCGATCGTACTAGTACGAAACTATAGTGAACAATACCTTCGTCTTTAGAGTCAAAAAGACCAAACTGCCACGCAATAGCAAGACTTGAAGATGTCAGAATCTGTGCGAATGTATGATTCTCAAAGTCAACCCTCCACTAGAAGGTAAATCTAATAATCCAGCTCACGTGAGCCTCCCCATAGCACAAACGCGCGCCCAACATCACTCCCTATTTCCCTGCATATCCTCCGATGTCGACCGAGTTCATTCCATTCAAGTTATCTAACGTGCCATTCGTGATTGTTCTCAAGCCACTGGTCGAAAAGGGGTATTTCCTTGTTATAAACCTTTGATTCGTCTCCAACCTTCCCATCCTTCTGTAGTTGCAAGTGCAACGCCCACTCTCTTTTTACATCTTCTATGTCCTTTTCACCCAGGCGTTCTATCCGGACTCTCCAGATATATCGTAAACTCGAATAGCCGACGTTATCCTCTTCGGGCAGCTCATCATTGCTACCACCCTCCTCTTCCAAGTCGTCATCGTCTTCGTCTTCCCAGTCGCCCTCATCGTTGTCCCCGCCATCGCTGTCTTGCCCATCGCTGTCATCTTCCCCATCAACCTCATCTTCCCAGTCATACTCGTCGTTCTCGTCTTCGTCGCTATTATCGCTATTGTCCTCGTTGCGGACAAACGCTTCATCCCCATCGACAATACCGAGTATAGATTCTGTCACCAGCTTACGCCAAGGAGATACACAAGAGATAACACCATACCGTAAATTCGCATCCCACGGCGGATATTCGCCACGCTCGTCTGGCTGTAGTAATATCTTGTACCACGTCTACCCACGAGTACACCCCAGACGTACCACGTTCAAAAACTTCCCAAAGTGCAGACCCACTCTCCCCAGCCTGATTCCTCGCTGGGAAACAATCAGGCCTCCATCTTCCGACAAGTATGCAGGTTATAGGTTTCGGCTGACTGTCGGATCATACAGTACGCCGTCTCTATTGCTATTGAGGTACGAAACCTGCGCTCAGCAGAATCTATCTAATTGCAGTCGCGGGTACGTATTGAAAATGAAACCCTGGTAAAATCTTTCCACCATTCGGAGAAGTTCCTCCATTCTGTTTTCATGCATATTCTGCTCTGCTTCCCGTTTCTTTTCGACTGTTATGTTTGGTTTCCTCAACTTAATTTGAAATAGTGGTGTTGGATCTAGGTCATCAGAGTAGCCATGTACACCGTCTCGTCAGACATTTTAGTTGTTTTGCGATGTCGAATTGTGTGCACTACGGGTTCAAGCTTTTTGTAAGTCGGGAAAGGACCCATTTCAGTGATGCCATACTCTAGACCGAACACGGGAACCATTGCCAAACTGCGACTCGAAATAGATACCGAAGCACCGCTGTCTTTACGTTGTTTCTGTTCGTCAAGCAAGTTTGTCTCGTTTGAGGATGGTCTTGGAGCTAAAAGTAGAGAGCCTGAGCCAATATACCTTCTTGGCAAGTCCAGAGTCGACGTTGCCAGTTGCATAATAGAGCCGAGCTGATTTTTCATCAAGCGACGATATTGAGGGAACTTCTTGGATCCAAACATCCAGTACAAGGGCTCAGTACGCTTCTTCGTAGATCTTTTTCATCATAGCAATAGCAAATTTATGATAATCGACATTTTTCCGACCAACTGGCACACAAATGGTGTCCACTCAGAATCCAGCAATCTTCCTCATGCCACCTCTGCTGGACATCTGTTTTGGTCCAAGAATTTTGAAAGTACTCCCAGCACCAGGGTCGTCTGGAAAGGCATTTAACCCATCAACCAACTGTTGTAGGCGGATTAATTGGCATCATAGGAGGGAGTTTTCGTCTTCGTTCCCCATCCCATCGGTCCATCTGTCACTGTAGGTTGTTAGCTAAATAATTCTTCGTAAGTTTAAGATCATTATGAGTGGCATACACATGCGATATTGCCACGAATCTCGTCTCATCAGGCTTCTGTTCTTCAACACTTAGCTCGCCACCATCCTGCGATTCCGACCAAGACACCAATGCAACTTTTCCGACCTTGATAATTCCAATGTAACCCCATTCATCGAAAATCCGAAAATTCTCACATCCTTTGCAGTCGCTAACATGTTTTGTGCTGTATTGTTCGATCCCGGCACACCTTCCGTCATATGCCGTCGGAGTACAACGGGTGTGATCATTCTACCAGCGAGGAGAGCGCAAGGATGAGTAATAGTAATGGTCATCAATCTCACTGCTGTACATCAACCGAGAAACCTCACTTGGGCACCAGCTTGCTTTCAAAAAAGCGCTCTTCCAACACCTTAGCATACCTCCACGACCTGGAGGCTGGCTTACTCTCAGGATTATTAATCCAGCGAGCAGCATTTACAAAGTCTATCTCAAAGCAAGAATGGACATCGCTATCTTTGAAGGTAAATGACCAGGCAGGGGACCATTCGTTCTCGGAAATCCCAGCAAAGGAACTTCTGCTTTCCTGATTGCAACAGATGCGGGAAACCCGGTTAACCTCTTTGGGAATTTTCTGTATAGTTGACCCCCTATCATCTACCTGCTTGATGCGCTTCAGATCCAGGGGTCTAGACACGCTCAACTCTTGAAAGCATTTCGATATGTCTTGGTTGTAGTGGTTCCAGTCCTTCCATTGCTGAATAAATCCAGGGAGCAACCTTGTGGTGATATACTTGTTTCCATTCTTCTCTCGCACAAAATCTCGAGTCGTGACCTTGATCTGGGGTGCTTGGAACATCTTCACCAAGCAGACTTGTCTCGGCACAGTCACGCAGTGCATGTTTAGGATCATGCTATATCACTTTCCCAATGCTCTCTATCAGGATTGCTGGGGACAGCAAGCATGATGTGATAGTGGAACATCTTGTATACCTGTTGATAGTCTAGATGTTATTTGCGAATAGTATCCCATCTTGAGCTATCTGTGCGCTCAATTGGTATGTCCAAGTGTGGCCTGTGGTATCTCAAGATTGAACAGGATAATGAAAGAGGTGTCATCTGGCAGGTGCCATATTAGCAAAATGTATTGTAGTCACTGGAAGCCTCCAGGAGTGTGTGAGCGGAGGCGCAGTGTAAACTTAGAAAAATTAACTTCAGGAGAAAATGAGACCCTATAAGGGCATTCCGGGCACCTGTTGAACTAAGTAGAATCTCTGATGACTGGTACAGGAGCAACATGGGAGTAATTGGGATAAGTTTGGGAACACGTCGTAGTGCCGGAGAGAACGTTGGGAGCACCACATTGTTGTACGGTGGGGTGTGCTGCAGTAGTCGAGTGTGTGCGGGCATATGCGAAGGTGTTTCTATTGTGTCATGTAACGAGGCATGTCGCATTGACATAGGTTGATCGTTGAATAATGGCGCTAACTACAATAGAGGCAAGTTACATCATAGTCGTTGGCATAGTGATATCCGTATTCCCAAACAGCTCAGCAATCCTCCAGGATGGCTATCACGTCTGTTTCAAACAAAAACTCTAGACAAAGGACAAGAGGAGCCAATCAAACATCATGGATCTGATCGAAACGAACGGGCTCAATCAATTTACGTCCGGACGGCATTCAGGATGCCAATTCCAATTCCATTACTGTTTCCAATCCCGAGGCCATTTCCGAGTCCAATTCCGATCATTCCCATCGCAGCACACTGCTTCCAGAAGGCGGACTTTGGAAGCGGCTTTGTGAAGCAGCTGGCGAGCATCTGTGCAGTTGGTACATAGCTCAAGTCGATCTCTCCATCTCTACCCATATCCGCAGCAAGATAGTATTTGGTTGCAATGTGTACAACTGCAGTTCCGCTGTAGATCCGGTTCTTGATACTTGGAATCAGTGTTTGTGAATCTGAGAACACGTAAGGGATACTTGGGATGCCGAGCTCGTTCATAAGATGCGAGATCTGTGTCAGTCTCATGCAGCCTAATTCAAAGGCATAGTATTCGGAATCAGTCTTGGACTGGGCAGTTGACTTCTGTTTTCTCGATCTCCAGTCGACTGCTCCTCTGAAGTTGATGACCAGTCCACTTGAGGATTTGTAGTCATTTGGGCATCCAGCATAGTCCGAATCGACATAACTTCTAATTGCGCCTTCACCTTATTCTCCGGGTGCTTATCCAAAATGCAGCTGTCAGTGCTTCGCGCTGCTAAGGTACCGAACCGCGCGCTTGAGAGCTACCATATGCGCATTGCTTGGGTCGTGATTGTGACGGCCGAGAACTCCAATAGGATATGCAATACCAGGCTGAGTGGCGGTTATCGCGTACATATGGCTGCCGATGATTGATTGGTATATGGCCAGATCGCAGGCTTCTTTGTCAGGTGTCCTCTTATGAAGCTTCATTGCCATTGCCGTGGCAACTGGTCTGGAATCAACCATTCTGAACTCCGCCAAGATTATCCGAACAAAGCTGTGCAGATGGATGTCAATCATATGATGCTCCTGATTGCATTTGGTGTTCACGCCGAGATAGAAGGATTCACTCCCGAGATCATGCATCCGGAACCTTTTCATCATGTGAGCCTGGATCAGTCTAACCAAGCCCGCAGTAACAATGACGAGGAGAATATCGATGTATACACTGACTGCGGCAACAACTATGCCTTGATTCTTATCATGGAGCACGAACAGTGCTCCATTGACACGTGATGCCACGAACCCAATTGAGATTGCGAAGTGGTTAAAAGTGCCACAGGAAATGTACAAAGACTGTTTTAGGCCATAAAGTGACTTCCTCAAGCGCAGAACCATATTGCGCAAAATCTTTGTTAATCTTGGATCTTTGTATTGGCTCCCATTCTGGAGCAAACAAAATATCCCTGTGATTGGTGTGTATAGATCTTTTCTTCCAAGTCAACTCCAGTGTTCCCGACAGGCCCGACCGGCCCGCAGTTGGGCCTGTGGCCTGCAGGCCGGGCCAGATGAGGCCGCTGGATTTTAGAAACTGCGTAGGCTAGGCCAACGATTTGAAAGCCGGCAGTAAAACTGTGGGTGACTGGGTGAACTGTGGGCTTTTAAGTGCCATCATGTGGCCCAATAAGTGAGCCAATCACTTTGCTGGCATCCTGCCAGCTTGATATTGTTACCAAACAAGTGCTTCTGCACCGCATCGGTAATCTTACCTGACTATTTACCTACATACTTATTTACTACCACTAATCGGGCCATATCTGGATATACGCTGTGGTGAAACGGCGGAGCTAGAGGGCAGATAGCCCATCGTCAACACTCCGCCGCACCTCTCATAGCATCCAAAAAGAATTCGTGAGAAAGAGCGGTTGTGGCTCGAGGAGCGTAGGAAGAGGGTGAGAAGAAATGATACTACCCGGCCGTGAGGATCCACGAAATCTCGGACAGAGCGAGTGAGATCAACAGATGGGAACGATAGAGTGTGTAATTCATTATATAATGAGATGAAATGATATGGTATGGGATCTATTTACCCCGGGGTGTCCTGAATATATACTCCCTGTAACACAGCTGATCTCTTTTACCGATGCATCTCTGTACGCCCCTGTCACCCAGTCCATCTCCGTCTTCTTTGAATCAACCTACACCCTTCCGCAGCGCAGTCCTCTGCCAAGCGGAGTAGCAACGGTGGTTAGAAACAAATCTTCCCACCACAACTCCTCCCGGGCACTGTGTGATGCACAGCTCTCCACTTCTGTATATCCGTATAAGCAAACTCGAAAGCACTTAAGCATAACATTACCCCAAAGGAAAGGCACAGACGTAGATACAAACGAAAAACACACACATACACCCCATGGAAATACCATAAACCCAAAGGAAAACCATAAACCGAATGGAAAATCATAAAGACTCTCACTCCTTGTGCACCCCCTTTCTCTTGCCACCGTCTGTTTCTGCCATCTGTTTTCCTGGACTTCTTGCAAAGAACACGAGGATGCCAAGCCCAGTATCGAATTGACTTATCGCCTCACACATCATGCACAGGTCCGCCGTAAATTGTACCTGGGCATTATTAAACAATTCAGGGTCTTCTATTGACTACTTGTTCGAAGATCGGTATGGCTTTACTTCCCATTTTTCTCTCGTACTTTGCCAACATCATCGCCTCATCATCCTATATTCTCTTGCAGTCCAGGTCAATACTGAACTACTCTAGGAAGTAGCTCAGGTATTTTTCATCTTCAGTGTTGTTGTCAGAATTGCAACTTTCGCTGGTGGGAGTGGCAGGCCGGTTAGGCTTTGGGGTACCCTTCTGGTTACAATCGATAGGCTTCTCTGGGGTGGTAATGGCTTCTTGTCCGGCTGGCAAAATTGTACCAGCCACTTGCTCAGTGGGAGTGATGGTTCCATCCATATATTCATCCACGGCCAGGCCCATCAAATTCCCTCCCACGTTGCTGCCATTGTGTTTCTTTTCCTTGCCTTACATTGGCGGTGATGGCAGTGGGAGCATCTTGCTCTTATCGGAGGATGGAGGTGGAAGCATCTTGAGCTTATCGGAGGATGGAGCTGGTATGGGTATTTTTTGGTCGGCAGGCGTTACTGATGGTGAGATCGTATGACATCGATCGGCATAATTGCAGTCATCCATGCCAGGGTAATAACCATGTGGCATTACTAACCCTTAGTAGCGTTTCAGGCCCATAGCTTCGTAATCAATTCCTGCTTCCAGCTCAGGGCAGGCATTATGTAGCACCTTTTCAGCTTCCAGGAGGTTGCCGGAAGTATACCAGTGGTTTCCTTTCGAAATCTGGTTTAGCTCGGTGTGACAGTAGAGGCATGCAGGATTGAAGCGTCTCTTTGCTAACTGGTTATCTCACCATGTTTTGTAGGCAATGACAATTAATTGCAGTAACCTCTCACGTCCGTGGGAAATACCCAGGATTTCCGGGAGGTTGGGATAGTGCAGCCTCTGGTCTCCCAGCTACTTCTCTACCCATGTCAGCCTCTGCTGGGCAGAGTGATATTGATTATCATCTCCCTTACCCTCCCAGTGGTGTTGAGAACCGTAAGGAAGTGGTTGGATCGCATCTATTTCAACTTCTTCCAGTCAAGATTTCTTGCAGCAAAGTTTGACATTGAAGGGTCCTGGATGTTGGCAGCGTCAGTAATAACACCGCAGAGATCATACATTCCCTGCAGGAATGTGAATTAGTTGTAGTGTGAGAGGTCTCGAGCGGTGATCTCTACGGCTTCTTGAAGCATTCAGATAGGACTATTGGAGAAGAAATCACTGCTGAGGTGTCATTGTCTCTCTGACGAATGGGTGAGTGGAGAGGGATAACTAGAGATAGTAGAGGTATCCAGGGAGGGGGTATACATAGTAAATGCAGGGGTGCTGACTAAGGAGGTGGTGGAGTTAAGGCTGTGAATGGCAGTGGTGTTAGCAAAGGGTCTGGGTAACCTGCCAGCGGTCTGGGTTCTGACCTCAAGAATGGGTTGGTTTGGTTCCAGAGCTGACCAAAAACCCTACCCCTGCATCTTGGCAGGGCAAACCCAGACCCATACCCACCAAGCTGTGGGATTTGCCGGGTTTGGATTGACCCGTCGGTTCCAATCTCCGGATCTGTGTTTCTGGTTTTCCTATTTATGGTCGTATATAGATATCCGATAGTTAATCGCAAAATATTGACTTTGGTATGCCATTGTCCTTTTCAGATGAATTGGCTGTCATTATAACAAAAAACAAGAGAGAGTCACTCTCTGCCCCATCCTGAACATGATAGACTACAGCATGTGAATAATTTTTGCTCTTGCATCACGGGTAATGTAGGTGGCTATTGGATGTAGAGGATCAGAAATAACATATTGCTTATATTTCAAAGCCAAAGAGAAAGTGACATGCTGACTGCCCCATTCTGAAAATGAGCGTCAACGGATCGTCAACGATTTTTAGTCTTATAAGTCGGCAATTGAAAAGTTATTTGTTCTTTATTATGCATAAACGTTGTATTGGCCGCCATTAAAGGCCTAAGAGAAAGCGACACACTTATTACTCGCTCTTGAAAATGAGTGTCAATGATTTTTGGCTTTGCATGATGGTTAATCAAAGCATGAGATGGCCACTGATGTATATAGATGTAGTGTTGACCAGTTGTCTAGATTAAAACGTTTAAGATCACTGAGTTGCAGCATTGAATATCAATTAAGTTGTGATTGTCTGGGAGGATGTTGCGTGACCATCTCTGGCTTATCAGCCAATAAAGGCTGCCAAAACCTTGTTTATAGATGTCTGTAATCATTTACCACCAAGATTACCTAGGATTCAAGATCAAAAATCATTGTTGCTCTGTTGACCCAAATTGTCAGGATGGGGCAGAGAGAGTGTAGCAATCTCATCTGCCTATAAAGTCGGCCAATAGGATGATTATAGATTACAATGACTAATTCACATTTTACTAATCTGACTTACAGGACGAAAAATCTTTGATGCTCTGTTGATGCTCATTTTGTCACAGGCCCATCCGCATTATGCAATTATTCACTTTGGCATTGAACATTAATAACTGTTTATTGGTAGTCATTCTATCCTCTTCATGTAGGGTTTCATGTATTACTACATTGTTCTTTAATTGTGCATATAAATAGATCCTTTAAATTATACTTTAAAGTGTCCGTTAACTGTAGATACTGATATTACTCAAAACTCCTGTTACTTTCAATCAATTCTTGTCTTCACCCTCATTTTCGCTTAAAAGGCTGCTGTTTTCTTCAAAATCAAAGTCAGCAGTATCTCCATGCGGCAGATAGTGTACTGAGCAAATTTGGAATAAAATCATTATCGCGCTAGCTATCCTTGCCATATGCAGTATGATTGAAACATTGAGTATTGGGATGGGGAGATTGTATATACACACACCTGGATGGCATACCTTCTATTTCATAACTTTCATGTCTATTACTGCCATCTGGTGGCACAAGCGGGGTTGCAGACGGAGGCAGTATTCCGGGTGAAGGTGTCACCTGTTTTGGTGGAGGTGCGCAGGATCCTCTGCACCTCCCGCATGTCAGCGGATTCTTTGCTGTAGCATTTTGGCATGTAAGGCAGCAGTCAGTATGATGTTTATAAACCATTGCCCGGTGTGTTTCTATCGCAGCCGTCACCATTTTATGCGCAGGAAACTGAACTCTTCACTTCTTCTCTTCTTGGACTTGGGCAGGAGGTTTCTTACTAAGTTGTTGCGTTCCGTCTATTGCAGCACGCGGAAACCCTCCTTTGGCCATTTTGGCCATAATCAATACAAGGCTCATGTCGGACTGTTCAAGCTGTACCCGACCTCCTTGCCTTGCCATAGTAGCTGACATATTGAAAACCTACAAGAAATTAGTTGCTGCTTCTAAAAGGAAGATTGGGCTGTTACCTTAACCATATACGACTATATAGCCTCCGCGAAAGTCTGTAAAGCCTACTTTGTACTATCCCAGTCATCATTACCATGAAATTAGTCCGCAAAAATCTCCAAGCTGAGAACATCATCAAGGTTGATTTCGTGGACTGTGTGGACAAATGCCTTTTGTGACCAAGGAGGTTTGCCATTGTGGGCAGCGACAAATTGGTCATGGTGCTCTCAACATACCCCAGCTGTACATTATATTGTTATTTGACCACCTGCTACATCGATATGGAGCTACTCACATCCAATAGAATGCTGGTTCCTATTATTGCTGTGCCCGGTTATACATCCTGTCTTTAAATGTGAGTCCTGGGCCATATTTTTGGTAGCCGCAATTGCAGTGCCGCGGTGTACTAATTGGTGTCTGCGTTGCTGCTGTGCCTCTGCTAGGGGGGGAGTCGATGAAGCGCCTGTTGTTCAGCTCAATTAGTATTCACTCACAACAGTCTGAGGTATTTGAGGAGGAATGACTTGGTATTGTGGAAAACGTAAGGAAGATGATAACGAAAAGTGTAAAGTGCTGAGGAATATATAGTAAGCTACAAGTCACAATGGAATGAATGACAGTCAACTTGGACAATCTATTCAAGTTTTATCGTGCTGCATACAGCTGCATGTTGCAGCTAATTCCAATGGTCCTGCAATTTGCAGTAAGTTGGTATGATGTTGTTTGTTTGTTTGTTTGCAGGGATACATTGAAATGCATGACAGCTGATATCTCATGGTTGATAGATATAAAAAGGAAATTCTTCAACCAAAAGGACGTCTGTTAATATTAGTTTTAATACATCGCCGGGATCTTTCATGAAACACATGCTGCCTCTCCACTCATGATGTAAAGTTACATCAGCAACAACTCTACTTGCTGATGTGACAATCAAATGAGGGCGAGAGAGATGATGATTGATTGAACTGTCTATTGTACAGAGAGAGAAGAAGATAGAGATATATATAGAGAAAGAAATCATCTCAATCACTAAGAGCGAATCAACAAGTGAAAAACACTAAGAGAAAGCACTAACCAAAAACACTCAGAGAAAAACACTAATCAGGCTCGAGGCTCGCGGAGAAATACCCTCCGCACTAAGCCCGATGCTCGCAGAGACATAGCCACCGCACCCAGCCCAAGGTTGGCGGAGAAAATGTCTCCGCACCAAGCCCCAGGTCAGTGGGATGATAGCCTCTGTACCAAGCCCGCTAAATCTCGTGCATGCCTTAGTCTCAATACCCTGCAGGCTAATTCCCTTATTCAACACACCCCCTTTAGACCAATCATATCAAAAAGATCGAGAGAGTGAAGTGATACGAACCTAAAATCAAAGAGAGCGAATAGGACAAAACAGAATGCAATAGCAAAGAATATATCCTCCTCGTCCTCCACATCCCATGTCCAATGTCTGCTCAATTCCATATGTAGTCCATCTAGCTTTGACCAATTTCGTTTGCTAATTTGCAGAGTTTAACTCTCCCAAGAGCGTTAGTGAGGGCATCCGCCAGCATCTCCATATCAGTCACATGCTTGTTCTCGATCTCACCCTTGGCAATGGCTTCGTGAATTGTGTGAGATTTTAGTCGTTGGTATTGACTTTCCAATTGGAAGTTCCCTGAATTTAGCATAGTTACGCAATTTTGCCTATCGTTGAAGACACATCGAGTGAGGTCCGCTTCATGCTCAATCTCAGAGATGACATCTCGAAGCCAGTCGAGTTGGACTTTTCCATATGCTGTGGCAATCATCTCCCCTTGCATCGTCCACTGAGCTACGAAGGTCAGTTTCTTCAATCGCCAGAGCACGAGAACTTCCAGCGCAAAAATGATGATACCCAGGTAGTGTTAGCAACAGGTCCGGGTAACCCACCAGCGGTCCGGGTTTGGACCGGAACAACGGTTCGGTTCGGTTCCTGACCCGTCCAAAACCCCGACCCGGAGCTTCTTGGCGAGCCAAACCTGTATCTGTACCTGTCAACCCGCGAGTATTGCTGGGTTTGGCTAGATCCGTCGGTTCCAGTCTCCGGTTCTCCTTTTCGGGTTTTTCTATTTATGGTCGCAGTCATATATGTTACTTTTATGTGCAAAATATTAACTTTGGTACATCATTCTCATTATTGATTTCATTGGCAGCCTTTATACTCAAAACAAGGAGAGACATGCTCCCTGCTACATCCTGAAGTTGAGTGTGATCAAGTGTTCATCTTGCATCATTTGTAAGATTTGAGGTCCAGAATAGCCATATTGATTGCGAAGGCAGTCATTCAGCCGGAATTTTCATCAGTTTGCACATGTGACTGCGCCGACAACATTTGGAGAGGTGTTGGAGATACATGATAGTGTCAGCGGAAAATTGGAATGCCGCAAGGAACCTCCCGGGATAGAGTCGCCGTGTGTAAATAGCATGCCGCAAATGACCGTTCCACATATACATATCGGCTCGCACAACTGACGCAATACCCAATTCATCACCGATTAACAAATCGAAGCTTGTTAAACCCGTAAGCGTTTACCCCTACATATGTCCTCCATACCTACGTACTATACAGGAAATGGATTCAGGTGAACATATTGTATTGGCTCGTAGGTCATGTGTACACAACCTGCACAATATGTGATTATTGACGACATAGCTCTGCAAAAAGTAGTTGGCATATCTATTTCGATATGTCAAAGAATTTTTTGATTGCACTGACTATATTGTAACAAATGATAATTCGTCTGTGCATGTGCAAGGGTCATACGGGCCATGTAAACGGTCCAAACTCCAAACCAAGTTGATTGACAACTGATCAACACAATATCGTTCTGCTTTTTACGGGTAAGTGAGAATGTGCAATCTAAACTGAAGATAAAATTTAGCAACAAAGTTTCACTTAGTGATGACATAAGAGTCATAGAAGAAGCAGTCATTGGGCGACGCGAATCTGGATGAATGACCACCATCATCTTGCATTCATTCATACAACCAACTACATTACTCCTTGTTCAGACCGGGCGCAAATAGTGAGCATTGTGAAAATTGCTTCTGGTACGTCATAGAAATCGAGCGGATCGAACTGGATATGGCAAACTAAGTATCTTGGGCTATATTAATGGAAAATTAGGTTATGGCTCTACATGCAGTGAATTGCCAACTGAAAGCGCTGAAATGTCACCGCGCTAAGTTAGCCATCGCTTAGAGAACTTCTGTATCAGTTGATCAGAAATTGATACGCCATAAAGCTTTTGCATGCAACTGAGTATTGGTACAAATTATTCATTCGCTACCAATAATGACTATATGATTATTAAAGCGACACGGGAACAGCCCCATTGTTATAATGAGCGTCAACGGAGCGTCAATGAATTTTGAATATGTAAGTAACTTAATAGGAAGGTGATTTGCTCGCTGCTATTTATAATCAACAGACTGGCAGCCTTGGTAGGCAAAAGAGACTGCGGCGCGGTAATGCCCACATTCTGATACTGAGCGTCAACCGAGCGTCAACGATATTTGCTGTGGTAAGTAAGTTAATTGGAAACCGATTTGCTCACTGTTATCCATAAACAATGTATGGGCAGCCTTTACAGGCAAAAGAGAAATCGACACAATAACAGGCACATTCTGAAAGTGAGCGTCAATGGAGCGTCAATGGTTTTTGGTCTTGTAAGTAAGTCCATTGGGATGCCATTTGCTCACTGGTATCTAAAATCAACATATTGGCAGCCTTAATGGGCAAAAGAGAAAGCGACATGGTCCCATCCCCAGTCTGAAAATGAGCGTCAACAGAGCGTCAACAATTTTGGGTGTTGCATATGGTTAGTGTTAGCAACGGTTCCGGACCGTCAGTTCGGGTCCGGGTCCGGGTCCAACCCGAACCGTTGCCAAATTGGCGGTCCGGGTCGTCAATAAACCCGAACCGTCAATTCGGGTACGGTTCG
>Ga0307514_10001622_pt1 | contig 26335 bp, 44 predicted proteins | sample 16_EM_MG_FD_203088 | JGI IMG/M metagenome (GOLD analysis project Ga0307514, IMG submission 203088) | Populus trichocarpa ectomycorrhiza microbial communities from riparian zone in the Pacific Northwest, United States - 16_EM | ecosystem: Host-associated > Plants > Roots > Unclassified | place... | reverse complement strand
TGCACTTTTGACCACCCGGTCTCCTGCAACATACCAACATTGGCTCCAGCGACATATTCCACGATATCTACATGTCACACGGGCAACACACCTTTTGTCTACATGCGGTCAGCCTGGTCACAACTCACGCACATGTCGGACTCCTCATGACTGAGTTGGAGTAGGATCTATTGTCCTTTACCTATACTTACTAAACACTTTTTCTTTTATCTGTATCGCCGTATTCCTGTATTTCCGTATTTCCGTATTTCTGTATCTCTATAATGCTGTATTGCTGTAGTCACCGTGGTTGCTGTGGCTGTGTGGCTGTGTCGCTGTGGTATTGTAGGTAGAACTTTTTGCTAGCGCTGTGGTATTGTAAAATTTATACCCCTGCCGCCGTGGCATTGAAAACCTTCGTCCTATATATTACTATCCGTAGTACTCCGTACTTATGCGATAGTTGAATCAGATCAGCATGGTCTCGAGCACGCTTGATATCCCCGTTTTACTACATACCGTATGCGATAGTTGAATCAGACCACCAAGGCCCACGTTACTACGTATGTGATAGTGCGACGTTGATGTGAGGGGGTCAAAACGCCGTACATGCTGTCTCACTACTCCGTACTCCGTACGTCCAGTATATTGTAGAAGAAGAAGATAGAAGAATGTAGAAAGATTGTAGAAGATGTATGTAGCGGTAGGTACTTGGGGTACCGTCAACAATTGGTTAACTGCAGTGTGCACAAAATTCATTGCGGTACCGAATACCAGTAATACAAAAGCTTAAACTTCACCGCATAAATTGGTGGCTAAGAACCCCTGTCTCTCTGCTGTAAGCAATGGACTTTGTATGGCGAGACAGGGGTTCTTAACCACCAGTTTATGCGGTATCATGGATTCCGCGAACTCTGTAGCCAATGCCTCATCATAGCGGGTGAAAACAATAAAAGACTATCGCCAAACTGAAACCCCACCAATGTACACTACACACTGTTTAATATATAGGACAACTGCGTCAGGTGACGGGAGGCTGCAGAAAACACAGCCAAGCATTCAGGTTGGAGCTCCACCACGCCTGTGCTGTGCACTCCCCATAATCTCACTCAATTCAAGACTGCCTTTCACCTTAATATCTTCACCCCACAAAAAATCCTGAAGCTATTAACACCCTTCTCACCACTTCCAACCCACCAGAACCCCATATACAGTACTAGGGATAATGACAACTAGGTATGAATTGTTGATATGCCCGAGGCCGAGCATAGGGTTAACTGGTAACCTAGATATCGTGTTGAATATGCCTTGAAGGTAGAAATCCCTGTGGGGTGATTATTCCTAGAATTATTCAGGGTGTTCACGAATTGTCCTAAAGGCCCACCGCCGCGATGCTCTCATTGAGTTCATCAAAGGTCTCCTAGCCGTCCCCTTTGTCATTCACTCTCAACCAACTGCCACTGCGGACGACATTTCACTCCCGGAGATGGCTGCCCACGCTCACCGCCGATACACAGAAATTATGAAGGACGTCGAGGAACTAATCAATGACCACAGTATGTGTTGTGTGGCTCCTCCGCAAATCGTGTGCAATCAACTGAGCTCAGTCATTTAGTACAATGCCAAACACAGGGGAAGGTTGAGCGATCGAAGTTAAGGTTCTTAGTTCCCTCAGTAGGAACATTCTTCACACCATTGGCTCTCGTGGACGCTTTCGTGGCCCAAGACAAGAGAAGAGCTATAAGTTCACGAAGATTTGTGGCACCAGTAAGACTTCCACTGCTCACTGATGAAAGCTCACATATTCTCACACATATTCTCACACGCATTGTCAGTCCTTCAACGATATACGCCTTATCCTCAACACCGCCCAAATCATGAGTCTCTCCAGGAATGGCCCCCTGAAGCTGGTTACTTTCGATGGAGATGTGACATTGGTTAGTGAGACAGGGAGCATATAAGCACACAATTGCTGACCTTTACACAGTATGGCGATGGACAGGTACTCACCAGTTCATAAATGATGCTCAACAGATTGCTAAGCCATGTACAGTCTCTTACACCTTCCAATCCGGTGATTAATCAGATCCTCAGGTTGCTCATGAGGAATGTATGCGTGGGGATAGTTACTGCAGCTGGCTACACTGATGGTGCCCGATACCAGGAGCGGCTGCATGGACTGTTAGACGCCATTGCGGACCCAAGCCATGGACTTACGCCCGAACAACAAATGAACTTGATTGTTCTTGGCGGGGAGAGTAGTTACTTATACAAATCCTCACCAGGCAGTGAGTATGGATTGGAAAGGATTTCTAGGTCAGAGTGGCAACTACCTGAGATGCGCGAGTGGGAGGAGAAAGATATCCAGCTCCTTCTGAATATTGCTGAGGCTTCCTTGAGGGAGTCAGTCGACACCATGAGACTTAAGGCTATTGTTGTGAGGAAGGAGAGGGCTGTTGGAATAGTACCAGCAGATGGGCATAAGTTTGAGAGAGAGCAGCTTGAGGAAGCTGTCTTAGTCGCTCAAAAGACACTGGACTTGAGCGATGCTGGAAGGAAAATACCTTTCTGTGCTTTTAATGGTTTGGGCCCCAAACTAGTGTCTAGCTGTGGCATATCACTGACTATCGAGAAGGTGGAAACGATGTGTTTGTTGACATCGGGGATAAGAGATTAGGTGTTCTTTGTTGTCGTCGATTTTTCGGTGGCGTTGAAGGCGGAGAGACACTACACATAGGGGGTATGTTCCTTGTTATGTGCAATTCACACACAAGAACTGACTGAATAGATCAATTTTTATCGGCGGGCCACAACGACTTCAAGGCACGTCTTGCAGCGACGTGTGTCTGGGTGTCAAATCCGACAGAGACTGTGAAGTGTCTGGAAGAGCTCACAGATCTTCTTGAGCCTCAAGTACAAGATTAGTTTTGAAATGGTTATAGGCCGAGTGACTGTATGAATACCCAGATCTAGGTAGTTTCCCATTTATATACCTATGGAGTATTAGTTCAGATGGTGCCGAAGGCTATACATAGCACCAGACTAGCCTCGAGCTAAGGCACCACGCTACTGCATGTGCACGTGAATACATACGTAGTTTACTCTAAGGCTGGTGCCCAGACTATACAACTTACATTCGCAAATGGATCAAGCTGATCAACTTCTGCTCTCATTAAAGTCATGGCCAGCCCCAGACCCTGTACGAAACTCTATTACTACATTAATACCCAGAATCCAGCAAGAGAGAGGTTCTTTCCGGGACACGACAGAAGAGCTTCTACAGAATGAGATAGCTGCACAAGCAAATGCAAGCAATGCGAAATCTGAGGAGCGTAGTGCCATAGAGGATGAGGAACCGATTGCAGAAGGACAAGATGTAGTGGAGAAATCGATGGATGATAAAGAGCGCATGGAGATGCTGGCTCGTGGGCGAGAGGAAATAATAGCAGAGATTCAGTAAGAATGCAGTTTATCCCTACACGCGTAAATGGACTAGGCTGATAGACCATGTAGAATGGCGCAACATGAAGCTACTGTCGCTCTTGATTTTCTGTCCTTGATTGCCTCGCTGAACAGTCCTGAGGGGGCATACGCAACACTAACCCCAGGTCTAAAAGAGGTCATACCTCCAAAGGCCATGGGAGTGGAGAAAGTCAGCACAAAATACCCACCACAAGTTATGCAGGAGGATAGATTGATCTCTCAGGGGTGGAAAATGGAAAGTTTGAATTCTGCTGGTGATGCATTGCTGAAAGCAGCATCGAGGCTAAATGCGGAATCCGAAAAAGAGAAGAGGTACTGGGAGCAGATTATGAGCATTCGAGATGAAGGTTGGACAATATGCAAGCATCCAAAACTGCGCAATACGCTGGGTGTCAGATATGGCTTTGCAGAAAGTGAGCTCATGTTTTTCCAGGAATGCTGGGTGAGGTTATTTTCTGACTATCTTCGTTTGTAGCTGCTGCAAATTTTGAAAATACAGGGATCGGCGCGCTTCGACGTGGTGAAGATGGAAGCATTGATCTCGAAGATCCCAGTGCTTCGAGGGCCCGGAAGGTATTTCGGGTTATGATCGTGGACGCTGGAGCTATCACGGGATGTGCACGACCGCTAGGAAATCGCGGACAAACTCCAACTCTCAAAGAGAAGATATTGCTGGCGCGTGACTATATATACGAAGAAGAGTTATTCTTTGAAATCATGAAGGAAGCTAGGCATATGGCAAGTCAAGGTATAACGACGTCAGAAGATACTGTGACAATCGACATGAAGGCAGGGAGATGCATTCACATTAACATGGTATGCTGTTATCTCCAAAGCGAGTAGTTAATGGCTAGCATTATTAATACTTATCTCTCTAGGCTCCAACTGATGAAGAAGTATACTGCACTGGGGAGTCTGATGACCTTGCGCAAGCTGTTGGGGTGGCGCTACGAATTCTACTTTCCTACGGACACCGGATAACCCTGAAGCATAGAAGCAAACCTCAGCGGCCTTTGCTTCACAGGAAGGGGCCTCCAGCCCCTTTGCCGCTTTTGCGCCCCATGGTAACACATCTGTGGCATTATGAGCATTCACAGCACTTGGTAAAATTTTGTGGGCACCTTCGCGACATCGTACACTCGGCTGGTTTACCTACGACCATTATAATCAGCCCTTTCAGAAACTGTCAAGCCTCAAAGATGAAGGATATTGAGTCGTCTATAGCCGAGTTCATTCACAATCCGCTCGAAAGTGAAGCTATACTTGAGCTTCCTGGTGGCTGGAGAGTGACGATTGTCATGCGGACTCACCTCGCCCCACCATTGTGGGGCACAACCTACGCCGTCACAGCCTCTCACGATGGAGTGTGTGCAAGACTAATGGGTCGTAATAACATTACAGCCATGACAGAATTGGAAACCTACCTTCTTTGGTGTCTTGAGCGAAGTATAGTTAATGCCATAAGATTAATGGAAGACCAGGGGTGGGAACAGCTGGCCCAAGGGAACTCCATGGAGAAGAATGACGGTAAGGCTGTCAAGCTCATCAAGATACATATTGAGAAAGGTGGCCTGCATTTGAGGTCGGGGTATGCAGGGGGAAGGGATAGTGAATATGTCTGGACTGGTTTGAAGAAAGAAAGACATCTGGAGGATGTGTTACGAGAAATCTAGATATGTTGTTTGTTAGCTGCGCGGTGGCAGTCATGTAAGTAGAGTGTAACACAACACTACCTACCTAGTCTCGTGACCTTTGTATTACGGCACTTTAATGCCCTGTCGTCATTGATAATAGTCCGTTGTTACCAAAAACCTTTTTTTTTTTTTTTTGAGTCAATCTTTCCCCGCTACCAAAACACGCAATGTCCACCACCTCAGAGGAGTTAGCTACAGCTATCCAAAGCTTGTCACTTTGTGATGAAGTCAATATTGATAGCATATTGTATGAGTTGCGCCCACGGAAATGCAGCAGGCCATCAATTGAGGAACAGCAACATGTCTTGGAAGATGATTTTCTCAAACCCACCCACAGATTTTCTACCGGATGGCTAAATAAACTACAACAGTACGTGCCTTTCTCTTCGGATAACTGATTGCATACCAGGGATTTGCTCTATTGTAACATGATTACGGCTAACATGGGGGGTTGGACTGAAGTCGATGGAAGGAGCCAACAGATTATATGTCCTTAATGGGATTGGCTCCTACTATGTCGCGGACCATCATCAGATTTACTCGTGAAGGGCTTGAGGGAAGAGTTAGCGGATATAAAGAAGTGACAGTGCCAACCCAGAGTATTACTGCCAAAAATTCAATGTCGTTACTACGGAGGCCAGCAGCGAAAGCAGATATGGTCCGAGGGAAGCCCGGCTTTTTTCCTTTCTCTCCTGGAGGTCTAGACATTGGAAAAGTAAACGAAACCGCGGAGGAGCTTGAGCAGACGGAGGCTGCGTTTGCTGAGAGGACTGGTGCCAATGGACTACTACAGGTACCGCCAGGGTTCACCAGGGGTTTGATGCCCCCAAAAGAAGAGAAGGGGGAGCCAGTGGAAGAACAAGATGAGTTTAATTTTGGCGATGTTAAGCCTATCAGAAAGAGTAAATTTCTGGAAGTACCTCTAAAGAAACCTGACGGACCATCATCTGAATTGGACAGCATTGATGATTTACTGCCAGTAGAGGTGCGTAGCTCATGCTGCAGGGTGTTGCGGAACACCTTACTTACCATCTCTCAAGTTCCCTATGTTGGCTCCTCGCGGAGATTTGGCAACATCTTCTAAGAAAGCACCTACCAAAGATTGGGCACATATGGTAGATATTAACAAGGATCTCACGAACTTTCATGAGCTTGTGCCAAACATGGCTAGAGAGGTGCGGAGTCTCATCCGTATCTATGTAGCATTATTATAATCCTGATTGTTTGTAGTGGCCCTTTGAACTCGATACTTTCCAAAAAGAAGCAGTTTATCACCTCGAGAATGGCGATTCAGTTTTCGTTGCTGCCCATACGTCTGCTGGAAAAACAGTTGTAGCTGAGTACGGAATTGCTCTGGCTGCCAAACATATGACAAAGTGAGCATTCGTGGTTAATGAAACCTTGACCTGGATCTGACCATTGATAGAGCCATCTATACTTCACCTATCAAAGCATTGAGTAACCAAAAGTTTCGGGATTTCCGTAACACATTCGATGACGTAGGGATCCTTACTGGAGATGTACAGATCAATCCAGAGGCCAGCTGTTTGATCATGACAACGGAAATTCTCCGCAGTATGTTATATCGTGGCGCTGATATTATCCGTGACGTCGAGTTTGTTATTTTTGATGAAGTTCATTATGTAAATGACCAAGAGGTAATACATGTTCTCTTCTTTTTAAATTCTCCTGCTAAGCTATAACAGAGGGGCGTAGTATGGGAGGAAGTGATCATTATGCTTCCAGATCACGTCAATCTCATCTTGCTGTCCGCAACAGTTCCAAATACCTATGAATTCGCTAGCTGGGTGGGAAGAACCAAGAAGAAGGATATTTATGTGATATCCACGCCCAAACGCCCGGTCCCACTGGAACACTTTGTGTGGGCTAATAAAGCGATGTATAAGATTGTGAATGCTGAGAAGAAGTTCCTCCCAATGGGGTATGAAAATAACAATTCACCCCACAAGTCCCAAACTAACCATATGATAGACTTAAGGATGTAAACGATGCCCTAAACCCGAAGAAGGAGGTTAAGCCAGCTCAAAACCAAGTTACCGGGCGTGGAGGTCCTAATGCCCGGGGAAATGCGGGTCAGCGTGGAGGGCGTGGACAAACGAGAGCAGCCGCCAATGCTGGCTCATTCACCAGAAGCGGGAGGGGGGGTATGCGAACGACAGCTGGGCAAGACAAGAACATATGGGTTCACCTAGTTGGGCACCTGAAGAAAGAAAATCTCCTCCCGGCCGTGATTTTCATTTTTTCCAAAAAGAGATGTGAGGAAAATGCCGATGCCCTTTCCAATATTGACTATTGCAGTCAGACCGAGAAGAGTGCAATTCACATGACCGTCGAGAGATCATTGGCTAGATTGAAGCAAGAAGACCGAGACTTGCCTCAAATTAAGCGCATGAGAGAGCTTCTGAGTAGGGGGTTGGCTGTACATCACGGTGGCCTGCTCCCCATTGTGAAGGAAGTGGTTGAGATCCTTTTTGCGAAAACGCTGGTCAAAGTCTTATTTGCAACAGAAACCTTTGCTATGGTACATTTTAAATTTAAACGGCCTTAATGATTTGTATACGAGCTAACGTTTAGGGAAATTAGGGTTTGAATTTGCCGACTCGTACAGTAGTCTTTTCTGGGCTCAGAAAGCATGACGGACAGTCCTTCCGCGACCTTCATCCTGGTGAATATATACAAATGGCTGGCCGAGCAGGGAGGCGTGGTCTTGACCCATATGGGACTGTGATTATAATTTCCCCATTGGATGAGGCACCAAAGGTATGTTTTGTACATACCTTACCATAACCAACCGTGTTCATGATTATCATAGGAGGCCACGGTGAAGAACATGATTCTTGGCGAGCCAAAAAAACTTAAGAGCCAGTTTCGATTGACATACAATATGATCCTCAATCACCTTCGTGTTGAGCCTCTGAAGATTGAAGAAACGATCAAGCAGAGTTTTGGAGAAAATACTACACAGACACTTCTGCCCGCTCACGAACTTGAGATTATTGCGAAGCAAGGCCAACTCAAGAATCTGCTGCGGGAGCCGTGTGATATCTGTGATGTAGATATGAAGAACTGCCATCAGGCAGCAATGGACACAAAACTACAGACGATATCCCTTATCAGGAGTTCATATGCAACTCCTATGGGCAGATTGACATTTGCTGCAGGTAGACTTTTGGTAGTCCAGCAGCTTGTAAGTCAGCCCTCCATATGAAAACAGCTGCCCAAGACTTGCTAAGGACGTTATAGGCTGGGACCCGCACAGTAGGGATAATCTCGCATGTGGTAGGCGTTGGCTCTGCTCCTGTTATCAATGTTATTCTCCTTGATGTGCAAAACAACAGCAAATCATCCAGTAGGTGTTTCCATAGTGTGTTATATATAAGTAAGTGTACTGACTCCCGATAGGCGACCTGGTGCCATTTGCACTCTCGAAGACTGCGGAGTTGCTACCGTTAGCGGCGGGCAATTATAAGCTGCGAGAGGCTGGAGTTTCCCTGGAGGATATCGAGTGTCTAACAAAAACCACCGTTAAGGTACGGCTTTGAAACCAAATAATCTCACAGTGCTGACCTCATAGTTCGATATTGACCTCATCCGAGCACGAGGAAGGTCCAGGGAGGCTGTTATCGAGGTCGAGCGCATTAGAGATCTACTCGTCGGTTATGCAAAAGACTGGAAACGCCCAGAGTTTGAAGAGGTGGACTACAGCAGACTAAATCGGAATTTTCATTTCCAAGAAGCCCTGCAGAAGCGAAAGGCTTGCTTGGATAGGGCACTGAAATGTGTTGCCTTGGGTTGCCCAAATTTCACACACCATGTAAGTTGCATTTCCAATCACCAATCTACCAAGGGACTAATAGAGTGCAGTTCGCGATGTTTCACAAGGAGTATCGCTTACAAGAAGAAATTGACGAGTTGAAACGAAGAACCTCGGACCAGAACCTGGCATTGCTACCAGACTATGAGCAGCGAGTAGATGTCTTGAAGGAGCTATCGTTCATTGATGAAGAATCCAGAGTACAATTGAAAGGGAGAGTAGCCTGTGAGGTGAGACTACCCCTAGTTTATAATGAACTTGAGAGGAATCATATTTAACCTAATAAACACAGATTAATTCTACCAGTGAATTGGTACTCACCGAGCTAGTACTTGAGAACTTTTTTGCAAATTACGAGCCACAGGAGGTTTGCGCCCTCCTCTCTGCATTTGTTTTCCAAGAGAAAACCCTCATTACACCTAAGGTTACGCCTCGGCTGGAAGCAGTGAGTTTACTTTACTTACCCTCCTTTACATAACTTGATTCCTAAAAATTTTGATAGGGTAAACAAGGTATTATCAGCATCGCAAGAAGAGTAAATGCAGTCCAGTCGAGTCATCAAGTCCTTATCAACGGCGAGACCGAAGACTTCGAAAACCGACCTCGATTTGGCCTGATGGAGGTCGTCTATGAATGGGCAAAAGGAATGCCTTTTGGACAAATTACAGATCTCACTGATGTGCTCGAGGGAACAATTGTCCGGGTCATAACACGATTGGACGAGACATGCCGAGAGGTTAAGAACTCCGCCAGAATTATTGGCGACCCATCACTTTTCGCTAAAATGCAGACTTGTCAAGAGCTCATCAAACGAGATGTCTGTCATTGCGCATCTCTATACCTGGTTAGTCCGACCCTTCCTTAGCAATTCTCACCGAGCTAGGCTAACATAATCATCTAGTGAGGCTTGATGAGATTACAGCGGCGACAAGCATAAGATTAATCTTCATAGCTGCATTAAAAGTGCATAAACCGTTCAAGGAGCCATTGGCTTAACTGTGTATGGATGTGCTCTTAGTTGTAGAACATTCGTTTGTACGGTGAAGTCCTACTAGGTACTGAAGTCACGAAATTCATGCGAGTAGAGTTTTGGTAGCGACTCGCAAAACTCCAAAGCTCCTAACCATATGCTTACCCTGAGCTTGCAGCCTGCAGATGCCTGCGAGCTGCTGGGCAGTGAAAAAACAGCTCTGGGGGTTGTTGCGTAATGCACCCTGGAAAAGTGAGACTGGTTCAGCCGCGAGTGCAGCAGCATTCGTTCATATGCAAGTCCTTGGATTTGCCATATGGCGAGTAGCTAGGGAAAAGTATTAACCCCTAAGTAGTTTATAAACTAGCTGGCGAGTGCAATTCATGAGGAGAAAAATTTGAAGTAGCTGTTAAGTAGTAAAGGCACAATATTGAACCTTACTTAGGAAAACCTCCACCCCTCCCTAAACTTATCCAAACCACCCCACTCATTCTCCTGCCTACAAAATTTCCAACTCCCCATACACACTGGCCCAGCGACTCCACTGCCTATTGACAGTACAGTGCTCCGCATCCCTCCTTCGCAGAGCCTCTGTGCTTTTCATTGATTTATCACCATGGACGTTGCAGCTCTCCGCGATTGTATCTCCCAAACCCTTCAAACTAATGCAGACATTCGACGGCATGCAGAGCTCCAGCTAAAGCAGGCACGTAGAACTGGACCTGTCTTTCTCACTGATCATAGAATTAACGACTTTGATAGGCCGAGCAATCGCCTGGCTTTATCAGCGCTCTAATCGATATTGTGGAGTCGGAGCCGGATCAACATATCAAACTATCTGGTACTTGCTGAGTTCTATCGAGTGGTTTCTGCAGCAACTAATCTTTATCCGTGGGCAGCCGTCGTATACTTAAAGAATAAGGTCACTCGATCATGGGAGTTCAATGAAGATTTTCCCAAGGTAGCGCCTGTGCCCGAAGAAGAGAAGCCAGCATTCCGAGAGAGGCTTGTGCCAGCACTAGCATCGTCGCCCCAACAAATACGGGGTCAACTCCTGCCTCTGATCGGGAAAATCCTACATTACGACTTCCCACAAAAATGGCCGAGTTACATGGATATCACATTGAAGCTACTACACGCAAATGAGATCAACTCCGTATTTGCCGGCCTACAGTGTCTACTGGCTCTATGTCGGGTATATCGGTACAAGTCTGGAGATAAGAGGGAGGATCTGGATACGGTGACCCAGGCAACTTTCCCATTGATTCTGGATATAGGGAACAGGCTCGTCCAGGAGACGAGCACAGAAGCTGGAGAGATGTTGAAACTGATTCTGAAGATCTATAAGCATGCAGTATTCGTATGTGTGTATATACTGAATTGGGGGTGTGGATGCTTACAAGATCACGCAGTTTGAGATTGCAGCACACCTACGAGAGGAGTCCGCTATTGTTCCTTGGGCAACCTTGTTTATTAATGTGGTTGGAAAGGAGGCGCCACCAGAGTCAATGCTTGATGATTTGGATGAGCGAGAACAACATGCTTGGTGGAAGGCAAAGAAGTGGGCGTACTCGAATCTCAACCGCTTATTCGTCAGGTTAGTTGCTCGTGTTTGATCGGCTGTGACACTCCTGACAATGGCTAGATACGGAAACCCCTCCTGCATGACACCGGTCAATTCCGAAAACTACAAAGACTTTGCTAAGAACTTCATCAACAACTTTGCACCTGAAATCCTCAAGGCATATCTCCAACAAGTCGAATTATGGGTGGCCAAACGGACATGGTTGAGCAAGATATGCTTGTCCTTCATTGTCGCCTTTATGGACGAATGTGTCAAACCGAAGGTAACCTGGCAACATTTGGCTCCACATGTCGACAATCTGGTGGCCCATGTTCTCTTCCCGTTGCTCTGCCAGTCAGATGAAGACCTGGAACTCTTCGAGACTGACCCAGCTGAGTACCTACACCGCAAAATTAGTAAGTATCTCAGATTCCAATTTCGACGGAGTGGCGACTAACAATACCCAAAGACTTCTTCGAGGAGGTTTCCGCTCCGGACGTTGCGGCAACCAACTTCCTGGTCACCGTTACTCGCAACAGAAGGAAGACCACATTCACTGTGCTTAACTTTGTCAATGACATTGTTAACAGGCAAGTTGATAATTATACGTCATGCTAGTGAGCAAGGGCTAATGCATAATAGGTATGAACAAACACCAGAGCATGAAAAGAATCACAGGGAGAAGGAGGGAGCTCTGCGTATGATTGGAACCCTTGCTGCCATCATTCTCGGAAAGAAGAGTCCAATTGCCAACAATGTCGAGTACTTCTTCGTGCGGCATGTTTTTCCCGAATTCAGAAGCCCCCATGGATACCTCAGAGCACGCGCATGTGATGTTTTGGAGAAGTTCAGTGAGCTTGACTTTCAGGATCACAATGTAAGTAAAAATTCCCCGAAACAAATGGACTGGCATCACGGCTAAATTAATAATCAGAACATTGTCGTGATATATCAAAATATCCTTCAATCACTACAAGATCCTGCTCTCCCTGTGAGGGTTGAAGCAGCGTTGGCACTTCAACCTTTAATCCGACATGAATTCATCCGAAAGTCTATGCAGGAGAATATTCCACAAATCATGCAGCAGCTCCTCAAACTCACCAATGAAGTGGATGTGGATGCGCTTGCCAATGTTATGGAGGAATTTGTAGAAGTGTTTGCATCAGAGCTTACTCCCTTTGCCGTTGAACTCACAGAACAATTGGTAAACGAGGCCCATTGATGCAGCCGGTAAAAATTTACTGACATTTATTACAGCGCGATACCTACCTCCGCATTGTTAGTGAGCTTATGGAGAAGGGTCAAGGCAACTCAGACGAGGACGCCTTTGGCGAGTACCTCGATGATAAGAGTATCACGGCTCTTGGTGTTCTACAGACTATTGGCACCTTGATCTTGACTTTGGAGAGTACCCCGGAGGTGCTGCTTCACTTGGAAAATGTTCTCGTACCCGTCATCACGGTGACCCTTGAGAACAAGCTTTTCGGTAAGGCCTTACCACGGATGTGGGATTAAGTAACCATTTTCTAATTGATTTAGAACTCTATAATGAGGTGTTTGAAATCATCGACAGCTGCACATTCTCCGCAAAATCCATTTCTCCAACAATGTGGATGGTCTTCGAGTTGATACATGAAACATTTAAGGATAGGGCCGAAGTCTATGTTGAGGGTAATTATCAATTACATATTACTTTGCTTGATACGGTAAAGGCTAACACAAAAACCCTGATGTAGATATGCTCCCTTCGTTGGACAATTATATTACATATGGTGCAGGGATGATGCGGCAAAACCCAACATACCTCGAGATTATTGTTGATATCATCCAGACGATCTTCACACATGAGAGACTGGGGGCCATGGATAGAATCTGCGGATGCAAGTTGGCAGAGGCAGTTATGTTGAACATTCGTGGTGGAGTTGATAACTACCTTAAGGGTTTCATTGAAATTCCCATGCAATGCCTCATCAACCCTCCCACAAAATTAGTGAAGAGCTATCAACTTCATCTTATGGAGATGGTAATCAACTGTGTTTATTACAACCCAGCAGTGACGCTGCAAGTGCTTGAACAACACGGTTGGACAAACAAGTTTTTCAGTCTGTGGTTCTCGAACATTGATAACTTCAGCCGGGTTCATGACAAGAAGCTCTCAATTGTTGCCATCTCCGCCTTGCTTCAACTAAGGCCTGAGCAAATCCCTACAACCATCCAGCCGGGCTGGCACCGCCTATTGCAAGGTGCGGTACGCTTATTCGAGACCTTGCCAGTCGCTATGAAGAGTATGTAACCCTCATTTCCATCCTTGACCCAGAGCTAATCTGCTATCCAGACCGAGAAGAGGTATCTAAAGAAGGCCTTCTCGAAGACGACTTCCAGTCCGATGATGGAAACGAATGGGAAGCTGGTGCAGAGTGGAATGATGAAGAGAGTAAGATCGCCCAGGATTCTCCCTACGGAGCATGCACTTATGGGTTTTAGAAGATGAGACAGATATTCCAGATGAAGGCAGCGCATACCTTGAATTCCTCAGCTCCGAGTCAGCCAAGCTTAAGGAAACCATCGACTTCGATGATGGTGATGGTGGTGATGAGGAGGAGCTCGAGGAAGAGTCTATTCTGGAGTCACCTCTGGATAGTATTGAGCCATATATCCTGTTCCGGAATTCTTTCTTAGGTTTGCCTTCCCAACAGGAAAGATTTTAGCTTGGTAGTCATTGCTAATATTTCTCAGGCTTGAAACAACAACAACCTCAGCTTTACGACAGCCTCACAAAAGCCCTTAGCCGCGAGGAACAGACAGTCATTGGCGGTGTAGTGGAGCAAGCGAACATCAATGAGGCACAAGGAGCAGCTACTGCCGCCGCACTGGTGCAACAAACAAATGGCAGCTAGTGTCAGCAAGCAAGGAAGGCTGGCAAGGCGCTTAGCGTCAAGGAGGGAGACGCTTGATCTCTTTATGAAAGTGACTCTCGGTGTAGGGTGTATTAAAAAGTGATTGTTTGCCTCTTCCTCTCTGAGCATTGTTTCTTTCTTAATTTCCATCTGTGGGGTCAGGTTTCGCACATTTATTACATGTTTTCCCTTTGATGTATTACGTGGATGCGCAAGTTCTTTCATCTAGCTTCATCTAGCCCTTAGGGGTGGTTTTTGTGTTAATGATTAGAAGAAGGGCTTGGCAAAATTTTACGGAGGAGTTGGGATTCGAAGGATATTTGATAGTCAGACATCTAGGTGGGTCATGGAGAACTAGGAGAAAGTGATTATGCCAGACTACAACGACATACGGCCGTGCTAATCATATCATGTGATGCTCTCTTAGGCACAGGAGTAGATAGTCCTGCCCCTTCAGATCTCCTCTCACAAGTCAAACTATTCGTCTTGCGGTAGAAGCATGCAATATGTGGCATAAGGCACGAGGAAACTCCTGGGTATGAGGCAGATGGAAAGCGCCCTGCGAACAAAGAACATGGCTACAAACAACCACGCTTTCTGTTCAACCCTGCGTGTTTTGGTTATATTTGTCTCTCGCCCTCCCAAATAACTCTTCCTGCTGTCTCAACAGCTCCTCCTCCGTCAAGCCACTCTGCTCCATCTTAGTCTGCTTCTTTTCTCGGGACTAGGGCTCTTGTCAGTAAATTTCTCCACACAAGTGGATAGTCAGGGTTGACCTTCTGGTGTTCTTTGTGCTCTTGTGCAACCTCCTGTATTTGTTCAATGTACTCCTCGAAACCCAGATCTTTCAGAGCCCTGACGACATGTTCTGCGGCAATGGTCTTCTTGGCTTCCTTCTCGGCGATCTCGTTGGCTTCAGAGGAGATGAGAGTGATGAACTCGACGCAACATTCTATGAGGAGATCACGAGCATCTTTTGCAAAGGAGAGGTCGTTGGAGAGGATCTCTTGGATGATTTTCTGGACGGTGGCTGGACAATAGTCAATACCTCGTCCATGGGAAGCTTGGTTTCTTTATACCCTGAGCTTGGGGAGGCAGGTACCTTTAGGTAACGATAGGTCATCGTTTGCTAGCAGTGGGTTAGTTCTACAGGAAGATTTTGCGCAGGGCATGAGTATTGCACTTACACCCTCCAAATTCTCGGTCTGACATTGTGATACTTTGTTTGATTGTTGCAATGATTCATTGCCAAACACGCGGAAGCTGGTGGTTGACGCAGGGAAGCTTCCTAAAGTAGTCTGGTTGGCCGCCTCCGTCTTGGCTCACATTTAAAACCTTACAGTGTGCCACCAATTTCGACGCGCGAGGTCAAAATGCCACCCACTCTGAGCCAGACGCTTGTGGTAGACAATGGGGCATATACCATTAAAGCCGGCTTTGCAAAACAGCGAGTGGAGCTAGACGATTGCTCAGTGATTCCGAATTGTATTGCGAGAGGACGAGACAGGAAAGTGTTTGTCGGCTCGGAGCTGGACTCATGTAAGGATTTTGGAGGAATGAGTTTCCGAAGGCCAGTCGAGCGAGTGAGCGCCGTTTTTACTCTACAGTCAGTCGAATAAGTAGCTGATGGAATGTTCTTCAGGGCTATCTCGTGAACTGGGAATCCGAGAAGGAGATCTGGGACCGCACGTTTCTGGATACAGCGTCTAACCTGGCTTGTGACCCTCGAAAGACAACCTTGATCCTCACCGAAGCGCCAAACGCTCCATCTACATTACAGACAAATTGCGACCAGATAGTATTTGAGGAGTACGAATTCGGCGCATACTACCGCTGTATTGGTTCGTAAGTTCCAACCTGTCCGTCGTCTTGCCCTACATGATACTTATTGAAAGCGCAGGGGCCTCTCTCGTGGCGTGGAATGATTTGGGTCAAGATGTTGGGAAACCCCCAACAGTTCCCGCTGAGTGTGCAATGATTGTGGACTCGGGCCATAGCTTCACTCATGTTATACCCATCATCAGTGGCAAGGTCTACCATCCAGCAGTACGGAGGATCGACGTGGGGGGCAAATTTCTCACCAATTATTTCAAAGAGATGGTGTCAATCCGCCATTATAACATGATTGATGAAACCCACGTCATGAACGAGATCAAGGAAGCCGTATGTTTTGTCTCCACCAACTTCAGCGCTGACCTGGAAAGGTGCAAACACATGAAGAAGGGTGAGAATCCTATTGTGATGGACTATGTCTTGCCAGATTACAACGAAGGAAAGGCTGGTTATGCACGGGCACATGCCCCAAGACAGGGAAAGTTGGCAATGGGCCCGGATGAACAACACATGGCACTGGGGAATGAACGGTTTACAGTGCCGGAGCTGCTCTTCACACCGAGTGATGTGGGTATGAAGCAGGCTGGGATTCCGGAAGTGGTAATCCAGTCGCTGGAAAAGGTCCCGGAGCAGTTTCGAGAGTTGCTGCTGGCGAATGTGGTTGTTGTAGGGGGCAATGCCAATATTCCAGGATTCCTTGAGAGATTGTATGTACCAAACTCCAGCCCCAGGCGTCCATATATTAACAGTAAATTAGTCAGATAGAGCTCCGCATACTAGCGCCTGCAGAGACAGCTGTCCGTGTCATCAAACCAGACGAGTAAGTTTCCATCTAGCCGCACCTATATATTTATATTTACGAAGCAAAAACAGCCCAATCAAATACACTTGGCAGGGCGGTGTCAACCTCGCACTCAATAAGCCAGCCCTAACAGCGCGAGTAATCACCCGTGCGGAGTATCTTGAGCACGGAAGTTCATGGGTAGCAAAAAAATTCGCTGGGTTGCCTATTCCTGCTGGGGCCGGCAGTGCTGGTACTGGCGGCGAGCGCAGTAGTGCCTCCGCTAGCCATAAAAAGCGGAGGGTCTCTGACGTTTGAATGGCAACGGCCAATGTACATTAGTCTTTGTTTCGGAGGATATGGAGCGCGGAGGGTGGGACAGGGGGGGGGGGGAGGTACTCGGCGAAAAAAGAATCCGCGCGGCTGTGGCTCCTGGGCAAGGTTTAGTGGCCTGCCGAATGGGGAAAGAGGGGTGCGGTGGAGGGGTTACAGCGCTGGCGTGGGGGCTGCCTCATAAGCCCAGGATGACCCTGATGCCCTCTGTATTGGCCCCTGCACAGAGCACAGAACACAGAACACAGAACACAGAGCACAGCTCCAGCGCTCATCCGAAATAAACGCTTGCAGTATTTCTAAAACTTATACAACCTGTTTTGCTGGCCAATGAGGCTGCTGTGATTGCATTCCGCGGCATATCATGAGACCCGCAAACCTGGGCGAAACCCGTGCAAACCTGCAAACCAACAAACCGCAAACCCGGTTCAGCGCGCAGTGCAAGCGAGCAACCCGTACTAGAACTAAGTAGGCAGGTTCACTTGATAGAAAGCGCGGCTACTAGTAGGTACTAGTTGAAATGTAAAAGTAAAGGCCCTTCTCTGTCCTCATTTTATTTTTTCACTTTCCTTCGCGCCAGAGTCCTCGCTTCTATCTTTACTTTTTCATCCAAACGTATTTCCAAGATGGTGGGACGACTTTACATAACCTATAACCAGGTCAGTGGTATTGAAGCCGGGCCTTCATGACACGGTGGCATGATCTCGGAGATGGGGGAGTGGAGCTGACATAACTACGGTTGGAAATAGGTACACAAACTTTGTCAAGAGGCTGGGGAGAAGATCCTAAAGGAGTTCAAGCCGCATCTCATGATTGCGTAAGATACCCGGTGCCGTTTTGTTGAACCTGTATCTCTCGTAAAAGGACCCAGATAGAGGGGGCATTTTTTTTCCTTGAGTCTATACGTCTGTGGAGCCATAGGCTATGAGGCGGATTGAAGGGGCACTGATCTGCAGCTGAATATGTCTCCGCTCGGAGATTGCATTTCAGCATATGGCTAACTGAGGTTCTTTGATACAGCATTGGGGGTGGTGGTTATGTTCCAGCCCGTATCCTCAGGTGAGCTGGGCCGCATGGCATTTCCCCCCCGCCGACCTCATAAAACTAACCCTTGCCCCATACATAGGTCCTTCCTCAAGACCCCCGGCTCCCCCAACATTCCCATCCAGGCCATCGGTCTTTCTTTATATGAAAAGCTCTCCCACGATGGCCCTGAGGAAGGTCTAGGCCAGAAAGTCACCCGAACTCAATGGCTTGACTTCTCCTCCATCAACAGGACGGACTTGATTGGGAAGAACATCTTGATTGTCGATGAGGTTGATGATACAAGGACTACTTTGCAATATGCAGTGCAGGAGTTGGAGAAGGATGTTAATGAGGTGGCAAAGAAGGCTGGAAGGGGGAACGAGAAGACGAACTTTTATGTCTTTGTTCTACATGTAAGTGCCTTGAATCATATATTGGGTGGGGGCGAACTGGAGTGCTAATATGCTGGGGGGAACACTGCAGAACAAGGACAAGGTGAAGAGGGGTGCCCTCCCACAGGAGATGATGGATGAGGGAAGATACCTTGCTGCTCAGACGGTTGGTGATGTCTGGTGCTGCTATCCATGGGAGGCAACGTAAGTCCTGCAGATATGCATTTTTGTGTATATCGGGCCATATTGATGCATGACAGGGACATTGATGAGCATGACCGCCTTGCCATAGAAACAGCTGTGGACTACCAGTAGGGCAGAGCGGGGGACAAGGTTTCCAAGGGGGAACAGGTAGCTACGAGAAATTCATGATAATGCTTGGTACCGACAGATTGGCCAAGCTTGTGGTGATGTAATAGGGCTGTTTGGGCTTTGCGCAGCGTAATGCTAGTATCTGTGCTTATCTTGATGGGATATGAATCTACCGTACATTTTTTTTTTTGAACCAATAGAGAAGAATGCGGACGGTCTTGGTTTGGGATGTGCAGTGTATTGGATTGTCAAGTTTGGTGGATCAGTGCATCAGCGCATCAAAGGCATATGAAATGGACTTACTGTTGGTTGGTTGGCGGTTCATACAATTAAAGAGCATGATGAACCAAAAACTCTCATTAAGCCAAACCAATTATACAAAAAAAAAATTGTCACGCAAAACCCTTCGTCTCCTCTCCATCCTCCGTCCCCTTCCCCGTCGCTAGGTAGGCTAGGGGCATCATTTTTCAGAACAATACTTTATCCGTGGGCTAGTGGCGCCGGTGGTTGCGTTCTTGGTTGTGTCATTGTCGCCACGTTCGATCTCGGGGTGGATTCGGAGACCTGCGTTGGGGGAAGTTAGCGGGCTGAAACACAAGCAACCCAACCCCCCCCCCCCTTCTTCAACACCAACCCCCTACAATCCTCCCGCATCCAACTCCGTCGTACCTTCCTCCCTCCCCTCCTCCTCTCCCGCAGTCAACCCCATCGCATCTTCCACCTTCCACCTTCCATCCAGCCAACCAAACCTCCACTTCCCCCTCCTCACTTCCCCGAAGAGAAAAAAAAAAAACAAATTGGCTAGGTAAACTCACGATACACTTCCCCCCGCTGCCCCCCATGTACATCCCCCACCCCACCCTCCTTCTGTCCCTGAACAACATTCTCCCTCAGTATCCTAGCTACCTCTCTCGCATGTGTGATTTTACCCTGGGCCTCGGGTGAGTTTGGTGGGAGATTGCGAGAGGTGAAGAAGGCGGTGCGGGATTCGGCGCGAGCAGCGGTAATGAGAGGGACGTCACCTGTGCGCCCGGGTTAGTTAGTGAGATGAACATGAGGAGGGAGAGGGAGAGGGGAGACTCGGGGATATGGGGGTACCTTGGAATGCGGTGCGGATTGCGCGCAGGAGGTGGCGGTAGGCGAGGAGGGCCATTGTTGGGAGAGAGGGGAGGAGGGGGGGGGGTGTTGAGGGAGGGACTGGTTGGTGGGGCAGGCAGCGAAGTGGGGTTGGAAATTGGTACGTAATGAGTGAACGTTGTGGGCCCAGTGATAGTGGGCGTAGTTTGGGTTGGGGGTCATGTGACCTCGGGTCGAGCCGTGATTTAGAGTGATGCGTTTCTGATATTAATTGCGCCTCTACGATACAGATATATAGTAATGCGTGTACAGGCCTTGGGAGATTAATAAACATAAATGGAAACACGATGACCGGCGGAGGGTTCGGGGTAAGATGTCTGCTCGTGTTGCCGCGTTCGCACTGTAGGTATGATAGGTATGTAGGTAGTTTGAGAGGTCAGATCCGCAGACCTCGAGTGTATAAATCAGAGACTCGCCCACTTTCGTCCACTATCCTATCAGATACTCTACTTCAACACCACATTTGCCCCCCTCAGCTCCAAATACCCCTCCTTCCCTCCCGGCGGCAACTCCCTAATCGCCCGGTAAACCTCCACACCCGCATATCTCAACTTCGTCTTTGGGTCCACGTATTTACTGGGGAGGCCAGTGATGTCGCACCAGTGGGCGCGGGCGGGGTGGAAGGAGGGCGCGGATTCGATGTTGGTGTAGGTTGCGCCGACTGCGGATTTTGTGTCTATATTATTTGGGTTGGGGCTGGTGGTGATGGCATTGGAGGTGGTGGCGGTGATGGGGTTGGAGGAGGAGGAGGAGGAGGTGGTGGTGGTGGTGGTGTTGGTGGTGGCGGTGGTGGTGGTGGTGAGAGTGAGGGTTTTGAGGTCTTCCTGAAGAATTTGTTTGAGGTTTTTGTTTCGCCGGGCGGGCGGCTTCCAGTGCGGGGATTTGAAGGGCTTGGGGAGGGGGGTGGTGTCGAGAGGGTCGAGGAGGGGGTTCGGGATGGGATGTTGGGGGGGCATTGTTGTTGTTGAAGGGGTGTTCTGGTCGTAGTCCCGGGACTCTGGTCGAGGCTCAGTAATCAGACGTACTTGGCTTAGATACCAGTCCTCACCAACACTCCTCACCAACAAACACTCCTCACCAACACTCCTCACCAACACTCCCCACCAACACTACCAAACAACCGGCCTCTTTTGGGTTCAGAATTATCATCACCTAGTCCTACCAATTCAAATCAATTTATTGAGCAAAGCTTACACACGCTATAGGGTTGTGAAGCTTTGCGGGATTCTCATGCACTGTCTGGACCCCACCATAATTACTTGCATACCGAGTGCAGTCACATCTCAAACTACGGGCAGAATGCATCAATTATTCAAACATCGCAAGGTGCTGTACATACCGCATTCCTGGCCCGGAAAGAGCTATAAGAGGGGACATTTTGTATGAGAAACGAGAAAATGCCAAGAAGTAGAAAAACTAGAGAATAGATGGCTAAGCTAGCCTCCACCTGCCCCAACCCTTTGACATCTCCGATAATTTAGTATTTTATTGTAGATACAGAGCCTTCCACCACAGAGGCCTTCAACTGTACAAAAGTATCTTCTTCCGTACCCAACTCTTGATCCAGGGGCTCCAACCCATCCCCTTCTATATCCTGTACCTAGGTACCGGTATCGTCACTCGTATTGGCCTTCATTTTGTCTGGCCTGCTCCCCCGGCTTGGCGCATTACCGAATCTCACATAATTTCTCGGGAACAGATTATGACATGACCTGCAAACAAATCCCCCCCCACACACGCATATAGTACACATCGCAAAACAATACTCGGTTCTCGTCAGCTACTCTGTGCCTGGCACTCCACCTCCGCCATGCCCCCCCGCCGAATCATCCGCACCATCATCCAAAGCTGTCTCTTCCTCGCTGTCCTCCTCAGTGCCATCCTCTTCCTCGACTCCCGCTACCGAGTTCTCCCCACCAGCATCCACAACCGCTTCCCCGCCCCACACTGGCACCACACCGGCTACGTCATAACAGACATCCAATACCAATCATGCAGTAAAGTCTTCTCTTCGACATGCTCCATGTCCGGTGACTGGCACCAGATCGAAAAGGATGTCTTCCTCGGCCAATCTATATTTACGCGGGGGTACATTTTTGTCAAGCGGAAGAAAGAGGTGGACTTTGATCCTGCGGTTGGGGATACTATGGTTGTGGATGTGAGAGTTGGGAAGCTAGCACCGACTACAGATGGCTGGGAGGGGCGCTCGGGGGGAATCTGGGTGAGGAAGAGTAATGAGTTGGTGAACGGTGGGGTGACGGCGGTGGATTTGTTGTTTGGACCGGATGCGGTAGAGGTTAGGCCGCAGTGGCGTGTGGTGGGGAACATGGATGTAGGGGACCAGGTCAAGTTGACGGTGAGGAAGGGGCAGCCGAGTGAGAAGGTGGAGAGGCCAGAACTGAGGATTAATGATAATATGAAATTTAAGATTATCCAGGTTTCAGGTTTGCAGGTTCTATCTGGTTGTTGCTAGCTGGTTGCATGGGTTTGCTGATGTTTCTTGCAGATATGCATCTAGCAACAGGGGTAGGACGGTGCAGAGACTTACCTCCGGAGATGTCAAGCTCAGGGTGTGAAGCCGACCCTTTGACCTTTGACTACCTCGACAAAATACTGGAGATTGAGAAACCAGACCTCGCAGTCATAACAGGAGATATGATCGACGGACAAAACGCACCTGATGCACAAACTGTACTTAGACCCCCTCCCTACCACTCCCCACCCCACCTCAACTAACCGCGCTCACTAGGCTCTCTTCAAAATGGCGGAGCTTTTCATTAAGCGCAAGATCCCCTACGCCTGCATCTTCGGCAACCACGATGACCTGGGCAACCTCTCCCGCGAGCAAATGATGACTATCCTCCAGTCCCTTCCCTACTCCCTTTCCCAAGCCGGCCCCAAGCTCGGCCCGGACATTGTTGGTCCCGACGGGCACGCCCACCCCGAAGGCGGAGTTGGCAATTACCTTCTCGAGGTCCTCGCCCACCGCAGCCACAGCCATCAATCGGCCATGACACTCTACTTCTTCGACACGCACACCTACGCGCCAGAGAAAATGGTGTATAAAGGAAAGAAATTCCGCGTTTACGACTGGGTAAAGCAGAGCCAGATTAACTGGTTCAAGGCGGAGCATGAGCGCCTTGAGAAGGCACACGAGAAATACGCATATATGCATATTGATATGGCGTTTCTACATATCCCCTTACCGGAAATTCGGTCTCAAACGAATTACTTCTTTGGAAGGTTCAATGAGGCCCCTACCGCGCCGTTTACGAACTCGGGGTTGGCGGCGGCGCTGGTCAGTCATGGGGTTAGTATTGTGAGCCATGGGCATGACCATACGAACGAGATGTGCATGTTGGAGGACGAGGGCGCGCAGAGGAGGCAGGGGGGGCTGTGGATGTGCTATAGTGGGGTGGCGGGGTTTGGCGGATATGCCACTGCAAAGGGATACACAGTGAAGAGGAAGGTGAGGTTGTTTGAGGTGGACCCGCAGGGGAGGAAGGTGGTGAGTTGGAAGAGGGAGGTTGGGAATGAAGGGGTGAAGTTGGATGAGCAGGTGTTGGTGAGTGATGGGAGGAGTCAGAGAGGTTGATTGTGCGGAAATACATGCACGGGTGGTTATGCGCCTCGTGTATGGCCGTGACCAGGATCCACTTTTATCTATATCTGTTATTTGTTTAATATTTTTTTTTGTCCAGTTAGTTTCTGCTTATGGTTATTTTACGGCGTACCAAGGTTCCGTGGGTTTCCTTAACGTTGTTGGTTCGATATACAGTGGTAATTTGATATCTAAAGATTTGAGTTCATGGAGTTGGGTTCCTTCAAAATGGGTACCACAAAGAATCAGATGAGCCAATAACGAAAAAAAAAAATAAAGATCAGATGACCTTTTTGTTTTTTTTTCTTCCTTCCAGTTTCAGATTTGTATTTAAAAAAATGTCTCATGCGGTATATTTTAAATATACAACACATTGAATCTTTGTCTTCTGTAGTATCATACAAGCAAATAAAATGACGCCTCCACCCCCCCCCTCTCCCTTCGGGGGAAAGGCGTATAGACTCAAAAAATTCCTGTCATCTAATAAGCCAGATGTGGTAGGCGGGCGGGGCTTGGCGCTGGCAGGGAAGCACATCGACATAACTCCAGGTCTGAAGCACAGAGCTTGATACAATATCACGATGGAGTCACCACATGAAAGGGAGCAAGGTGAGGAGGCCTGCCTGGTCTCAGTAGGGGAAGCGGGGTTGTTTTACGCAGAACGCTAACACTGGGAACCTTGAAGGCCTTCTCCTATCCCGAATCATTGCAAATGTTGTACGTCTACCTGCTCGCCCTGGCCTCCGCAATCATTGGGCTAACAGTCAGTTTGCAGGAGAAGCTCAATGAATCTATCCTCGTCCTGAATCGCACTCTCCAGGTGTGTCTGTCTCACTGGTGGGCGTATATTTGGACCTGGAGCTGACCGTGGATATGTATGTATGTATGTATCTAGGAGATTAATGTCCAGAATATGAATGTGGAGATTGTCGCGCAGATGTTTAAGAATTACCAGTCGAATGTGCTCTTTAACCTGGAGGGTAAGTTGTACTACGCCATGCGATTGCGGCGGGCGGGGTGGTGGCTGATGTGATTTTTGGCTATGCAGCGACGAATAATTTAAAGGAGCCGGAGTAGATTGTGTTTTTTTTTATTTAACACTGCGGTACCTCATGATGAGGGGATGGATAGATGGGTGGATGAGTAGGTGGGTAGTTGGAGCTCAAGGGGGGGGTTTCTCCTTTTTCTTGCAATTTCAATGTCCCTCAATAACTACCTAGGGGTACGGTACGGAGTATCCGTAGTCAATAAGTTTCCTGTATCATGTAAGTGGTTTTTAGCGCAAGCCATACACTAGCCAAAACAAGTGAAACATATTGACCACCCCAAATGAATTTCCTGTTGGCTCCACATTTACATCATCAACTGTCACGATGTCTCGAATGTCAGGAAGAGCTCAAGTTCTACAAGATATTGGTATTGAAGTTGAGGCTATTGCTTATGCCTATGCATTTGCATCCTCATCAGAAGAAGAGGAGGAATATGAAGAGAATCTTGAGGACCTCCTTGATGTACGAGAGGCTATAATCTCCAACCGATACCTACTACCACGCAGGGAAGCATGATATTTAACCTTGAGATCTATATTCAAAACTACCCTGATACTACATTCCTCAACCTATTTCACATGCATCGAGCATCATTCTGGCAAGTTGTTGAATACTGGCTGGTGTTGGTGGAAAAGATTATTGGGTGCAGAGCAAGACAGGACGACCTTCAACACCCATATACATATCAACAAACTGCGGTAGGCGCAGTATTAGCATATACATGGCGAACAATCAACAACTTGCCAGAATGATTCTCGATGCATGCGAAATAGGTTGAGAAATGTAGTATATATCAGGGTATTTTTGAATATAGATCTCGAGGATGCTTCCCTGCACTACTGCGTGGTAGTAGGTATCGGAGGTCCTCAAGATCCTCTTCATATTCCTCCTCTTCTTCTGATGAGGATGCCAATGCATAGGCATAAGCAATAGCCTCAACTTCAGTATCAATATCTTGTAGAACTTGAGCTCTTCCTGACATTCGGGGCATCGTGACAGTTGATGTAAATGTGGAGGTTAAAGGAACCACTTACCCCATGCACCACTAAGACCTGCAAGACATACATGAATATATTGTACCATTGTTCTTTGACAATAGCACAATAATATTAATTCAAGTTGTGCGTGTCCATGGGTTACTTGATACAGGGACCTTCCCTAGTATTTAAAACGCTTGAGCCGCAAACTCACGTTTCACCGCGCTCAGCTAAAAAGCCTATTCTCCACGAATTGTATCTCAGTGTACATGTATTACATGCGGTAACCCACTCAACCTCAAAACAACCCCCAATTCTGGTGAAATGACGAGCAGCATCACCACCTCCACCATCTCCACCAACAACGAAGGTCCCCTCCCAGCACCCACGCTCTACCCTGTCCCCGACACCCCCGTATATAAACGCTACACCCCGTCATCTCCCCCGGGCCCACCCTCAGCCGACCACGAAG
>Ga0307514_10001621_pt1 | contig 26335 bp, 31 predicted proteins | sample 16_EM_MG_FD_203088 | JGI IMG/M metagenome (GOLD analysis project Ga0307514, IMG submission 203088) | Populus trichocarpa ectomycorrhiza microbial communities from riparian zone in the Pacific Northwest, United States - 16_EM | ecosystem: Host-associated > Plants > Roots > Unclassified | place... | reverse complement strand
GGAGGAGGGGGAGGGAGAGGAAGCGCGGTGTGGGGGTTTGTGTCGGGTAAAGTTGCCGAAGATGAGTCGGCCAGAAGAGGTGCTGAGGGGGGCGGAGGTGGAGGTGGAGGTGGATTGGTCGGAGTCTGAATCTGAGGTTGAGCCATCTTCCTCCTCTCCTTCCTCCTCTTCTACCTTCCTTTTCTTATTGTTATTGTTACTCTCCACCTCATCCACCTCTTCCCCCTCCTCCCCCCCAGCCACAACCTCCGCATACCCAACCACCTTCACCCTCCCTATTCCCCCTTTTCCCCCCACCTTCCTAACCTGCCCCGGCGCCAACGCCAACTCCCACATGAAATCCCCCGTCTCCTCGGCCCTCCTCTTCACTGCCTCCTGCCTACTCCTCTCCTCTTCTGCCAGTGCCGCCTTTAGTGCCGCATGGTCGCGCTTGGCCTGTTTCGATGCAGATGAAGCTCGTAGTTTTGTCGTAGAGTGGGAGGGGGAAGAGCCGGTTGTAGTTGTCATTCCCGTGAGGGTGGTGAGGGTGGGGGTGGAGGTAGAGGGGGCTCCTGGGGACGAGGAGGATTTGGAGAGGGCTGTGGCTGTGGCTCGTTGCATGAACTGTGAATGAGATGTTAGTGGGGAGGAGTGGGATTGGAAGGGAGGGGAGATGTACCTTCATGGTAAGGAGCCGTGATGACATGGCTTTTGGTGGTGCATGTGCATCGTCGGTTTGGGGGAGCCTTTCGGCGGGTTTGATGGTCGGCATGGCCGGCGCCGAGATTCTGAGACCTATTGTTGTTTGCTGAGCAGAGTTTGTGTCTTGATTCACTGTAAATGTATTATTGGTCACTGGCCGGCTTAGTCATCCCCAATCATGATGGTGTCTCGGCTACTCTCACTCCACACCCCCACAACCTCTGAATCCATCAATTGACCCAAACAAATATCTAACATATTAGCAGTAATGCTCCCCCGACTCGCTCTTCGCCGGCAACTCTTCACCCGTGGGGGCCTCATACGAAGCTATACCACCCACCCAGCAAAACTAGACACCACACCTAAGGCTGTGAGTGAGGCGGAAATTGAGGAAGCCAGGGTAGCGGAGCACACGAGGACGATGCAGGCACCGAATAGGGTGACGGTGTGGAGTGGGATGCAGAATCCTCGGGGGGTGGCAATGGTGGGGCCAAGGTTCGAGCAGACGGAGTTGGAGGCGCAGGTACATTACATATTTGGGTTTCCTATATATCTACTTCGAACCCTACAATACCCAGGCTACAATCCAAGGGTTGGGTAGTGCAGAATAGAATGCTAGCTAATATTATACTCCAACGCCTAGCCCCGCCCACTTGCTGCCATAGAGCTCATCCACAAGCAACCGGTCCGCTTTGTCGACGTTCCCATAGCAGTCTGTGACGGTGGTACGTTCACCTGCCTCCCACACATTCCCCACCACTAACGCCCCACCCACAGGCGGAGGTCCAGCTGGCCACCCCAAGATCTTTATCAACGTCAACTACCCCGGGATTGCCCCTTGTACGTACTGCGGGTTGCCATATGTGAGTTCTCCACCCCCCATGATCTTTGGGAAGTATTGATGCGATAATACTCTCATTCGCATGCCAACGATAACAATATCCGCAGGCATACTCCGAGAACAGGAGATTCATAGAATCCCACCTTCAGACGGAATTCCCGTCTCAGAAAGAAAGTACTTGATGGAGGAGCTGTAATCGAAATACATAGCTCTGTTCATTTTTAACAGGTGTATGGGCATGTACATGCAGTCCCCGCCCAGAAGTCATAGTGAATCAGACGCCTGGGCGCTTGAACAGGCGGCCATGAGCGCGCTAGATCCAAGCCCTTTTTTTTTTCTTTTTTCTAAATAGATCCAAGCTCAGCGGCATATGGATCCAGGGCCCCAATACCCTGAGCCTTTGAGTTCAGGAATCAGCATGTTGGGAACAGCCAAAATGCCGCTGCCATTATCGAGGAGTCATCATAATACACCGCTACCTACGGATACGGTACTTACAGTTCGGGACCGGGAAGTGATTATGATAAGCCGGCAAGCACCACCAGCGGCTCAATCTATTACCAAATGACAGGAAGTGACGAATGTGGCAGAAAGGCAGATATAGAACTATAGAAGAAGATTCCGCCATCTCTATTACAAGTATTATGTACATCTATGCCTAGCAGTCAGTAAGGCCAATGGATGGTATACAAAGTATGAGTTAGATCATGAGGATTAATACTGCAAGTCAATTGAGACCACAAGCCATGAGGCCTTAGCATAAGACATGTTCTCGTGCCCAGACCGATTTATTTTTTGTGGGTGTTGAATCGCCTAAGACAATATCTGGTAGCCGCCCGGAATTTATATCAGAACCAGTACTGATGAGTAGAGGCGCAGAATATCAGAGTCAAACACAACATGTAAATCCAGTGGAGTATATACAGAATATACTCTATACTTTCAGGGTTACGTCAAGAGTCGTCAACTTTAAGACTCTATGTACCCCCGTCGTTGCGATGCTGTTTGCATTTTCATTGTCTCCGAGTACTTTAATTGGCAGAGGTGGAGAAAGATTAAGCCGAATCAAAATATTTCTGATCCATACCTCTCTTTATTAGACATCTGTATGTCCTTCTTCCATGCCTGGTAATTTGCGCCATCTAGATTTTCGATGGTAGGTTTAAGCTGTGCCGTTTCGTTGGCCATGACAGAGCTAGAGAAGCTTGTACGAGGTTTTTGGTAAAAAGAATTGAAAGTGTGGTGCTTGGAAAGCCCGGGCTCATAACCTGACAAGATCTGTGTGTGTGTGAAGATTGACTCATAACCTGACAAGATCTGTGTGTGTGTGAAGATGTCTCTGTCCTTCAGACCCTTCTAGCCTTCTACAGTATATATACACTTTTACCCTTAGTCATCCCTAACGAGGTATACCTGAATCCTTCGACGTATGCAGTATCTTGAAAGCGGGCGAGCATAGCTCCCGGCATACTATATACCTATGTATCTTCATAAACCTATCTCCCTCTCAAAGCCAATATTCGAATACTTTGGCTAGGTAAGAAACTATACATTTGAAGTGTCAAAATCAAAAGTGGTCATTCCAATGATCCCATAACCCCTTTAACTTTGGCCTTCGGTATCAGTATAAGCAGTCGAAGATTTAGCAAAATCAGCAGCATAATCGACCGCGCGTGCATGGATGGGGTAGATTCTCGCGGTGAGACCAGCCTCCTTATAGGTAGTGGGCCGCATTTTCAGGTATATTATTACCTTTCGAATGTGTAAGAAATTCGAGAGTTTCGTACTACAAAATAACAGAGTGGATATTACCCTGAACTGCCAATGCGCTAACATAACAATGCATTAACATCAGACCCTGGAATGGGCATCAAACTCGTCGAATTATGACAGTAAACATTAAAGCCAGCAAAGGTTCTAAGCCTATGGCAGTGCAGACATTATCTGGGTTAAGCATTAAATACGCAAACGAAATAGTAGGTGACAGTATATACAAATATATCTTGGCATGGAACATAACACAATTCAATGAAGGGCAGAGCAATGCACGGGAACATAAGACTATTTCAGCGGCCGCAATATGCATTCCAAATTCAACAACTACAGCAAGCGAACACTACCAACTAGCATAGCACTGGGTAGTCAAGCCAAAAAAAAAAACTGTGATCAAGGGAAACTAGTAAACAAAGAAGGATTGATAAAAGAAGAGAAAGCTCAATGAATATGTAGACACTAGCTAATATCCGCATTGACCAATAAGTATGTGTGTATCATCTGTCGTCAGACACCCGTTAGGGTTGAATGAGGAGAGTATTAAAGTGAGGTAGTGCGTAAGAAAGAAGAGAAAAGCATGCTAGGGCTCTGTTTCCAGGAACATTGCGCTGATGAATTGGCATGGTAAAGTGGGTGATGGGCGAATAGCGATATGTATACGTTGAGAGCCTATCTTATGTCGGCCTGACCAAAGCGTTCTGCCGTGTCATAGGTACTCATGGTGGATCCGACTGCAGATGCCCGTGTATTAGCACGCGTATTCCACAGGAGTTTGTACCATAAAATGGTATACATATATATATATTAAAAGCAAATCGTGAGCAAATCGTGAGTAGATAGTCAGGGTAGGTAAAATCGGGTTACCATCATTACCCCAGTAATTTAGGGGCACTCTGAGTGAGCTAGGTTTAACGAAATCGTTTCATCATTCTATCAAGGAAGGCATGGCACGGCAGAAATTTAAACAATCAGGGGTTGTAGTCTTACCATAGGACATTCCAATCAACAGGAGCTCTCACTTCCGCATCAGCGAGGTAACAAAACGGGAAGCTTCATCTGCGTTGGGGTCTGAAGCGACTGCGGCTGCAGCATCTAAAAAGGGTCTAGTCTTGAGGATTTCCTCGAGCTTGGTGGTCCCAAAAGAGACCTGAGCAAGGACGTAGGCGAATTTGCCATCCTGCCCTGGGAAGGAAGAACAGTCGATTCCTGAAATATCAACCATCTTGTCAAATGGCAGAACAACCCTAGGCGTGATGTCCGAAAGTATTGTAACTTCTGGAGCCTTAGTATTAGTCGTTTCCTCTGAAGGAACAGGCATATTGATGACATCCTCTTCGATGCTCGGGTCCATGGATTTTAATATTTCGGCGAGTGTTTCGGTCGCAATCTCCATTGGTTCCTCACGCTCCTCCAACTCATCCTCATCCGATACAGTCAAATCATCATCGTCTTCAACCTCACCCTCATCGTATTCGTCATAATCGGAGTCATCGAAGACACCATAATAATCTCGTTCGTAGTTAGACATGGCAGTGTCAGCCGCTGTGTTCGCCCAAAGATATGCCGCGCTTAAATCCTGCTTCTCAGTTGGCCAAAACTGCAATCTGAGATTGGTAATTGCTTCAAAAGTGTCAATGAACTCCACAAGTTGTCCCATCTCCCCTGGGTATCGAACAAATTGATGGAGACGAGCCTCGTCCTCTTCAGCACGCTCGACCAAATCATTGTAACGAACCAAAATACGGGGGATCCATTCCATGTCTCGCGCAATCATGATGACGAGTCTCTGGCAACCTGCCGCCTTCAGATGTGCCTGTGCACCATAAGCAGCAGAGATTGCTTCCCGCATGGCCTTGATCTGGAATGAAGATAGAGATTCCTTCTCATAGCTGGTGCGGGCCAAATTGTATGGTGACTGTGCCGCAAAGACAGCACCCATCGCACTAACATGAGTCCCAGGGCAGTCCTCAATTTCTCTCCGAACAGTAACAACGGCCATAACGTGGGTATCAAGAAAGGCACTCTTTGGCGACTGCACGATTGTGAACATTGGCGAGAGCGGGGCAGGCATAGTCATCTCCGAGGGAGAGTACAGGTGTCCACGAAAGATCCGAGGGTGCAGAGTTCCATCCTGTTTCTTAAACGGCGATCCTAAAAACTTTGGCTTCAGCCCTTCTTTGCCGAAACCCTCAGGTCGCCATAGTGGGTTTTTTATTGTTCCAGCCGTCCTGCGGTTTGGCCCGAGGAGAGACATGAAAGAGTGTAATCCAGCGGGAAAATTAGTAAAATAGGGGAAGAGCTAGGAAAACGGATGGGAAGGGGGAAATAAATGAACGGGACGAGTATTAAGGTGAGAGAATGTGAGAGAATGTGATTGTTTTAACGAGTGACGGTGGTTTGCTCAACGTGACGTACGGACGAACGACGGATTGTGGAGTGAAGGAAGAGAGGAGGAACCCTAAGTCGCGCAGATATACAGTAGGTAACGGCCGAAACTCTTGGCGTCGTTGAATTAAAAAACTCTGCAACGTCAGGGGCTTGAATTCTACTACGCGCCAGGCAAAACTGCACGCAGCGCAGGCATGGATGATGAGCACAAACCAATCACGACCGTTGGGCTCTCTGGAATTTAAACATTTATCCATTCAAAGGTCAAAGCTCAACGGTGACGTGGCGAACTAGGTGAGTACATTGGTACGCTAGGTACCTGATCACCTCCTATTCAATCCACCTACCTATACATCTAGAAACATTTCCCAGTGTGTCAGAAAGTGGATAGTGATGAGCATCTCTCTGCCATCTACACAGTGCCGTACGGCGTAATCATACTGACAAAAACCAGACCACCTGAAAAATAGCCTCTTCATTCCGGCTCTATTGGCATGCTCTACTAGTCCTTAGTGCGGAGATGCCCTTTGCCCCACTGAGACTTCTTGGTCTCATGCCTGGCCGTACGACTCCGTTCATCCCGTGACTCACCGGGCCCTTTCGTAGACTGATATACTTCGTGCGCCTTCACCCTGCTGACCCATTCTTCCCTCACGAAGTATTTTCCCGTTCCATGCTGCGAAGGCTGCAAAGTGGATTCCACAGGGTTGGTGCGGTAGATCCGGGTCGTGCACCTGTGGCCGTAGGAGTGCCTATCACGGTGTTGACTGGAGCTGTGCCTATAGGAGACCTTCCTCGAGTAACCCGTGCTTTCCCAGCTTTCCCTCATCGGACTATTGTTGTCCCTCCATTCCAATCTGCGCCTTTCATCGCTCTCTTTCTCTTCTCTGTCTTGCCGCAGCCTATCTGCATCCACTATCTGTACCGGAACATAACTTCCTTCGATATGAAAGTATCGACTATCGATGGGCTCCTCTATCTGTTTCGTATACGATTGTTGGGTTTGTGGATATATGTGACCCGCCCTCCTTTTATCTTTCTCCCCACCAAGGTACCCTCCAGTGCTTTCTCTAGGCATATGAGGGTCGTAACTAGGCGTATTATAGTTATAGACATAGGGAGTTAATGCAGGGTATCCCAGATGCTGATAAGGTGCATGTTGGTATGGATTGGTGAATGGATACATGCTATGACAGGCTTGGTTGTAGTTGAATAAGCGATTTGTAACAGGCACCGAATACCTCTCCAGGCTTGTGGACTCTGACGAAGCATATATTAATGAGGGTGAGGAAGTGGATATATACCCAGCCCACAGGAAGCTCCTTTGAGAATTGCTCTCATCTTTTGACCCAGTTTGCCATTGTCCGATCACGAAAAGTGAGCTTTCCTCACATAGCGCAGTTGCTTTTCACGTCAAACAAAACTGAAAGCATCAATATTGTCATGTAGAAACATCGAGAATCAGGAGACTTGATATGATAGAGAGCATGGTAATTTGTGAATCTGAAACAACATGCATTGAATAGTCTGGGTATTGAACAAGGGATTGAAGAAACAAAAAGAAATTCTGAGGACAGTGAGATGGGCTTGGACGTACAAAACAAGAATGGAACGACAGTCAAAAAATGTCCGAAGATCAAATAGATGATCAGTTAGGCAACAATTAGGCGACATATAGTAGTGTAAATATCCTCAATGCCGTGAAACGCCTTGAGCCCCCCCGCAAACAATGAAAGGGAGGAAAAACAGAAGCTATATCAAACAAGCAGAAGAAGAACAAGAAGGATTATCAGAATCAGTATGAGAAGTGCAATGCAGCATGAAGATGCCGTGTCTATGTTCATGTGTGCTTTAATCAGCAATGGCTCTCACGAATCTCAAGGTTGCTGCGCGTACCTTCATTCTTTTTTATCACCCACGCAACTCTCTTCATACCGTTGGTGAGTTTATCTTGGACTCGTGTAACGTCTTTATCCACTTCATTCAACAGTCTTTAAAACATCTAATTAGTCCATGCAAGTAGCCATATCCCACTGCATCATGCATACTCAGCCTGTTCCTCCAGCTCTCTTCCCATCTCATGTGCCTGCTCTCTCAGATTCCCCACAGTTCTGTATACCCCTTCTAGCACTTCATCTTGTTCCGCCATAATAACCTGCTGCTGCTCTTGTTCCCATAAGACATAGCTATCCTCCCTATGCGCGTCAGGTTCCTGGTCGGTTGCACCAGTTGGTTTGCTCGTGCTGGATTCGCCACCGCTTGTTCTCTGTACAGCTCTTCGTAGCTCTTCCAACATATCCTCAACCTCACCCTCCACTTCTTTGACAAACCTCCTCCTTCGAGAAACCTCCTCTATTTCTAATCCATATTTATAAGGGTCCACCTCAACAACCCGAATTGACTCTGCAAGGTCGGAAAGGTCTGATGAGAGCTCGGAGAGGGTCGCCTCAAGGTCAGATTTGGACTGAAGAAGCTCTGGTGAATTATGTGATGAGGCAGTCGAGCGAATACGTAGATATGAGGAGAAGGACTCGCGAGTGTGGTCGAGAGCATGAATAACATCGCTACAATAAGGGAAGCCGTATTGTTAGTCAATCCTGCGGCGGCTTAGGCTTAGGAGGGGCAGCTTTACCCCTGGACCTGTAGAAAGGGATCACCATCCGTCGTCGAGGTCATCATTTTGAATTTCTTCCCTGTTGTGCATAGCTATGAACCTTAACTCGTATCCGAATAGTCAGGGTAATCATAATAACTTACCGATCGCTGGTGGCTATTGCTGTCTTCGTATGCTGATAGCTAGCCACGATGTTGATGCCAAGGCGCATGCGCGCCAAGGAAGGAGAGTTTATTAAGTTTTGCTGATTCTACCATCCAAGTTACAATCCCATGACTTCATAATTGTAATAGCTATATATATATGTATTCACTGTGCATAAGTACAGCTCAGAATACTTTTACATATTCTCAATTCTTTCATAGGTTCGGAAGGCAGGGCGTTTAAGCGGCATGTTGACCCGTGTGTAAACTCAATCCTTGAAAAGTGCCGCTTCGGGGGAAAGGCGTATAGACTCAAAAAAAACAAAAAAAAACATATTCTCAATAACGCTACACGTGCAACCTAGTCTCGTACCTTCTCTCCGCTACAATTCCGCACCAACCCATAGTTTGTTCCTTACAGGGGCGTAGTCGGTTACCAGTGTTTTCTGGGAGCCTTCCAAGAGGTGACGGTATGAGGAAGCCGCAAATAGTCCTAGTAGACTATTGCAACCATTTGATATCTGGAGAGGCTTCAGAGCTGGCGGAAACTCCCAATTTCACCAGGGGCTTGATCACGGCGTAAGCCTAGGCAATAGGTATTTCATATGCGATGCGATGTATGGGAAGCGTACGAAGAGAGTTTAATAGGTTCCAATAACCCTTTTTCAGCGCGTATAAAAAAGACAATTTCCTAAGAGCCTGCGTAAATGATTGATTGTAAGATCGAAAAAAATGAAAACCCCACAGCGGAAACAATACAACAAAGAAAAAGACCACCACCAAAACGAGCGATCCACCTCGTTACCCTCAATTCCACTACCATAATACCAGCTGCCCCACAACGGCATCGCATAAAACACCAACTAGCGCAGGCCAATTCTCTCTCCCCGTCTCATAGCCTAAGGTTCCCTTCGAGGGAAAGGCGTATAGACTAAAAAAAAAAATCTCTTTCCGTTGATTCATACCCTCGCTCGAAAGCATGCGCTGCTCTAGAGAGATATAGGACTGATGTTTCGACGAACCGGTCGTATCGTGGGGAAGTGTCTGTGTAGCGGGTGTCGTTTCAAGTCCCCCGATTCCAGCTCTATCCCATACTTGTCCATGACTGCTCTGGCCTGCAACGTAGTGACCCTCCCAGTAGCTATTCGCCTTCATATTCTTGAACTAATAGTTCTGGCAGGTCCACCCATTCTGCCTGTGTCATATAATACCCTTCGAATTTCATCTTGCCTATTCGAGTAGATGTAGATATCACGGGCTATCCCTTGGCCCCATATGCATCCCTGAGTCCTGACAATTGGCCTCATACAGCTGGATGGCAAAATGTCCTGTACCTGCATAAAGAGGTCAGCGCATACAGCGAATGGTTTACTCCTCCATCCATACAAAATCGAGGCCGATGTGACAAATATGCAGCGTTGCGAAGGGGTACCCGCCTCATAGCCTAAGGCTCCCTTCGGGGGAAAGGCGTATAGACTCAAAAAAAAAATTACAGGGGGTGATTTTTGCAACCTAGCTGTACCTATGCCATCGCGAGGTATGACTTATGTAGCGAGACCTTCTTTTCATCTTTCACACAGTCTGGACCATCGTAATTCTCCTGCTTACATGCCTTCCGTTTGACATACTTATGTAATGGTCCCCTCTTGGAGTTCACCAATAATTGATAACTTTGTAGGCCAAAGCTTTGTTTCGAGACTATTGATATAGTTGTCCACCATGTTTGCTACAACTCTAGTGATGATCATAGCTGAAGTGATTACTGTAGTCCCAGTAGTAGTGGCAGCGAGCCCTGCAATTGAATATACCTTTAGCTAGAAAATTCCTTGAGGAAGATGACAATTACGTTGAAAGGACATCGAATCTCCAGTGCTGATGACTTCTGCTCTCCCTACCCTGAACGACAGGCCATGGGCTAACAGCGATCCCAGAGCTAAGACTCGAATATATAGAAAAGCATTTTGAGCCATGGGGGGGTGCTGCCAGTGACGAAGGATAAGTACTGAGCTTGTTTTTGGCTCGCGAAGCGCCGGGCTCATAACCTGAAGCTTCTGAACTCTAGGTACATGCAAAAAACCAGCTCTTATATCTTTCGCTCCAGACGTCGCCTAGCGGCTTTGCAGACCCTTGAGGCGGCGTCTGGCTTTTACCAGAACTGCCACTTTCGGTTGCCTGGTTCATATCACGGGATCCCTCATCACATGGTCGAAGTATGATGCGAAGGTAGTTTCCTACAAAGGGGTGGTATAGGTATTAACTGGGAGAGGTATCGCATTAGGTTGGCATACAGATGTCTCTCTTTCTTTATGTTTATAATGCGTCCTACATTTTTCTTCATGTTCATGATAGTGAAACTGACGCATATAGAAGTCGGCAGGGGCTTGGCAATAAGGTCAAGTTTGCTTCATGCACTCATCCACACACATCTCAGACACAGACAATTTTCAGGACTGAATCATACATGTATACCTATCTTTCCCCAGTGGGTTAATCTTCGTTTGAGTGCCCCCCTATCTTATTCAGTATCTGTATTTCCTAAAGAACGAGAACAGAATAAACGAAGATGTCTGTGCGTGCCACAGAAACAAATCCGTGCTGCAATAGCAACAGAAAAGGATTATATCGCTGACTTCATGAGAGCAGGTAACGGGAACTTTATTCAAACATAAGGTCCCTCAAGAAATCCTCTAGCTAATGGTATATTCAGGTTTGAATGCCTGGGTTAGAACCGACATCGGGTTCAGTACCATCCTCGGTACCAGTCTCACCTCGACTGTAGTCGCCATTATCGGCACACTACTGATATGGGACAACCGCAGTTTCTATGACTATATAGCCAATACCCTCGGGGGAAACATACCCGATGTGGAAACGAAACTTGGAACCTCAAGCGCCTACAAGAGTGTTACGGGTGGAAGCAGGGATAGTGTCAGAGGAAGCACAAGCAACCATCCCTTTGGCACAGACTAGGTTCCCCAACAAAAAAGGCCTGACACACATGGAAGAGGGGTAGACATTGGGAGCGGAATCTTTCTGGGGGAGAGTGACAACTTGATGGAGTCCAGTGATGAGGAGCTTTGAGAGCATTATGGTCCCCTTCAGCTTACATATGGGCTCTATCCTTTGTATTTCTTGTTTCCCTCTGGGGTTTTGATATACAGAATATGGCACCGACTGGGCTATGGAGCATATCCTCTCCTCCGCAAGTACTTCTTTCAATTCACAACTCTCTCTGTTCAACCGGGGGTGCTGTTCTCGGCCTATCATGGCCCCTGATATAATAAAGAATTTCACTCTCAGCTGTGAGGTGAGGTTGTGCAACCAGACTAGGTGAGATTACATATTGGCGTGAGCTGCTGTCGCCTACAGGCGTATTCTAAGCGAATAGAAAACATGCTGTTTCGTACTTCCTGGGCTTTTTTGTGTCAATTATACCCATGACGATACCGCTGCATTCCAGTGTGCTATACTCACTCTAAACACAAAATTCCATGCTTAGAATGGGCAGTTACCCTGACCGCATCCAGTGCAGGGGGGTGGATAGATAGTACGCCGGATAAATTGCACACAAGTAATAATAGATCGAACATAGTCTCGAACTAGTTGAACATAAACAGTGGCTGCCTGAAAAGCCTTTCATCACAGTAATTGCAGCCAAGTGGTGCGGGGGCTACACACAGAATAGCGGATGGCTTGGGAGGGGACAGCAACTTCGCATTTGCAGACCTCTCGAAAGCGGCTCTAGCTGCTTAAGAATGAAAACTTCTACCCCAATCCTGCACTCCCGATAATTTCTTGCTTGCTGAGTATGACCCCGTTCCCACACAAGGCACCCGTATCACTTTTGAGGAGTTTTGCTACAAAATCCCGCTGTCTGTACTCCGTACAGGAAAAACTGTTTGTGGCCAACACTTTGTCTCTTGACATCGAGTCTCAGACAGTTACTTTTGAGTCTTTGCTGATGAAGAGTTCTATTAAAATGTTAAGGAAAGAGGCCCTCCCACTAGGAGTGAGTAAATTCATTATATTCAAGGGGAGTGTCAAGAAGATGATTTTCTTTTTTTCTAACTTCCTGGTTAGTGTGGGACGTTTTTTGTTGTGTGGCTGTAAAGAAGTTGGAAAGCGTAAAACCTTCTCGTTAACAAGACCTACAATACTCCATGAGACTCTGTGTAACATACCCGATTAGGCGGGTTGAGATATATATGCAACGAGACTACATACTTTTTCGGGGGGTCTACATACAGTATATGTTCTGGGCCGCTTGCGGTCACCGGCCACCCGCGGGCAATTTATATAATTCCTTAATTATCTAGAGCTAACTTATACCTATAACACAGAAATAACTATACATGCGGCTTCAAAAAAAAAGAAAAGAAAAACAACCACCTATGACTGATTCCGGTGCTGGCGGCCTAGCGACTGCATCAGATGTCCTCTAACAGCCCAACTTGTGTCCGTTCAGCCAAAAATGAGAGATTAATGTTATGAAGCTGGCCTCATTCTCAGAAGGAGTTGTTCTAATTTCCTTACAATCTATCTCTTGTTCAACTTCTGCTGTACTTATCCCGTTGCTTAACAGGAAGAGAATTAACTGTACAACGCCAGATCTCAACTCAGCTTTTATACCACGAATACAGAGCACGTTCAGTCATACATAGATTCGTATTTTATATCTAAACCTTACATCAGGCCTATATCTTACATCAGATTGGTAGTGTATCCCACGTTAGATTTATTTACCAAATTGAGTAATTAAATAAATTGCCCGCGAGTAATCAATTTTCGAGGGTCTGAGTACGAGACTACTACCATCGGGTTTCTGGGTGATGCCCTCTACTAAGTACGGTAGTTGCATGATCCCCTACTATATCGCTGATCTTTGCACCAGCATCCGAGTCATCATGCTCATCTATATGTACTCTACAGCTTATATTGCTTACTGTGGCGGTCGGCTCCACCAGACTGTCGATCCATCTGTCCATGTCATCAGTCATCATGAATTGCCACAGATAACCATCAGTTGCCACTCCGAAGGTTGTACAACTGGTCGGTTCTGGGGAACCACACCCCAAAAATAAATCAGTCTGGGCACGAGAGTATTTACTTAAAGCCCAACAGAGAAACAACAATGCTGCTGTAGTATCGGGGCCCTAGCGAAGGCCATGGGCTCCGATGGCAATTCCAGCCTCTGAACTAGAACCTCATAAGCCTGTTGAATAGCGACGGGTTAGATGAACGCCAATCGATAAAACCCCTGTGACCTCAGTGATATAACTGACCATTGGTCGCTAGCCTGCTTCTGACTTACGAAGGTAATATATTGTTGAGCATCTCTTTATGGCATCTGTCAGAGTAATTCCCCCCTTTACTGGTGGGTGTTTCTTGCAACATCACTGGGTCCAACAGGCCACTTGATGAATTATCAACATGCAGAGATTAATAACTTGACATGGGCTTGCTTTAGTTGATGGTCATCATTGTCATCATGAGTACTTTGTATTTGCCGTACCCTTGGTGGCTGGCTAGGGAAACCCCACGTCCGGCAAAAGGTACCTACTTAGCATTATTTATTTTACCAAGGGCCCCAGGACCTCCTTTGTATATTTTGTGGTGGACACCGTATATCTTAAAGTTCCTGGCTTATTACTGACTCAGCAGCATACACTATAGTGTTACCTACGGTACAACCGCTTTCTGCTTCACCACAACAACGAACATAATTATGACAGACTCTCAAAAGTTGGAAATGCCACCACTGCTACCACTGCCGGCGCCAGAGGTGCGGGCTTCCAGGCTTGAGAAGCCGGACCTTGACGATCGCGAGTACCGAGTTATTCAACTGGCAAACAAGCTTGAGGCTCTCATCGTCAGTGACAAAGAAACTGATAAAGCAAGTGCAAGTTTGGCAGTCAATGTTGGAAGTTTCTCTGATAGTGAAGATTTACCTGTGAGTATCCTTAATTCTCTGGTATAGGTTTAGAAGGGATTCTAACGCGATTTCAGGGTCAAGCACATGCAGTTGAGCATTTACTTTTCATGGGGACAGAGAAGTATCCCAAGGAAAACGAGTACAGCCAGTATCTAGCTGCGCATTCGGGATATTCAAATGCATACACAGCACGAACTAAGACGAACTACTATTTCGAGGTGGGGCAGGAGCATTTACATGGGGCATTGGATAGATTTGCACAGTTCTTTATAGCACCTTTATTTCTAGAGGATTGCCTCGACAGGGAACTCCGCGCGGTAGATTCTGAATTCAAGAAAAACCTTCAACAAGATACATACCGTCTACATCAGCTGGGAAAGTCTCTCGCAAACCCCGACTTTCCTTATTGCCATTTCTCAACCGGAAATCTAATAACCCTGAGAGATGAACCTGCTGCGAGAGGTATTAATGTGCGGGACGAATTCCTGAAGTTCCATGCTAAATACTACTCTGCCAATGAAATGAAACTTGTCGTTGTCGGGAGAGAAGACTTGGACACACTGCAAAAGTGGGTGGTAGAGATGTTTTCTGAAGTCAAAAATAAGGATTTGCCAAGTCCAAGATGGGAGGGCCAGCCATTTACAGAGAAGGAGTTGCTGGTAAGCACAGCTCCATAATTGACGCTTGAGTGGTTCTAATAGCATGAATTTAGACCCAATGCTTTGCCAAACCAGTAACAGATGATAAATCTCTTGAGATTACTTTCCCCTTCATGGACGAAGACCCACTGTACAAGATACAACCGTCAAGATATTTCTCCCATTTGATCGGCCATGAAGGTCCAGGATCAATATTGGCGTATCTCAAGGAGAAGGGTTGGGTAATTGGGCTCAGGGCTGGAGCCGACAGCGTTTGTCCCGACGTGGGGCTGTTTAGTGTTAGTATGAGTTTGACTGATGAAGGTTTGGGTAAGTTATATCCTTGATGCACGTGGCCCAGGTTCTGATTCTGCACCCAAATAGAACACTATGACGAGGTCGTGAAAGCCACCTTTCAATATATCAATCTCATTCGAACTACACCAGTTCAGGAGTGGATTTTCCATGAATTGAAAGTTATGACCGAGGTGGACTTCAAGTTTCGCCAGAAGTCCCCTGCTTCGAGATTCACTTCCAAGCTTTCCCCTATCATGTTTAAACCAATTCCACGAAAATGGCTCCTCTCGGGCTACGTTTTACGAGAATATGACCCCGAAGCCATACAGAAAGCCATGAGCTACCTTACACCTGATAATTTCCACTTAATGATTGTGTCTAAGAATCCGGTCAAAGGAAGGGTACCAAATAGCAAGGAAAAGTGGTATGGAACAGAGTATCTATATGAAAAGATCCCAGAAGACATGTTGAAGGAATTACGGCAGACAGTGGGGCCGAATGCACCAACGCCTGATGAGCTCCACCTTCCTCACAAAAACGAATTTATACCCACCAATCTTGAGGTTGTAAGAAAAGAGGTCAAAGAGCCGACAAAGGCCCCTGTTTTAATCAAGAATACAGAGATGTTGCGAGTTTGGTACAAGAAAGATGACACTTTCTGGGCCCCGAAGGCAAACCTGTATATCCAGATGAGGAAGTGAGTATTCCGACTATTTAGCTATATGTAAGGCCTAGGGATACTAACGAAACGGTTCACCTAGCCCAAATGTATACTCGAGCCCCGCTAACTCCATGAAGGCGAAGTTCTTCTGCGAGCTTGTCAGGGATGCATTGAATGAGTATGCATATGATGCACAAATCTCTGGATTGGACTATGATCTCAACGCACCATCCATTGGTTTTGTACTAGACATAGAGGGCTACAATGACAGGATGTCCGTCTTGCTAGAAAAGGTTCTTGCAAAAATGAAGGATCTTGAGGTAAAGCCTGACCGATTTAAAGTCGTCAAGGACTATATGATGAGGTCATATAAGAACTGGGGACTTGCACCACCGTATCAACAGGTCCGAGAATTCTCGAAGTACTTGTCTGTAGAAAGGTGCTGGTTGACTGAAGAACATCTTGAGGAAATAGAGAGCCTTACCCCAGAAGACATTACATCTTTTATACCTCAGTTGTTTAAACAAATGCATGTTGAAGTGCTTGCACATGGAAATATCTACAAGGAGGATGCCTTGAGACTATCTTCACAAGTTGAGGCAGTATTCAAGCCAAAGCCTCTGCCCCATGCCCAATTCCCATCAAAAAGATCTTTCATCATCCCACCTGGCTCGAAGTTCGTCTATCCGAGGTTGCTGAAGGATAAGGGAAATGTGAATTCCTGCATCGAATATCATTTATTCGTGGGAGAGGTGGCAGATAGGAGGTTGAGAGCATGTGTAAACTTGTTTTCACAAATCTCGGAAGAGTAAGACATTCATTCTGTCTAGTATTGATAGATACTGACTATGCCTTGTAGACCCGCATTTAACCAACTCCGAACCAAAGAACAGCTTGGCTACATTGTCTGGTCCGGTGGCTGCGTCTCGTATACGACTATGACCTACAGGATTCTTATTCAGTCTGAGCGCAGTGCAGCGTACCTCGAGTCAAGGATAGAGAAATTCTTGGACACCTTCAAGTCAACACTCCAGGAGATGTCCAGTGAAGATTTCAAGAAACATGTGACAAGCCAAATCAATAAGAAACTGGAGAAGCTTAAGAACTTAAGCCAAGAGAGTGGGCGTTATTGGAAGTACATTGGCGATGATTTCTACGATTTCTTTCAACGTATGTTACCTCTTACCCGCCTTGAGGGGCGGCAAAGTTGCTAACTATTATTAGGTGATGAGGAGGTGGCAATCCTCCATACAATCTCGAAGCAAGAAATAGTTGATTTCTATGAAAAATACATCGCCCCTGCTTCTCCTCAGCGCGCAAAACTATCCATTCATCTTATAGCAGAGAAGTCAACTGAGAAAAACAAGGCCTCGAATCTTCTCATACCAGAGCAACAGAAGCAAATGCTTGTACAGAGTCTTTACCAGTTCCTTAGTGATGCCGGTATCAAGACAGAGGCGGAGATTCTATCCAGGAATTTTAAGGATGTGGATATATCTACGCTAGAGAGCATTGCCGCTGCAGTTGGAACTTACCTCAAAAAGGACTGGAAACTGGATGATGAGAAGCTCGCAGCTGTGATGGAGGAGGGTACTGCATTACTTAAGGAGTTGCACCCACAGTTGGTGGCACAGAACGTGAACGAAACTGAGGGTGAGGACATCTTGAAGGATAGCGTGGTTATTGAGGATGTCTACGCTTGGAAGGCTGGTTTGAAGCTTACGAGCGCGGCGAGGCCCGTGAGGCCTCTGGTAGAATTTGAAGAGACTGAGCCTAAGTTGTAACCGCTCCGCAGGGTCATGGGGGGGTTAAAAGGGCTTTGAACTTCATGACATGTTCCGATGCAGTTCTTGGTCCATGCTTCATTTGTATTCATTCTGTGATTAGTATGTATATTCAGTTTAGACACATGTGGCCAAAATAGGATGCATCAGGAAAGAAGGCTTTGGTATCTGCATTACCCTGAACTTTGTCCATGTACTCCATTCACACATGTGGGCAAGACACAGGTAATTGATTTGATGATGTTTCATTTGCCATTCTGCTTTTCCATCTCAATCCCAGTAAAATCCCAGAAGACCCAGTAACTACCATAGCCATACTGTAAAGCCCCAAATTGAATTTTTCTTTCTCTTTGGTAGGTACGACTAAAACCCCACCGACACCTCACTAACAAACACATACATGGAAGAGCAGATATGTAGTGACGAGAGGAATAGAGAGGCTTAGAAATGATAGAAGTTTTTTCATGCATGTAACAAAGGAAAACAACAGAACTGAATGAACGCAAAAAAAATCAGCAAGCACCCAGCAGAAGCAATTTAATCAGATGACATGAGGACCTTGCCGAAAGCAGAGTCCTTTTTGAATACACGATCCTTGGGATTCTGGTCGACCTTGGCTTGTCCGAGGTGGAGCTTGCTGTAGGCAGCAGCGTATGGGTTGAGCCTGAGGAGAACCTGCCTGTTTTTGAGTGGGTTCTTCTTCTGGACACCAGACTTTCCACCGCGCTTCTGGAGCTTACCACCCTTAGCTGGGCGGACAACTGACTGGACTTCGGAGGAGTTGATGAGACGCCCGATGTCGGCGTTTGTGATGATGTTGGATGGGAGGAGGTAGTCTTTCTTCTGTGAGGACGGGGTGGTAGTGGTCCCGTAGATCTCATTGAGGGCGTTGAAGGCGGAGTCAGTCCAGATGACAAAGCGTCCGAGGTGTCCACCAGGAGCGAGCTGGAGGAGGTTAAGTGCCTTGACAGAGGAAGTCTCAACACCGGGGATGTTGCGGAAAGCCTTGCTGAGAGAATTGGACTCAGGAGCTTCAGGATTGAAGACGATGAGGGGTCCGCGGCGTTGCTTGTGACGGCGGTTTCGGAGCTTACCCTTACCAGCACGGAGCTTCTTAGACTTGGTGACCTTGACCACGTCTGGGTAAGCACCTAGGGACTTGAGGAGAGCAACAGCCTCACGGGTCCTGGAGACAGCAGCGCAGGAGCTGGAAAGAACGCAAGGGAACTCTGGGATCTTCTCGATGCGGTGACCGCGGGCGAGGACGAGGGCTGGGACGGAAGAAGCAGCGACGGCGGAGGCAGTAGCGAAACGGCGCTGGTTCTGGGGAACCTTTACGTGCCACTTCCTCCAGATCTTTGTGGGAGCGAACATACGACCGGAGCGGCATTGGTTACCGAAGGCAGCCTGACCGGCACGGTGGGTACCACCACCAGAGACACGGGGAATACGGGCGACGGCACGACCTAGATACCCCCATCAGTAAAAAACATTCCCAGAATAATATCGATACGAATTCCCTGGAGGTGGAGGTAATATGGTCGTACCAGTTCCCCAAGACTCAGCAGAGGTTTGGTGACCAGCCTTCTCACTGACGGCATATGGCTGCCTCCTGTTCTTGTTCAATCCAGTGTGGACGGACTGAACTATATCGGGACGGATTGGAGCCTTGAAGACGGCTGGGAGAGGAGTGGAGTCAACAGCCTTTCCGGAGGCATCGAGGATGGAGACGGTTGGTCGGGAAGTCTGCCATTGAAAAGGATTCTGTCAACATTTCCGGCAAAATTCAATATGGGTGGTATTCGACATACCATTTTGCGGGGGGGCGTTAGTGGGGTGGCTGCTGTTGAGGTGGTCGATTTCCGATTGCGTAGCAATTTTCCGCTGGTATCTTGGTATGTTTGGTGTTGAGTTGGATTCTCCATGCATGTGTGTGAATTCTAGGGTAAGCCCTCAAACTGGTATGCAGGCGGCAGCGTTGATGCCAAGATTGACATGACGCCTGCGTGTGGCTTGTGAGTATGACTGACACCTGCGCGATGCTGATAACAGTATTTAGAAAGGGACCACTAGTGCCCATCCGTCCATTGTTAGCAATTCCTACAGCATATCTGTACCATTTAGAGTACAGCATCCACTAGGCAGCATAGGGTGGGCAATTGGTAATTCATCTGTGCTTTGTATACGTAGCTGTAACTGTAGACTGTACGTGAGTCACGCCATCATTCTTAGAGTTGGCCAATGATGAAGGTGCTAAAGTGTAATACGTGCATCCTACGACAGTTGCATATCTATATCTTTGAGAAAGAAATAATGGGACATGTACACGCATAGAGAGATAAAGATCACTGACACTGCATCTAGAGACTTGACCGTTCTGAAACCTGGAGGGTCTTTGCTCATGTGGACACGGATCAACCATCCGTTTGACATCTGAGAGTTAGAGTTAGAAGGCCAGCTGTTCACAATGAGACTACTCCGTGCATATAATATATGGGGGCACGAGTCGATCTCCCGATATAGGCACGGACACGATCTCTGGAACCACAAATCCTCACCGCGATCTTGATGACCTTGATACATACAGGTACAGTGCGTATTTGCGAGCGAACAGGGTACCTAGCCTCGCCGAACAGGGATCTCGTCCCTCTAGTTACATAAATTCTGCACCGTGGAGAACCTTTGCTAAACTCCTTTCTCATAGGTTCGGGAGGCAGGCCCTGTGTGTAAACCCAATCCTTTAAAGGTGGCTGAGGCTCGCTGCGGGGGAAAGGATACAGCGACGGTACAACCGGTCAGACTATACAACCGGTCAGCTAACCTGACAAAGTTAAGTTGATATAAGTACACAGTCAAGCGTGTTCCTGTGCTTGACTCTTTCCCTTATTTGTTCTAAATGTTGACTGCCAAGCCCTCTTTAACTCAGTCTGAACTAGCTGACCGGTTGTACCATCGGACGCTGTAGACTCCAAAAAAATTTATGGCTAAACTCCACCCAAAAGAGCGTTAGTCAACTGGGAGACGCCATCTGGGATCATGTGTTCTACGATGAAACCCTGCGCACGATTATGCCACTCAGTAGTGAAATGCGGGGTGCTATGCGGGTGCAAAAATATTGCGGGACGGGACAGTAGTGGTTCGGTTCTCTATAGCAAATTACCTACGCAAGCCAAAGCGATCCACGATCACGATCGCTGAAATAACATCGCTATCGGCCCCCTCCGGACCTCCACAATACTACTCGTATTCTACATGCACGCAATATGGCTTGTCAGATGGAACAATGACTTCTATCTAACGTAAGTACTAACATACGCATGGCATACACTCTATAGGCACGAGTATTACAGCTAATTAGTGCCTGATGGACTCGGGGATTCTCATTGGCTGTAGGTACCAGATGTGTCATACTCCATCCTCATCTTCTGCTAGTTCTGCTATATATCACCATTACTATGTATCCTTCCTCTTTCGCCTACTATACAGTAGACCCACATCTCAGATCGTCCTACCCCGCCTACCATTTAGATAACCAACCTCTTAGCGAGGCTTTGCCAAGCTCGAGGGTCGGGGGCCGAGACTACATGAAATCTTCCCACCTTCTACCAAGACCATGTGCTAACCATAGTGGGGCACCTTTCCCGCCAATACTGTCCTCGTAGGTTGTGGTATATACCTGCTGCACTCTGGTTTGTACCAGTCTCTGTTGCATACCCTTGAGAAGTGGCCAGCTATTCTGCACCACCAGCAGCTATATGGTTCCTTGTTTACCTTGGGTATCCGTGGCTTAATTATAGGATTCTCATAAATCATTACCGTATATCCTAAGATGTCCTCGTAGATTGCTGTATCTTTCCCAATCCTGTAGTATTCTGCAATATTGCTGTTCTATTATTTTAGCGCGTAGGTAGATAAGAGACTGGGACCGAGAACACAATCTTGCCGCACTGTATGTTATCCTCTCTGTATTCCTTAGGGACAACGGACCCATAGATTGAGAGCCTTAAGGCTAGCTTGGACCCTTCCTTATCCCGTGGTTGGTCAGCTAATTTTGCCGCTCGGTTGGCTGCTTGGTTCACAAGTAAGAACACACATCCCTCGGTGACGGCCCAAGGCCTGCCGATGGTTATCGTCTATTAGCGGCAGAATCAAAGGCTTTTTCATAAAGGCTACTAACTAGCTGCCTGGTGGTTGCAGATCGCGCTAGTCTCGACCCTCCTCGTCTTGCGGTCCTACCCCCAACCGTTCGCCCTATGATCATATCCAGGTCAGCTGTCCCGTCTCAATGTACGGTGTAGTGGGAGCTACATACATTGTCGCAGGGCAGCATTACAGGCCTCTGCTAGTTGTGTTAGAGCTCTGGGTGATAACCCCCGTAGCCGGGTGTAAACTAGCTCCTGTTTTGCCTCTGATGCAGCGACAAGTAGATTTAAATTCACAGCTGCAAGGAATGCCCAGGTAATTTACACAATGTCATCTTTGCTGTAGCTGCTGCGCGAGCTCTTGGCGAACCACCCGGGGAAGCAAATGGGGATAGCTTTGATGAGGCATGTGAAAGATGCAGGTGGATGTGACGATGCAGATGATGTGAGTGAGATGAGTACCTCTCATCCCCAGGCCAGACCTGCTTTCAATATCCACATTAATCCTCCCCAAACTGCACAAAGGAGGTTCGAACTTGATATATATCAATCGTGGGTGTTGGTTGTGGATGAGTATGGTATACATGTCCCAAATCAGATGGTAACTGATTTTCTGCAGTCTATGTGGCGATGTTCAAGAATTTGATGTGGTTCTCCCAAACTCGAGGTTTGCCTCTACAATAAAGATGGATTCAGACCAACCACGACATGTTCTCCAGGCCACTTGGGTTACAACTGTCTGGCAGAGTGATGACTCTACAGCAGAGGTGGATGAGCGAGCTGCTCAGTTGGAAAAGGCATTACAAGCACAAATTGCCAAACAGGATGCAGCAAACGCCAACCACGCTGCACAAATCGAAAGTCTCACATCCGACAGGAACATACACAAAAGCAAATTCATCGACATCTCCAAGAAATTTACTGGCATCTCCAATGAATTAAGCAGCATCTTCAAATCAATGGTGACTTGATCCATGTCGGTCATAATGGTCCTCTACATATGGGATACGGTAAATTGTTTTCCAACACTATTCGACATGCTCTACAATATGTACATACTAGCTAGAAGAAATACTCACGTGAAATCACTGGATATGCCAATCCACCTTGAAAATCATAGAATACCTCCCCCCTACTACATCACCCCCCCCACCAATGAATATCATGAATAAACAAGCCTACTTAGCGCTAGAATCTCAATTTACCATCTATTTCTTTATATTAGAATAGAACATATAGGTATAGGGGAGCATAGAAAGTTGCTGTTTGCATGCACGTACATTGCGGAAGTCAGCTATCTCAAGCTCTCGGACCATTTCTGCTAATTATTCAACCTCTTGATCCTCCGGGGCCTCAATATCCTGCGCACCCTCTTCACCCTCTTCACCCTCCGCACCCTCCGCACCCTCCGCACCCTCCGCACCCCCCATATCTACCACCCTAGGCCTAGGTGGCTTGAGAGGCTTCTTTGGAGGTTTTCGATGTTCTGCACGGGCTTGATCACGTTCAATCCGCCATGCTGCCTCAGCTGCAGAATATTCCGCATTCCACTGAGTATCTGGCAATGCGTGTGCCTCTCGAGCAGCCTTCTTTTGCTGCATAGCACACTCTTTGGCAATCTTCCTAGTGGCGGACTCTTGTTTACATACCAGTTTGGCCTTCTCTGCAGTAACAGCTTCAAGCTTTTTGCGAGAAATCTCTTTGAGCCCTGCATCAACTGCTCTCCGATCCATCACTCTTGCCATCCCAGGGTACTTTTTCCCAGTCTTATTCCTCCGAATCTTCCCATCCCACAGCTTGTTAAGAGTTATTGCACGAGGGTTGATATCTCGAATTCAGCAACTGTTTGTATAACTGTACCAACAAACTCATTCAGTAGTTGCCTGCTGGAGGCAGTCAGCTCAGGAATTGCTGCTGCTACATTGTTTGCCATAGCATGGCGGTATCTAGTGCACGGACATTCAAGGTACGTAGTTGTCTTAGATTGCGCCATCAATATGGCGCTAGACTTACCAGGTGGCAAGGGGAAGGCTTCCGCGAGCTACAAGAATATTGATCGGCCAACAGCCAGAGGCTCTGAATGATGCTGTGATAGTTGCTACCATATATACCTTATCGCGTGCTGGAAATAACAGTTCGGGGAAGTCGGGCTTGCCTAGGACAGCAAGTGGATTCAGTTGAATCCATTGACGGAGGAATCGCTGGTAGATCTTCTGCAATATGCCAAAGCAGCCAACATCAAGAGGTTGTAGTAGGTGGGTACTCTTTGAAGGCAAGCATATCACATGGATATCCTGTGTAAGAGCATAGTCAATGACCGGGCGGCAATATGTGATGCATGTCCGTCAACAATCAATATTCGTGCCCGCCTCCCCTCTGTATGGGTATGGGTATTGAAGTGCTTCATATACTCTAGCCCAAGCTCGTTATCCATATACCCACTAGGTGAAACAGCAAATGTTGCATCACGAGAATGTACACTTTCCCCGAATGCACATCTACCCCCCCATCAAGTTGACTCCCGGTGAATCTTGCCTTGCCACACAATAAATGGATGTAATACTCTTCCTGCTGCACTAATTGTTTCCAATACACTGCAGAATTCGCATGATCCTTCAGTTATTGTATAGCCCCGGTGGCCAATCCGCACTATAGCCATATCTCGAGCTCCATTTCTGCCCATAGGAATACCCTTCTCGTCACAATTCCATATATTCACCTCTTGAACACTCTGCCGGCGTACAAGGTTGGCAAGCAGCCTGCAGAAATGTTGTTGCACCTCTGGATCAGCAGCTGTTTTCCGTCCGCGCTCTTGATACTGAACAATGCCAGCTTAAAATCCGGATGCCGAAGCATGAACCGATTGAACTAATGAACCCCAATGATGTGAGTCTTATTGCTTCCTCCATATCTTTGGCTGTCATATGCCAGTAGTCCCTTTGATATTGTGTTGTTCAGCATATCTTGCGCAAGAGACACTAACATCGATTTTGAAACTGAAATCCTAGTCTCCCCATGATTTCGCAGTGGTCAATAATGGCTTTCTCTTCACCAGGAGAGGATAACTGATGATCACGATATGATTCAGTTGGACTGACATGCTTCCCCTTTACTCTGCGACGTATAGCAGTGCTAATCGGAAGATGGGTATATCGGGCTCTACGAGCATGTTGCATAGCCTTCTGCATAGTTGCTTCTGTATATCTAGGCATTTCAGGGATTGGATATGCGATATTGATAGTACTATGTAGTGCTGGTGAAACTGGTGATGGGGGGGTTGCTAAGCAGGGGTGTCTGACATGGATGAAGTCTAGGTTGAAAACTGTATGCATGAAATGACATCGGTATCCATCCTTACCACTCCAGATGATGTGGAGCTATTGAATCGAACTGAAATACGTATACAGTTTCAGGAGCCATCGCACGGTAACTTTTGACGGCTGCTGGGTCAATTTGTGATCATAAAGCCAGGATATGCACCACAGTGGTTGTTCTATGGTTCGGAGGTTCATACAAGATTAAGGTTAGAACTGTTCCTGGACACCAGTACAAATGGGAAACTTGGTCGCCGTATTATATTGGCCGAACCAGTTGTCCCAACAACCTCTGATCTCGCAATTTTGGTTTCACACGCAAACCAAAAATACAAGTCCAACATACATACTGTATGCCTCTCTTGTCAAAGAAAGGCAATTTTTTGGGGGGGGGTCTATACGCCTTTTCCCCGAAGGGAGCCTTAGGCTATGCGGTGGCCCCGTTCCCACACAAAGAGAAGAAAAGTAAATGGCTATGCTGGAAAAAATTCTCTGGTGATATCACGTCTCACTTACAACTCTCTATGTAAGCTTAATATTGACAGCTACATAGTTGTCTTACCGCCTTCCTGTAATTGATATGGTAGCACTGGCATCGGAAAAACAAAAACCTCGGTTTTAGAACGTACTTATGCGCTTACAGTGTATCTTTGGGCTGCCGATCCCGTCGAGGGCCGTGCACGTGGACGAAGGAAAACGAACTATTCCACATCCAACGAGAGGGTCTCTAGCCGAGCGATACACATGAATCGCAATTAATCCAACGGACAAGGAAAAAAGCAAAGTGCGGGCCTTGAACCAGGCCACAGGGTGGGAAAAAGCATACATGCCTCGGTCTATGACCTCAAAACTACAAATTACAAATTGAACCACATCTTTAGACATCTCATGACCTACCTGAGGTGATTGATGGGAGAGTGAAATTAATTTGGCCAAGGAGGAGAGATATATTGGAAATGATCAGTCGTATGTAGCGATGGGTGGTCCCCAGAATCTGGGGAGATGGGAGATGGGGCCTTCAGCTCGCACTACCTACTGTCAAGGACGTGTACCTAGTCTGGTCCGTCAAGGTGGGTTTGGGATCCAGATCGCTGAACTTTACCTATTCGTTGTTTGTGGGGGGGAGG
>Ga0307514_10001620_pt1 | contig 26336 bp, 27 predicted proteins | sample 16_EM_MG_FD_203088 | JGI IMG/M metagenome (GOLD analysis project Ga0307514, IMG submission 203088) | Populus trichocarpa ectomycorrhiza microbial communities from riparian zone in the Pacific Northwest, United States - 16_EM | ecosystem: Host-associated > Plants > Roots > Unclassified | place... | reverse complement strand
ATGTTTCCATACGCAAGAAGGTGTTTTGCTTCTAATGACCAATGGTATCCACTTCCAAATGGTAGTCATGAGTACTTGCTTGGATAACATGTATCATTACCGCTATCAGAGGAGAACCCCTAACACTAACTGAAAATTTCAAGGTGCGATCACCTAGTCCTTCCAGCACCCAGCGATGGGTTAGTTGAAACATGTTGAGCTGATTGGGAGTATGGATATCACAATGCCAAGGACTATGATGTAACTTGCCTCTTTTGTAGTTAGCACCATTAGTCATCGATCGACCTTATGTCGATACGACATGTCTCGTTTCACGATACAATAGACACACCTTCGCATACACCCGCACACACTCGACTATTCGAGTGCACGCCACCGTACAATAGGTTATGAGCCCTTGCGTTTCAAAAGCGCACCTGCGATCAACACTTCCATTTTCATTTGTCGAGTGGTGGTCATCGTCACTGAGAAGCGTCTCCACAACCTAAGCGATTACCCCGCATTTCCGCCGTATTTCTGACGGCGGCTGCTGGACATCACCCGTACAGTCTGAGAGACTACAATAGCTGACAATTGCGATATAACATCTCGTTGCAGGATGAGTTCGACTACGATCACCATCACAAGGTTCAATTTCACGAACTATGCACCATGGGCAACCGAGATGGCCCTTCTTCTCGAGCAGAAGCAAGGGTATGGTATCATCAAAGGATACGACGACAAGCCGGAAGAGCCAGCAGCAAACGTGACCGCCACAGGGAAGGCCGCTTTCAACCACTGGATGAATCGCCATGGTGTTGCCAGATCAACTATCCTACTCGGCATGGAGCCGAGGATACAGGCGGAATATACAGTCGTCGATGATGCGAAGACGCTTTGGGAGAAGCTATCATCAGCCTACAAGTCAAAGCTAAAGCTCAACATCTTCGAGATTAGGGAAGACCTTTGGAGCATCAAGCTACAAAACTGCGGAGATGTCGACAACTACGCATCGCGGATCGATTGGAAAGTCAAGGATTACAATCTCTGCACTGGGCCATCGACCACTGACACTGATGCTACCAATACGGACTCTGCAAAGACAATCGCCAAGATGAGTGAGCAGGAGCACATCTTCTACCTCCTTCGCGGACTCCCAAGGAACAACGAGTGGAAAGTTTTCCTGGAGTTCATGATAGACAAAAACGCCACGATGACCGCCACGCCCGATGAGATCGTCACCAAGCTCGTCGAAAAGGAAGCTGCAATCAAGAGAGAGAATGGGCTCGCTCCAGAAGCTCTGCTCTTTGCAAAGAAGGGTGGCAAAGGTGGTAATGGCGGTAAAGCCGGTAAAGGCGGCAGAAGTCCAAGGAGAGATAATAAGGGAGACAAAGAGAAGGATTTCCGGAAGTGCTTTCATTGCCATCGGCAAGGGCATAGCACCGAGAACTGCTTGAGCAAGCAACGCGGCGATCCTCCAAAGTCTGCCGACACTGCAGCAAAAGCATCGACTGAAACTACTTCGACTCTCACCACTTCGATCGAGAACTATTGGATGGTGGCCAGCTCAAGTGCTTCATCCAGTGATTGGTTCATCGATTGTGGATGCACAACTCACATCTCCGGCCATCGATCAATGTTCATCACCTACACCGAATATTCTCTGAATACGAAGAAGGTGAAGGGATACAATGGGGTCACATTGTTTGCATCAGGATATGGAAGTGTTAGGTTGACTTGCCAGCTGCCAGATGGAAAGACGGAAACGATCATACTCCAAGAAGTGGTGCATTTGCTGGGGTCGTTCAACCTCATCTCACAGTCTCACATTATGGACAAGGATGTCAAAGTCGAACCGGTGAATCACTATGGTCTCAACCTCTACAATCGCCATGGCAAGTTGATTGCCACTGCACCTCAGGTCGATGGGCTATTCGTTCTAGATCGCGCTCCCGAATCGACCGAATACACCGATATCGAGAACAACAACAGCTGCCTGCTGGCACTTAAGATGACTGGGCATGCATCTCGGCACGATGCAGAGAAGCGGATGACATGGCACCGCCGCCTGGTGCACGTCGGTCTGAAGGAGTTGGAGATCTTGCCGAAGGTTGTTGCCGACGCTCCGACGATGACTGGGAAGTGCCATTGCGAGAGCTGCATCAAGTGTAAATTAGCTCGAAAGCTGTCTACTCCTACGACCTCCCGTGCCACTGAGCCTCGGCAGCTTGTGCACTCGGACATATGCGGTCTCCTGGAAACAGCCATCGGGGGAGGTCGATATATGCTGCTCTTCTTCGACGACGGCACGAGGCATACGGATGAGTACATATTGAAGTACAAGTCGGAAGCCCTTGAGAAATTCAAAGAATGGAAGGCTCTTAGAGAAAAGGAGTCGGGCAAGCAAGTGAAGCGATTGCATACAGATGGAGGCGGTGAGGTTACCTCCAAGAAATTCGCAGAATACCTAAAATCAGAAGGGATCTTAAAGGAAACGACTACGCCCTACACTCCTCAGTCTAATGGAGTCGTCGAACGGGCGAACCGCACGATCATGGAGCACGTACGATGCATGCTGGACGATGCCGGACTTTCGAAGAAGTACTGGGCCTTTGCAGTCTCAGTGGTGGTCTATCTCAAGAACCGCACTCCGACGCAATTGGTAGTCGGCAAGACTCCGCACGAGGCCTGGCATGGGAGGCAGCCATTTTTGAATCATCTCCGTGTGTTCGGAAGCTTGGCTTTCGTCCACGTTCCGAAAGAGAAACTAAAGAAGCTGGATTACAGAGCCACTCCCGACATATTTGTTGGGTACAGTATATCGACTAAACAGTACTTCGTATACGATCCATTGGCCAAGACGCTTCACCGCTCCAGAGATGTGGTATTCAGAGAAGGAAAGCGGTATACCGCACCGAATGCTGCAGACGAAGCAATCTTGAAGGAGCACTTCTACAGAGACGTCATCGAGGAACCCAAGCCCACAGAGAAGCAACCAACCGAATGTCAAACAGAGGAGCCATTGGACGACGATTCACCTCCGGATCCTCCGAAGCCAAAGAAAAAGTCGCGAGAATTGGCTGGCCTTGATTCGTCACTTGGAGATGCATGGAAGCCGCCAGCGGAAGGAAGTCACCGCAACCGCGCTGGCAAATTGGCAGAAACTGCACAATTGGCTCTCGAAGATGAGGAATTTGAGGATATGATTCCCATCTACGCTGCAGCTGTGATCTCCGATGATCACGAGGATGGGATCGATGATCCAAAGTCTTACAAAGCAGCAACCGAGTCTCCGCTCGCCGAGAAATGGGATACGGTGATGAAAGAAGAGTTAGATGCAATTGGTCAGCATCAAGTCTTTGGAGATTTTGTGGAGCTTCCGGAAGGGAGAAAGGCTTTGCCAAGTCACTGGGTATACAAGATCAAGCGCGATGGAGCAGGCAATGTGCAGCGGTTCAAGGCCAGGCTAGTCTGTGGAGGAAATCACCAACTCGAAGGCATCGACTACCAGGCTATGTATGCACGGACTGCTCGCTTGGGACACGTTAGGCTGGCACTCGCCATCGCCGCCAAATACGATCTTGAGATCCATCAAATGGACGTATGCATGGCTTTCTTGGGAGTTGACTTGGAGGAAGAGATCTATATGCACCCGCCGCAGGGATACTTTCGTTTGGTCCCTGGGAGCCGATACTACGATCCAAGGTCAAAGACTTCCCGGAAGATGGTACTCCGCTTGAGAAAGTCTCTTCATGGCCTGAAGCAGTCCTCGCACGGTTGGTATGGCACTTTTAAGGACTTCGTGATCTCGATTGGATTCGTGGCATCACGTGTCGATGGAGCACTGTTTGTGCTTGAGGATCAAGGCGCAGTTGTCGCCGCAGTCGTTCTGTACGTCGATGATCTCCTTATCATTGCTAACCAGGGCTTGATTGGGCAGATCAAGAACCAGATGAAGAAGAGGTTCCGAATGCATGATCTCGGGAGTGTCTCCTTCTATCTCGGCATGAACATCGAACGCAATCAGGAGCATTACACGATTGACATCCATCAGCACAGCTACATTCGGACGATCTTTGCGAAGTTCAGAATGGACGAGTCCAGACCAGTTGCCACGCCAATGGCGATGAAGCTTCACAAGAGGAAGCCCGACGAGGAAGCCTGCTATCCGACCATATACCAATCGATGAACAGAAGCCTCATGTACGCGATGACCGCCACTCGGCCCGATATCACATATGCCATAGGAGTCCTCAGCCAGTACAATCACGACCCGAGCAATGAGCATATGCTAGCTCTCAAGCGTGGGTTTTGGTACCTCAACGGCACAAAGGACTGGCGACTGCATTTCGGAGGAGCACTCGGAGGAGCACTTGGAGAAAGCATGCTCAGAGGAGAAGGAGAAGGAGAAGACGCACTTGGATGTTATGTCGATTCGGACTATGCTGGATGCCCGGATGACTATAAATCGACAAGTGGACTGGTCGTCACCTTCGGAGGAGCAGTCGACTGGAGATCGAGAAAGCAGAAGTCTACTGCCCAGTCCACGACCGATGCCGAATACTATGCCTTCGGAGTAGGCTGCATGAGACTCACACAGATCTCGCATCTCTTGAACGAGCTCGGCATCCTGACGATCCCTTACGTATTCTCCGATTCACAGTCACTGATCGCGAGCATCAAGAACAGAATCTACCGCGGAACTGCAGTTGCACACATTGCGACCAAGTACTATCTTGCTGCAGATATGGCTAGAGATGGAGTGATCGAATTGAGCTACGTACCGACTGCTGAGATGCTTGCCGACTGCTTTACAAAGCCACTGCCGAAGCCTACCTTCCTGAAGAAGTGTGCTGCGATGGGAATGATCGGAATTGGAGTCGGAAATGGCCTCGGAAATGGCCTCGGAAATGGCCTCGGAAATGGCCTCAGAAATGGCCTCGGAAATGGCCTCGGTACACTCGGAAATGGTTGCGGGAATGGTATCGGATTTGGACATGGAAATGGCATCGGGAATGCCGTCGGAAAGTAAATTGATTGGGCACGTATGTTTCGAGGAGATCCACAATGTTTGATTGGCTCCTCTTCTCTTTTGTTTACTGTTTTGTTTGAAACGGACGTGATAGCCGTCCTGGAGGAGTGTTGAGCTGGTTGGGAGTACCGATATCACTATGCCAAGGACTATGATGTAACTTGCCTCTTTTGTAGTTAGCACCTTTAGTCATTGATCGACCTTATGTCGATGCGACATGTCTCCTTACACGATACAATAGACACACCTTCGCATATGCCCGCACACACTCGACTACTCGAGCGCATGCTACAGTACAACAGAACAGATATTACTAGCCCTGCTTTCAACTGACTGTTCCTAGATGCGAACACCTAGTTCGTCCGACAACCAGTGGCTGGCAAGTAAAAGCTGAAATGTTCACCCCCATGTTGACTGACAATACCTAGACACAATCGATTACTCTTTCTCCTGGCAACCCGGGGGGGTGGGGGTCATAACCACACCCGCATCCAACATTAATCTCTCTAGTTGACAATACATAGTCATTGCAATCACCCCATGACACTCCTCCAGGGAACCAGGAGCACTATGCTTAGCAGATAAGAGACATATTTCCTTATGGGCTTTGACATTGTGCAACGTCTCTGGCTTGGGCAACACCTAAATGCACAAGCGGAATAGGTCCCCCATCGATACTGGCCTCCAGCAAAACCGTAAGGTGGGTGACATCAGGGTACCAAAAGATTGGTGTGACATTGCCAGAGATCCATTCTTTTGCAGCGTTTTTAGCGATGACCCCTACTCAGTCGATGTCAACAAACTGTCTGAGAAAAGCTGCAAAGAAGCGTACGAGATTCTGAGTATGGCAATGAAGGAGTTTGACGTCTCAAAAGCAGCTATCCACAAAGTAAGTATTGGCATGTGTCAAGCCCTGTTCAGTAGCACTAACAACCAACCATGCGGATCGCAAATCAGCTACTCGAGCGCTCTTCATTACACAGGCTCAAGCAGTTCCGTCCGATTAATAGGCCACTAGCTTTCACACAGTTTCGAATTATAACTGCCAAAAGCTAGTAACAAGCCTAATCACTCCTTGCATATACTGGTTACATCATAACGCAAAATTTAGGATTCGCAAAATGAAAGTGGCGAATTAAGTCTACAACGACAACAGAAATCAGAAAACGGACAGCGGCAATCAATTATTAATGTCGAATTGACCCCGGAGTGAGGCTGCCAGCACACCTGAACCATCGGTGACGAGTCGGCAGGTCAGCAAAAAAGAATGTGCACAGAAATCGACGTACTTGAGTGCAGTTGTGTAAAGTCTTGGCGAAGATCAGGAACAGAAACTTCAAAATAACTCAGCAACCCCAACACACAGCCGCATATGGTCAGCGGCAGTTCATTTCTAGCATCGAACTGACCCTAGACTGACACTTCCAGCCGCCCTGGACGATTGAACGAGGCCCAACGCAAGCGATGCAATGTCAGGCAAATCTTCCACGATGGCAACCAAAGAGGGCAACAGTTTTATTGGAGCCATGATTGAGAAACCCCCAGTTGAGAGAGATATGGACATGGCAGAAGCAGGAGAGGTCAGCGGTGTGGCTGTCCAAAGGTCGGGAAAGACAATGCATGTGTCCTTCGTGGCTGCAAGCAAGCAGTGGGAGCGTAAGATGAATGGGAAAAGACTGCAGTACGAGACCTCGGAGCCAGTGAGCACACTGGGAGATTGGAGGAGTCAAATGGAGCAAACAGTGAGGCAGCAGGTGCGCGAGGTGACTCAGCTGCACCAAATGATCGACAGGATGGCTAGAATGCTAGAAGCCCATATGGCGCGTGAAGAGGAGCAATGGCTCGGCTTGAAAGAATGGCTGCAGGATAGGGAGACGAAGTGCGACGAGCACCACAAGGACAATGGACTATGGAGGAAGGGCATCGTGGATATGACCGCAGAGGTGCTGGCCGAAGCAAGACTACTCCAAGCGGAACCGGCCCAAGAACTGAGAAGCGAAGGAAGAGACCAGACCGCTAGGCAGGACGGGGGAGGCCTAGAGGCCTCACTGCATGCAGGCGCAACCCAGGATGGAGAACCAGAGATGCGCCAGTTGCTGCAGCAGCAGCAATAACCCAAACCCAAACTGCAACTCACACTGCAGCCTAAACCACGACACAAACCCAAACCTAAACCTAAGTCAACACCTATTCCGGCCTGAAGGTGGGAGACAGTCCAACCCCAGATGCAGAGTCAGCAGGTGCCCGCCAGCCCAGGCCCCACCCTGACGATGGGATCGAGCATGGCACATAGACACGTAATTTTGAAGAGAGACAAGAATGTGCCACCTCCAAATATGATGGACCAAGAAATTGCGTCAGCAATCACCAGTGAACTTTTCCACCACCAGGACCCAGCCCACATTAGAATCATGAACACAAGAAGGAATGCCAAGGGCGTGATCACGGCAATTACACACCAGAATGCGACAGCGGAGATTGCTCTGCGATACCTTGACATCATCATCACAGCCACAAGGACTGTCGACAAAGTAGTTGTTGATGTCGAAGAAAATGAGTCTTGGGAAAGGCTCAAGATTCACAGAGTACATCTCGTACCGTACATTGGAAAGGGCACGGACGGCCTGCAGAAGATGCGCGAGGAATTTGAAATTGAGAACAAAGGCGTAACAATCCCTTCCCAAGTACAGTGGCTGGCCAACCCCCGCTCAATGAGGCAGAGGTGGCAGAATGGAGAAATCGCCGTATCATCGGTTGTTTTTGTTGTAAAGGGGAGCAAGGTGGCAAAGGGCTTCGTCAAGAAGAGCATCAAGGCGGCAGGAGTGTGGTACCGCGTCGACACTTACAGTAACGCGGGCTCTGACAGCAGATGTGAGCTCTGCTGTGGATAGGGTCACATCCAGAACAAATGCAGCAGCAAGCCCAGATGCAGCTACTGCTCAGGTCATCACCGGACGAGCGACCACAAGTGCAACGTGGTGGGGCGCGCAGCGACACAGGGATCACTCTGTGGTCATACGCTGGAGAAGTGCCCCAACTGCAAAAGGAATCACATTGGGTTCAGCAACAGATGCGCGAAGGAGACTGAGGCCGCCAAGGCGGCGAGGCAGAGTAGGGGAATAAGGCCAGCAGTGCATGCATCGGCGAATGCAGCCGCTGGCGTGGCATCAGGGACTAACAGAGTGACGCTTGGACATAGGCATAAGCGAACTGCAAAAGAAGAGGGGAGAAGCGAAGCGGAATTGGTGGATGTGGAGGAAGAGGAGGCAAAGGGGGAGGCGGAAGACATTATGATGACCGAGAGTGTGACTACGGCCAAGACTGAAACTGGAACTGAGACAGAAACGGCAGCCCTGGCTACCACTGATTAGAGCGATCCAACACAACTGTGCTAGGTCGTTCAAGTGGACCATTGCGGCGCTGAAGACTGGGGTGGAACATAAGGCTGACGTAGTGTGCTTGCAGGAGCCACCGACGGAAAGGGAACAGGGAGGTGTAGGGATCAGCCACTCCGCATACGAAATGAAAAATAGAAAAACAGGTTGAACCGCTTTACGAAAGCCGAGTGGCCTGGTGGATCCTGAGCGGACGGATTTAAGCAGGGGAGCTAAGGACGAAGTCATTTTCACCGATATCAGGAGGCGACGGGAGAAGATAACGAGGATTGTCAATATATACAATCAAAGTGACACACAGTCAGGAGAGAGACTGGCACAAAAGTTGAACTGGCAGAGAGTCATTCGGCAGGGCGGAACTGTCCTTGTGGGAAATTTCCCCACACACAACATTTGGTGGGACCTGAGGTGCCGAGTGCAGCGGAATGACACCTTCTGGGAAGATGTGGTTGACGAGAATGGACTGGAAGTTGGGAATTATGCCCAGCCCACACACTACTGGACAAGAGAGGACCACAAAGGCGAGTCGGTCATAGACTTAACATTAGCATATCGACCGATAACGAAACGGTTCATACTGGCTGATGACCACGCCACCGGATCTGACAACAACGTTATTAAGTGGGAGGTTGAAGCAGACAGGCAAGAGGAGGCAGATCACGGGAGGGTAGTAGGGTGGAACTTAGCTGAGATGACCGAGGAGAACACGGAGGCAGCAGAGAAGTTATGGGCGGAACTAGCGAAGGGGAGAGCTTATCTGGATGCAGAATGCACAGAAGACGGGGTGGAACAGAAGGCTGCATGGTGTGACAAAGCAGTGAGCAGCATTCTCAATGCCATGGCAAAGAAGATCAGAATCTGTGCCAAATCAAAGCGGTGGTGGAACGCCGACATCAAAGACAGGAGAAAAGTGGTCAGAAGAGAAAAGGGAAGAAGAGAGAATCCGGAGGATGCTGCCCGGGCGAAGGCAGAGCTCCAGAAGTCAATTCGGCAGTCCAACAGCCAAATGTGGAGTCACTAACTGAAGAATCTCAGGGGAGCCGAGGTGTGAAGAGCAGCACGATACGCCAAACTTCGAGTGAGCATGACCATGGTGGCCTTAACGGACAGAGAAGGCAAGTAAGCAAGCACAGCCGCGGAGAAAGAGTAGATGCTGAGGCGTGAGTAGTGTTAGCAACGGTTCCAAAGTGGAGGTTCGGTTCCGGGTCTGGGTTGGAACCCAACTGGAACCGTAGCAACGGGTTGTACCCCATCAAAAAATCGAACCGCACTGAACCCATGGTCTTTTGGGTGGTTCCACATTTTCGCAAACACAGATCATTGGCTCCAATTAAGTATTTGAGTTGTGATTGTATCACAATATGATATTTACGTAAAAGATGCAGTATGAGATGCTCTTTTACCTCCCATTTTCGAATTTGCAATCCGATCACTATTCATTGAGTCGCTTTAGACATCATACAATTTTCGGTGTTATATCACAGCAACTTAACGAATTGTGATTGGATCGCAACTTGGAGAATGGGAGGTGAAAGAGCGTCTAAAACTGCATCCTTTACGTATATATTATATTCTGATACGATCTCAACTCATATACTTAATTGGAGCCAAAGTACTGAGTTCACGAGAATCAGGCTCTGCAGTATGATAAACCCGGCCAAAAAACCGCAGGTTTATGTCCGGTCCGTGACCTAGACCCGCACAGACAGAGCAGTTCGGTTTTTTGGACGGGTCTGGAACCGAATCGAACCGTTTATCCGGTCCAAACCCGGACTGCAGGCGGGTTACCCGGACCCATTTCTAACACTAGGCATGAGTCTTTCCCTCCGAACTACGATGACCAGTACTATTAGCTACCCCCAGTGGGAAGCACACACACACGCGTCACAGAGCATGCAGTTGAGCGAGCCCTTTATTCTCAATCAGTCAAAAAAGCCCCAGGCCCAGACAAGCTGTCTTTGGGCGCCATATGGCTACTCTGGAAGTGGGATAAACAGAGAATCGTCGGGCTGACGAAGGCTGCCATTCGCACGGAAGGACAACCAGCAGTATGGATGCGGGCTAGCGGGGTAGTGATTCCCAAGCCTGGCAGAGAGGACTACACGCAGCTGAAGGTGTATCGCTACATATCCATGCTGAGCTGCATGGGAAAAGTGGTCGAAAAGGTGGTGGCAGAACTATTGTCAGAAAAGGCCGAACTAAGAGTGCTACTGAGCGACGGACAATTCGGGAGCAGGAAGGGGCGGTCAGCCATCGCCGCAGTGGCTATTATGGTTGACAGAGCTCATGCAGCCTGGTGAAATGGCCACATTGCAGGCATGCTTCTCATGGACAATAAAGCAGCCTTCCCAAGCGTGGCAAAAGGAAGACTAGTCAACATAATGAAGGTCAGACAAATGGATGGAGACCTTATACGATGGACCGAGAGGTTTCTCTCAGAAAGAACAGTGAAAATGATTATTGAGGGCAACGCCATGGAGAGACACCCAGTGGAAGCTGGGGTCCCGCAGGGCTCACCCATGTCACCAATCCTCTTTGCAATCTACACCTCAGGACTGAACAAATGGGTTGAAGAGTAAGTCTCAGCTGAAGGATTGTCTTTTGTCAACGATCTCGGCCCGGTGGCAACTGGAAGCGATATCAATCAGGTTGTCACGACACTCGAGCGATGTGCAGCAAATAGCATCGGGTGGGCAAATAGATGAGGGCTACAGTTCGATATGGCAAAGATGGAAGCAGCGCTGTTTACGCGCAGGCGAGGCCACAAGAAATACCTCCAGCCGAAGCTCACAGCGAAGAAAATGGTTGGGAACGTGTTCATACGGTTTTACAAACAGGCGACACCCTGCCTGGGCGGCTGGATGGACGCACACCTGATGTTCAAGGAGCACCACAACCAGTGCATGAAGAAAACCAGGGCAGCAGAAGCGAGACTCTGAGCCCTCACAAAGACATACGGGGTAGTATCAGAGAGCGTAAGGACCGCCCAAGTAGCCTGCGTCCAATTGTTCGCACTATAAGGGTGCGAGCTCTGGTGGGATCCCAGAGAAGTAGGCAGGCGAGACGACCTCCAACTTCTCCTCAATCCGCAACCCAGGTCCGTTCTGGGAGCGTCTCCCACAACCCCAAGGCGGCCATTAATGCGGGAGTCTGGATGTCATGGACAGACGGGTCACGCACTGACGACGGCCGAGTGGTAGCAGCAGCAGTGTGCAAGCATGGTAATGAATGGAGGACCCGCAGCAGTTATCTGGGTAACGGGTGTATAGGGGTCTTCGACGCCGAGCTGTGGGTGATTCGACTCGGGCTTGGGGAGACGATCAAAAAAAAAAAAGACTGCAAGAGCACAGAGTGAAAACAGTGCAAGTCTGTAGCGACTCACAAGCCGCAATTTGACGAATCGCACACCTTGAACTGGGCCCAGGGCAGCAATTAGGGAGGAGGATCAATCGGAGAGTGCAGGCTCTCCTCGCCCACGATGTCGCAACCGAAATTTACTGGGTCCCGGGATACTCCGGCATCCCCGAAACCAAAAAACAAGACACCCAGGCGGAAGCACGTGTAAATGAACGTACAGTGGCGTACGGCTAGGTATGTCAATAGATGGAATACGGTTGCACATGTGGGTGCGAGTGAGTATAGGTGTCAGAGTAATTGGTAAGATTCTTGATAATGATCTATGACTCAGAACGAGTCAACTACATAGTATGGCCGTCACCCGGCCCTGGACATGTCACGTGCTGCCCGCCATTACATCATCCCCCTCTCTAGGCGTAGACCTCCTGGGTTGCATCAACCCGTACAAGTCAAGAAAAGACATGAGAAGCATTCACGTCTGTGACCGTACACATCCGTAAATCACACGACCGATTGGTGCAGCTTAGCGCGATCTTTCGGTTGGTCCAGCGCACAAGGAAACTCCACCTCCACTTGACGATGATCCGGAGGTGGTAAAACCCATGGCGACTCTATTTGCACTGGGCCGGAATCCCAAAAAGAAAAGCTGAAGGAAAGAAAACGGCTAATTGACAGCTTCCTCCACTCCCTAAGTCCATATCTCTCCTCATTCACCGCTGCAGTTTTCGTGGGTGTGTTTGGTGAAACTCCTTCACCAGTTCTTGAGCATTCTCGAGGTTTTCGGCTGGCTCCCAGCTCGTTTGTCTGTAGTTGTAACCTGCCTGCTGGACAAGGTAGTGTAGCTTTCTGTAGTGCCGTTTTGAGTCAAGAATTCGTTCGACCTCCCACCTCTATCAAGAGTCATCAACTACGGTTGGCTTAGGCTCCGATGAAGGTTGGCCCATGATAGGTGGTGAATATCAGTCGAGTAGAGAAACATGGAACACATCGTGGATCCACATTGTTTTCGGAAAGTCTAATTTGTAAGCATTCTTATTCATGATTGTACTTACCATGCACGGTCCCGAGTGCTTGTGATTGAGCTCCTTCCACGGTCCCGTCGTGCTAATGTTCCTGGTCGAGAGCCAGACTTTTTCCACAACATTAAATATCATCTCTTTCCTGCCGGCATACTTTGATTGTCGAGTTTGTGCTTCTAGCAGGTTCTATCAGAGGATCTTGTGTGTTTCTTCAAGTCCATCTAGCATTACGTCCGCTTTCACCTCCGACCGTATGTTAGTTGGTGCCTTCGGCCTTTTGAACCGCATTTCCGGATGAAAATGGTTATTGGCCCAAAATGGCATCATTCGCGTTGATGCATGTACAGAGTGATTGTAGGCGAATTCGGCGAGTGGTAAGAGCTCCACCCAGTTATCTTACTCGTAGTTGCAGAAGGGTCGAAGATACTGCTCGATTGTATGGTTTTGCCGTTCCGTTTGAATATCGGTCTGAGGGTGAAATGCGGTACAGAGTCGGTGATCAGTACTTATGTGAGAACAAACTCTAGACCAGAATCTGCTGGTGAATTCCTTCCCCCGATCGGTAACGATGTTGTCTGGTACTCTGTGCTTGCGGAGAATCGGTTCGAAAAAGATCCTTGCCAGCTCGGGTAAGTCGATATCCTTTCGGCAGGGTTAATAAATTGCCATCTTGGGCAATCGATCCACGATGACTAAGATCCCAGTGTACTCAGAAGCATTTGATTCCGGTCAGTGACTGACGAAATCCATCCTGAGTCCCTCCCAGGCCCGTGATGGTGGTACGAATGGCATGTTAACACAGTGATGGGCATGGCGTCGTGCCTTGATCCGATGACATAACTCGCATCGCACAATATATTTCCGAACTGTAGCATCCAAGGCTGGTGCATAGAAATCGCAAGATGCTAATTCCGCAGACTTGAGAGCTTCAAAGTGACCAGATTCTGGGTTGTCATGAAACAGACTAATGATTTTACCGCGAAGAGAATCATCCTCTGGTACGTATATCTTCCCTTCGTAGGTCAGGGCTCCTGAGATAACTTTCCATTGATCCCGATCTCGACCTGAGTCGGTAGATCCCTCCGGTCCACCGATCATTGGAATATTGACTAATCTGCGATTAATGTCAATGGCCAAGGAATTGGTGGCATGAGCAGTCTTGATCACTGGTAAGAGATGATCATACGGTTCAATTGTACCCACTAGAGTTGCAAGTAAATGACCGACCGGTCTCTCGTACCCAATCTCGTAGTTGGGTTGTCTTGATGGTCCATCTGCCGGATTGTTGGTGCCCTGCAGGTGCTGGATTGTAAAGTTTTAGGATGACAGGACCTCAGCCCATTGGGCTTGTCTCCGGGAGAGCACTTTGGAAATCTGGAAGCACTCTAGGTTTTTGTGATCGCACTGTATCAAGATCTTGTGATCAGCGCCTTCGAGATAGTGCCGCCATTGTTTTATTGTTTCCACAATTGCCAATAGTTCCTGGTCATACGTATTGTAGATCTGTTTGGCAGAGGAGCACTTCCGAGAGTAAAAGTTGACTGGTCTGAGGGTCCCGAAGCCATCGTATTGACTTAGGATGCCGCCAATCGCGAAGCCGCTCGCGTCGTTCTGCAGGATAATCAGCTTTCGTGGGTTCAAATGTTGGATGATCGGTACTTTAGTGAACACCCTCTTAAGCTTGCGAAATGCAAGTTTGGCATCCCGAGTCCACTCCCACCTTGATGAGCCTGATCTCCTTTGTAGTAAGTGGGTAATTGGTGCTGCCACTTTGGTGTACTTCCGAATGAACCGCCGATAAAAGTTCGTGAGGCCCAGGAGTACCTGTACATCCCGGATTGACTTCAGCATTGGCCAATCTTCAATTGTCGATGTTCGGTCCCATTCCATGCCGATCCCTTCCGAGTCTATTACAAATCCAAGGAAGACAATCTTTGAGACTCTGAATTGGCACTTTTCGGCTTTGCAGTAGAGACCAAGAACCCGTAGCAGTTCCAGCACTTTTCGAATGTATTCCTCATGTTCTTTCGCATTGGTTGAGTAGATTAGAATATCGTCAAGATAGCACAAGGTAAAGTCGTCAATGTATGGCTGCAGGCAGTCATCGATATAAGACTGGAAGGTTGCCGGTGCATTTGTCAAGCTGAACGGCATAACTCGATACTCAAACTGACCGTAACACGTCCGAAATGCCGTCTTCTACTCATTGCCTTCCTTGATCCGAATGAGATGGTAAGCGTTTTGTAGGTCCAGTTTGGTGACAATCTGCGCTCCGCATAATCTATCAAGCATTTCTGAGATGTGTGGCACAGGATATCGGTTCTTGATAGTTCCTGAGTTGAGAGCCCGATAGTCCACACAGAGCCACAGGCCACCGTCCATCTTTTTGGCAAATGAGATCAATGCCGCCGCCGGTGATGATGACCGCTGGATGAAGGCATTGGCTAGGTTTGTTTCAATGTAGGGTTTGAGTGTTCTTGGTTCGACTTCTGACAGGTTGTAGATTCTTCCGTACAGAAGCTTGTAGCCTGACCACAGGTTGATCGCATGGTCAATTGATCGGTGCTGTGGAAGTCCATCTGCTTTGGCCTTACTGAAGACCTCCACAAATTCCGAGTATTTGGCAGGAATATAGCCTCCATCATCTGTAGGTACAGTATACACTCCTTCTGTAAAGGTTAGTCACTACGATTTCACGGGGGTGGGAGCAGAAAAAGGGTTATCCAGGAGGCCTTGTCAATAGTGGTTTGCCCACAAAGGAGCCAAGCCCCGCCGTCCAGTCTCTCCCTTCGTGACTCGGTGAGCCGGTAGCTGTCATTGAAGCACTGTCGATGTGTAACTCTTCTGCCGCAACTACCACCACTGCTCCCTGTTTGCCACATCCAGCACTTCGGAGTATATTCTCACCTCAGTTTCCTCCTAAAGTTGCTCCCAGCAGCCCTGTGCAATCTCGTATCTGTTAGGCGAATGCCTGGTCGACTTCATCGCTAGCAAGGAGATCGACAGATGCTGTAGCTCGTAATGGTTCAATGTTCGGAGCAGTATGGCCACATCCCGGCGAAGATATGGTGGGTTCCGCCATTGGGATTTCCGATTTCTCCCCATCACGAGGGTCCCATACTCCCTCATCCCGAGGATCTCGTGCCTGTAGTTTCGCGTTCGGAGTGCGTAAGGCTGCAGGTCGACCAGTGCTCCAGTCGATCTCGGGGTTCCGTGCCGTAAACCACAGCATTCCCAAGACTAAGTCATATGCCAGCATAGGCACGAAAAGGACCTCCAGTTCGTCAACCGGAGCCATTTGATCAAAATATCCAACCGAGATTATGGTCTTCCGGCTATCTTTGGCCTCCACAATTACCCGGCCATGCAGGCCTACTGTAGTAGTGAGTACTAGTTCATCTCATATCCCGAGTCATCTCGGCAGCCTGGGTGCCATGAATATGCTCGTAGAACTACAGTTGATGAGTGCTCCTACTCGCTGCATTTCGCCATGTGCATCCCGCACCTCCATTTCATGCCCTATATGTGCCGTATCCGGTCTGGTTGTTCCATACAGGTATTGACGTGATCTGACAGCGCTAGGGCTCTCCAGAATAACCCTCGATTTCAATGCAACTTGATGGGGTTTGATCTCATCCAAGGTCGCTATTGATGCCTGTGCTGCCAGCTTCTCCATCCCCAGCTCTGCATCGTCTACCCTCTCCCACTGAACTAGGTACCAGGAGAGGTAGAGGAGTTTTTTGATTGCTGGGTATCGAATGACCGCTGCTGTTTGACTTGTTGACCTCCGGTGCTTAGATTCGAGTCCAGGTATAGAGGTCGGCTGAATTTTGGATATTGGTTCGTAATGTGATCTCCGCCGCATCTGGTGCATTTCTTGCTCGCCACTCGATCCTCAAAAAGTGACTTAGAGGCCCATGGTGGCGGTGGTAATTTGGGACGGTTTCCGCCGTCTTTGCCGGACTTGTCGTTATTGGATGGCTCAGAGATCAATGGTCTGAAATTCCATTTCTTATCTCCTTTCTTGGACGATTCTCCCAATTACCTGTGCTGTTGCTGTTGCGATTGCTGTTGACCACCGGTCTTCCCATGCCCTGGTCGAGATTGGTATTCCGCCACCACCGCCCGGTCAAAAACCTCGTCAATGCTCCGAGATCATCCTTCAACCAATGGTGCGATCTGCGACCGCTGGCCAGGCCTTATCCCCGTCCAAGCCATCTCATAGAGCATTTTCTGGAAATGCTGTTCATCCCATCCGGCCTCCCACCATAATGCACATAGTCAATTAGCGTACGCCCAGATGCCTTTCTCCATGTCGGGGTGTCGTTGGTAGAACTCTTAGCAACCCAGTATAGCCGAGTGGATCTCCTGATCCTTATCACCATAGGTCTTCCGGATTTCCTCTTCTAAGAGGTCGAAGTAATTCATCGCAGGGTGGTTCAATATCGGTATCTTCTGGCCCCATACGTTTGGATCCTCCAACTTTGTGTTTCTTTGAGTAGGGTTTGCATAACTGCTGCAGCTCCCGAGGGAGTTGAGCATGTACTGGACCTGGTTAGGCCCACCGTGTGGGAAAAGGTGGCTGTGGGACTTGAAACTGCCTCGTAGAACGCTGAGAAAGTTATCCAGTTCTGAGATACCATCGCAGTATCGCTCCGGGTCCACCATTTTCAAATTCATGGGATCGTTGCTGGATTCCCAGGTAGGTCATCGCTCGGCCGCCATTCTCTTCCGCTCAGCCTCCCACTGGGACCGGTCCGTCGCTATGCGTTCCCGTTCGGCCTTCGGCTATTCTCTCCATTCCGCTTGTTGCTCGAAGAGCAGTTTCATCATCATATGATTGTTTGTAATCATATCCATGCAGTCATCGTCGGTGATGCTTGACATAAGATCGTCAGGGTTATATTCGAAACCGCCAATTTGTGCCAGGCGAAGGTGATCGTCGTCTCCATTGTGAAATTGATTGTGATCTTGATCAATCTCATGTATGGGTAGAACTATCAGACTGGCGCGGTCTGTCGGCGTAGCTCGGCTGGTCGAAGCCGATGCCTCTAATGTTTCCTCGTTCCCATGATCATTAGCTGTTCGTACTTGAACTCTGGTTTGCTTCTTTGGAGGCATTGGGGTGATAATTGCTCATGTTGTATACATGTTGCAACACATCGAAAATGTGGTCTAATCACGTACTCCCATGAGCGAAACATATCCGATGACTGAAAATCGAGAATAGTGTAAAGGCACGTACGGTCGCGTACGGCTAGGTATGTCAATGGATGGAATACGGTAGCACATGTGGGCACGAGTGAGTATAGGTGTCAGAGTAATTGGTAAGATTCTCGATAATAATCTATGACTCAGAACGAGTCAACTATACAGTGTGGCCATTACCCGGCCCTGAACACGACATGTGCCACCTGCCATTACAGCACGGCGATAGAGCGGCCATACACCTCAGCTCCGAATAGAGCTAGACAAATCGCTGAGGGGAGATCAGCAGCCAAGGTAGAGTGGGAGGCCGACAAGTGCAGCAAGCATGTCAGCTACAGACTCAAGGGCAAGACAGGGACCAACAAACCTGTACCGATGACAAGCATTAAGTTGCTTGCTAACAGGTTCTACAGACTCAAGTGCGTGCATGCACCCACTGGAGTCTACCTAAAACGGTTCAGCCACCGAGAGGACAACAAATGCGGCGGAGGAAGGACGGCGGCCCAGATGCGGGAACATCTCTTCCGCCACTGCAGCTATTAGAGAGATCAGCAAAGGACAGTATGAAAGGTGGTGGGAAAGGCGACAGGCTGGAAAGCGGGCAGATGAAGACATTTGCAGATATCTGAGCTGTTTTCCATAGAAGAGTGTGACCAAGCGGTGATGGACTTTCTGGCGGCTACTGACGTTGAGAAGTTCCTGCCCAAATGAACTACAGTATGGAGGAGACACAGAGGTGGACTCAGGTGCGGGGAGGTGGCGATAGGGGGTTATAGTCATTTTTTTGTTCCTTTCCTTTTCGCTCCTTGTGTTTGGCTTAGTTTTTACTTTTCTTCTATCTCTCAACTTTCATATATCTCAGCGGGGATGAAAGGTAGAGGGGGGGGCAGCTCCGCCATCTAGCCGGCTCGCCTGGAGGTGGAGGCAGTTTTTAGTTCCTGTCATATTCTAATTAGAGTTCATACAGTATGAATAAACAACAACAACAACTGGTATCATCATTCAGTCTGTGAGGGTGAAGTTTGACTGAACACAATAGATTCTATTAATGTCCTGACAATCAACTTACATACCGAAAAAGATGTTTCTGCGTTGTTCACTATCGGGCATGATGGCAAAAACCTTCTTCCAGAACTCACAGCGTGATTTCACGCGATGGCCATATACGTCCCACTTCACCTTTGAGGTGACAGCAGAGTGTTTGTTACTTTCTACAACTGCAGTAAAGCATTACTTGGACAACTGGGCAGGTGGCAGTTGCCTCCACATGGTATTTGAAGTGGATACGTACAAGAGTATGGAGAACAGTGTTTTGGACACACATATCTGACATTGTAGTAGGTACATATAGCGATCTATTTGAACAATGGGAAAGCATCCTACCAGAGATACAAAAAAAGATCTTGGCTATACATAGGGACAGCATTGACGCAATCAATGGTCATGATTGGGAAGCACCTGCAGCCACCCGGTGGGATCTGGAGACAGTAATCAACGTTGTGGACATTTAGCTGCTCATGCATGTGGTATTAAACAGCTTGATTGTTTATTATTGGAATAAAATTGATGGAAAATTGACTAATTTCATGCCACGCATAAATGGTTGCAAAATCACGATTAGAATGGCAATCGGTGAAACACATGACTAGAATCGGATAATCGACTGTGAGTCCTGACAAAGATTACGGCAAGTATATGTGAGGACTCTGACAGCTGACTGTGGGCTCTAACAAGATTAGGGCGACAGCATGAGAAGCCTCTGACAAGATTCCGGCAACTTTACACGCGGACTCTGACAACTGATGGTGGGCTGTGACAAGACCAGGGCGATAGCATGAGAAGCTTCTGACAAGATCACGGGGACAATACATGCGGACTCTAACAAATAACGGTGGGCACTGACAAGACCAGGGCGATGGCATGTAACTCCTGTGACAAGATCACAGTGACTATACGTGCGTACTCTGACAGCTGACAATGGGGTCTGACAAGACCAGGGTGACAGCATGCAGAGCCTCTGACAAGATCATTGTGCCTACTCTAACAACCAACCGTGAGTTCTAACCAGACAGTGTGAGTGCACAAGTAGCCTCTACCAAACGATCCATAGTGCAGATCTAGCATACTTGATTACACCATATTGTGCACAAACACTCTCGCTATCACCCCAAGAGTACTTCGTTAGTATACAAAAGTAAAGGGGTCAGGTAGAAATACTACTTTAAGCTTACCGTGTATTACGCATTTATTATCCGCATTGTGTATATTGGCTCTGGGCCGAATTCCATTATCTGCTGTGATGGCTGTTACGGGAGGCTCCCTGAGGTTATATAGCTTACGGTAAATTACACGTGGCGAAATGACATTTTGCCAGTGTTCCTGAGCAATCCGGGTTTCAAAGACTGCATTAAGTCTTGGGAACCCCATGAGTGGAATCACCAATTTGGGGAGAATGAAAGCATAGACATTGAGAAGAGTCAACAACTTCAAAAAGAGGGCAATGCTAGAATCAACCAGGTGTTGGCCATGAAGTAAGGTTTAGCAAAGATAACTGAGAAAGTACATATTTCAAAATATGTTGAAAGTCCTGAAGCAGACGTTTATATAGCTGTGAATGCTTGCTGTATTGATTGTACTGACACCTGCTTGTCAAAACGAGTTCATTGATGGTCCAAAAGCCTATGTTCACTTCACAGTGCAAATGACTACTCATGTGAAAACATGGTGGATTTTGACACAGGAGTTGCATCACCAAGCCTACAAATCACGAGAACTCACCCATAAGTGGCTCAAGAATCCAAGAAAACATGATTGCTGGACAGTTTTCACCACAGAGGATGAATCGATCATCATGAAGTGAGGCATGGAAGCTTGAAGGCCAGTCCGGAACTGGACCCTGTGAATGTCTTAATGGCATACACTAACTCTTCATCATGTTATCACTGTGGGCAATGACTTGTTCAATCATATAGATGTTGTTATTCAAGCTTTAGCTAAGCAGAAAACTCAATGCACAGATGACTTATACTTCCCTGTAAAGTTCGCACACTAGAAGGTGTCCACATATTTTGGTGAAGTGACTCTGTTGGCAGGTATGCATCTCATTTGAGCACACATGCTTGATCCTATCTGGATGATGTGATGGTTTAGGAAGTGGGACCAGGGAATGGATATTAATCCTGATGACGAGACTTCGTGTACAACCAAGCATCAGGTCGCGTTTCTAAAGTATATGGCCAATGAATACTGTGCCAACTGATGAGGTGTGCCCATTATTAAATACAAAACCGTATCTGGTAGCAATCTATTCTCCTGCACCATGGCTTCCAGATCAAGTAAATAATGGTATGATTCATATGATGTGTCCAGTGTGGATGAAGAATTCTGAATAGCTGATAGTGTGGTGGAACCACCACTCGGATCAAGTGATTGTACAGCACACTTATTGATTGCCACCAGGCTACATTTGAGTTGAGTGCCTGAATTGACACAGAACTGGAGGAATAGTAATCTGAATCTTAATAAGTACCACTCCGACCCTATGGATGTTAGCAGTACATTCTGGATACCAAAAAGCACTGACTGGTGGCATTAACAAGCGGAAAAGCACTCAACATATGCCACTCTGTAACGGCTCGTACACCAGGGCTCAGCTATCTACACTCATGTGTGGTAATTGAGTGGCTATGGTTGCAAACGTGGACTCAAGTTATTCTAGATGTTGGTATGAAGGAAAGATTATCACTAGAGATCCAAGGCTAGTGTTGAGCTGAATATACGAAATGGGGGTTACCCAGCCATGGACACCTCACCTACAGCCATGCTGTTACATTATCCCCTGCTTTAGGTGCAGACCTCCTGGGCTGCAAAACCTTGTACAAGAGGTGGAAAAGAAAGAAATGGAAAGGAAGCATTCAAACAATCATTTCAAGTACACAATCGTATCAATCCATAAGTCCCACACCCAGTCAGTACCGCACGGGGTAACATTTCTGTTGATTTGGTGCTCTGGGAAACACCACCTTCAATTTGCTGAGATCACGCAGTGGCAAAACCCGTACTGGCACCATACCAGGCCGTGATCCAAAGAAGGGAATATTAGAGAAGAGCAACAAGAAAACATCCAATGTTGATCCTGTCTCTGTATCTCAACTTCCAAATCCATGCTTCACAAACCATTCATACCCATAGTCTGGATATCTTGGCATGAGTCATATTGGAATTGTCAGGGTGGTAAAGCTTCCGCTCATGATTCGGCATCGGTCGGAGAATCTGCTGCCGGCATCGGGCTTAGCCCTCAGTCAGATACATCAATTGCATGTCGTCTGATTCATTGATATCTAACACCTAAGCATCTCAAAAATAGTTATTGTTATGAAGTTCAATAGTGCTAGCACTGCCTGAGCTCTGTCCAGCGCTTCCGCATGCTCTGAAAAGTCAATCTTGCAACAGGTAGTCATCAGGAAGTGGCACTGACATGTACATGCTGCTTGCCTTAGTAATCGTTTGTTGAAGTCTGTTTAGGTAACCCTCTGGTTGATTTGATGAAAACACTCTCAATAGGTGGCTTCAGTAGAATCTTGTTCGACTTTTAGTAGACATCTATGTCGACTCCTTGTTAGACCTGCTGGTAGGTGTCTCAGTAGTTAGCTTCTCGGTGGGTCTTCAGTTGTTAATTAGACTTGATTTTGTTGAGGTGGTTATCTCCCCCTTGTGAAAACTTGTTGCTCCATCGAGGTCTTCTTCATCAATCCAATTTATGATTACTATCATGGCTCCGTAGCAGTGTAGTTATGATTGGTGATTGTAATTGATATCTCTTTGGGAATCAATGCATAATTCGGTACGGCCTTCACTTTGTCTGCAGTCTAAGCCTATCTCCCTTCCGCTTTAGCAGTCCTTCCACATTGCCCTCTGTCCAGTAACTACAGTCACTTGCTCTGCCTGTAGACTTACTTTCATATGAAACGTTCCAATGCCCTCAATCTCAACCTCACGGCAACAGCTATACCCCATCCATCCACATTCAGGTGTTCTGTTGATTTCACTTCGCATATTGACTTCTCATTATCACTCCACTATACTTGCAGGTACAGTTGTCACCTGTCGTATGCTCGGTAAACATATCATCTCCAATAACTGGGTACGCTTGTCGGCGTTTCTCTGGTGTGTATGCCACTTCTTCCTCAGGTCTACATGTCGACTCAGCTTCAGGTGGGCTTCTCAATTGAACTCAAGGTGTGCTGGCTGTGACTAGTCCGGGTGCACTCATTAGTGTTACCTGGGTGGAGTTTAACGATTTTTCTTGTGGTGTGCTTGTCACAGCTAGCCATCTCTATTTGTGGATGCATTTCCCTGTACTTCATTTCCGTTCTTCCAGTATGGTGATAGGTTCCAGTAGGGGTTCTTGATACTGCTACAGTCATCTCCCTGTTTTGAACACATTGGCCTGCGTATGACTAATCTCGAAGTGCATTGTCAAGTGCCATATTGATCAGTAAGACTTGATTCAGTGTTCTGTGGAAGTTGATTTATGCAGTGGTATCTGTGTATCTTGGGATTGCCAAACATGAGTCAACATTTCATGTGGCATGGTAAGTAGGTAGTGTTGTATTCCAGTACAGATTCCATATCATATTAAGCTTTGAAACTCTTGCATACGTCTCCTTCATTCGGTATCTCCAAATGGTTGTCTGGAATATACTCGTTGAACCCATGCCTCCAGGAGAATCATGTATCTGTGTTTGTGTGCTCAACTGCAACTTTCATAATATGAATTCTGTACTCAGTGACCTCAAAAAGAGTATAACTTCACACAACTTTGATATCATCACACAACAAACACAACTGATTGTCTCTCTCCCCTGGTTCGTCTCCAGTTGTCTATCTCCCAAAATCATTTCAAAAGTCTCTGACTATTCATTATGAGAAGTCTCTGGCACTCCTAAGTGCGCTTTACCGCTCTCGATAGTATGTGTGATTTTGCTCCAAACTTTGGACTCACTCGAACAACTCTGTATCTCTTCCATTCACGTCTGCCACGGGAATCAAAAATGATGGATGAGCAGATGAGGAAATAACAGGAAGCCTGGACATTAGCGGTTCACTCGAGGGGAGCTAAGACCCACGGTCTAATCTCTCCCTTTGGGTCTCGGCGAGCCAGTAGCAGTCATTCAAGGTGCTCATGTGGATGCTCTTCTACAGCAACTACTGCTGCTACTGCTGCTTCCGCATCCAGCATAGAAGTGTATTCACATCTCCCGTGAGTCTGCCCAACCGTGGCTTCCTGCAATCTAATACATCTCTCTACACGTTGAGCGACAGCCACAGCAACCTCTTATCTTGCAAGCAGATAACCAAATTTCTGGCTGAAAGCATCATGCTGCTACCACCTCGCCCTTTTGTTTGACGGAGTTGGGTATTTGTATTCATAATATTGTGCGAACCTCTAGGAGTTGCAATGACAATAATCGCAGTGACGATGGGTATATCTCTATGTTCTCCCCTCATAATGGTGGCAACTCTATTCCAGATAATATGTATATCATATTCCTGGCCCATATACAGGTATCCGAACTCTGACCTTGGTCTCCCTGAATGCTGCATCAGCAACAACCCTAGTTTCAGTCTGAAACACCCGGGTGTTCCGGATGGCTCTGACAGCTCTGGCGGACCCTCGTACCCTCTGACGGAGAATCAGACATGACCCATTGCATACCTCCCTTGCGGCGGCTATTATACCAGGCCTCTCATTCTTGCGACGCGTCGCAGTGTATATTATGCTCGCCGCTCCGGCGTCAGGCTTCCTTTACTTTCCGTCCGGAATGTGCTGACGTATACGCACCATCAGAACGACACGTATGTTACACTCTTCACAGGGGTTGCAGTTATGCGGTAGCCGTTTACACAACGCCTGGCAATGTTTATGCCTTTCTTCGGCCAATAGCCACATGCCGCACTCTCATTTATGTTTAGCTTTGAGATTTTGTCACTCATTGGAATATACTGTTCGCTTCGGATACATCGCTTGCCTTTGCATTTGCTTTGCCATTATCGTATTTTACATGTCTGAAATATACTGTCCAATCTTTACACTCTCTAGTACTATACCCTCAGTCCTCCACATTCTGCATTGATCCATCATCGGCTTGCGATGCGGCTTCCTCCTCATCCGCATCGTCGCCATCCTCGCCCTCATACCCGTCGACCTCTCTGGTTCCCAGGCCAAACCTACTATGCCCTCAGTCCTCTACATTCTGCGTTGATCCATCCTCGGCTTGCGATGCTTCATCCTCCTCATCCGCATCCACATCATCGCCATCCTCGCCGTCATACATGTCGACATCACTGGTTCCCAGGTCGAACCTCTCGAGTTCAGTAGCGGCCCGTCGTCGCCGGCTGGCGGTGGGGATGGCATCGCTTTCTTCACCTTCATCTTCGAAATCCCTGCTGCCCCCTGGCATCCCGATATGCAGTTCGTCATCCGTGCAATTGTTGCCTATCAGGATGATTGAGTCAGTGCTTCCGATCTCAGGTTCCTCAAGCGCCACTTCGGAGGTCAAATAGTCAAGAAGAATAGCATTGTCAACAGACGCTGCTTCCACCCTGATCACCACGGCAGGCGTTGGGTTCTCCGCTTGTTGGATCTGAAACTTGACTGTGGCAAGAGTGTTGTTATACACCCTCTGCTGGTAGCTCTCCAGTAGTGTGTTCCAGATATTCATCAAGAATGTATACGTGTCTACAACGCCAGGCAAGGTTAGCAACTTGCGACCCGTTACAGCACAGCAGGATACAATCTGACCAATGTCATTCTTGCAGTTGAAGTAGTTCGAGCGATCAGGTCTGTCCGCTTTCAGCTTTGACTTGGAAGCTTTCGGATGAACACCTTTGTTCTTTTGCCACCCCAGGAGAGTATTGCACAACGTGGTGCAGGTAAACATGATCTGTGGCAAGGGTATATGACCATCCTTGTCGTCAATCATGGAATTATAAAATCCATCAGCATACTTACCGCGGTTATTCGCCCGATGATAAAATTTGATGTAGATAAACCGCGGGATTGCTTCCGCCGGGAAGTAAAGTGGACGCTAGCCATTCGTTAGCAGCTTTCGACTCTCTCTGCGTTGGATTTGGACCGCGTACACCATCTTCCACACGCTCTGCTATAGGAAAAAGATACTTAGTGTCTGCCAGAAGGGAATCAATGAATTCCAAAGGCTCTGCAGTGGATTCAAAGCGGTGGAGATCATAAAGCTCTGCTATGTTGTCCCTTGCTGATTGAATAAAATGGGATTTAACCTTATCGACTTGTGCGCGAACCTGGTACCAGTTTGAGCGTGTAAT
>Ga0307514_10001619_pt1 | contig 26360 bp, 35 predicted proteins | sample 16_EM_MG_FD_203088 | JGI IMG/M metagenome (GOLD analysis project Ga0307514, IMG submission 203088) | Populus trichocarpa ectomycorrhiza microbial communities from riparian zone in the Pacific Northwest, United States - 16_EM | ecosystem: Host-associated > Plants > Roots > Unclassified | place... | reverse complement strand
CTTGGGTTTTTTGGTGGTTGTTGGGGTGGGGGGGGGGGGGGGGCCCCCCCACGAAGCAGCCCCACCATGTGTAATTGGGATGAGTGCAATGGCATCTGCAGTAATTCAATCTATTACCAGGGAAGGGCAAAATGTACCTTGATAGTCATCTTGAGAAAACATAACTATAACCTTCTTTGCAGTGGCATACTCAGACAGCGCACAATGAATAGCTGTGGCCACAAGCGCTAGTGTCTGCGGTGTGAGAGGTTGAAAGAATTGCGATATGGTGGGTTGTCCCCACAAGCTATTGGTGGTGAAGAAAAATTGATGGTAGATTAAGTCAAGCACTTCCATCTGCATGAACCAGGCTTACTTCTCATCGATGACCTTTGAGAGATAAGCATCGTCAAATAGGAGCTCCTTCACTTGTATTGGAAGCTCAGTCTCTGAACCAAAATCCAACTGGTAACTCCGGACAATAGTTCGACGAGCTCCATCTGGCAAATCCCCTCGAATGGTGCTAATCATTAGTTTTAACTATGAATATTTTTGGGGTTTAGCATCATCATATGTCCAATCGAGGAGCAGAAAACAGAATTTACACTTACAGCTTCTCCGGTTTGCAGGTCGATTTTAACAGATGGACCACCTGGCAATTGATACACGGATGGTGCGCCTACCGGAGCACCTGCTAATGGCCGCTGACGATCCTCAGCTTCAATGGCTAGTTGCCATGCTTCGTCAACCATCGAGTACTTCTCATCGGAAATTATTGGCCATGGAGTCTTTGTGAATACAACTGCCTCCATGAACTGTTTCGCTATGTCAAAAGTAGCCTTTTGGAGTTGGGGAGCGTTGTGATCACCACCGCCGGGCTTATGTTGAGGAACATTCCGGTCTCCACCAGCATTGGGAAGCGGGAGCGCCTGTACAATGTCAGACTCGCGTGATATGTTGATGCGTGACTTTTGGCATTTGAGCAATGGTTGTGCTATGGCCCCGGCTGGATGTCACAGATTTGGAAGTGAAGGGCCGGCAATGACAGTGTCTGCACAGCTCCGTTTCTTTGGCAGTAGAACCCTTGTAGTTCGAATTATTTTTTCACGGCGTGCCTGGTCTAGATGTAGGACCTCCTGCTGGTTGTCCAAATCGTGTTCTTCGATATCGGATGACAAGGTCGACTCTCCAAGGTCTTCACTTTCATTCTCGCTGATCTCCCAATCAGTATCGTTATTGTCCTGCATCATGAGAACTTTAGCGCGGACAATAGCTATCTCCAACACTATACCCGAAGGTTGGGTGAGAAGTTCAAACATTTGATCAGCAATGAAGATTGCCTGTCTTCTGCAATGCACGTGCAAGTGCTCTCTCAAGGTGGGCTTCTTGATTCTTCTGTGAATAGAGATTCCTGACCTGGCTGGCTGAAGGTTCCATGTTGGATTAAGTGAAGTTGGGGAATGTAGACAGAAGAATATAAGGGTAAATATAGTACGAAGTTTAACAGAATAATGGGGGAATACGGCCACAAAATAACATATGGGCGAGGAGGATGCGATTCGAGGCGAGCCGGGATAAAGAAACGCGCGGCGAGTAGGATGCAATTCGAGGCGTGCTTGGAAAGAGTCCGGAAGACATGTTGCCGGTTTATATTTATATTCTTGATGGTCATTCTTTGTTGTGATTTATGAAGTGGCAGGTGAGCCGGATTGGATGGATTCTTCATGCCCCCAATTCCCAAAGGTTAGCACTCATATCCAAGTCCCCTATTGATGCAGGCATTGGAAGTTGGTTTAAGCCAACATACCTAGAATTGAGCCAGATGCACCTGAAGAACTCGAGACATTGACATGGTTGTATCACAAACTAACTCTCAGGGCCGGGCATATGGAATACTGAGAAATGGGTTGATCATGATCGCCCCTGCATATGACTCTGCCGATGGTACGTCTGTATGCATCTAGTTCAAGCATCTGAGTGGTGACAGCATGGTACAGAATTGTCGGTGTGTTGAAGAATCTTTCAGAATTTCGACGCAGCATAGAGTTGGGACCTTGGTGAGTGGCAACAGTTGAAGTTACATGGGTTCATACCGAGTTTGTTGCTGATAGTGGATTGATGTGAATATCCGAATGCGGTATACCAGTCGGAAGGACACCCTATTTTCACGATACATCTGCTGTTTTAGGATTCTGCAGCAAAGTTCGTGGTCGTCTAGGCGATGTGGTGTGCAGAACTTCACTTTCAGCGGTCCCGAGGCTGCTGAATCACAATATGTATGCTGTCAGTGTGAGAGAAGACAGAGGGTTTGGGTTAACAAAGGCAAGATTCAACATAGAGGAAAAATGGTTAAACCACGATGAAGATTCAGGGGTAATGTAATTGATTCCAGCTCTCATCAATGCCAAGATTGCTAGCGAATGGGTCATAAATTGTCACTCACATTAGGACGTTGTGCATACTATCTTGTAAATATCACATCATTAAATCACAAACTCATTTCGAGTCTCAATGCTACAATGTTGACTTAACATAAATATTTTGGTTAAAACCACTGCAGTAGAATGATATGAATGCATCATGAGGGATCATCTGACAGCAGAAAGACGAATAACAGCATGCAGTTCCGGCCAATTGAGGTTCAGCGACTATTGAGTCGGCATGCAGGCTACAATCCAATGTAATGGCTGGGATTGCAGCCTCGCCTTACTTTGACAATTACTTGCACTCTCAGAAACTGCGTTTTCTTAACTCCAGCTTTTGTCACGATTTGTTCTTCATGCACTCTTCGGATTAGAGGTTGGCGGAAATCAGATATTGTCTGTTTATAATTTGTCATGAACTTGAGACGTTCAAGATATGTGGTGGGCGGGAGCTTGCCGGTCACCAATTGAGCCACTGAGCAGAGACTGCCATTCAGATTCTATCTCTTCGAGCTCTCTTGATGGAAATCGGTTCATACAATCTATTTCAAGATACGGTTTTTTGGCTGCCCAAACATACAAGTTAGTCAAAATGTAGTTAAGTCTGCATTAGAAGCGCTGTGAATTTAAGCCTATTCGAGGAAGTGTGGTATACAAGGGAGCGGGAGTTCCCGGTCATCTGCCGAATCACAGAGCAGAAGCTGTCTTTTGAGGTTCACTCTCTGAAGCTGCAGCTCGATTATGGAGCCCGAACGACAGAAGCCATTTTAGTATCTGGGAAATGTATCAGTCTGAACATACTTCTTAGTCAAAATCCAGTTAAGGGTGGAAACTTATCGCCCAGGGCTGTGCATCTACGGTAAGCGTGTGATGGACACCTTCCTCCATAGGATAGGTGGACATGGAGCATGACATTTATGGCATTGAAGTGGCGGCCTTCACATACCGAAGAAGCATAGATTCAGATATTAGCTTATGACAAGTGCGATGTGCCGGGCCTGCATTTAAAAGTGTCATGTCTGAATGGTGACTCTCGGTGTGTGCTGGCAAACATACATTCAAAGCATTCAGGAAGAAAGACAATATGCTTCGACTGAGCAAAATGAATCGTTCAGAGGCGCCCCTGGGAGTGGGAGCATATGATAATAATGAGCGGCGGCTTGTCAAAATTGGCCGTTCAATTGAATATGCGTGCAGAGTCAAATCTGAAACAATCAAACTCGACACCATAGTGCCTTTGAGGTGTGCCTGACATTCATTCCTGAGCGAGGAAATGCTCTGCTGTACTCTTTGGGTAAGCCGGGACTACGCGAGCCGTGTCTCAGGATATGATACATCACCCCAATATCATGTGGACAGTCTTTCTTTCCTTGGAGGATTAAATATTGGGAGCTGGATCTGTCTCGGGCGAGAAGTTGACAGTCATTCTCGTGTTCAATTGACTGAAAATAAGCCAATATGGTTGATTCATTGAATATCCCGAATTCTTGCGTGACTGTAGTATCCGGTGCGCCTCAAATAGACACGCATCATAAACTTTGAATCAAACTTGGAGGTTCAGGCGCACCTGACTACTCAAATCTCGTTTGCAGATATCGTAATCACAATTCCACACAGACAGTATACAGTGAAAATGGGCAGCGTCGACAGATTCTTACAAGAGAATATATGGCACCGCGGAATGTGACCTAGTCCACCATCAAATTGGCGCGACTGCTTTTCATCACATATTGGTTTATCCAATCCAAGCTATCATTCAGTTTACCAGATGTCTGTTTTCCATTGACTTCATTTCATATTCATCACAATTATCATCTAACACGAAATGAAATTGAACTCCAACCAATACTCCCAGACTCCTCAATTGCGCCATATTCTCCATACCATTTGCCTATGTTGCATCAGTTGGTGAGATTGTGTTAGTAGGATGTTCAAAGAGGCGTACCTTTGTTACGGGGGTGTATTCCCTAAGTAACGTAACTAAGTATCCTTATGATACTTCAATACACTAAGGTCCACTGCCGTATGATCCTATTCCTTGCTAAGGTTCCGGATGACCGAATCTCGTATTTCCCGAAGCCTTTGACTTTGTGCTTCTTCTCGCTTTCTATCTTCCTCCTGAAGAAGCTTAATCCTCCTTGCTTTCTTAAGCTGCTTCTTAGTTATCGGTAATGGATTTACTCGATTACTTTGATAAGCCCTTCGATCCTGGAGTGACTCCTGGATCACTTTCTCGGCGCTATCAATGATCTGATCAAGTCTCTGATCCTCCGTAAGATCCCTAGGAACTGTTGACACTGCTCTGGTGTTTGAGATTCGTGAAGCTCGTTCAGGATGAATCTGCTGATGTTGTGGAGCCGGATCGGGAACCTGATTGACTTCCTTGGACAATTGAGCTTCCGATGAAACTTCTTCTCGTTTCCGAAATGAATCAATATAGTTTATCAATCCTGACTCAAGACCGATGATCGATGCGAGCCACCACACACACTGTGCCACGAAGATGTGCTGAGTTCTTCTGGCGTAAGATATAATCTTCTCGAAGGCGTATACAATAACGTCGTAATCGTTCTCGAAGGTTATAGTCATTCGTATCGTAATACTTCCGAGGTGCGGGGCTGCCACTACACAAAGCTAATAGATTCTAGGTATAGATATAATAGGTATAGGTATCATAAAAACGCAATAATAAATAAGGATATTTCTCCGCTGGTAGGTATCGTTTTCTCTCTAGCTGTTCGAGCTTGTCTTCTTCATTGCCGGAACAATGTCGTCTCTTTATAGTCTCAGGCCCCATGGTAATAACTCCCTATTTTACCCGTAACCATTGCCCATCAAGACTATGATTAAATCCCTCAATGATAGCCACTTATCCGTGGGTCTTATTGGCGATGCCCGATAGATATCCTTGCGACTTATTTGCTGGCGCCTCTCGGATGTGCTCACGCATCCCCATAGCAGACACGTATCATATCGCTCATTAATCAGACCATAACTTCAACTTTGACATCTCGCCCTCGATAAGTTTATTCGGTAGTTAAACAGGCTTATCGGGTTACCACTCCCGTGCTGTTTAACATAGAGTATTATGACACCCAAGGTTGCGAGCTAGACTCATGCAAACCAATGCAAGGTAATCGCTTCTGGTTTTCACCAATGCCATAAATCCCTCAGTTACGCCATGCTTAGGTGGAGACCATTCTCACTACAACGGGGTGTGCCGCACTGTGTATCCTGCCGTTACGGTCAGGCAGTGAAGAGCCCTCTTACTCGCAATTGACTATCAACTGCCGTGCTTGCTCGCAAGCGTGTCCCGCATAGTATCCAAGAATGAAAGAAGCCTCTCATGATCCTGGCCACTCTTTTCCACTGGCCAACTATTGAGCTCTTCTCGTGATTGATATGAACCCCCGCTAAAAGGCATATCACTGGGCAGAATACTTGCAAGTCTCGGCAGGGTATCTGCTTTCCGACTGTCAACAAGTCCCATTATCACTGCTAGGGGAGAACCCCTAACAACCTTGATTTCACTACAATGATCATGATCGTTCATCCTCACCGTCTGACGGCACGAAGTCTCCATGCTCGGTAAGCCGCTTCGTATGGTCCTGCCGAAACTCCAGAATCCAGTATATCATCTTCGTCGTGATGTTCGGTCGGTTCATCAGACCATGCAGGACTCTCATTTGAGCCTCTCCAGAGAGCTGGTGGAGATCACTCGCTCTCTTATCATAACCATTGGGAGCAGTATTCAATAGCCATGTTTGTGGAACTCTGTTTTGCCCCAGTCGGACAACCCGTGCAAAGGCCTGCCGCTGCTCATTCAATACCCAGAACTTCTGAGTGATTACCCCATGGTTTGCTGCTGTGAGATTGAGGCCGGTCCCACCCACTTTGGGTGTAGTTACGATCACAGAGGGATTTGGCGAATCATGCAATTTGAGCTGCATTTCTGTACGCTCATCGTTGCCCATTTCTGAATACATGTAGAAATTATCCAGATGATCTGCAAAAAACTTTGTGAGCCATCACTTCAAATGACGAACTTGGCCAAGAAGAGGACAAAAAAGCACCGCGTTTTGAGGAGGAGGTGCACTTGGCAAGGCGCATGTATTAATTTCGGGTTCATGCAGGAGCGCCTCGTTTGATGCTTCGTCTTCATCAGGTTCGGGATACTCCGCAGGTTCCTTCACAACCATTGGCAGGAATGTGTCTCTCAGTCATCGGAAAATCAGAGAATCCACGCAAGTATCGAGTGGCAATTCATTGTACCATTGTCCAGAAACCTCATTCTGACCCTCAGTGTCTCCCAATATGAATGAGAAATATACCAGGTACCATCTAGGTACCCTCCACGCTCCTGACTCACCCCATGAAGTGTATCTCTCCACAAGGGTCTTCAGTTGAGCTTGCTCGTCTTCAGTCCATTGGAAATCAACAAGGTGGGCATTCTCCTTCGGTATCCAAATGAGGGGTTTCCCATTCGCGAGTTTCGATTCTGACCACCTTCTTATCGCCCAGGGCTTTGCAATTTGAATCATCCTGTGTGCCGCATCCTGTTGAGAATCCTGGTCTTCAGTCCAGATGGCATGGATCAAACTCTTCACAGCGGAATACTGTGCCTCGGCACCGTGCATTTCCATCAGTCTCATTCACTGGATCTTCAGCCGCACCGGAAAACAGCCACATCGCCTGATACCACCGGTCATAGAGTGAATGTAATCCAGGCATTGCAGTGACTTGAAGATTGAATCCAATTCCCACATTCATCGCCATTCGCCAGCCCACACTATTTTTTGTCTTGTACCGATGCAACTCATCAAAAATCCCAAAACTCCATGAACAGTTTGAGAGCCGGCCATTGCTTCATGGTTTCGCTCTAGATGTTAATGTATCATACGACATAAGGTGGATATTCCATCGGTGTTCCGGCTTGTCAATGCTGGTGTTCAGATCCTCGTGAGTGAGATTCGCATGGTCGCCGTGCAACAAGTTGACCAGTTTGAAATCGGTTGCATGTGTCATCTCGTCGATGACAGTGTTGAAAGTCTCTGCCATTCTGGGCATTGTCACTACCAAGATTGGTTGATGAGCCGATATAAGTGCCGGATGCCTGTGTGGTGGTGTTCCCTGTATCTCCACCAGGCGGCGGGGCACCGATTTCAATCTCTGGAGTGGATACCACTCCCGTTCTTCACCGACAATGCCAGGAAAGTCATTGTCCGTTAAAATCACCCACTCTTCGAAGGTATTCCCCCATAAAATGGACAGTGGCATCACCAAGACAACTTTTTCAGTCAGCAGTTTGCAAAGCATTGCTGCTGCAACCGAGGTGAAAGTCTTTCCAAGACCCATTTCATCGGCCACTAGTGCTCCTGGCATATCAGTATCCCATACCCATCTTCTCATGATGAACCAGATGGCCCACACCTGGTGCGCCAGAAACTTAGTTCCTGGCAGGTCTGGAATTTAATATTTGTGGCCTGGAACACGGTCATCTATTAATTGGCGAATTGGATGGGCTTTCAGCAGCCAGATGGCCTCATCAAGACACTCGTGTTCAAATTCGTTGTTGATTGTGTTGAGAACAGCGCTCAAGACTGACCTGGTATTATCTGGATCAAGGACCTCCTCGCCATCCTGCACTTGCTCCTGAACCTCTTTTGCACTTTGGTCGGTCTTCTTTTCGTGCTTAATGATCTCTTTCAGTTGCTCCGAGGACAGTTGGGCAGATGGGCTCCTACTCCACTGCTCCTGAAATTCATCACGATGTTAGGCATTTCACAGACAAGCATTTGGACCCAATGATATGTGGTATATAATCAATTCTATTCACTCAATCAGAACTTACATCAATACTATCAATCTCTTTCCCACCTGTCTCCTCATCCACCACTTTCTCATTTTAATCAAATCCCTCCGAAGTCTAAGTATACTGATTAGCAGTGGTCATAACTTACTGTATCAAGGCTAGGGAGGATTAGCTTGGCAGGTCTCGTTATGTGCTTGGCAATCTCCTTCCCTGTAGCTATCTTCATTTCTACCAAAAATAGTTGCACATCATGTCCCAGTTTCAACTGGAAAGCATTTGAAAGGGAACTGTTGTATGATATCTGATCATATAGAGGGTCATTCATCATTTGCCCCAGTGCTTATAATCCCATATACTCTTCGTCCAACTTTTCTTGCGTCAAGTTGCATTTATATAACCCAGTCAGAAAGTATGGTTCTTTCGGGCCACAATTTTTTTCTATGAAATGTATCTGCTCCTCCCTGTGCTTCACATCTGGGTACGAAGCTTGGAGTTGCATGCTAGATGTCGGGTCATTGTGGCGATTCGGCACTCGACGAATCACATTCATGAAAGTAGTATTTGGCAACACAGGGACCTTACCTCTCGCTTCATTGCCGGTGCGCTCTCCCAAATCCGTCGCTGGTCACTTGTTGCCTCGCCTTCCCGTCTTCCACGCCTCCGAAACCTCGCTTGCACATTTCTTCAGAAACATCACAACCCATTGTGATCGAATCCATTTGGCATTATCGAAGTTTTCCCAAGGCAGCCACTACTCGAAAGTCTCCAAAAAATCTCCAACCGCCATCTCCCTGTGCAGGGGTCCATTTCGCTGCTGTTTCAACCGCTTTTGTCCCGGGATAATGGACCGATGCTTCTTCTCGAGAACCCTAGCCACCCATAGTTTCTTCCACTTGTTGAATTCACTAAAGTTGGGCTGCCCCATCCTTTTGGCAAATTGCTTCAAGGAGAATTCCGTTTGCTACAAGCTAATTGGGGCTATGCCTTCAGCCCTGCCCAAGTCCGACGAATCATCGCTCTCATACTCTGAATCAAATTCGTCATAAGAAATCTCTGGTAATGGGGCCAAGTCCGCAATCCCTGTAACAGCTGTCCTGCACGGTTCGGCTGCAGGCTGAAATCGTTTCGTTGGGAGGCTAATCGGGGGTCTCCCAGGTGCGCCTGGAAGTTGTCCGTATGGAGTTGAGGAGGAAGAGGTCAGCCAAATGACTGGAATGTTTCCAGTCAGTGCTGGAGGCACTCAAGGTGCGCCTGGAGATGACGGCCACTGTCCAGTGAATTCCTGAGGGGGGAACATTTGTGGTCCACCATAACCTCCTTGGGGGAAATCATATGCTTGCCACGGTGGCCCATAAGTCGCATATCCTTGGGTTGCATCAGTGCTTGGTTGTGAGCTTCGTGCCATCTTCAATGGGGCACGGTGGTAGAACTGGGGAGCACCTGCAAATGGAGGTTGCGAGAGCAGATAACTATACCCCGGTGGTGGAGGAAATTGATTCGTGGGTTGCCCAAATTGAGTGTCTTTGTTTGGTCTATTTCCAGCGTTGTTATCTGATGCTCCCAGATTGTCATCTGGGCATTGTTGGTGTGACCCAAACCGGCCACCCGGTGAAGCGATATTGGTTGTCTTCGGTGGAGATCCATTCTTCCACATCGTATGTGAACAAAAGATTCTCTTAATCAAATACTCAATTCAATTGCTGACTTCCATTGAAGTGGAGTATAGTTCAGAATATTGAAGGTAGCAGTGACCTTCAGCGGAATGAAGGCTTCTTATATCCATCTTACTTGTCACGAACTGAGGTGTTTTGCTCCACCTTTGACCCCATGCAACCCGGCTGAGAAACAGTAATTATAACACACTGGTCCTGCCTTTCTTTGTTGTATGCTAGAACTCGTATACTAGGATCTTGGAGAGAAACTCACCTGTGTTTGGTTCATGACTGTAAAGGTCATAGAAGGGATACAACATGATATCTCCAGGAAAGCAACAAGAACAATATGTGGTTGGAAGGTGAACATCACTAGGCATTGTACACTCCTCATGTGTATGGACGACCTACTACTTCATTCAATATGAGGCCTGTTCGTCGAGCAGCAACAGTGATTGCTTCATTTTGAGCTCCTTGTGTAAGCTTCATTGTCTCCTTACGATCCACCTACCGGTCAAGGATCGATACTGAAGAAAACATCCTACAAGCCTATCTGTTCTCGATGATCATTGAGCGGACATAGAGCCCGCTAGGGAACTTACCTATTGATTGTACTAAGCTGATGTTATACGCTGCTTGAGGCTCCAGCGTAGATATGATCTACACACTGCCGCAATGACGTAGTATACGATAAGGCCGATCATGGTAGCAGATGGTGATCAGTATTAAAAGTTGATCACAGTGATGACAAAAGAAACTATCTCAGCTAACGATTGTCAGTAGATAATGTGCAACATCATTGTGCGGGATATGATAGATATTATCCTAGTTTTTCAAGAAAACTGATCGTGAGATGACTTTGTTTTACCCCTCCTCTCCATTTGGTGGGGTGTGATGGGGCTTTGATAGTGATAAGCTAACCTGAGTCAGCTTGCTTTGAAACAATATCCCTGACGCTCAAATCCAGCAACAAACCATACCCCCTAAAGCATCATCGAGATTCGTCAGAACACAGAGCGTTTCTCAAATATGGTCAACACTCGCCAGAAACATGTTAAATGCTTTATCTGCAAAATGAAATTATGCAACGAGAACTGACTGGAACCTCACTATCAACAATATCACCCAATATCAATGAATGAAGGGCTATTACCCAACGGGATTCTACCACCTGCCGGCTGGGATCACCCTCAGCCATCATGGTTTGACTACATTAGGTTCACCTGAATGGCCATCGACAAACTGCTAATTAACGATCGACTCAGAGACAACGTACTGGGTGCACCACCACCTGAAGATACTCCCGACGAAGAACCTATCGACCCTCAGAAGCCTGATCTCACCTCTACCCTTGATTCAACAAAGACAAAGGCTCAAAGGCAGGTAGTTGAACTGGAAAATGTGGAGGGGAAAGCATATGGCAAAGCAACTGGATTGCACAACAAGCATCGCAAGTACTAAGAACAATGGAACCCATGGCATCCATTTCGGTCCGCATACGAATTTCAGCAAGCTCAGTCGTTTATCCAACAAACGAAAACCTGGATAGATCAACATCTCAGGCGTGGACTAGACAACTACAAAATCGAATCATTCCAATCGGCAGATGCCCTACGGAAGCCGCTCTCTGAACTTGATTTTGGGCTCGGCGATGATAGTTGAATTGCAGTTGACTCAGATAACTTCGGAATAGTATTCTACCGGGATATTGTCAAATGCATCCAATGCCTTTTGGCACGTCTCCCATTTTAGGAGCACCCCAATTTTGAACTGATGCACCTCGCTGACTCCGAGGGTCGTCGAATCTACAGCGAGATGAACACGGGCGATTGGGAGTGGGATATACAGGATCAACTCCCGGCCGGAGCGACGATCGTGCCAATCATATGTGCCTCCGACAAGACTCAGTTGACCAATTTTTCGGACAATCAGCATGCCTTGATGCTTGATCTCATGATCGGTAATATTCAAAAAGATATCTGCCGTGTGCCAAAACAACATGCCTGGATTCTTGTCGGGCTGATCCCGTGTCCACCGAAAGGTGCCAAAAACATTGACGAGAGATGGCATTCTGCAGTTTTAACTGTGCTGTCTCAACTGAGGCATCTTGACATCACTGGCCCCAGCTTGAAATGGGATTGTGCACATGGATTCCAGCTACAATGTTACGCTCTTTTTGCTTCCTGGGTGGGGGACTATCCGGAACAAGTCATGATTGCTCAGGTCTTTTATGGGTCATGCCCAGTGTATGAAATTCTTAAAGGTGCGCCGATGGGGCATTCCACTTTCAACCACTCGATAACTCAAGAGACCAGGATGTTTACTCGGAACTGCTGGAGGACAATCATCTTGATGCTCTGGACACTCTCAGTGTCCACCCAATCCGCAACCAGTTCTGGCAATACTCTCTCTGCAATGTCTATTGGCTTTGGCAGTCTGATGAATTGCATCAGCTGCTCCTGGGTTTAGTTAAAGACTTATTGCACTAGCTGCTCAAATACCTGAAAGCTAGAAATGCCAAGGATCAATTTGACAAATGATTTACATCGGTGCCACAATATCCCGGTCTCCAGCACTTCTCCAAGCCATTCGATGCATTGAAATGTGGCACCTTGCAAGGTAAAGAGATCCATGGAATGATCAGAAAACTGGCAGTGAATTGCATGCCAATTCTTGTCTGCTTCAAAGATGACGGGAAAACTGCGGCAGAAACAGCCTCTGATGAAATAGGAATTGGAGCAGTGCGGGCATTATTTGAATTCTCTCTACTTGTTAGCCAACAAAATCACTCGGACCTATCCCTCAAAGCACTGGACGATGCATTGAAGCGATGTTACCAGAAGAAGGTTGTTTTTTGCGAAAAGAAAATGTCGAAGTCTGCGAAGGCCAAAGTGGATGACCTGTTGACAAGGGAATCCCATCGGTTGCGTGAACAAAAGATTCATAAGATTCGTGCAGCAATGGAGGCTGTAGTGTATGGGGCTGAAAAGGTTTCCACAACCCAACGTAGGCAATTTCAGGTGCACCTGAACAGAGCCCGACAAGCGGCCATGACTTGGTCAGATGCTGATTGTCAGAAGGCAATAGAGCGATTGCAGCGCGAAATCCATCAAGTGACACCCACTAAACGCAAGCATTTCGATAAATTATTCGAACGTCATGAGTGACAACCATTGCAAGAAGTTGGAACCAAGGCAACCGGTCCCAGCACCAAATTCGCGAAAAACCTTGCCCTAATGAAAGCTGCCGCCGAAGACGAGGCTTACGGAGCGGCAAATATGACCGCCGACAAGTGACTGCAATTGCAGATCCATCCATCCGATGATGAGACAGAAGCCACCAGCTGGAGCTTGGCTGATACCAAGCGGGTCACTAACCAGCTGGAGAGGGAGATTTATGGCATCACCTCAAATGAACCAAAGCGGTTCAAGACGGAATTCTCCATCCGTTTGATCGGGTTTGAAACTTGGTGGGAGACAATCAGCATCCAGGAGCTCCGGAAATCCATGGAACATCAAGTAATACATTTCGGATATCCAAAGATGAATCTTGTGAGCCATATCTCAGAGTCAAGTCGGCGAATGGGTTCTGGTGACAATTTCACCACCGACATTTCTGAATGGCTACATATTGCCAATCTGAAAGAGGCATATCGATCTACCAACAAAGTCATTTACATTCGACGTATGCTCAAGCACAATGACCGGTGTACCGGTCTTGACTATATGGAGGAGACACTATCATATCTTGCACTCCAAGGCTGGTATGATATTGACTTGGCAAAAGGTTTCAACCTACTGTCCTCTACCAATAAGTGGCAAATTACCCGCAGAGCCCATCTTTTACGTCTCCAAACAATGAAGGAGGAGCCCATTATCCGCCCTGTATCAAAGCAGTTATATCATTTGAGAGAAACGCATGTCCGCGGAGTGTGCAGAAGTATCAAATTAACCTCACTCAGCGATGCATCAGAAGACTTCAGAATTCCCAACTTTGGACAGCTATTCTGCGCGCAAATTCAAGAGAACTGGGGACATGAAGTTAGTGGACTCGTGCTCGCATACGATCAGAATGTACTCCTTGTCAGTATATTCATTAAAGTCCAGGCTGGGCTGTTGTATTACTGTCAACCATTTCACAACCCTACTTCTGTTGAACGTCTGGGACTTGATTGCAAGGTAGAATATATCAACGCCAACCAAGTGATCATGCCTGAATCTCATAACATCTGGGTCCAGTATACGCAAAGTGAAGACAATGACCTCGAGAACACCGTCCAACGATGAGTTCCTTCTTTTCCGGTATTATACTTCAGCTGGACTCCACCGAATCAGATCCTCCAATTTCAGGAGCGTCTGCCCGCCGGGAAAGCATTATCGACCTTTTCCAAGAGGTGCCAGACGACTCAACAATGGGCATTATCTCCTCAAGCTCAAGAATATGCGGTTGTGATTCCAATAAAGTTCAAAGTTCCTCATGGTTGGGCTGATTGTGTTAACAGGTTCATCCGGGTTGTCAAAAAAACGAATAAGATGCATATTGTACCCGTTGGAGCAATAGTTGGACCGGCACATGTGGTGCACGAGAATCCTGCATCGGGCAGCATCGATAGCGTATGGCTTGTAAATAGTCATGTTGATTTAGATACCTACTGGACTGTATATTAATTAGATTAGAATGCCTGATTCAGGTGTGTAGCTGTGAGATAGTTTATCGAATTGTACTATTCGACATTGATATTATATATTATCACTTCCGGAGATTCTGGCTCCAGGTACACCGGAATCATCTTGCAGATGAGTGTTGTAGTCCCAGCAGCTCCGAAATTTTACTACCTTAAAGGCATGATTTTATAGGATTCTGAAGACGACTTCATAATCTTTAGAATATTCTTGTATTCCGTTCCGCTATGTCAGAAGGGTTGAGGAGCCCCTGAAAGTACTCTCAGAGCATCTGAGAGGAATATCGTTTTGCATTCAGCCTGTTCGGAAGCTCCTGGGAGCCTCTGGAAGGATTGGTGTGGCTGTTCAGAACAGCTGAGTCATTGAGTTATGACTTCCGAACCATTTTACATGTAGCTGGTGGACGCTGCTGGGGGGTCTCCCAGATGGACCGGAAAGTTGTCCGAATGGAATAGAGGCTAATGATGTTGGCCGGATGACTGGATTCATTGCAGGTGGTGCAGGAGGCCCTTGAGGTGCACCTGGTGATGACGGCCCCTGTCCTCAGAATTGCTGATAGGGGAACATTTGGGGTCCACCATACTCTCCTTGGGGGAAGTTTGAACCTTGCCACGATGGACAATAACTGGAATATCATTGGGTTGCAGTAGAGCTTGGTTGCGAGATTCGTGTCAGATAGAGTTGGCCAGGGTGATTGAACCTGGAAGCGACTGGCAATGGTGGCTCCGAAGGTGGGTAACAATACGCTGGTGGAGAAAGAAATTTTTTCAGAGGTTGCCCTGATTGAATTTCTTTGCTCGGTGTATTTCAAGCATTATTATCTTAGGCTCCCACATTGTGTTCTGGGCATTGTTGAAAGCCATACAGCCCACCTGTTGAAGCAATGTAGGTTGGCTTTGGTGGAGATCCCTTCATCGACATCGTATGTTAACACCAGATGACGGTAAACACATGATGAATTCTGTTGGTGATTTCGAATGAAGCAGCATATCGTTGATAATATTGAAGGTCATAGTGACCTTCGGCGGAATGAAGTCCTCATATATCCATAATATTTGTTACCAGTTGTGTTGTTTCACTGCACCTGTGATCACAAGACATCCGGCATAGAAACCAAATCATGATCACACACATCCTGCCTGTCTTTGTTATATGCTCGAATTCCTATAGTTGGATGTTCGATAGATGCTAATCGTTGTTTCAGTCATATCTGTACAGGTTATTGAAAGTATTCGACATGATATCTCCAGGAAACAAAACAGAACTGTATTCTGTTGGAAGGTTAGCATGACTAGGCACTTCAGACACGAAATGTGTGTGTACGACCTACTACTTCATTCAATATGAGGCATTGCTAGTTGGGTAGCAACAGTCATTGCTTCCTTTTGAGCTCCGTGTGAAAACTTTGTTCTCTCATTATGATCCACCTAACGGTCAATCATCATTACGGACGAAAACATCTTACAAGCCTATCAGTTCTTGGTGACCATTGGCAGTGTATAACGCCAGGTAGGAAACTTCCCTATTCATCGTATTAAGCTGATGGTATCAGCTGCTTGTGGCAGGAGGGTAGACATAATCTGCACGATACTGCAATGATGTAGTATACGATAGGGCCAATTGTAGTAAGCACCTGATGAACAGTATTGAAAGTTAATTGCAGTGATGACAATTGAGACTTTCTCTGCTAAAGAATTTTGGTAGGTAATGTGCAGCATCATTGTGCGGCAGTTGATGAGTATTATGCTAGTTTGTGAAGAAAACTGATTGTGAGGTGACTTTGTTTTACCCCTCCTCTATACTTGCAGAAGTCTGATGCTGCTTTGAATGTGATACACTTACCTGAGTTAGCTCGCTTTCAACAGTATCCCTAATGCTCCAATCCAGCAAGAAACCATACCACCTGAAGCATCATTGGGATTCGTCAGAACACTGAACATATTTCAAAAATTGTCAACACTAGCCGGAAACATGTTGAATGGTGTATGTCGCAAAAGACATTATTCAATGAAAACCAACTGGATGCTCACCGTCGACAATATCACCCAATGTCAATGAAAGAACAGCAACACCCAACAGTATTCTACCACCTGCCGGCTGAGATCACCCTGAGCCAACATCGTTGGAGTATAGCAGGTGCACCTGAATGGCCATCGTCAAGCTGTCAATTCATAATCTACACATAGACAACGCACTGGGTGCACCACCACCTGAAAATATTCGCAAGGAAGAACCTCTAGACCCTCATCAGCCTGATCTCACCTGTACCCCTAATCCATCAATTAGAATGGTGCAATGGCAGGTAGTGGCAGTGGAAGATGCCGGGGGGAAAGCTTGTGGCACATCAGCAAAATGAAAAATGTTTCAGAAGTTATATCTAATCAACTTAACAACTCCGAACAGCCACACTGATCCTGCCAGATCCTGCCAGATCCTCCCACACAAGCTGAATGCAATGTGGTGTGCGCACAAGTACTCTGTGAGAACATGACCGGTGCTCCACAATTCTTCGCATGTTGTGGATCAGAATACAAGAATATGTTCAAGAGTGGGCAGTTGACTTCAAAATGCTTCCAAATCAAATCATTAGAATATGCAAATTTCGCCGCTGTTGGTAGTATTGATTGCATCTGCAAGACACTTCTGAAGCACCGTGCACCTTGACCCATACTCTCCTGGAGTGATGTGTATAATGTTTATATGAAAGAGTAAAATTCGATTAACTATGTTCCTGTTGCACTATTGACCCAGACCTATCAGTTCAATACACTGCCCAGTAGGTAACTGAATCCACATTAGAATTTTCGAACCAAATGTTATTGATTCTATCTGACGCTGAATTTTCTCACAACAAATGTGGAGGTCCATCAATTGCTTCAACAGGCACAATACGCATCATATAATACTGATTGACCACACAGATGAACCCGTCAACACAATCAGCCCAATCATGCGGATCTTTGTAATTTGTTATTATCACAACTGTATATTCTTGATTTTGAGGATATAATATCTATTGTTGAGTCTTTTAGCACGTCTTACAAAATGGTCAATAACTTTGTTGCACACGCCAGACTCTCCTGATATTGGAGGATCTGATATGGTGAGGTCCAGCTGAAGTATAATATAGGAAACGAAAGAACTTAGATTTCAAAGGTGTTATTGAGATTACTGTCCGTATATTGGACCCAGATGTTTTGAGCTTCAGGCATGATCCCTACATTGGCAGTGTTATATTGTACCTTGCATACAATTCCTAGACACTTAACAGATGTCGGGCAGTGAAATGGTTAATCGTTGCAGAACAGCCTATTCTAATGTTTGATTAATATACTGTCTTTGAGTACATTCTCACCATATCAATGAACCTGTCCACTAACTTCACGTCCTCAGTGCTAGTCAATTTGAAAATGGAATAGCTGTCCAAAGTGGGGAATTTCAAAATCTACTGATGCATCTCTGAGTGAGGTTAATTTGATACTTCTACATACTCCACAGACATGAGAATCTCTCAAATGATGTGTCTGTTGTGATACCATACGGAAAAGTGCCTCTTCCTGACAATGCTGGAGGCGTACAAGATTAGCTGTGGGTGTATTTGGCCATTGATCAGCAGCTGATAGTAGATTGAAAACTGGTGCAGGGTCAAATTTTACAAGCCTTGAAGGGAAAGACACGATGATGCCTCCTGCATACAGTGGAGACTGGTACATGGGGCACTTCTCTTGAACATCTGTTGAATGTGATTGACATACTTGGTAGCTCGCATTGAATCTTTGCAATTGGCGATATGTAACCATTGAATAATATTGGTGGTGAAATTGTTGCTAAGACCCATTCACTGAAATGATTCTTACCTCTGGCTCACAAGATGCACCTTTCAATATCCGAAATGTACAATACTCTTTTGGATGGTTTTCCAGAGCTGCTGAATGTCAATTGTTTACCACCAAGCTTTGAACTCGACCAAGCGGATGAAGAATTCCTTCTTAAATCGCATGTGGTCTTTGAAAGTGGCACCATCAATCTCACTCTCCAGCTGATTCGCAACGCGGTCTGTCCCCGTGATACGCAAGGTGGGGGCCTCAACCTCAGCATCAGATAGAAGTACCTACAATTCCACACGCTTGGCCGTGGTCATATTTACTGCCCCAGAAACCGCTTTTTTTGTAGCACTTATCCACTGAGTAAGGTTTATGGCGAATGTACCTCGGTGAGCTATTGCCAAACTCACGGCTTCCACCAATTGTAATCATTGATGAGGTTAGAAAAATTAATCGACAACATTGCATTTAGCAGGTATCACATTATGGATTTGGCACTCCAATTACTCAATTGCCCACTGCCGACCAGAATCAGAGCACAGGGTTGCCACAGGTCGGGATTTCTTCCTGTGCACCTGCAATTTCCTTCATTGTGTTTTAGTAACTTTATCAGTCCCATACACCTGAACATCCATTGCAGCACGGATTTTATGAATCGTTTGTTCTCTCAAGTCAGGGGATTCTCTTGCCCACCATTCATCCACTGTGACGCTTGCAGTCCTCGTCATTTCCACTTCTTGAGAAGTACCCTTCATCTTGTAAAATCACTTCAGTGCATCGTCTAGTGCTGTGAGTGACAGATGAGAGTGGTTTTGTTAGCTGACAAATACAGAGAATTAACATAATGACCGGACTTCCCAGGTTACTATTTCATCAGAGTCTGTTTCCGCTGCAGTTTTCCCATCATCCTTCGAGCCAGCAAGAATTGGTGTACAATTCCCTGGTTGTGTTCTCATCATGCCCCAGATTTCGTTTCCCTGCCCGGAGCTACTTTTCAACAAATCAATGTGTTCAGAGCTCTCATGGAGATCGGAATAAACTGGTACCTGTGCCAATCGGTTTTCAAATTTATCCTCGGCATTTCTAGGTTTCACCTATTTGAGCAGCCAGTTAAATCAGCATTTAACTGAATCTAGAAGCAGCTGATGCAATTCATCTGTTTGCTATAGGTGATAGCCATTGCAGAGAGAGTATTGCCAGAACTGATTGCTGATTGGATGAAGACCAAGAGTGTGCAGACCATCAATATTAGTTTAGTCCGGAAGCTTTCAGTAAACATGGTAAGAACTTGCATTTTCAAGAAGCTGAAATGTTCAATGCCCCATCAGCGCACCATTAGCAATTTCACACATCGGCCAAGAGACATATATCACTTAATCAATCATGAGATGATGTAAGGCCGTATATCCGTATATGGCCGCGTATGAGAGTATATGAGAAGATACGGTTGCACACGTGGATGTGGTAATATAATAGAGTAGTTGATAGGTAAGATTATCGCTGGCGATCTCAGAGAGATCGCGAGTCGTCTATATAAGGTTGCGGTTACCCGGCCCTGGGCACGTCCGTGCCATTGCCGAGAACCTAATCATGACTGCCATTACATCATCCCCCCCTTTAGGAGCAGACCCCCTGGGCTGCCACATACGTATATAAACAAGAAAAACCTCATACGAAAAGAAACAAAACCAATGCGTACGCCTCCGCACGACTTAATAAGTCCCACAACCGATCAGTGCTCTATGAGCAGCCTCACGGCGGATTCGGTGCACGGGGAAACTCCACCTCCAGTGGTAGGTGGTAAAAACCCGTGCCGACGCCATTTATACCGGCCCGAGATCCATAAGAAAAGTAAAACCCCATTAAAACATCCAATCCCACTCCTCCAAGTCCAATCATCGTCGAGGCTTCCTCAGATGCCCTCGGTGAAACTCATCAACCAATTCCTGCGCATTCCCGAGATTCTCCGCAGGTTCCCAGCTAGTCCGTATGTAACTGTAACCTGCCCATTGTACGAGATAATGGAGCTTCCGGTAGCGCCGCTTAGAGTCGAGGATCCAGTCGACTTCCCATTCGTCAGAGTCGTCGACGACCGTCGGCTGCGGTTCAGATGGCGGCTGGCCGGCGGTAGGAGGTGTATAGCGGTCGAGCAAAGAGACGTGGAAAACGTTGTGCTTCCGGATCGTATACGGAAGGTCTAATTTGTAAGCATTCTTATTGATGACCTTACTTACCGTGTACGGTCCTGTCCGTTTGTAATCCAACTTCTTTGACGGTCTTGTCGTCCGGAAGTGCCGCGTTGAAAGCCAGACCTTATCTCCAACCTCGAAAACAACCTCTTTGCCGCCGGCGTATTTCGTCTGATTGGCCTGAGCCTCCTGCAAGTTCTTACGGAGGGTTTGGTGAGTCTCCTCCAAGCCAGCTGCGAAAGCGTCTGCTTGGATTTCCGAATTCAGGCTTCATGGTTGCTTCGGGGCCTTAAACTGCATCACCGGATGGTAGTGGTAATTCGCCCAGAATGGAGTCATCCTCGTCGACACGTGTATCGCGTTATTGTAAGCGAATTCGGCTAGCGGCAAGAGTTCGACCCAATTGTCCTGCTCGTAGTTGCAGAAAGCCCGGAGGTACTGCTCCATCATCTGGTTTTGACGCTCCGTCTGCCCGTCCGTCTGTGGATGGAAGGCTGTCGAGAGCCGATGGTCCGTACTCAAGTGAGAACATACCCGGGTTCAGAATCGGCTTGTAAATTGGGTGCCGCGATCTGTGACTATGTTGTCTGGGACGCCGCACTTGCAGATGACGTGTTCAAAGAAGAGCCGGGCCAATTCCGGCGAGTCGATATCCTTCCGGCACGGTAAGTAGATTGCCATCTTTGTCAGTCGGTCCACGACGACGAGTATCCCGGTGTAGCCCGATGCCGTTGACTCTGGCAAGTCGGTGACAAAGTCCATCGTGACGCCTTCCCATGGCCGTGATGGTGTCTCCAAGGGCATGTTGATCCCGTGCCTGGCGTGCCGCGGTTCTTTGATCCGGTGGCATACTTCGCAGCCTCTGGCATACTTACGTACACGCGAGTCCATTACTGGCCAGTAGAAATCCCTAGATACCAGCTCAGTAGTCTTAAGAGCTCCAAAATGACCGGACTCAGGGTTGTCATGGAATAGACCTATCACTTTTCCGCGTAGAGAATCGACCGCTGGAACGTATATCCTCCCCTCGTAAGTCAAGACTCCTGCGACGACTTTCCATTGGCTCTCCTCTTTGGCGGTATCTGTGCCTTCTATCATTGGTCGGTCGACCAGCTTCGCCGAGACGTCGGCAGCCAAAGGGTCGGAAGCCTGGGCCTCGATAATTGCTGGCATGAGATCGTTGTATGGTTCCACTGAGACGGTTGCCAGTAGTCGTGCCACAGGCCTTTCATAGCCGATCTCGTAGTCGGGCCCTCTGGATGGGCCATCGGCCGGGTTCTTGCTGCCTTCCAGGTGCTCGATGACAAAGTCGTAAGCCGAAAGAACTTCCGACCACCTGGCTTGTCTTCTGGAGAGTACTTTGGATGTCTGGAAGTATTCGAGATTCTTGTGGTCGCACTGAATTAAAACCTTGTGATTGGCGCCCTCGAGGTAGTGTCGCCACTGTTTTAGTGTTTCCACGATGGCCAATAGCTCCCGATCATAAGTGTCGTAATTCTGTTCGGCTGAAGAGCACTTCCGGGAGTAGAAATTGACCGGCCTGAGAACCCCGAAACCGTCGTACTGGTTGAGAATGCCCGCAATCGGGAATCCACTCGCGTCCGTTTGGAGAATGATCGGCTTGGCCGGATCGAAATGCTGGAGGATCGGTGCCTCGGTGAAGGTCCTTTTCAGTTTCCGGAACGCCAATTCAGCTTGCCGCTGTTACGGGGGTGATTAAGCCACGTTTCAATAAAACACTTTTATTAACTTAATAACAGCCGCCTAACTAAACTTCTTTTTCTTTCCTCGTCTTATCCTAAGACTCAACCTCTTGTCCGTACACAAGAGCTCCCTCTAAAAACAGTCCCCGTTTTCTTCCTGATCGTGTATAAGGCTCGTATCGATATGTTCCTCGAAAGGTAACAATCCCTCGTTGACGAACCGACAGACGTCGTACGTGATGCCAAGAATCTCGGCTGAGTTCAAGGTCCAATATTGCCCAGAAGTATTCCTGGTTTCCTCGTAATAGAGAAACAATTCTCCGAACTGTCGCACCAGATGATCGTGGGCCGTGCGCTTCTTCGATTGTCTCAAGGTATACATAAACTATAAATTCACTGATTGGGAGTAGAGAAGATATGGTGAAGTTTTTATGTAGAAATCTTAATAATATTTTAAGGTGTTCTTCGCTGGTAATTGTCTGACTGTGGATTGCTGCTAGAGCTTGTTCTTCTCATTGTCGGGGAGACAATGCGAGTCTTTTATAGTCTTTCGCTGGCTCAAGTTTGGCCGCTACTTCCATGACTATGACAATGGTTTCGCTTGATAGCGTCCTCGGGTTTCCGTCCCCGGTCTCCGCCACGAGTTCCCTTTAGGTTATCGTGTTCATGCATGATGTTACCATCACGCAAGATATCAAACGCAACTTATGACAACTCATAACTTCAACTTAGACATCTTGCTTATCGTTCGTTCAGTAGTTGGAACGTCTGACGTCATATGATACGATCAGCGCTTTATCGCAATATAATAATAACTTGAAGTTATTAATGCCTCACCATACCAATTTGGCTATTCGGCATTGCGTCAGAGATTTATGTCGGCGACCAACCGATACTCTGCCAACGTAGATTACGACACCCTCTCGGGTTGCGATGCATACTAACTCAAAAGTTATGAGCAGGGTCGCTTCAGGCCTCTTATCTTCAGCCAATGCCATTAATCCCTCACGCACTGCATGCTTAGGATCCCGACTTCGGTGATCCGGGGAGTGCGCGCATTATTCCCTATCTCTGAGAGATAAGGTACGACGATCCCTCGTAATAACATATTGCATAACGCGTGCTGTGCACTAGTCCTTAGCTTGGCTCAAGTTTGGCCTTCGCCGTTCCACTGACTAATGCAATGTCCCGCTATCAAGGTATAGTAGGTGCAATGTATAATTATGCGCACCGCTGATGGTTTTTCACATCCCGGTTATGGCGACATAATTGCATCATCTTGCGAATCCGCATGATAAGTCTGCTCTTATCATATCATTACATACGGCTCAGATGTAACCCCGCTAAGGGCCGTCTGACTGATGACATGAGCTGATACGCAAGAAGGTGTTTTGCTTCGTGACTAATGGTACCCACTTCCGAATGGTAATCACGTGTACTTGCTTCAGACAACATGTATCATTACCGCTATCAGGAGAGAACCCCTAACAGCCGCGTCCATTCCCATTTGACTTTCGAACGGTTTTCTGACTTCTGGTGTTGAGGTCTGCCTTCTGGTGGCTCGCCAGCCTTATCTGCCTTCTTTAGTAGTTCTGTAAGCGGAAGAGTCACCTTGGCATATTTCCGGATGAATCTTCGGTAGAAATTCGTGAATCCGAGGAGCACCTGGACATCTCTAATTGACTTTGGTGTCGGCCAGTCCTCGATTGTGGAGATCCGGTCCGATTCCATGCCGACTCCATCGGGAGTGATAACAAACCCCAAGAAGCCGACTTCCGAAACCCCGAATTGGCACTTCTCGGCTTTGCAATAGAGGCCGAATTCCTTAAGTCGCTGCAGCACTTGGCGCACATGCTCCTCATGGTCCTTTTCGTTTGTCGAATAGATGAGTATATCGTCGAGGTAGCATACCGCGAAGTCGTCAATGTATGGCCGTAGGCAATCATCGATATAGGACTGGAACGTAGCCGGTGCGTTTGTTAGACCGCATGGCATGACCCGGTATTCGAATTGGCCGTAACACGTTCGAAAACCCGTCTTGTATTCATCGCCTTCCTTGATCCGGATGAGGTTATACTCACCGCGGAGGTCCAGCTTCGTAAATATCCTGGCCTCCCGCACACGGTCAAGCATCTCTGAAATTAACGGAAAGGGATACCGATTTTTCACCGTCGCCTTGTTAAGCGCACGGTAGTCGACTCAAAGTCTTAGTCCTCCATCCTTCTTTTTTGCAAAGAGAATTGGCGCCGCCGCCGGCGATGATGACCGCTGAATAAACCCGTTGGCTAGGTTTACCTCGATGTAAGCCTTTAACGTCCTCAACTCGAACTCCGATAGGTTGTAAATCCGCCCATATGGCAGGTTATAGCCGGGCTCCAAGTCAATTGCATGGTCGGTTGACCGATGCGGGGGAAGTGTCTCCGCCTTTGTTTTACTGAAAACCTCCACGAACTCTCCGTATATGGCCGGGATATGTCCTCCATCGTCTGTAGGCACCATCTTTGTCGTTGTGCCGGCTCCATCTGCAAACGTTAGTTCTCAATTCGTGATATATATATATGGAGCGGTAAGTAGGAATATCCAGGAGCCCGGATTTAAAACGGTTCCCCCATGGAAGAGCCAAGCCCCGCCGTCCGGTACTCCCTTCGTGTCTCGGCGAGCCGGTAACGTTTACACGAGTATACCCTTGGGAACCTTTTTCTAGCCGTTGCCGCCGCTGCTCCCTGCTCGCCCGTCCAGCGCCTGGGGCCTATCTCACTCACCATCAGTGATGCCTTCCACGGTCGCTCCCAGCAGCCCTGTACTGTCTCCCACTCTTAGGAAGAATGTCCCGACGACCTGCTCACTGGCCAGTAGATCGTCAAAGGCAGTTGCTCCAAGTATTTGAATATCTGGGATGCCGCCGCCTCCTTCGGAACACGCCTCCTCCCTAGCCGTAGATCCTGGTGCATTCCCGGGGCATTCCTGATGGTCTACCCGGTCCACTGCCACCACTTCCGCTCCCCCTGGGGTTCGCAGAGCCAAAAGTCGACCGCTTTGCCAATCGACGTCAGGATTCCTGGACTGGAACCAAGGCAATCCCAAAACTAAGTCGTACGCCCGCATGGGCACAACTAGCACCTCCGATTCTTGAACCGGTGATAAGTGCTCCATATACTGAACCGTGAACGTTGTCTTTCGACTCTCGCTTGCATGAGCCATTACGTGGCCGTTGAGGCCTAGGGTCGTGACGTATGCTGGTTCGTCCGCTAGACCAAGCGGTTTTCGCAGGCTCGGTGTCATAAAGATGCTCGTCGCGCCGCAATCGATGAGAGCTCGCACTCGTTGCATTTCCCCACTTCCATCTCTTATAAAAACCTCGTGAATAATATGGGACGTGTCCGGTCTGGATGTGCCACATAAGTACTGACTTGACATGTGAGCTTTTGGGCTCTCCATCAACACCCTTGACTTCAAAGCGATCCGATGCGGTTGTATGCTGTCCATCGTCGCCATCAAAGTCTGCATTGCCAACCTCTCTAAACCCAATTCCGCCTCGTCGAACCTCTCCCGTCGGGCCAGATGCCGAGAGAGGCCTATGAGTTTTTTGGCTGTTGATTGTCGAAAGACTTCTGTCGCTTGATTTGGTGTCCTCCATCCCTATTTGGAGCGAATGTCTGGTCCTGCTGTGGTGGGTTACCTCCTCGTGAGTATTTAGGGCAGAAGCTCGCCTTATGGTTCAGAGATCCGCATCGTAAGCATTTGCCGCTAGAACGTCGGATTTCGAAGATTTCCGTTGAGACCCATGGTGCTGGCGGTAAGCCTGACGATTGTCCTCCGCCGCCTGATTTGCCGTGTCTGTTTGTTCCCGATTGGCCGGACTTGCCGCCGCCGGTGGTGTCGGCTGGCTCGGAGATGGATGGCCGGTAGCCTCGTTTGCCGCCTTTGGAAGATGAGTCCGTAGGCTGTTTCTGCTGCTGTTGCTGCTGTTGTGGCTTCTTGTTTTCAACATGTGTAACTTCCGAGGCCGCGGCCTTATCGAAGAACTCGTCCAAGGTGTCAAATCTGCCGCAGGCGGGCGTCATCGGTCCAACTTTGTTCTTGAGAGAGTTGCGGA
>Ga0307514_10001618_pt1 | contig 26363 bp, 19 predicted proteins | sample 16_EM_MG_FD_203088 | JGI IMG/M metagenome (GOLD analysis project Ga0307514, IMG submission 203088) | Populus trichocarpa ectomycorrhiza microbial communities from riparian zone in the Pacific Northwest, United States - 16_EM | ecosystem: Host-associated > Plants > Roots > Unclassified | place... | reverse complement strand
ACGCCCAGTTCCTCCTCGGCCTCGCGCAGGGCCGCGTCGTCGTAGGACTCGCCCGCGCCGACCACTCCGCCCACGAACATGTCGTACAGCGAGGGGAAGACCAGCTTGGTCGGTGTGCGGCGGTGGACGAAGAGCCGGCCCGTCGCGTCCCGGGCCTGGATGAAGACACAGCGGTGGCGCAGGCCCTGCGCGTAGGCCTCGCCGCGCGGGGACTGCCCGATGACCTGGTCGTTCTCGTCGACGATGTCGAGAATCTCGTCAGCAGCGCTCATGGCACTATCTCCGATCTTGCGTGGGTATCCCCGGCTTCAGCCGGGAACCGCGCAGCGGCGTAGTACGCTGCGTGTCTGCTTCGGCGGCGGTCAGGGCTTGGCCGTCACAAGACCCGTTGTGGTCAAGTGAGAAGCCCCCTCGTTTACGTGGGGGAGGAGTCACACAACCCCACGCGACTCGAGTCATACGCCGTACGACGGCATGCGCGCCATGGGGGCGAGGGGGAGCCGTCAGTGCGGCTGCAGGTCCCGGGCCCGCTCGGGCGGCGTCATGCCGCGCGGCATCGCCGGGTGCAGGCCCAGCAGCACGATGCCGGCCACGATCGCCGCGAGCCCCGCCGCCTCCCAGGCCAGCGCGCCGGTGTCGGTGCGCAGCCGGTCGCCGAGGAAGCCGACGCCGCAGACGATCCCGGCCAGCGGCTGGGCCGCCGTCAGGGCGGGCAGCGACATGCGCAGGGGGGCCGTCTCGAACGCGCTCTGCACCAGGATCAGGCCGGTGACGCCGAGCGCGAGTACGGCGTACGGCTGCCAGTCGGTCATCACCTCGACGAGGCCGCCGTCCGAGAACCGCTGCCCGGTCACCCGGGTCAGCGCGTCCTGCACGCCGTACAGCAGACCGGCCGCCAGCCCCAGCAGTACCGGGGCGGAGCTGAGCCGGGAGCGTTTCGCGTGCGCCGTGAGCAGCAACGCGAGGCCGATCATCACGCCGATGATCAGCCAGTGGCGCAGCGGGTCGGTGACCGCGGTGCCGCCGCGTGGCTCGCCCGCCACGATGAACGCGGTCACGCCGCCGGCCAGCAGTGCGAGGCCGGCCCAGCCCTGGCGGCCCAGCGGCTGCTTGGTCTGTCTGCGGGAGAGGGCGAGTGCGAACAGCAGGTTCGTCGCGAGAAGGGGTTCCACCAGGGAGATCTCGCCCTTGCCCAGCGCGATCGCGCCGAGGGCCATGCCGGCCACCATCAGGCCGATGCCGCCGAGCCAGCGCGGCACCTTCATCAGGTCCAGGAGGAGTCGGGGCGAGAGGAAGTCGCTCAGCGGTGCCTGGCGGGCGGCGTTCTGCTGGAGCACGAACCCGAAGCCCAGACAGCAGGCCGCGCTCACGGCGAGAACAAGAACCAGTACCGACACGCTGCGTACCTCGATCATCCGGCCGGGCCACGGAGTGCGTAGGGGTGACTGTAGCGGCCCAGGGCCCGGCTTGCCCCTGGGAGTACCCGGATTCGGGCGTCGGCTCGGTCACGCCGCCCGGTCGATCGAAGGCGGGACCGCGTCCGTCCTGCCATGGTGCGGTGCCGGGCCGGTCGACGCCATGGCGTACGCCACAGAGGTGGCCCCCGACTCGGGGCCATCTCCCCCCTGTGATTCACAAGTCCCATGTGAATCACAGGAGTTGACGCGTGTAACATCCCTGCGGGCCTTGACGGAAACCATTGGCTGGAGATTGGCTGTGTGTGATCAGCTGACGACAAGCCGCGACGCCCGGACCAGGCGACCGGCCGGCACGTCGGCACAACCGACCATGAGCCGCGTCGCGTGAGGAAGTCCCCGCGGTGTCCCCACCCCCGCCCCACGGCCCCCAGCCCTGCCGTTCGGATCACACCTTGGCCGAGGAGGCCGACGCTCACCCACCAGGAAAGAAGACCGGTATCGCGTCGCCGCCCCTCGCCGTCCCGCGGACGCACGCTTCCCCCGCCACTCCGCAGACGCACGCTCCCCCCGGCCCCCGGCCCCGCTCGGGCCGCCGGGTGAATCCCCATGACCCCTCTCATCCGCGCTTCCAGGCGCCGTCCCGCGGAGCCGACGTGATCCGAAAGACAGGACTCAGCCGCAAGCGTGCCGCCGCCCACGCGCTCGACGCCGCCCTGGACGACACCGAACTCGTCTCCTCGCGTGCCGCCTTGGCACAGGGGCGATGGCAGGCGGCCCGTGCGCTGCTGGCCGCCACGGGCGACGACTGGGACCGCCGGGGGCACCGGGTGACGGTTCTCGCCCTGGAGCCCTACTGCGCCGCCTGGGCGGGCGAATGGCTGCTCGCCGAGCCCGACTCCGCCGACGCGGCCGTCCTGCTCGCCCTCGCGCAGGTCGGGCGCGCCCTGCGGGGCAAGGAGAAACCTGCCCGGGCCCGCGAGGCCTGCCGGTCCGCCGTCTCCCTCGCGCCCGCCGACCCCACCCCCTGGCTCGGGCTGCTCCAGCTGGAGCACGCCCTGGGCTCCGCCGACGAGGTCGGCCGGCTGTTCGGCGAGGTCCGCGCCCGGCACCCCGACCACCACCACGCCCACCATCTGATGGTCGCCCGCCTCGCCGAGCACCGCGCCGACGCCGGCCCGGACCCGTTGCACGAGGTCTACGACTTCGCCGCCTGGGCCGCCGAACAGGCGCCCGCCGACTCCCCGCTCGCGATCCTTCCGGTCGTGGCGCACGCCGAGCGCTACCGCGTCCTCGCCGCCGCCGGCCACGAGCCCCCCGACCCGGCGGCCTCCGGCCACTGGACCGGCCGCCGGGCCCGGCAGGTGATGAAGGCCGCCTTCGACTGGTGGCTGGAGTGGGAGCAGGAGGGCCACCCCCGCCGACTGGTCGACCTCAACTTCCTCGCCCACGCCAAGGTCCACGAGGGCCGGGGCGCCGAGGCCGCCGCCCTGTTCCACCGCATCGGCGAGCACCCCACCCCGGCTCCCTGGTCGTACCCGGACCATGAGCCGTACACCGCCTTCCGCGCCGCACGCGACCACGCGCTCGGCACGGCGTAACGCCCCTTCCCCGAACAGGACGGTCTTCCCCGTGACAACGGACAGCTCCAACACCACAAGAACCACCGCCGACGGCATCAGTACGTTCAAGGGCCAGGAGCGGGCCCTGCGCGCCGACCGCCTCGGCACCGGGGGCCTGCTGCTCTCCGTCCTCGCCGCGACCGCCCCCCTCATGGTCGTCGCGGGTGTCATGCCCACCACATTCGCGGTGATGGGTATCGTCGGACAGCCGCTCCTCTTCGTCCTCCTCGGCGTGGTCCTCGTCCTGTTCGGCGTCGGTTACGCGGAGATGAGCCGGCACGTCCACAACGCGGGCGCCTTCTACGCGTACATCTCCCGCGGCCTCGGCGCCACGGCGGGGGCGAGCGCGGCGCTCGTCGCCCTCGTCGCCTACAACGCCCTCCAGGTCGGTATCTACGGGATCTTCGGCTTCGAGGTCTCCGGCCTGTTCTCCACCTACGCCGATCTCCAGATCGCCTGGTGGATACCGGCCCTGCTGGCCGCGCTGGTCGTCGGCGCGCTCGGCTGGCTGAAGATCGACGTCAACGCCCGCGTGCTCGGCGTTCTGCTGGTCATCGAGGTCGCCCTGGTCGTGATCTTCGACATCGCGGCGGTCGCCGACCCCGGCAAGGAGGGCCTGTCCCTGCACGCCTTCAACCCGGACACCCTCAGCGGCGCCGGGGTCGGCACCGCGCTGTGCTTCTGCATCGCCGCCTTCCTCGGCTTCGAACAGGCGCCCGTGTACGCCGAGGAGACCAGCAGGCCGCACATCCTGGTGCCGCGCGTGATGTTCCTCGCGGTCGGCGGGGTCGCCGTCTTCTTCGCGCTCAGCAGCTGGGCCCTCACGGTCGCCGCCGGCCCCTCCGCCATCGTCGGAGAGTCGCAGAAGCAGAGTGCCGGACTGCTGTTCTCCCTCACCGAGTCCCGCCTCGGCGGCACCTTCACCGACGTCCTGCACATCCTGTTCGTGACCGGCATGTTCGCCGCCCTGCTCAGCTTCCACAACGTCGTCGCCCGGTACGCCTTCGCCATGGGCCGCGAGGGCCTGCTGCCTGCCGCGTTCGGCCGTACGAACGGCGCGAGCGGCGCCCCCGGCACCGGGTCGCTGCTCCAGACGGCCGTGTCCGTGGTGATCGTGGTCGCCTTCGCGGTCGCCGACGACAAGCCGGCCGGCGATCCGACCGGACCCGTCCTGCACCTGTTCACCTGGTTCGGCAACATCGGGGCGCTCGGCGTGATCGTGCTGATGGCGGCGGCCTCGTTCTCGGTCGTGGTGTTCTTCGCCCGGCGCGGTGCCGCGGGCGCCCAGGCCGGGCGCTTGGCCACCTCCGCCGTCGCGGGCGTCGCCCTGCTGGTGATCGCCGGCTACACGGTCAAGGACTTCGACGTCCTGGCCGGGGCGGGGCCGGACTCCTCGCTCAGCTGGATCCTGCCCGGCGTCATCGCTCTCGCCCTGATCATCGGCCTGGCGCAGGGCGTGGTCCTGCGGGCCCGCCGTCCCGAGGCGCACGCCCGCATCGGGCTCGGCAACGAGGCGTTCCAGCTGGAGAAGGCGGCCGAGCGGACGCCGTAGACCTGAGAGCAGGGTGAGAAGTGCTTACGGAACTCTGACGAGCACCCGCGATCCCTGGTCGGGCGGGGGTCGCGAGTGCTCGAATGGGGAGGTGAACTCCGAACAGCCCGAGGAACCCGGCACGGGCCGCGCTGAGGGGCCAGGCACGGGCCGCGCCGAGGAACCGGGTATGGGCCGCGCTGAGGGGCCAGGCACGGGCCGCGCCGAGGAACCGGGTATGGGCCGCGCTGAGGGGCCAGGCACGGGCCGCGCCGAGGAACCGGGTATGGGCCGCGCTGAGGGGCCAGGCCCCCGCCGTGCCGAGGAACCGAGCCCGGAACGCCCCGAGGAGCGGGGCGCGCCGATCGGCCGGCGGGTCTTCCTCGGCACCCTCGGTCTGGGCGCGCTCGGCGTGGTCGCCGCACCCACCCTGCAACGCGGCCTGGAGGCCTTCCTCGGCAACGCCGCAGACAAGGACCCGACCGGCCTGACCGGTCTGCTCCCGAACGGGGGCGGCTTCCGCTACTACTCCGTCACGTCGTCCGTGCCGAAGAAGAACGCGGCCACCTACCGCCTCACCATCGGCGGCCTCGTCGACCACCCGCGGTCGTACACGCTGGACGACCTGCGGGCACTGCCGCAGACCCGCATGATCAAGGACGTCCAGTGCGTCACCGGCTGGCGAGTCCCCGACACCCCCTTCGAGGGGGTACGCCTGTCCCGGCTCCTGGACGCCGCGGGAGTGCGCCCCTCGGCCGGGGCGGTGCGCTTCACCTGCTTCGACGGGGCGTACACCGAGAGCCTCACCCTCGACCAGGCCCGCCGCGCGGACGTCCTGGTCGCCCTGCGCATGCAGGACAAGGACATCGGCCACTCCCACGGCGGCCCGGTCCGCCTCTACGTCGCGCCGATGTACTTCTACAAGTCCGCCAAGTGGCTGTCCGGCATCACCGTCACCGAGGACGTGAAGCCCGGCTACTGGGAGGAGCGCGGCTACGACGTCGACGCCTGGGTCGGCCGTTCGAACGGTCGCGACGACAAGCCCACGAGTTGACCATGAGCCTGGGAACCGACACCCCGACGCCGCACGCCTCCCGCATCCGCCGCTTCGGCCGCGCCCAGCGGTGGGTGCACCGCGCCACGGCCGCGCTGATGGGCGTGTGCGTGGTGACGGCCGCCTGTCTGTACGTCCCCCAGTTCGCCGAACTCGTCGGCCGCCGCGAGCTGGTGGTCCGCGTCCACGAGTGGGCCGGACTCGCCCTGCCCGTGCCGGTCCTGGCGGGCCTCGCCTCCCGCGCGTTCCGCGCCGACCTGCGCTTCCTGAACCGCTTCGGCCCGCACGACCGCGTCTGGCTGCGTGCCGCCCTGCGCCGCGACAAACGGTCCGTGTCCCGCCCGGCCGGCAAGTTCAACGCGGGCCAGAAGGTCTACGCGGCCTGGATCGCCGGCGCCACCCTGGTGATGCTGGGCACGGGCCTGCTGATGTGGTTCACCCACCTCACCCCGATCCAGTGGCGCACCAGCGCCACCTTCGTCCACGACTGGCTCGCGCTCACCATCGGCATCGTCCTGGGCGGCCACATCGGCATGGCCCTCGGCGACCCGGAGGCCCGCCGCGGCCTGCGGACGGGAAAGGTCAGCCGGGACTGGGCGGAGCGGGAGCACCCGCTGTGGCGCCCCTAGCCTGCCGTGCCTGCCGTGCCTGCCGTGCCTGCCGTACCTGTCGTGCTGTCGTGCTGTCGTGCCAGTTGTTCTCTGACGGGTCGTGAACTGCCGTTGTCGCGGCCGACGTCGCCTTCAACACCCCTTCCGGGGAAGCTTTTCGGCCATGCTCGCGGTGTGCGGAACCCTGCCGTCCCAGACCGTCCGCTGCCCGATCCGACGACCTGGGGTGGGCGCGCGAGCCGCGTCGGCCATGAAAATGTGGGCACGGTAAGAGGAATGTGAAGCACTTGCGTGCAAATGGGCCTGTAACCCTCACCGCGCTACGTTAATCCTCACCGACCTCCGGCAAGCAGTGGCTTGATCTGGTTCCTCCGGATCCCTTGGTTCCGGTGGTACCACTGTGCGCGCTGTGCTCTCCGCCCGGCGGGCGGAGAGGAGTCCTCCATGGGTCACATGGACCACTTCAGCGCCGGATGGGTCACGCCGGTCCTGTCCTACGTCATGGCCTGTGTCGGCTCGGCGCTCGGCCTGCGATGCACCGTCAGGGCCCTTGACGCCGACGGCGCCTCGAAACGGAACTGGCTGCTGCTGGCCTCGTTCGCGATCGGCTCCGGCATCTGGACGATGCACTTCGTCGCGATGATGGGCTTCGGCGTGGAGGGCACCCCCATCCGCTACGACGTCCCGCTCACCGTGCTCAGCCTCGTCATCGCCATCGCCGTCGTCAGCGCCGGTGTCTTCACCTCCGGGTACGGGCGCTCGCGCGTGCTGTCGGTGGTGCTCGGCGGGCTCGGCACCGGACTGGGCGTCGCCGCCATGCACTACACCGGCATGGCCGCGCTCAACCTGCACGGCATCGTCGACTTCGACCCGCTCCTCGTCGCCGTCTCCGTCGCGATCGCCGTCATCGCCGCGACCGCCGCGCTCACCCTCACCCTCATCGTGCGCGGCCCCGCCCTCACCGTCGTCGCCGCGCTCGTCATGGGGCTCGCGGTCAGCAGCATGCACTACACCGCCATGTACGCCGTCGACGTCAGTCTCACTCCCAGCAGCGCGGAGCTGTCCGGGGCCACGGCCACCGAGTTCCTCTTCCCGCTCGCCGTCGTGCTCGGTTCGTTCCTCTTCCTCACCTCCGCGTACGTCGCGCTCTCCCCGACCGGCAAGCGCGCCGAGTCCGTCGCCGCCGAACTGCTGCGCGAGGTCGAGCTCTCCACCGCGACCCCCACCGAGCCCGCCACCGCCCCCACCGAGCCTGCTCCCGCCTCCGCCGCGACCGCCTGAGCCGTAGGCCGCAGCGCCGCACCGCACACACCCTCGGAGAGGTATCCCATGCCAACGGAACGGCTGCGCCCCAAATCGGTCCGTGCCAAGATCGTCGCCCTGCTCATGCTGCCCATCGTGTCCCTCATGGCGCTGTGGGGCTTCGCCGCGGTGACCACGGCCTCCAACATCGGCGGCACCGAGCGGGTCAAGGACGTCAACGCCGAACTCCTCGCCCCGGTCAGCGAGTTCATCACCGCGCTGCAGGCCGAACGGACCGCCGCCACACGCCACGCGGCCGCCCGGAACACGGACGGCCTCGACGCTCTCAAGGCGGCGGGCAGGACCAGCGACACGGCCGCCACCGCCTTCCGTGACGGCGCCGACGCCGCCACCGCGGACGCCGAGCTCCTCGACTCCGGGCTGCCCGCCCGCATCGACCGCCTGGAGGCCGACGTGCGGGGACTCACCACGCTGCGCGCGCGGACCGACGTGCAGGACACCCCCCAGAGGGCGTTCACGGCGTACTCGACGGTCATCGAGCACGCCTTCGCCGTCACCGGCGCGCTCACCGGCGAGAACGGCACCGACGCCGCATCCGAGGCACGGGTCGTCCTCGAACTCGCCCGCGCCCGCGAGGCCGTGGCCCAGGAACAGGCTCTCCTCGCCGCGGGGAGCGGGGCCGGGAAACTCAGCACCGAGCAGTACTCGCTGTTCGTCGGCGCCGTCGCCACCCAGCGGGAGCTGCTGAAGCCCGCGGTGGCCGACCTGAAGCCGGCTCACCAGGCGGCGTACGACGCGGTGCTGCAGAGCGCGAGTTACGCCGGGCTCGCGGCCGGTGAGGACCGGGTGCGAGGCGCCGGGCCTGGCACCTCGGAAATCTCCACGGGTTTCCTGAGGGACTGGGACCAGAGCGCCGACGCCGTGCTGAAGGGGCTCGCCGTGGCCGAGTCGGACGCCGGTACGGGGGCCACCGCCAAGGCGAACCCGTTCGGCTGGGACACCCTGGGCGCCTCCGGCATCGCCGTCCTCCTCGGTCTGGTGGGCCTGCTGCTGTCGCTGCTCGTGTCCGTGAGCGTCGGCCGGGGGCTCATCGTCGAGCTGCTCGACCTGCGCGACGACGCCCTCGAAGTCGCCGGGCGCCGGCTGCCGCGGGCGATGCGCAGACTGCACGCCGGGCAGGGCGTGGACATCGACGCCGAGGCCCCGATGCGCCGCCTCGTCGGCGACGAACTCGCCCAGGTGGGCACCGCGCTGACCGCCGTGCAGCGGGCCGCGCTGAAGGCCGCCTCCGAGCGCGCCGAGCTGCTCAGCGGTATCTCCGGGGTGTACGTCAGCCTCGCCCGCCGCAGCCAGGTGCTGCTGCACCGTCAGCTCGACCTGCTCCACCGACTGGAGCAGCGCCCGCGCGACCCGGCCGAGGTGCAGGAGCTGTACCAGATCGACTACCTCGCCACCCGGATGCGGCGCCACTCCGAGAGCCTGCTCATCCTGTCCGGCATCGCGCCCGGACGCGGCTGGCGCGACCCCATCCCGCTGGCGGACGTGCTGCGGGCCGCCGTCGCGGAGATCGAGCAGCCGGGCCGGGTCCAGATCTGGCCCCTGCCGCGCGTCTCCGTCAACGGCGGCGCCGTCGCCGACGTCATCCACCTGCTCGCCGAACTCGTCGAGAACGCGGCCTCGTTCTCACCGCCCAGCGCCCATGTCCGGCTGCGGGCCGCCCGGTTGCGCGACGGCCTCCTCATCGAGATCGAGGACAGCGGCTTCGGCATGAACGAGGAGGCGCTGGCCGAGGCCAACCGCAAGATCCAGTCCGAGGACGTCGACCTGCTGGACGCCAAGCAGATCGGACTCTTCGTGGTCAACCGCATCGCCGCCCGGCAGGGCCTGAGAGTCGAACTGCGCTCCTCGCCGAGCGGCGGCGCCACGGCGGCCGTCCTCATCCGCGAGAACCTGATACGGGACGACATGCCGGTGCACGACGAGGCGCTCACCGACGGCCGGGACCGCGGCCGGGCGCTGGCCCCCGCCGCGGCGTTGATCCCGCAGCAGCAGCGGGGATAGCGGGTGCGCCGGTCGGTACCCGCTGTGATGTCTCAGGGCGCGCCGAGGACGCCGAAGTCCGGCGACCCCCTGAATGACCGGCTCCGAACAGCGGCCGGCGAGAACGCCGATTCCGCCTCCCTGGCGGGAACACCGCGCTGACCAGCCGGTCGAACACCGGCTCGGCCCGGGCGGCAGCTTGCCGAGCCGCACGACGACCCCGCCGCGCCGCGCCTGCCGTAGACAGGTGCGACGCGGCGGGGTGACTCATCGCCGTACGCCTAGATGATCAGGGAAAGGAGCAGTACCAGGCCGCCCCCGACCACGGAGATGATCGTCTCCATGACCGACCAGGTCTTGACGGTCTGGCCGACGCTGAGGTCGAAGTACTCCTTGACCAGCCAGAACCCGGCGTCGTTGACATGGCTGAAGAACAGCGAGCCGGCGCCGATGGCGAGGACGAGCAGAGCCGTGTGGGTCGTCGACATGTCGGCCGCGAGCGGGGCCACCAGGCCGGCCGCCGAGATGGTCGCCACGGTCGCCGAACCGGTCGCCAGCCGGATCGCCACCGCGATCAGCCAGGCCAGCAGCAGTGCCGGGATCGACCAGTCCTTGGAGATCTCCAGGACCATCTGGCCGACGCCGGAGTCGACCAGCGTCTGCTTGAAGCCGCCGCCCGCGCCGACGATCAGCAGGATGCCCGCGATGGGCGCGAGCCCCTTCTCGACCAGCTGGGAGACCCGCTCCTTGGCGAACCCGGCGGGCCGCAGCAGGGTGAAGATGCCCACCAGCACGGCGGCGAGCAGCGCGATCAGCGGGGAGCCGGCGACGTCGAAGACCCGCTGCACGGTGTTCTCAGGGTCGTCGATGACGATGTCGACCAGCGCCTTGGCCAGCATCAGGACGACCGGCAGCAGGATCGTGGCCAGGGTCGCGCCGAAGCTGGGACGCCGCTCCAGTTCCTCGGAGGCGCGGGGCGGGACCATGCGCTCGGGCGCCGGGACGTCCACCCAGCGGGCGGCGACCTTCGAGAACAGCGGACCGGCGATGATCACGGTAGGAATGGCGACCAGGACACCGAGCGCCAGGGTGACACCGAGGTTGGCCTTGACCGCGTCGATCGCGACCAGCGGACCGGGATGCGGCGGGACCAGGCCGTGCATCACGGACAGGCCCGCGAGCGCCGGGATGCCGATCCGCATCAGCGAGTAGTTGCCCCGCTTGGCGACCATGAGGACGACCGGGATCAGCAGCACCACGCCGACCTCGAAGAACAGCGGCAGACCGATCACCGAGGCGATCAGCACCATCGCCCACGGCATGGTGCGGCCGCCGGCCCGAGCCAGGATCGTGTCGACGATCTGGTCGGCGCCCCCGGAGTCGGCGAGCATCTTGCCGAGGATCGCGCCCAGGGCTATGAGGACGCCGACGCCGGCCACCGTCGACCCGAGTCCGGTGGTGAAGCTGAGGATCGTCTTGTCGAGCGGGGCCCCGGCGAACGCGCCGAGCGCGAGCGTCCCGAGGGTCAGCGACAGGAAGGCGTGGAGCTTGAACTTGGTGATGAGCAGGACGATGACGGCGATGCCCGCCAGAACGGCGATACCCAGCTGAGCATGGCCGGCCGAGGTGATCGGCTCGGGTGCGTCCGCTGCCAGTATCTCGACCCTGAGACTGGTCACGGGGAGGTTCCTTGCAAGTACGGGGATGGGGGAGGGGGTTTTCCAGGGGGTGTTACTGAGGTGCGTCGGGAAGAGACGCTGTGGAAAGGGACGTTTCGGGCAGGGAGGCCTCGGGCGGGGAGGACGCGTCCGGGACGGTGTCCAGCGCGTCGGCCGCCCGCTCGGTGATCTCCTCAGGACTGCCGGTGACGTCCACGACGACCCCGGCCTCGTCCGCGCCGAGCGGCTGGAGCGTGGCGAACTGGGAGTCCAGCAGCGCGGTCGGCATGAAGTGACCCTGCCGATGCGTCATGCGGTCCTCGACCAGCGCCCGGTCGCCCGCGAGATGCACGAACACGACTCCCGGGGCCGAGGCCCTGAGCCGGTCACGGTACGACCGCTTCAGCGCCGAGCAACTCACCACCCCGCCGAGCCCGGATCGCCCGTGTGCCCAGTCCCCGATGGCGTCCAGCCACGGCCACCGGTCCGCGTCCTCGAGCGGGGTGCCGGCCGACATCTTGGAAATGTTGGCCGGCGGGTGGAAGTCGTCGCCCTCGGCGTACGGGACGCCCAGCCGGTCCGCGAGCAGGGGACCGATCGTGGTCTTGCCCGTGCCGGCGACGCCCATCACCACGACGACGTGAGGGGTACGCATCTCTGCCTCGCTGTCTTCATCGACATACGACGTCGACATCTGACGTCGGCCACACTGAAACCCATTAGGTACGACGAATTCAAGAGTCTGTGACAAATAAGTCTGACTTTTTGTTCCCGCAGCGTGCGGCCTGCCCCGTACGCTGTGGGCATGAGCACATCGGGCCGGGGGCTGCACGGCCAGGTACTGGAAACCCTTGGCCCCGCGATCACCGCGGGTGAGTACCCGCCGGGCAGTGTCCTGCGCACGGACGAACTCGCCCAGCGCTTCGACGTCTCACGTTCCGTGATGCGCGAGGCGGTGCGGGTCCTGGAATGCATGCACCTGGTCGAGTCCCGCCGCCGGGTGGGCGTCACCGTGCTGCCCACGAACGAGTGGAACGTCTACGACCCCCAGGTCATCCGCTGGCGCCTGGCCGGCACCGACCGCCCGCGCCAGCTGCGCTCGCTCACGATGCTGCGCTCGGCCATCGAACCGGTCGCCGCGGGCCTGGCCGCCCGGCACGCCACGGCGGAGCAGTGCGCCGAACTCACCGAGTGCGCCCTGGGCATGGTGGCCCACTCGCGGGGCCACCAACTACAGGGCTACCTCGTTCACGACATCGCCTTCCACCGGGCGATCCTCAACGCCTCCGGCAACGAGATGTTCGCCCGCATCGGCGATGTCGTAGCCGAGGTCCTCGTGGGCCGAACCCAGCACGAGGTCATGTTCGAGGACCCCGACCCGCCCGCCGTCACCCTGCACGTCCAGGTCGCCGAGGCGGTCCGGGAGGGCGACGCGTCGCGCGCGGAGGAACTGACCCGTCAGATCACGGTCGGCGCGCTCCACGAACTGGACATCCTGGCGCCGTAGCCCGACCGGCCTCAACCGGCCCCCGACCGGCCTCAACCGGCCCCCGACCGGCCCCTGTCGGCCCTACTGGTCGAGGAACTCCCCGTCCACGTACACCCAGGCCCCCTGCACCCGCTCGAACCGGCTGCGCTCGTGCAGCGACCCGCCCCGGAACGAGGCCCGGAAGGTCACGGTCCCCGTGGCATGGAACGCGGACCCCTCCGTCGCCCCCAGGATCTCCAGCCCCGTCCACCGCGTCGCGGGATCGAGGTCGACCCGCGCGGGCCGGGTCCGTGGATGCCAGGTCCGCAGCAGATACGCCGCGTTGCCCTTCACGAAGGCGCAGTAGCGGGACCGCATCAGCGCCTCGGCGGTGGGAGCCGCGGCGCCCGCGTGGAACCGGCCGCAGCACGCGTCGTACGGCTCGGCACGCCCACAGGGGCAGGTACCGGCGGGTCGGGCGGGGCGGGTGCTGCGTCGGGACATGCGCCCATTGTGCCGCCGGCCCCCCGAAGCGAAGCCACCGGTCCGACACCGGCCACCCCGAAGCGAGCCACCGGTCCGTCACCGCACCACTTCCGCCCCGCACCACCACTTCCGCCCCGCGCCACCACTTCCGCCCCGCGCCACCACTTCCGCCCCGCGCCACCACTTCCGCCCCGCGCCACCACTTCCGCCCCGCACCACCACTTCCGCCCCGATCCGGCCGACCGCCCCGAACCGGCGGGACGCGCCGATCCGGCCCCGCCCGTCAACACCCCTACACAGGACCGGCGTTGGTCGGCGGATGCGTGGGGCGGGCCGGTATCCGGGCGTCCGGCGCAGGCAGCGGCGGCAGCGCCGTGCCGTACACCCACGCCTCGAACACCTCGTCCAGCGGCTCCGGGGCGAAACGGGCCGCGTGCGCCGTGAACGTCGTCGTACTCACCGCTCCGCCCCGGTGCAGCGTCGCCCACCCGCGCAGGATCCGGAAGAACACCTCGTCGCCCGTCGCGCACCGCACCGCGTGCAGGGCCAGCCCGCCGCGCTGGTAGAGCCGGTCGTCGAACATCGACTTGCGCCCCGGATCGGCCAGCCGCAGATCCTGGGGAAGGGAGGACAGCAACCGGTGCGCCGCCACGGCGAGTTGATGAGCCGTACGGCCCCCCGACCGCTCCGACCACAGCCACTCGGCGTACTTCGCGAACCCCTCGTTCAGCCAGATGTGCCGCCAGTCGGCGATGGACACACTGTTGCCGAACCACTGGTGCGCCAGCTCGTGCGCCACCAGCCGCTCCGAACCCCGCGCCCCGTCCACATGGTTGGCGCCGAACAGCGACAACCCCTGTGCCTCGACGGGGACATCGAGCTCCTCCTCGGTCACCACCACCGCGTACTCGTCGAACGGGTAGGGACCGAACAGCTCCTGGAAGAGGTCCATCATCTGGGGCTGGCGCGCGAAGTCCCTTGAGAACTCCGGCAGCAGGTGCGCCGGAATGTGCCCGTGCTGCGGCACTCCGCCCGGCCCCGGATCGCCCAGCAGCACCGTCTGGTACTTGCCGATCGACAGCCCGACCAGATAGCTGGACGTGGGCGCCGCCTGCTCGTACACCCAGGTGGTCGTCGAGGCCTTCGTCGTCCGGGTCAGCAGCCGCCCGCCCGCCACCACCGCGTACGCGGACGGCGTGGTGACCGAGATCTGGTACGACGCCTTGTCGGCGGGCCGGTCGTTGCACGGATACCAGGACGGCGCCCCGACCGGCTGGCTCGCCACCAGCGCCCCGTCCTCCAGCTCCTCCCAACCGAGCCCGCCCCAGGGACTGTTCACCGGCTTGGGGTTTCCCGACCAGTGCACCTCGACGGTGAAGGCGGCGCCGGGCCGGACGGGCTTGGCCGGACGCAGCCGCAGCCTGCCGCCCCGGTGCGTGTAGTGCGACTGCCGGCCGTCCACCCGGACCCGGCCGATCTTGAAGTCGGCCAGGTTGAGCTGGAACTCGGCCAGCGGCGACCGTCCCGCTATGGCGTTGATCCGGGCCGTCCCCGACAGCCGGTTGGGAGCCGGGCGGTAGTCCAGCGCGAGTTCGTAGCGGTGCACCCGATAACGGGGGTCGCCGTTGGCCGGGAAGTACGGGTCCGGACCCACTGCCTGCTGAACGGTCACTGCTGCGTCTGCTCCCTGCGCTGTGCTCGGACGTCGTGCCGGTGTGCCGTGGTGACGTCGTGCCGGTGTGCCGTACTGAGGGCCTGTTCGGCAGATCATGCCGCAGACGCGGGGGCCGGTACACGCGTCTGCCCCCGCTCACCGGCGTTCACCAGGCGCCGCCGACCTTCCCGCGACCTGATCCGCCGGGCAGGCCCGGCCCCGGCCGAGCCGCGCTCAGGAACGCCATGACTCGATCGGGTTGCCCAGCCAGCGGGTGTCGTCGGGAACGGACTCCGCCGCCATCACCAGTGACGCCGGCCCCAGTGTCGTACGGGCGCCGATCGTGCTGCCGGGCAGGACGATTCCGCCAGGACCCAACGTCGCGCCCTCACGGAGGACCACAGTATCCGTCCGCAAGATCCGGTCGTGGAAGAGGTGTGTCTGCAGCACACAGCCCCGGTTCACGGTCGCCGCGTCCTCCAGCGTCACCAGGTCGGTCTCGGGCAGCCAGTAGCTCTCCACCCACACACCCCGGCCGATCCGCGCCCCGAGCCCGCGCAGCCACGCCGTCAGCACCGGCGTACCGGGCACCGAACCCGCCAGCCACGGCACCGCCAGCACCTCCACGAAGGTGTCCGCCAGCTCGTTGCGCCACACGAAGGCGCTCCACAGCGGATGCTCCCCACTGCGGTGGCGCCCCACGAGCACCCACTTGGCCACGACGGACACCAGGCCCGCCACGAACCCCGCCCCGAGCAGCACCAGCCCCGACAGCAGGGGCGCCCACGCGCCCAGCGCACCGGCGGACGCGAGCGCGCACAGCGCGGCCACCGTCAGCACGGCCAGCGCCGCCGAGCAGAACACCGGCACGAGCCGGCACAGCTCCACCAGCCCACGCGCCCACAGCAGCCGGGCCGGCGGGTCGTACGTCCGGCTCTGGTCGCCGCCGGTCGCCGCACGCGGCAGCTTCATCGGCGGCAGCCCCAGATACGAGCTGCCCTTCTTCGCCTTCTTCGGCGTGGCCGACAGCACCCCGACCAGCCCGCCGTCCGGCACGGACCGTCCCGGCGCGGTCATCCCCGAGTTCCCGAGGAAGGCCCGCCGTCCGATCTCCGCCCGCCCGATCCGCATCCAGCCGCCGCCGAGCTCGTACGGCGCGGTCAGCGTGTCGTCGGCCAGGAACGCGCCCTCACCGACCGTCGTCAGGCTGGGCAGCGCCAGCACGGTCGACACCTCGGCGCCCCGCCCGATCCGCATCCCGAGCAGCCGCAGCCACACCGGCGTGGCCAGCCCGGCGTACAGCGGGAACAGCGTCTCGCGGGAGCGGTCCATCAGCTGCGTGACCGTCCACGCCTGCCAGCCGATCCGACTGTGCGTGGGGTGCGTGCCCTCGCGCAGGCCCAGACTGAGCAGGCGTACCGCGACCAGGAGCAGCAGCGCGTACGCCAGCCCGAAGGCGAGGGTCGCCGGTACGAGGCCCAGCGCGACGCCCGAGGCCGTCACCTCCGGAGTGACGAACCAGCGGCCCACCAGGAGCGCGGCGGCGCCCGCCAGCACCGGCAGCGCACCGAGCGCGAGGCCGGAAAGGCCGTACATCACGCCCCAGGACCTGCCCCGTACGGGCCGCTCCTTGGGCCAGTTCCGCTTGGCCTTGCCGAGCTTGACCGCGGGGGCGCCGGCCCACCGCTGCCCGGTCGGAATCTGAGCGGTGACCGCGGAACCCGGCGCCACCTCGGCCCGCTTGCCGACCCGTGCCCCGGGGAAGAGGATGCCGCGGGTGCCGACGACGGCGTGCGCGCCCACCTTGACCTGGCCGATCTCCAGCCGGTCGCCGTCCAGCCACCAGCCGGACAGGTCCACCTCGGACTCCACGGCGGCGCCCCGGCCCAGCTTGAGCATGCCGGTGACCGGCGGCAGCGAGTGCAGGTCCACGTCCGGTCCGACCTTGGCGCCCAGCGCCCGCGCGTACCGCTCGAGCCACGACCCGGTCAGCGAGGTCGCCCCGCTGAACTCGGCCAGCCGTTCGGCGGCCCACAACCGCAGGTGCACGCTGCCACCGCGCGCGTACCGCCCAGGCCGGACCCCCTTGAGGAGCAGCCGCGCACCGCCCGCGGCGATCGCGAGCCGTCCCGGCGGGCTGAAGAGGAGCAGTGCCCCGCCGCCGACGAGCCACCAAGGGGCGGTCGGCAGCCAGGAGTACCCGGGCAGCAGGTTCCCCAGCGCGGCCAGCACGACGGTCCAGCGCAGCCCGAGCACCGTGAACAGGGGGAGCAGCAGGAGAAGCTGGACCACCTGGGCGCGCACCGGAACCGGAGCGATCACCCGCACGGCACCGTCGTCCTGCGCCGACTCCTCCAGATGCCGGGCCAGCTTCCGCAGCACCGGCTGCTGGTAGATGTCGAGGACGGCGGCGCTCGGGTAGCGGGTGCGCAGCCGGGTGGTCAGCTGGGCGGCTGCGAGACTGCCGCCGCCGATGGCGAAGAAGTCGTCCCGCGCGCTCGTCACGGGGACGCCGAGCACCCCGCTCCACTGCTCGGCCAGCCAGGCCTCGGTGCCGTAGAGCTGCTCGACGGGACCGCTGCCCTCCAGCTCCTTCAGCGGCCAGGGCAGGGCGTTCCGGTCGACCTTGCCGCTGGTCCGGGTCGGCAGCTCGGCGACCGGCGCGAGCAGCGGCACGAGGGCCGCGGGCAGCTCGGCGCGCAGCTTCTCGACGGCCGTCGTGTGGTCCCAGCCGCCCTGGGTGACGACATACCCGACGAGAAGCTGGTTGCCGCTGCGAGCGGTCCGTACGGCGGCGGCGGCCCCGGCGACACCGGGCAGCGCCTGCAGCGCCGCGTCCACCTCGCCGAGCTCGATGCGCCGCCCGCCGAGCTTGATCTGCTCGTCGGCCCGCCCGAGGAACACCAGCCCCTCGGGCTCCGCCTTGACGAGGTCACCGCTGCGGTACGCCCGCTGCCAGCCCAGGGACTCCAGCGGCGCGTACTTCTCCGCGTCCTTCTCGGCGTCGAGGTACCGGGCGAGGCCCACCCCACCGATCACCAGCTGACCGCTGGAGCCCATCGGCACCGGCTCCCCGGCCTCGTCGACGACCGCCAGCTCCCAGCCGTCCAGCGGCAGCCCGATCCGGATCGGCTCCTCGCCGCTCAGCAGCGAGGCACAGGCCACGACGGTCGCCTCGGTGGGCCCGTAGGTGTTCCACACCTCGCGCCCCTCCGTCACCAGCCGCTGTGTCAGCTCGGGCGGGCACGCCTCACCACCGAAGATCAGCAGCCGTACGTCGTTGAGGGTCTCGGGATCCCACAGCGCGGCCAGCGTCGGCACCGTCGACACGACGGTGATCTCCTGTTCGACCAGCCAGGGCCCGAGATCGGCGCCGCTCCTGACCTGGGCACGCGGCACCGGCACCAGACAGGCCCCGTACCGCCACGCCAGCCACATCTCCTCGCAGGACGCGTCGAACGCGACCGACAGCCCCGCCATGACCCGGTCCCCGGGCCCGATCGGGTCCTCGGCGAGGAACAGCGCGGCCTCGGCGTCCACGAAGGCGGCGGCGCTGCGGTGGCTGACGGCGACACCCTTGGGCTTCCCGGTGGACCCGGAGGTGAAGATGATCCAGGCGTCCTGCTCGACGCCGGGACGCGCTGCGGGCGTCTGGGACCGACCGTGGACGGTCAGCTCGTGCCCGCCCCCGACGACGGCCCGCACCGCCGCCTCACCGAACACCAACTCGGCCCGCTCGTCCGGGTCCTCGGCGTCCACGGGCACATAGGCGGCACCCGCGGCCAGCACCGCGAGGATCGCCACATACAGGTCGTTGGTCCCGGACGGCACCCGCACGCCCACGCGGTCACCGAGGCCCACCCCGGCGTGCGCGAGCCGCCGCCGCAGTCTCTCCACCTCCGCGGCCAGCGCGCGGTAGGTGAGCTGCGTCGTGCCGTCGTCCAGGGCGAGTTCGTTCGGATACGACCGTACGGAGGCGTCGAGGACGTCCACAAGCGTGCGCGGAGAGGCCGCCGGACCCCCGGAGAAACGTGCCGTATCGCCGAACCGTTCGCGGATCTCTTCGTCGAGCAGACCGAGAGCGCTGCTCTCGTGTGTGGCTGCCATCAGGTCCTCGCGTCTCGTTCCCGGAAGCCCGGGGGCGCCGGCGGGCCCGCAGGTCTGCCTGGGGTTGTCCGGTCCAGCTCACGTAACAAGCCGGAAATTTTAGTACGAAGCTAGGTTCGACCGCCTTGAACGGCCACTCGGGACGGCCGTTCAAGTGGGTCGGCAGTCCGGAAAACGGGCGTTGACCAGCACGTTTGTACGCGAAAGGAGAGATCGCACACACCACGGCGGCCTCTTCCGCGCGACGGGGCCCCAAAAAAGCAGAAGACCCCTGGTCAACAGGGGTCTTCATCAGTTTCACTCTTAAGTGTCCGAGGGGGGACTTGAACCCCCACGCCCGATAAAGGGCACTAGCACCTCAAGCTAGCGCGTCTGCCATTCCGCCACCCGGACAAGGTGTCTGTCGCGTGCGGGAGCGACCCCGCGGCGACACAGGAAACATTACCAGGCTTTCGACAGGCTCCTGATCACCCCCCGGCCCCCGGACGGCGTCCCCCTGCGTGCGTGAACGGGGTGTGACGGACCGGGAGCGGTCTTGGGGTGTGGCCGGGGGGAGGGGCAGGATGACAGGGACCACCAGCGGCGACAGTGCGGGAGGAAGCAGCGTGAGCGAGACGGACACGGCCAGGAGCGTCACCGGCGAGGACGAGGTCGTGGACCTCTGCCGCGAGCTGATCCAGATCGACACCAGCAACTACGGTGACCACTCGGGACCGGGTGAGCGCAGGGCGGCCGAGTACGTCGCCGAGAAGCTCGCCGAGGTGGGGCTCGAACCGCAGATCTTCGAATCACATCCGGGGCGCGCCTCCACGGTGGCCCGGATCGAGGGCGAGGACCCGTCCCGGCCCGCGCTGCTGATCCACGGCCACACCGACGTCGTACCGGCCAACGCCGCCGACTGGACCCACCACCCCTTCTCCGGCGAGATCGCGGACGGGTGCGTGTGGGGGCGCGGCGCGGTCGACATGAAGGACATGGACGCGATGACCCTGGCGGTCGTCCGCGACCGGCTGCGCGGCGGGCGCAGGCCCCCGCGCGACATCGTCCTCGCGTTCCTCGCCGACGAGGAGGCGGGCGGCACGTACGGCGCCAAGCACCTCGTCAAGAACCACCCCGCTCTCTTCGAGGGCGTCACCGAGGCGATCAGCGAGGTCGGCGGGTTCTCGTTCACCGTGAGCGAGCAGCGGCGGCTCTATCTGATCCAGACGGCCGAGAAGGGCATGCACTGGATGAAGCTGACCGTGGCCGGCACCGCCGGGCACGGGTCGATGATCCACCGGGACAACGCCATCACCGAACTGTCGGAGGCGGTCGCCCGGCTCGGCCGGCACGAGTTCCCGGTGCGGGTCACCAAGACCACCCGGGCCTTCCTCGACGAACTCGGTGACGCGCTCGGCACCCCACTCGACCCGGAGGACATGGAGTCGACCCTCGTCCGGCTCGGCGGCATCGCCAAGCTCATCGGCGCGACCCTCAGGAACACGGCCAACCCCACCCAGCTGGGCGCCGGCTACAAGGTCAACGTCATCCCGGGCGAAGCCACCGCGCACGTCGACGGGCGCTTCCTGCCAGGGCACGAGGAGGAGTTCCTCGCCGACCTCGACCGCATCCTCGGTCCGAAGGTGCGACGCGAGGACGTGCACTCCGACAAGGCCCTGGAGACCAGCTTCGACGGGGCGCTGGTGGAGGCGATGCAGTCCTCGCTGCTCGCCGAGGACCCGACCGCGCAGGCCATTCCCTACATGCTCTCCGGCGGGACGGACGCCAAGTCCTTCGACGACCTGGGGATCCGGGGCTTCGGCTTCGCACCGCTCCAGCTGCCGCCGGAGCTGGACTTCGCGGGGATGTTCCACGGAGTCGACGAGCGCGTTCCGGTGGAGGGGCTCAAGTTCGGCGTGCGGGTGCTCGACCGGTTCCTCGACGCGTCCTGAATTCGTCCACTGAAACGAAACTTCAGTATTCGCGCGCCCGTACGGAATCGACTGAGAAGAGTGAATGCGACGATAAGCTCGTAGCTCGATTACTCCCTCCTCGTTACAGGTGATGCGATCAACTACTTGGGATCGCATTGCCAACAAGGAGGAATAATGATCAAGAAGGTCGTCGCTGCTGCGGTTGCCACTGGTGGTCTGGTTCTCGCGGGTGCGGGCATGGCCGTCGCCGACTCTGGTGCCCAGGGTGCCGCCGTGCACTCCCCGGGCGTCCTGTCCGGCAACGTGGTCCAGGTTCCGGTGCACGTCCCGGTGAACGCCTGCGGCAACACGGTCTCCGTGATCGGACTGCTGAACCCCGCCTTCGGCAACACCTGCGTCAACAAGTGACGTTGTGCCTCGCCCTGTGAGGGACTGAGCCCGTCGGCCCCGGAGTGCACGCCATGCGCTCCGGGGCCGACAGGCCTTTTCGGAACGGCACTTCACGTTCTTACGGCACGTTCTGAACGCGGTTCTTTCTGAACGTCGAGATTTCGGGACCAGATCGAAGGCAGGGATTTCAGCAATGCGACAGGTCACCCGCAAGGGCCTGATGACCGTGGCCGCCGCGACCGGCGTGATCGCCGCCACCGGCGGCGCCGCGCACGCCGGCTCGGGCGCGAGCGGATCGAGCGTCGACTCGCCCGGCGTGCTGTCAGGCAACTCGGTGCAGGCGCCGGTGCACGCACCGGTGAACGTCTGCGGCAACACGGTCAACGTCGTCGGGCTCCTCAACCCGGCGATGGGCAACAAGTGCGTCAACACCGACGTGAGGACCGGCGGCGGATACGGCGGCTCGGGAGGCCACGGAGGCCAGGGCGGATACGGCGACTCGGGCGGATACGGCGGCTCGGGAGGCCATGGAAGCCAGGGCGGTCACTCCGGCCACGATGGTAGTGGCGGCTATGGCGGCTATGGCGGCCATAGCGGTAACGGCGGCTCAGGGGGCTCGCACGCCGGCGGTCACACCGGTGGCTCGCCGGGCGTCGGATCCGGCAACCACGTCGAGGCGCCGATCGACGCGCCGGTCAACGTCTGCGGGAACAGCGTCGACATCATCGGGATCGGCAACGCCACCACGGCCAACGACTGTGTGAACGGCGGCCATGACGTCGGCGGCGGTCACCCGGGCACGCCTCCGGGCGGCGGCGACAGGACGACCCGGCCCGGCGGCCCCGAGCAGCCGAGTCCCCCGGGTACTCCGGGCCACCCCGGTCACCCGGGCGACCCGGTGGAGCCCAGCCGTCCCGGCGTTCCGAACACGCCGAACGCCCCGGACGACCGGACGCAGGTCGGCTCCGCGCACGCCAACCAGCCGGGAGCCCGGTCGGCGGTCCGGCCGACGGGCTCCGAGGTCCAGCCGACGAGCTCCGCGCAGCTCGCGCACACCGGCAGCGACCTGCCGGTGGGCCTCGCCCTGCCGATGGGCGCGGGGGCGCTGCTGGCGGGCGCCATGCTCTACCGGAAGGCCCGCGCCTCCGCATAGGGGCACATGGGCCGCACACGGCGGCCGGCAGCACCGCGATCTCTCCCGGGCGGTGCGTACGACGGAGCGGGCCCTGCCTCGGCGGGGCCCGCTCGTTCCGTCGCCTCAGCTCACCAGGTGGCGCGAACCTGACGGATGATCCTCCGCCGCAGCCGCACCCTGCGGCTGCCGTCGCGCATCAGGCTCAGGCGGTCCAACTCCCAGTGACCGTACTCGGCATGGTCCGTCAGTAGACGTGTGGCGTCCTTGCGGGAGACCCCGCGCGGCACGTAGACGTCGACAAATTCGTATTCCGGCATCGCATCTATTGTGCGGGCTGGGGCCCGGTACGGATAGCGTCTGCACTATGTCTGATGCTGCGCAGCCCACCGCTGCCGAGGTACGAGCCGCCGCCGAGGCGGTCAAGACCGCGCTCGACCGCCACCTGGCCGCGGTCGAACGCAGGTCGGGGGAGGACGACCCGGCCGTCTACGAAGCGTTCAACGAGCTGGCCGCGGCCGCCGAGACGTACGACGAACTGCTCTACGACCGATACGACGAGGTCACCCCCTTCGAGATCCCCGGAGCGGACGACTCGCTCCCGCCGTACACGGGCCCCGAGGAACCGAACGCCCTCAGCGTGCTGATCCGCCGCGACTACGCCGTGGTGGAACCGCAGCGACTGTTGGCGCAGGCCCAGCGGATCGAGGCGGCGGACGAGGAGGCGGTCGGCGGCACGGGGGCATCCGGCACGGTCCATGGCGCTCTGGGGCTGCTGTTCGGCGAGTTCGAACCGGACGAGATCGCATCCCGGCACAAGGAGTTCGGCCTGGAGGAGGGCGACTCCACGCTCTGGGTGACGGCCGCCGACGATGCGCCCGAGCCCGGCGAGTGGCTGGAGGCCCCGTTCGAGCAGGCCGACGCCCAGCGAGTGGTCTGCCGCTTCGACGTCAGCGCGGTCTTCGACGACGAGATCGACGACGAACGCGACGAGCCCGATGACGTCGTGGACCTGGACGAGGACGAGGACCTGGAACCCCTGGACGCGGAACGCTAGCGCTCACACGGGCGAGGACGACATCTGAGAACCAACGCGGCGGCGGTTTTGGAGGCTGAACCTCCAAAACCGCCGCCGCGTTCATGATGCGATCAGCCGGCCACCGGCACCTGCGGCGTCAGCAGAACGGGCAACCGAGTCGTACGAGGTTTGGCGAGGACCTCGGCCACCGCCCTGGGCAGAGCCTGCTCCACGCCGTGCACCACGGACAGATGCCGCTCCGCCCGCCCGAACGCCGTGTAGACCCACGCCCGGCTGAGCGCCTGCGCCGCGTCACCGGGCAGCACCACGACCACCGCGGGCCATCGGCCGCCCACGGCCTGGTGCGCGGTCAGCGCCCACCCGTGCCGCAGATCCCGCTCGACCCGCTCCTTCGACACGACGACTGCCTCGCCGGCGCACGACAGATGCAGCCCTTCGGCGTCGGCCTTGACCACGCGGCCCGGCAACGTACGTCCCGGCGTGGGGGAGTACGCGATCCGGTCGCCCGGGTCGAAACCGCCGAAGCGGCCGGGGCCCGGGTTGAGCCGCTCCTTGAGAACCGCGTTCAGCGCCCGGGTGCCGGCCGCACCACCGTGGCCCGGCGTGATCACCTGGGTGTCCTCGGCAGACACCCCGATCGCCCGCGGCACCGAGTCCGCGACGAGCTGCGCGGTCCGGTGCACAGCCTCGCCGGCGTCCCGCACCGGCACGATCACGACCTCCTTGCCCGGAGCCTCGACCTGGTTCAGCTCGCCGATCCCGACGCCCGACACCAGCTCGCCCAGCGGCCCGGGATCCGGCCGCCGCGAGGCGACCTGCGGGCAGACCCGCGCGGCCAGCAGATCCGCGAACACCCGCCCGGGACCGACGGACCACAGCACCGCGGGATCCCCGGCCAGCACCAGCCGGGCACCGTCCGGCAGCGACTCCGACAGCAGGGCCGCCGTCTCGACGTCCAGCTGAGGCGCGTCCAGGACGACGAGCAGGTCGAGGTCGAACGCGCCCTCGGCGTCCCGCCCCGGCCCCTCGGCGCCGGACAGCAGCCCGGCGACGGTGACGGCACCGGGGGAGTCGCCCTCGGCGGACGACTCCGCCCGCCTCTCCGCCAGGGCCGCGAAACGGTCCCGCCCGAGCGGACCGTGGGCGGCGGCCCAGGCCCGCAGCCCGAGCTCCCCGCCAGCGCGCAACAGCGCCGCGGGCTCGGCCAGCGAGGCCTCGCCACCGGTGTGCAGCACGAGACCATGGCGGGCGACCGCGCGGATCAGTTCTCCGGCGGAGCCGCCGGCCGAGTCCGCGATCCGCTCCCACTCCGCATCCGAACCGTCCGCCTTCGGCACGGAGTTGATCAGCCGGGCCAGACCGTCGGCGAGGCTCTCCTCCGCGAGGGCGTACCGCTCCAGCCCCACGAGGACACGAACCGGCCGCTCACCTTCCTCGTCCTCGTCGTCGTCCCCCGCAGGCGCCGCTCCGGGCTCCTCCAGGGCGTCATGGAAGGCCAGGGCCTCACCCTCGGCGAGGGTCTCCTGGACGGCCGCGTCCGGATCCGGCACGCCCCGCTGGGAGAGCGCCGCGACAAGGGCGGGCAGCTCCAGGGCGGTGTGCCCCGCCAGGGCGGCCTGCTCCAGCAGCCACACCGTGACCGCGCGCCCACGCCGCTCGTCGTCCGGTCCGCACTCGGCGCCCAGCAGCGCCCGCGCGAACCCGTCGGCCTGCTCGGGCCGCACACCGCCGACCCGCAACAACTGCCAGGGGTCCGCCCGCAGCAGCTCACCGGCACCCTCGCCGAGCACCACGGCGACCTGCCCCGCGAGCCCGTCCGGCGCACCCCCCTCGACCAGGACACCCCGCACGGCCTCGACGACGTCCGGTGCCGCGACAGCCGCCGCCTCCACCGGGACAGGCTGCGGCTTCGGCTCCGGCGCGGACCTGCGAGGCGCGGGTTGCTCGAGGACGGCAGCAGCGGGCTTCTCGCCGCTCTCCACGGCCCGGACGGCCGCGAGCAGATCGGCGGCCGTGCCGCTGAGTTTGGTCCCGGCGGCGATCGGCGCCTTCTCGGCCTTCCGCTTCGCGATCCGCTCCCGCTCCAGCCGCTGCGCGGCGAGCTCGGCCGCGGCCTCGGACACCTTCCCGGCGTCCTCACCGTCCACGGTCTCCGCCTCGACGCCCTCCTGCGCGGTCGCGGCGGCACCCGGCTCGGTGTCCTCCAGGTCCTCAGCGGGCTCCGGCTCCGTGCTCACAGCGTGCTCCAGTCGTGATCGGGATAACGGTGCACGGGCGCCGACACATCGTCGAGCGCCCGGCAGATCTCGTCAGGAAGACTAAGGGCCTCCACTGACAACGCCGCCATGAGCTGCTGCGCGTTGCGCGCGCCCACGATCGGCGCGGCCACCCCGGGCCGGTCCCGGACCCAGGCGAGGGCCACCTGGAGCGGCGTCACAGCGAGCCCGTCCGCCGCTGTCGTCACGGCGTCCACGATCCGCGACGCCGTGTCGTCGAGATACGGCGCGACGAACGGCGCCAGATGCTCCGAGGCGCCCCGCGAGTCGGTCGGCGTCGAGTGCCGGTACTTGGCGGTGAGCACCCCGCGCCCGAGCGGCGACGAGGGGAGCATGCCGATCCCCAGGTCCAGCGCGGCCGGCAACACCTCACGCTCGACACCGCGCTGGAGCAGCGAGTACTCCAGTTGCGTGCTCGCCAGCCGGGTCCGGGTGCCCGGCGCCGACATCTGCCATGTCGCCGCCTTGGCGAGCTGCCAGCCACAGAAGTTCGACACCCCGGCATACCGGGCCCGCCCACTGCTGACCGCCAGGTCGAGCGCCTGGAGGCTCTCCTCAAGTGGGGTGTCCGGATCGAAGGCGTGGATGTGCCACACATCGACGTAGTCGGTGCCGAGCCGGGCCAGCGAGGCGTCCAGCGCGGCGAGCAGATGGCCGCGCGACCCGTCGAACCGGCGGTCGGGATCCGGCACGCTGCCGGCCTT
>Ga0307514_10001617_pt1 | contig 26389 bp, 28 predicted proteins | sample 16_EM_MG_FD_203088 | JGI IMG/M metagenome (GOLD analysis project Ga0307514, IMG submission 203088) | Populus trichocarpa ectomycorrhiza microbial communities from riparian zone in the Pacific Northwest, United States - 16_EM | ecosystem: Host-associated > Plants > Roots > Unclassified | place... | reverse complement strand
ATCGGGCTGAAGATTCCAGTCAGTATGGGGCAATGAAAATGCATCCCTAGCTGAAAGGCGACAGAAATCGACTTAATATCAGTCAATTTGGGTGGTTGAATTTCAGTCGCTACGTTTTTCATAGTGGAGCGGGAGATGGTTAGCGATTGGCAGCTGTGACGATGGCGACGGGCGCGTTTCGACTCCAACTTGTTTGCCGACACTGGAAGCTCTGGAGACTGCAGCCTAGCCTTGTTCCTTAAACGACAAGGAGGGCTTGTGTATCTTTCTCTCCGGCTTATTCGACTCGAAGCATCCCCATCGCCTCGAGGTCGGGTCGAAATTCGGCATCGTGTTCCATCACGCCCAAGTTTTCGCTCCCTGTTGTCTCAAGTTCAACCCCCCTTCCGGAGCGACGCGTCCTTTCTTTACTCTTTCGTATTCCCATTCTTCTCAATCTCTCTTCTTCTTTTCTTAGTCTTTGCGACGCCTGACTCGCCTACGGTCCCAACGTTCACCCAACTGTAACAACCCTCTTGCCCGTCTCGCGTGTGCCACATGTCCGGTTTACCGTCATCATCCTCTACTTCAGGCCCAAGCAACACTGGGCTGTTAACATCGGAAGCAAATGGAGAGAAGAATAGCGTCGTCATTAAAGTCGGAATGGTTGGGGACTCGCAGATCGGAAAGACGAGTTTGATGGTAAAATATGTCGAGGGGAGCTTTGACGAGGATTACATCCAAACTCTAGGTGGGTCAAACTCGCAGATTAACGTCCTTAAGTACCTTCTTGAATCTCAAGCACATCTTCGTTTATAGGCGTCAATTTCATGGAAAAGACCATCTCCGTACGACGAACCACTATTACGTTTTCGATATGGGATTTGGGCGGGCAGAGAGAGTTCGTAAACATGCTGCCCTTGGTCTGCAACGACGCAGTCGCTATCCTCTTCATGTTCGATCTATCGAGGAAATCAACACTGAACTCCGTGAAAGAATGGTATCGACAAGCCAGAGGGTTCAATAAGGTGGGCAACGCTTGTTCTGCATGTCATTCCTATGCTTACCCTCCGTCATAGACGGCCATCCCATTCCTGATTGGAACCAAGTATGACACCTTTGCCACCTTTCCACGGGACGAGCAGGAAGAGATCACAAAACAGGTAAGAGTATCGCAATTCATGCGCGCAAGGACGCATCGTTAACCTCTAAACCCGAAGGCGAAACGCTTTGCCAAAGCTATGCATGCGTCCCTTATCTTCTGCTCCACCCAAGCCTCGATCAATGTGCAAAAGATATTCAAGATCGTACTCGCCAAAGCCTTCGATCTGAAATGTGTCATTCCCGAAATCGAAGGTGTTGGAGAGCCTGTCTTGCTTTACGTCGATGTGTAGATCAGGTGGTCAGGGCTGGTTGGACGCGGCCGTTGGTGGACAATCGGAAACAGAGGTGCCTCAGGGACAGGCAACCCGAATCAAAGGTATGACAAGTTGCAACCGTGGGTTGTAATCGACAATCCCGCCATACCAAGTGACTGACGGGTTTACATTTTCCAGGTTACTCCAGCGTATCCTCGACTGCTTCTTGCTTACTTTCTTCTAACTCTTCTTCACTCCGGGGTAAAGAAGATCCTTGAATTACCGAGAGAATACCCCACCAAGGACCGTTTCTTATCTATCCGTATTTGTTGTTGCGACCTGGCCCCCTTTTCACTAATCTAAATCCCTACATCTCCACCTGGTTAACAAACCCATCGTGGGTCGTTCACTTGTTCACGCTCCTTAATACAATGCTCCTATGCTTCTCCACATTAAACGCTTCCTTTTCGACTTCCCTCTTGACATTTCTGTTGTGATTCACTCACTCCCCGTCATCCCTCTCCCACTCCGCCATAACCAATGTTCCCAGGCTTTGTGTCTTCCGTAGTTTCAACTGTTTTCTAATGCAACCATGCTATCGTTCCTAATACCCCAACGCCTCAAGCAATTCGAGGGGTCATACCTCCAGTTGTTCTCGACTCGCCTAGAGGACATCCTAAGTTACTGCATTGATTTTACGCGCCAGGATTGAAACGTGCAGTTCACCCGACTTGTTTCTTCTGTATCCCCCACTCTATCCACTGCACATCCGCAAAGCTTGCCATCGTAAAACTCGTCGACATTGCACAAACTCGGTGAAATCCAATCCTGATTGAGAGTCGCAGCGCAGAGTTGATCTCAAGCCGGCAATACTGATCGAGTTGATTTTCTCCCACCAACAGTCGCAAGGTGAAATGCGGATAACAGAACTCTTCACGTCAGATTCCCCAGCGTACGTTACAGCACCGATGATAAACCAATCCGACCTGGCCTTTCGCATCCTAACGAGACGATACGGGGCCACCCTAACATACACCCAAATGCTCCACCCGGACAAGTTGGTGTACGACCAAGACTACCTTGAACACCATATCCTCAATATGGATCCTCCAGAAACGCCAGATCTTATCGGCTCAACCGTAGGTCACGGGGACCTGCAGTTGGGTAAACCGGTCGTAGCTCAAGTTTGTGGAAACGACGTTCAAAAGATCGTCGAGGCGTGCAAGAAAATCGTGGGTCATTGTGATGCCATAGGTTCGTCTTGCGCCTCCGAAATGTGCGATGTGTTTGAGAGTGAGCGGTATGGATAAGTTGGTTAGATTTGAACTTGGGATGTCCTCTTACGTCCGCTCGGGACGAGCACTACGGCGCTTATTTGTTGGGACAAAAAGACTGGCCATTGGTCGAAAATATTGGTGTGTACCAGCCAGGGTATTCGATAAACCCATTCTCAACTCGGTGGGTTACATAGTGTCGGGGCTCACACATACGTTTCCGGTACCGATCTCAACAAAAATGCGCCTCTGCAACCCTGTCGAACACACCTTGCCGTTCGCGGAACGGCTCGCTCTGGCCGGGAGTTCGTGGATCACATTGCATGCTCGGTTTGGCGCGTCCACGAGAAAACGGCGGCATGGTCCCGCAGATCTAAGTCAGGTGAAACTTTTGAAAGAGGGTCTCCAAGTTCCTGTGATCAGCAATGGAAACGTGAGGACGTTCGAAGATGTGGTGCAGAACCGTGAGTTCACACGTGCTGACGGAATAATGGTGGGTGAGACGTTGTTGGGCAACCCGTGGTACGTCTAAAGTCTCAGCTCTAGTAGATGAGGGACTGAGTCGGAGTTCAGTTTATTCGCTGGCGTCACCCCAGATCCAGTGCAAATATCTTTGGAATACCTGGACGTATGCAGACAATGTCCAGAGGGAAGTGTAGACTTGGAGGTCGCGAAGAAACACGTTAAACACTTCATTGATTTTCAATGGTGAGTAGATCTAATCCTCGCAAGCCCCTCGTTGACACCTCAGAAGCTCCCGGAGGACATGGATGCCGAAATTTCTGCGCGCATTGACCGCTTATCGTACAATAGAAGAGGTTGACAAGTTGTTGAGGGTGAAAACACAGAGGTGGCGCGGAAAACCGCTGATACCGCGAGATACGGATGACGTCGGAGAGGGCAGCGGAGATGAGGAGAGGGTTATGGGAGATGAATATGATGGCCTAGCTCTGCTGGCATAATGCGTCGTATAACGGAGACCCCATTAATGCCCTAATCAATAAGATATTTACGCTTGAAGAAAGCCCTAAGATGTAAGATTTGCCAGATCCCAAGGCCAATGAGCGCCGCAAGGGTGAACCAGGCGAAATTTTGTACACGTTGGTTCGTCGATACTGTCACAGTCTGTTAGTTGACAACGGAAGCGTGGTATGGAAGCGATGCCGTACTGTTCGTGTTGGCGAAGCGCTCTTCACGCTTCTTGAGGTACCCCATGTCGTCCATGAGTTCTTTCACCAAACCCTCCAGCCTTCGCATCTCTGTTTCGAGGGCCGACAGAGACTCCTGGTTTGCAATGGCACTGTGACATGTTATTCAGATTGGAATCATGCCACCAGGTGGAATCCACTGACTTATAATCGACAGCGTCAGCACCAATATCCACGTCCAAATCAATCGTTCGGGAGTTGTTTCTAGCTTCAGATTCAGAAACGCCTGCTCCAGCGTTAGAACGCAAAGATCACGAACTGCGTGTGATATTGTACTGACCCTTGTCGAGATAGTTGTAGAAACAGACACCGACTTCACCTTCCGAGTGAGTGGTGACCGCCAGCCTAGTCTCGGCCTTGATGCCTTTTTTTCTCAGGTAGACATTTTTTTGAGGACTGGAGTCGACAATTTCTATGTCCGTGTGTTGACCGGGACCAGGGCTGACGTTTGCTGTGACAATCACGAGCGTGTTATCGTGTGCCGGATTCCAGAGACATTTCTTCTGGGGCCATCTATAGGCGGGAAGATTGAACTTGACACTGTAGGATGGAAAGGCGAAAGACAGGAGGAAGAAAAGGAGAGAGAACCGGAAGAGACACGACATGGAGAGCACGGGAAAGGGAGAATGATCGCCACCATCCGCCTGCCGCAGACGCGTAAACGCAAACAAGTCGACAACAACTTGAAATCTTTTTATGCACCCTCTGGAATTCACGGAACGTTGACAAACTGCAGCTAGTGGAGTAAATAAGGTGTGGCCGAGGCAAGTGGGGACGAGGCCAGCCGTCACCCTGCCGAGGCCCAGCACCAATTGCAAAGCAAGAACACACGTGCTACATCTACCATTTGTCGACTCCCAGCGCGTCTTCGTCATCGCCGCCGCCGCCGCGGTCGTTGTAAGCCAACCACCAGCCGACGACTGGATATCAAGAACGAGTCCGCATCCCGTTTCTTCAGCCACAGACGTTTTCAGCAAAAAAACCGAGTTGAAAAATCGGGCGGCGCCAGGTCGGAAGTCGAAAACTGCCATTTCGGAGTCGCAACTTTGAAGTGATAGCCAGAGTGCGTTGTATCTGATTGACCTCACCTTTATCCATCATAATACAATCCCTAATCATGGCCTTCAGGTTCCCCAACGATGTCTACGAACGGCGACCAGGCCGCAGTCCATAAGCAACAGCAGTCGACGACACCAGCACCACCACCCCCACCAGGTCCGGAGCACACCCATCCTCCAGCTTTCGTTCAACTCGCACCACATCCCGGTCCATATGCTCTCCCACCTGGCGCCTTCTCACCAGTGTTTTTTGGACACCCAAACCCAGAGGGGATGGTCAACCACGGTGACCCAAACGTTCCGCAGTACCTACCTTACACGCAGATGATGTATGTCTATCCGCCCCCAATCCCTGGTCAAGGTAGTCGGTTTCAATGTCTATTACTCGGTTTCAACTCTAATCATGTATACAGCGCCGCCATTCCCCCACCCAGGGGCTCCTCAGCCTGCCTCCGGAGGCAAGCCAAAACGCAAGCAGGTCAAAATGGCTGTATGTGTTCGTTCTAGACTCCTATCCTTCGTCTCAACAAGCCACCTCGTTCTTGCATAGTGTACAAACTGCGCTTCGGCTTGCAAGAAATGTGATGACGGTAGACCCTGTCAGCGGTGCATACGATCGAACCTCGCTTCCACCTGCAAAGACGGGGTTCGGAAAGAGAGGAAGAGGGGAATCAAGCGTGGCCCATATAAACGAAGGAACAAACCCCCCTCCGACGACGAGGCCGAGGTTTCAAGAGGTCAATTTCACAACTTCCCAACGGCTCGTTCCCTGACCCAAATCTACTACAGAACCGGCACCCCAGATGCCACCTACCATCCCTGAGGGCTATTTCCCTTATTTCTTACCTCCACCTGGCTATTTCCAAGGCGCAGATGGCCAGAACGGAGCCCCTCAAGTCCAAGTCCCCTTTTACTCGTATCACCAGCTGGCTCCTTTCCCCTATCCTGCTGGAATTCCTATGCCTTTCATGCAACCGCTTTCTGGCCAACCAGGCCCATCCAATCACCCCATTGAACCGCCTCAACCACAGAGCGCAAAAGGCAAGAGACAAAGGAGCTCAACTGATGAACTCTCGACTTCAAAGAAAGCAAAGTCCGATGATCAGCAAACAGATGGCACACCTGATGCTGAGGGGAGTGATGCCAGTCCATCTGCGGCAGATCCTACCTCCCAACCATCGGAACCGCCTTCGACCGAACAATAGCCAGAGTGACGATGCATTTGAATGTTCCGGTGCCCCTCGTCGACCATGTTTTGACTTTGATCATGCTTTCAACCATCCCCTGTACTTCCACTATCTATGTTCTACTATCGTTCTCTGGGTAATCAACACGAGGAATAATTCTTTTGGTCGGTTTCGTGTCCGTTTCGGGGATCGGCTTTCACCGAGTGAAGTACAACCTAAACCTCCACGACCTCTCAAGCAGCCAAACGAACTTCCGACTCTGCACAACCTTTGTTCTCTAGACCTTGTCTCTTGGCTGTCCCTGTTCAACGTTTATGGCTTGTACCGACAAATCTTCTAAGGTTGTCCTCACGGATATCACCAACATCACCTCCGCTGCTCAACCGTTCAACACCATCATTGACTATCTGTTGCCTGGCCGTTCGAGCAACAACCCTCCCTTGGAGGCTCTCCCGAACTTCGAGAGACCGGCGACGCCGCTGAGCGTGCGTACGCTGGATGTCGAAGACTTGGAAGTGGATCAAGATCTTGCATCTGCTTGCTCTCGCATCGTTTCTGAAAGTTGGGAAGGGCTCTCTGAGGCTCTACAGAACGCTAAAGAAACACTACGACCTTCAGCTTCAATCCCGCCGCCTCCTCGGCCCACTACCCCTCCAGCCCTGCCTTTGATGATTCCAGATCGCCCGAAAACCCCTCGACGAAAATCCACGCGGAAAATCCCTAAGCAACCATCCCCTGCCCCTGTCCTGCCTCCGGCCAAATTTCGATACCATGGACATTCCAACAGCGCTCTTGCGGACTACAAATATTTCTGGAACTCTCGTTGTGAAGATTGGATGAGATACGAGGCTGAACTAGAGGAGGCTATCATGACTGCATACGATGGAATAAAGAAGGTGGATCCCGAGAAAGACAGGAAACCTGCTCCCCCTTCGCGCTGTCCACGTTTCCGTCGTAATGGCAAGACCGAACGCGAGAAACTAGCCGACGAGGCGGAATCTACGGTTGCTGGATACCGGGGAAAATACGTTCCCGACTTGACGGCACCTATATATCCTCGGACAGGCGACCTGGCACTTCTACACCACCCAAGTGTCTTGGAGACAGAGCTTTGCTTCATTGGTTTCCCCTTGCACAAGATCCATCAGATCTTCTTCGCTTTCAGCATGGATCAGAGATTCGATCAACACCAACGCGAGGCCGGGGTAAGGGGCAGAGGGTCACCGCAGGATCACACCGTAGAGGAGGATGACGATCCAACCTTTGGATGCAGAGAGAACGAGGACTGTTCCTTCTGGTCTGAAGACACTTTGGTGGAAGATGAGGATCTCCTCCCGCACCCCGGCGGTAGGAAGCTGAACGGGAGGTATCAAGAGGTCGGTTTATGGGAGGTAGACTGGGGAACAAAGTGGGAAGTTCTTATGGCGTTGTTCAAGGAGCACGAGCTGGAACGCTACAGCCATGTTTACAGCGCGGGAAGTCCCGGAGACAAACACATCGAGAGTCTGGAACCCTATAGAGCTGCGTTGGTGGATGATACTGTCACGGTAGGTTTCCTGGACGAGAGGGATGATGAGTTCGCGAGGACGGGCTCTGAGCCTGATATGTTCGAGGATATCTTGATTTGCTAGAACAGTGTATACCCCACGCTCGGCCATACCGTTAGTTTTGTTTTACCCATTCCTACAGTCCTCTGTTCTGTTTACATGTATATCGGTATCGCGAGAAATACCCAAGTTGTGTGTATGGATCCAATCGTCTTCATTACACCTTTAAATCTTCACGACATAGATTTGGCCGTTGTCTCATCGATTACCAGGATCTGTGGCTGGTGTCTTGCATTGACAGCATTACCTTGGGGGGGATTGGAAACGTGCCGTAAAGCCCAACCTGCTTGGCATTACGAGGGACATACCGCGGTGGTGGGCAGCGCTAAGAGTGACTCTCTTAATTTTTGGAAACCCCTCACGTTGTTCCCCGACGTTTGTGCAGAGACCGCCACACACACTTGACCTTACCACCAAGAGGCCCCTCTCATGTAAATTTGTGAACACCCACACGTGAACGGCAAGCGCATGTACTACACGCGACCTTCCGACAATTCATTTGCCAAGTAATGCAGCGCCCGACATTTCGGAGAAACAAAAAACTCGTTGGAGCGGCTTGTCATCGTTTTATTTCTTGAGCTGCAACCTCCACGATGGCGGACCCGCGCAAGCTATTTTACCTTTGTTTCGAGATTACGGCCTTGGTTGTGTACCACATCCCACGATGGCTCGTATCTGCCGTGCAGATCTGGCTATACGAAAACAGGAAGGGGAGTTGGACGTTTGGTCGACAAATCCGGGTCCAGATGAAGCGACATATGCCTAGCGTTTTTCGGAAGTGAGTCTGAGCCATATCTGGCACCCTCCATCGTTTTGCGACCTGGAAAGTCTGATCGGATATGTGTTGTCGTTCGCAGGATCGGTATCCCCCGCCCACCGACTCCAGATCACACCGCTATCCAAGGTCCAGGCGGGATTTGGATTCCGACCGTCCCAGAGGACCTCATAGTCGGCGAAATCGCGACTTTCGCTCGCGATCGAAACATCGTGTCGATCCCCATTCCAGGATACTGGATCCACAAGGACGAGAAGCTACCCTTCGAAAGCCCTCCTTCCCCGGGAGAGAAGATCTTTTACCACTTCCATGGTGGTGGATATGTCGTCGAAACCGCACATCCGAAAGGCGCGGCCAGCAAGATTTTAAAGGATTTCCTTCAGAATTCTTCAAGCCCGTCGCTTCGCCGAACGTTTGCCGTCGAGTACCGTCTCAGTTCGCCAGGAGAGCCGGGACAGGGTTCCGTTTTCCCGTTCCCGACTGCGCTCATCGACGCGTTGGCGGGCTATATCTACCTCGTCAAGCTCGGGTTTTCGGAAGAGAATATCATCATCGTCGGGGACTCTGCCGGCGGAAACTTGGCTCTCGCCCTCACCAGATACCTCCTATCGAACAAAGAGCAACAACCTAAACTTCCCGAGATTCCAAGCGCGCTCGTCCTCCTCTCCCCTTCCACAGACATAGGCGATCAGTTCATGGACCAGCCTGGTCCATCATCCTCCCTCACTATAAACGCCGAACGCGACTGGCTGACGCCACTCAACGCCGGGCTCATACGTGCAAGCGCGAAGGTGTTCCTCGGGGGCCGCCCGGAGCACATCGAGTTGGCATACCGGAATCCGTATGTTTCCCCGGCGAGTTCTATCCTCCTGGGGTTAACCCCCGATTCGCCCACTCGAACCATATCTTTCAAAGGGTACCCGAGAACGTTCATCGATAATGGCGGGTTTGAAACCCTCTACGACCAGATTCGTCGACTGGGAGATGCGATGGTGCAGGATCTGGGAGAGGAAATGGTCGCGTATAACGAGGTCGATGGTGCCACACACGATTATTTGACCATCGACTGGTGCGACCCCGACAGGACCGACACGTCGAGGAAAATCTTGGAATGGTTGGGATTATAGGGAGGTGGCGTTTCTAATTAGTAGTTACAATAAAGTACCGCATTCAATGTCCAAAAAAGACCGTACAGCTCTGATACTACTCAAATCGAACGAGACCTCCTACTTTCAAGAATTCAGAGAGGAACTGCGATCCGGCCAAAATGCCGAAGACATCCCCCCTTTCGGATAACTCGAGGTTGAGGACCACGTCCAGTACCAGGGTAACCGTGCCCCTAGTTTCCTTGACCAGCCTACACAGCTGTAGATCGACCTCCTTCCACTTGAAAGAGTCTCTGATGAAAGAGATGTCCGAATCATTCGTGTCTCCGGTCACTTCAATACAAATTGTCGAGAGGTTCGGGGCAGATTTGATGAGCGGGAAATAATGATGAACAATCTGTTCTGTGTCTTCCCAATCCCCGATTAAAAACTGAAAGGTGCGCAGTTCTGGGAAGGAAATTGAGCTGACTTGGACATCGTCGACGCTGTAGCCTGTTAAGCGATGTCGGTGAAGTATCAGTCAAGAAAGTTCCGAGATAACCCATGAACCAAAAACGGAACCACCTTCAAAGTTCAGGACTTGCAATGTGGGGGCGCAAGCGGATACGAGCTGATGTCCCTCGCCATTGAAAACGCAGACCAAGCGGTGGAACTGGAGAGGGGCCATCAAAAGGCACGGAAGGAATTCCTGGAGGGTGTTGGCCCCAATGACGAGGCTTCCCCGAAAGTTTGTACCATCCCAAGGATATTGTTTCAGCGTGCGATCGCTTTCGGTGTCGATTACAGCGTGGCAGTCGTCGCTGATAGAAACGTCGTCGAGAAAAGGGAAAAGATGGAGTATGTATTGGAACGCGTTGGGGGATAATGAACAGGATTCGAGGTTGAGAGTCTTTAGCGTATTCCTGGATCCACCAGACCACTTCGAGATCAGTTCGCTGCGTTGAGTGCCGGAGTGGAGGCGAAACGCTTTGAGGTTCAAGCACTCAAGGCGGTCGAACGCGGCGAGGTGATGTTCAAGCAGGGCGAGGATGTCAGGGGAGAACCGCTGGGTGAAGTTATCACAGAGAGTGATCGTCCGCACGTAGGATAAGGTATCGCTCATAGGATCTACCTCTGAAGTCCATTTCAAGAGGTCGTCAAAAGACGGGATCGTGATGGATTCGAGTATGTACCGTTGACTGCGACAAGACAGCGATCGTGCGGCGAGCGAGCACGATTTCAGATCTCGCATCTGGGTGTTCCTCTCGCGGCTGGCAACGATATCGATGATGTTGTCGACGAGTTCCTGCGGCAATACCGGTGCCATCGTGCGCTTGATGACCCTCTGGATGAGCTAAAGGAACCAGGCGGGGAACTAGACCTTCGTTAAATAATATCGTCCCCCGGACGGGACAGCACAGGGACAATTGCGACATGAATACTGGGTACTGAAGGTCCAACCATTCAACGGTCCTTGGGCATACCAACAGTAGGCAGTAGCGTAGATACGCCATTGTACAGAGGGGCGGACACCTGCGGAAGTCGGTCGGAGAGGTCAATGAGCAATACGTCAATGGGGGAAAGCGACATTGTTTCCTACAGAACCGCGTCTGGATACTCCAAAGGGGGACGTCCGCCCTCGTGGCCACAGCACAACGCGTTTACGGCCGCCATATGACGTGTCCGGCTGTTGAGAATTATAGGGACGGTGAGTTGTCAACCCAGGGTCAAGGGCGCAGTTGGGCCTGGCACTCCGGCATCGCGGCATCGGCCGGTTCGTCGATTCACCAGCAAGTCGGCAATCTGGTTTCCCCACCCGCTTTTCGGTATGTAGGGTCGTCGGTGGCCCGTAGTTCGTATCAGGTATAAGTTGTCAAATTTCGCGAATGGCGTGGTGGTGTGGATACAGCCGTTTGCACCGGTACCCGCACACGCAATTGGGGAGGGGCGGGCATAGTGACGCCACATTCCGTATTAGGTTAATTTGTCAATAGGGATCTGAACATGTCAACACGGGCGAGCGGGCACCGCCTTGGTGCTCGATCTTCAACATATTGTCTGGTCCATTCGACTTTTGCCCACGCGGATCTCGTCGGCGCATGCTCTCACCTCAGTCCTTGATTTCCTTTGTATTTTTAGTCACTCAATCCTCGCTGTCACATCCTTTCGATGGTCATAAAAGGGGTAAATTAGAGATCCCCCCTGCAACAGGTTCAGCTGAAGGGTCCATAGCAAACATTGACACCCTGCACCCTCGGAAACATACCCAACGCGATAACACCGGGAGGGAGGAGTGACGTTCCCCGCGGAGGAAGGGATTCTTCGGACACTACACTCGGACGAGGGTTTGTGGGATCGCAACGAGGGACGTATTGCTCAGTGAATGGCTTCTTACGTGTTCCATCCAAGTAGATAGATAACCTGTAAGCGTTGTTTACGAGCATGCCGAGAGACACCGCGGCGCCCCACGGGAAATCCCCATCCGTTCCTTGGTCGCAGCTCAGCGCTCAATCCTTGAAGCGCGCTAGACTTGGACCCTGACATCTGCGTATGAGAGTGAAAGATTGACGATCACCGTATTTCAAACGCGGTCGGCGAGCCAATCGGATGCGACACCTCCCATCTTGGCTAGCCTATGAATATATGAATGTTCATGATTGCTCGAGCGCACTCATGCGCAGCCCTGTGATACGGCGTATATAAGTCAAGCAGCTATGGCGGTGAAGCGATGTCTCACCTCCACTCCTCTTGCATCTCTTACATTTCTCACATCTCCAACATAATGTCTCTCAATGGCACAACCGTTCTCGTCTTTGGTGGTTCGAGGAACATTGGATACTTGTCCTCCGTCAGGCTACTCGGTTAGATCTTTCAGCACCTCTCGGCAGTATGGGAGCACCTAACTTGCTGATCTCCAGGTCACGGTGCTACAGTCGTCTTCCTTTTGCGAAATTCCAAGGTGTTTGATGACAATGCAGTCGTCAAGCCTTATCTCGACTCTGGAAAGGCCATCTTGGTCGAGGGAGACGCCTTGAACGCCGATGATGTCGCGAATGTTTGGAAGACAGCCGCGGAAGTCACCGGCCGCGTCGACTTTGTTGTCTTCACTGTCGGTATGTGATTACTTGAATCATCCACTTGCCCAACCTAACGGCTTATACCAGGTGGGACTCCCAAGATCACATTAGCCCATGGCGCAGTCATCGAGCCCCGGAATCTGTGCACCCAATCTACCCTCAACGTTCTCTGCAATATGCCACACCTCGAGCAGGAGCCCAAGTTCATCTTCATCAGTTCGACAGGTCTCACCAAGGCCTCGCACGCAGAGCTCCCCATCCTCTTGAAACCCCTCTACTCCTGGCTTCTCCAAATACCCCACGCAGACAAGCTTGGCTTGGAGCGAATCGTTCACCATGCCGCCGGAAAGTCTTGGGTTGATCCCGAACCCGAGCCCGAGATCATGAATGGTGTTAGCGATGGCACCGACTGGAAGTCACGATCTGGCCTTCCTGCTGCTGGCTCGCTGAAGAACTGGATCATCATCCGACCTGCGTTCATGACCGACGGAAAGTGTGAGGGTGACAAAGCGAACAGAAAGGACAAGCCGTACAAGGTCATCGAGGGAAACGGTTACAGGGGTTATACCATTTCCAGGGCGGACGTTGCCCACTTCATTGCAGAGGACGCAATCCTCCATTGGGACCAATGGAATGGAAAGATCCTCGCCGTTGGATACTAGGAAAATTCCCTTTCACCTTTCCAAGTACCTGTAACCCACTGTAACTGTTCTAATCTGCCGTAATACAATTTATATAATGCATTAAGGGAAGTGCGCGCATACTGCCAAAACGACCCCACGAGGATGAAGTCCGGCGTCGCAACATATCGGCACGGTTTGTGGGTGTGAATCATCAACGAACCGAGATCCCTGGGGGTTTCCAACTATGATACGTTACACACTCATCTTCATAGCGATCGATGGATGTGAACGATAACCCTCAACGATGATGTCCTCGCTCTCAAATTGGTCGACCACCTCGACTTTCCTCCTCCACTTGATCGTAGGGAACGGATAAGGCTGTCTCTTCAGCTGGATCTGCAGCGCGTCAACGTGATCTCGATATACGTGCGCATCGCCGAGCTGGATTATGAGTTCCCGTGCTTCGGTATCGGTGACATGTGCGATCATATGCGTGAGGAGCGCGTAGGACGCGATGTTGAATGGAATCCCGAGACCGAGGTCGGCGGATCGTTGAAACATGAGGCATGAGAGCCCCGGCTTCTGACCTGCTTCTTGAGGAAGGTGGACATAAAATTGGCACATCATATGGCATGGTGGCAACGCCATAAGTGGCATCGCTGTATACAAGTATTGATTGAACCGCCCGTACCCTTGAAAAGCGCAACTCACCTGCTGGATTCCAAGCACTCAGAATGATCCTACGATCCGTAGGATCCTCTTTGATCTTGCGGATGCACTCCCCGAGTTGATCCACACCTTGTCCGGTATAATCGGTATCGCACGTCTTGTACTCAGCGCCAAAGTGTCTCCATTGGAAACCGTAGACAGGTCCCAGGTCTCCCTCGCGTCGGTGACCGAGTCCGCGCTTCTCTAAAAACTCTTTGGAACCGTTCCCATCCCAGATCTTGACACCCTTATTCGATAGAATCTTCGAGTCTGTCTCTCCCCGAATAAACCACAAAAGCTCTTCGACGATGCCGCGCAAAAAGGTGCGTTTGGTGGTGAGGAGAGGAAGTGTCGAGTCCTTCAGCGAGAAGCGAAGGGGTGGAGGCGCGAATATGGAGATCGTGCCCGTTCCTGTCCTGTCTGGACGCGTTTCCCCCGTGGCTAGGACGGCCCTGATGAGATTGAGGTACTGATGCTCATCGTGGTCCTTTTCTGCCGACATATCGCGTCGAGGTTACCTTTCGCGCCAGTGGCCCGTGGGTCGCGGTTGGGTAAATGATGGTCACGTGCGCCGGGCTTGTCGCTCCCGTCGCCTTGAGTCGATTTGATCAAAAATTATCTAACGGGTCGATTTGTCAGCCCGCTCACCAGTCTCTCTCCTCTACACATCCCACACCCACGGACGACGGCCATGGAGTTCGTCCAGAGCACACCCATACACAGAGTTCTCTGTGCTGACTGTGGCACACCGATCGTGCCAAACGGCGCGAATCTCTGTGTCGCTTGCCTTCGGAATACAATCGATATCACAGAAGGAATTCCAAAGCAATCGTCCGTCTCCTTCTGCAAAAATTGCGAACGGTTTTTGTCTCCGCCTACGACATGGACGCTCGCGAGACCGGAATCGCAAGAGTTGCTTGCGATCTGCTTGAAGAAGTTGAAGGGGCTAAATAAAGTCCGGTTAACAGAAGCACACTTTATCTGGACGGAGCCACATTCAAAACGATTGCGGGTTTCTATGACCATCCAGAAGGAGGTACGAGATTATATGCGTCTTCTTTATTCAATTTTTCATGTCGTGTTCGCTAGGTCTTAACTGCCACAATCCTTGAGCAGATCTTTGAGATCGAGTTCCTCGTCCAGTACGCACAATGTCCTGACTGTACACGGATCGCCGCCAAAAACACTTGGAGAGCCCTCGTTCAAGTCCGACAAAAAGTCTCGCATAAGCGCACCTTCCTGTTCCTCGAGCAGCTTATCCTCAAACACGGGGTTCAAAAAGATACGATTTCCGTGAAGGAAGTCAGGGATGGCTTAGACTTTTTCTACAGTCAGAAGAGCCACGCCATCAAGATGACCGAATTTCTGACAGGGAGCGTGCCAGTTCGGTGGGTTTACACATCACTCGTCTTTCAAAATGATATTGAGTTTGGGGTAGATTGAAAGCTTCAGAACAGCTCCTATCCTCAGATACTCACTCCAACACTGCGAACTTCAAACACAGCTTCTCCGTCGAGATTGCTCCCATTTGTAAGGACGACCTCGTCTGCATCCCCCCCAAACAAGCCCGTTCATTAGGCAACATCAGCCCTCTGACCATCTGCACTCGGGTGGGAAACTCGATCCACCTCCTCGATCCGCAAACTCTTCAGTTCTGCGACGTCACCGCCCTGGTTTACTGGAGAACGCCATTCTTCTCCTTGGCTTCGGTGACAGACCTCGTCGAATTCACTGTTCTAGATATAGAGCCTTCTGGACCTGTTAAAGGCAAGTGGGTCCTGGCAGATGCCCAGGTCGCACTCTCCGGTGCCTTCAGGTCGTCAAGGAATAACGGCGACGACGTCGAGATGGACTACGAGCTCGCCTCTTCAACTAACCAAATCTTCCACACTCGCACACACCTCGGTGCTATCCTCCAACCAGGCGACGCAGTTTTGGGATACCACCTAACAAATGCCAATTTTAATTCGGACCATTTCGCTCAGCTCCCTTCCGATCGGATACCTGACATCGTCCTAGTGAGGAAAGCATATCCAAATAGGAGGAAGAAGAACAAGACGAGGAACTGGCATTTGCGCAGCATTGCCAAGGAGGCGGGCGAGGAAGGTGAGACGAGTGGAGCCCGGGGTATCGTCGGACGAATGGGAGGAAGGGATAGGAAGAAGGTCGACCAGGATTACGAGTTATTCCTGCGCGATCTCGAAGAAGACCTCGAAATGAGAGGGGCAGTAAACCTTTACAAGGTTCAGAAGGACGAGGCTGCCGAGACGGCTGAGCTTGCCGCGAGGTTGGCCGGTGGGAAGCAGAGAGCTAAAGGTCAACTCGATCCCGACGTGCAGATGGCTGACGGCGCCCAGGAGGATGATGGCGGAGATGAAGCCGATTTCCCAGAGATCAGGTTGGAGGAGCTTTTGGAGGAATTCGACGAAATGACCCTACAGGATAACGGAATACAGCCATAGCGTATAGACAGACAGATTCACTTCCTTTATCTTCCATTGTATGACATCTTTGTGTTTTCAGACCCTCTGTGTCTTCAGGCAAATGCGTTAATCGCGATTCGAGGGGGATGCAAACTTAGTAATAATAGGTACGGTATATCGAAGAACCAAAGCCCGAAGGAAAACATATCCTACATTGAACAAGACCCTAGAAATACATTAGCGTTGGTAGGCCATGTGAAGGCAAACGCGCTGTTATCTTCGCTCAAAGCTGAAACTGGACGCCGGGCTTAGCCGAGGTTCACTGGTGCTCGCCGAACGAGACCGGCTGAACCTTCGATCCGATGAAGGGGAAGCTGAAGAAGATGCTCGGCGACGTCGCTGCATGCGCGTCGGGTCTACGTTTGGTATACTTGCGGCGACAGCAAACAAGGAAAGGACTACGAAAGGTGTTGAGCAATGCAGGAGTCACAGATGGAAGAAAAACACACCGTCAACGATCGACACAATCCCGGATAGCGGCTCCGAAATGTTCCCAAGCCCCGGAGAGTTTGGGTTGTCGTCCGTCACGAAGAGTCGATGTGCACTGGCTATGGAGAATGAGTATCGTGATGGCATGAGTAATACGGGACTTGCTCGCTAATAATTTCTCTATCGTGTAGGCTAAGGTATTCGACGGAAGCACGCTATACACTGGAAGTTTGGTGAGTACACGCCTGTCGCCCTTACTTCGGCTCCATACCTGGGTACTTGTCGACACCATCTGTGGCACCGTCGGGCTCCTGGGACAAAACTTCAGACACCAGCCTTCGTCAAACAGATTCAACTTCGCATACCTTGATCTTGGCTACAAACTGGTGAATGGGCAATGAGAGGATCTGACGGTCCTCGGATGGAACAACAATCTGGGCAGAACATCAGTGTACTACGGTAGGAGCCAACACTAAAGCAACTTACCTTTGCTATATCGGTCACACTGATTGCACTCAACAGTCTTCCGTCTTCCTCGACGGTAACCGCGACGCTACTGACACCTTCTTCGCTCATCAGTGACATCGCATCCAGTACGGTGGACGTGGCGGTGACGGCGACCACCGACGAGTAAAGGTACAAAGAAGGCAGCGGTAGGGAGCTGAGAGTGTTTGAGAGGTAACGTAGGAATGTCGAATCTCTCTGAGCTTGCGAGGCAAACCAAGAGAGTGCCCCTCGGTCAGTCACGACTCCGAGGAACTCAGTTGGAGAGGTCGGTGACTTGACAAGCACTGGTCGAGATCAGTCGTAATACAGTCGCCATGAGTTGAGATCCCACACCTTTATGGGCACCCTCAGCAAAGAGCGCAAGTAAACCAATGAGATCGGCGTCATGGGGGAGGACATGCAGTGGGTTCTTGTCAGAGAGATCTGTGATGGGGTCAGGACAAACGGAAATTGGACCAGCAAGGCCATTCTTACTGCTAACGAGCTGTACGGGGACGTGACCTGCAGTAGCGGCGGCGATGATCTTTTCACCCCTATTGGGATCGGCGGGGTCCTCCTCTTTTGTGGACTTGTTCCGGGTAGCCGCGAGTACTAGGAACGCATTGACGTCGGCGTGCTTGGGGGGAGGTAAGAGGGAACACGAGACGTGGACAGAGTGAATACACACGTCAAATAGGCCGGTATAGGAGGAATCCTTTGCTTGGATGGCTAGACAAGGGGCACCGGATGACAAGAGGGTCTAAAAGGAGCCAATGTAAACCCGAGAGTGATAGATATAGCAGCCACAAAGTCGACGCACATCACAAGCAACCTCTACACTTTCGTCTGCATCAATTGCGACGACTGGAGATTCTACGAGATCTAGGGGAATTTTGTCGGAATCAATCCGGGACACAACAAGCGTGCTGTGCGAGAAGTATGATCCGTACCTCGAACGGTGACCAGCCTCCAGGCTTTGACCCATTCGTCCGTGTCTACATTGCTAGCGGCGACGAAAACGAGGGGAGACACGCTACGGTTCCTGTGGGTGCTGGACATGGATGCTCGTCTGATGTGGGCCATGGCGGTCGATAGGGCGGAAGGAGTGTATAAGAGTATAGCTAGCGTGAGTGCGGAGGTACTAGTGACCTTGGCTCCCCGGGGTATTTATACAGGCGATGGCTCGAGCCTCTCCCTCCAAAGGTTAAAATACGTTCTGTAAATTGTACGTCGGTGTTACGTCCCATACACGCAGGAAGCGGGCCACCTCTTGACGTCCACGATATCGAATATGAGTATCCCCGCAGATGTTCCGCCTTATGAACTCACCGAACTCGTCCCAGATTTTCTGAAAGTTTATTGTAACCCCATCCTGTCCTCTTCCCCGTGTCGTCTATCTGACTCCAACGCGAATATGCAGGCGAAGCATCTGAATGCCAGATCTTGTGTTCTCAGGCTTTAGGTGTGTTCAGACATCCATTGACCACTTGATAAACATCTGAGGTACCCAGGTCCCGAGATTTACGTCGGATGTTCCAATGGCCAACTCTTACGTTTCGGCCTTCAGGCTGATTCTCCGAACCAGGTGCGTTTTATGAAGCGGAGATCGCCCGCGCTCATCCGACGGATCCCCAGATAGAAACGCATTCCATCCTCGGTACACAGGCGTTGCCTAACCCAAAACCTATCGAAGAGATTGTACTTGTGCCATGCGTCGCACGTATTTTGGTCTTGTCAGGTCGGCCTCGTGAAACTATCCGAGATCGTTCGTAAACTTACGCGTGCCTTTCAATACAGACAACCAACTTCACTTTTTCACGTTACCCGAGCTTGATATCCTCCAAATCCCCCCGATACGGAACGTACAAGCCATAGCGGTGGACCAGCAGGCACTCACGCGGCCCTTCTTACATGCAGCAATTCATACCGTTGAGGCAGTCGAGTTTTGTGTTATCAAGAAGACTGGGCTCGGCCTTTTCTCGTTGCGAGAAAAACTGACCTTTCACAAGGTGATTGTCATTCAAACCCCGACCGACCAGCATGCTCAGTGAATTCTACAGGACATCCCGCTGGCCAATTGCAGATCCGGTGCACGTCGAACGGGCCCCTTACTTTGTATCGCAGACAGGGAAAATTTCAATATCCTCGACCTCAAGAGAGGATCCATGTTGCCCGTGATGCCTCTTTCGCCCGCCGGTGAAGCCCCTGCGAAGCCAATGATTGCCGTGATAGGCAACAACGAGTTCCTCATTGTGTCCATTCTGGATGGCCGTGGGCTTGCCGTGTTCATCTCCGGCGGTGGTGATCCCGTTCGTGGAACGTTCGAGTACTCAAACTACCCCATTTCCATCTGTGAGTGCTTCTTGAGCGGGTGGATATTGCGCTCTTGGACCTCATTTATTCGTCACTCAAGCATACGACGACCCCTATCTGGTCGCTCTTATGCCCGACCAGAGTCTAGAGATACGCGATATCGAGACGCAGTCGATCAAACAAGTTGTGCCTGCCCCAGAACCATCCTCTGAACATCCAAACCGGCCACGACGAGGTCTCGCTTGGAACCCACAGAATCATATGGTCCCCTCCACTCAACTAATGGACGTCCTGCAACTTGTATCTGTACCATTGATCAGGGTAGACGAGTAGCATACGTGTTGATGTTTTTGATCGCGGCCAAGGCTGAATTGATCGGGTATCCTTTCTCATGAGTAAATGCCAGCCTTTCCTCACTCCAATGTCCTCCTCATCTCGGCGGACACGGTCCACTCTTTGCTACCACCGACACTGATATCTCAAATCGGAGCGTTACTCGAGCTGAACAAGATCGACCAAGCCGTTGCATTGGCTGAACAACACCGGAAGAGAGTGAACCGCGATCCAAACGCCATTGATCATGTCGAGGTACGTCCGGACACAGAACCGCGAAAGTATCACCTAAATTTTACGTGTCATAGGCTCAGGAGTTACGCTTCGTATACCAACGAATAGGTTTCGTTTGCCTCCAAAATACGTTGTTCGAAGATGCTGGCAAGCACCTGTTCGCTGGAGACCTCGATCCTCGGATCCTCATCAGTTACTTCCCCGACCTCCGAGGGAACCTATTTAAACCAGGAGACACAGTGGAAATGTTCACAGGCATTGCGAATTTTCTTCCGACGGCTCAGTCTGTTGAAGAGATCAGTGAGTAGTCTTCATTCACAGAACATTCACCCCCCTTCCGATTTGACACGTTCCTCTCCTTCTCCCCCTCTGTCTGTTCCACATCCAAACGTGTGACATGCGCTATGATCCTACATCTTGATTCGTGTTCCTCCCACTCCTATGCGTGGCTCGCACCGGGACTGATGTCTAGTTGTGGGAAACATAGTCAAGAATTACTCTCCGTACATACTGCCAGACGCTACGACCGCCCCCTCAACTGCCGAACTCAATAGGATACTTCAATTCGCCGCTTACGACATGCTGGAGAATTTCCTGACCCAGTATCAGGCGAAACGCCGATCTGGTTCCTTGCAACGACCCCCAAACTCCGAGTCCGTTGCTGTGAGTATATCTTTGCGTTTGAATGTGCATTCCGGGTTTGAATTTATGAAGTGTTGCTAATGCAGATCGTGGATACGGTGTACGCAAAACTCCTGGCTCGTGGAGAGAAGACCACGAGACTATACACGTTGATTGAGGAGTCCAACGATATCATACTTGATGAAGTGGAACCAGGTTTCCTGGCTCAAGGGCAATATAATTCTCTTTGCAAACTATACGAGCGTGCTGATGCCGCGGAGAAACAGCTGGACCTGTGGTCCAAGTATGTCACGCACCTTTCTAAATTTGATCGTACACTGAAACGACGCCTGTGGCAACAGAATCGCAGATGGTCAATGGAGTGACAATGACATCCCAGACCCCCTCACGAATATGTTTGTCCTTCTGGCGAGGCGTAAAGATCAGCAGCTGGTCCAGAAGTGGGCCGTATGGCTGACTTCCAAGGATTCAGCGCGAACGGTGAAAGTACGATACTTTGGGTTCGCTTCCACTGTCCGCTGACTTTGTTACATCACTTTTAGCTGATCACATCTATGGATGGGGGAAAGCGTTCGAAACTAGAAGATAATATCGGGATGCTGGAACAGTTGCGAACGGTGGACCCTTTGGCGGCTTCTCGTTTCTTGGAACATTTGATCCTTCAGAAACGGTCTGATGTGCGTGCGGACGACGGATCATGGCCTTCCTGGAGTGCTTACCATCTATCCTATAGGATCGGCGGCTGCACATCGAGTTTGCGAACCTGTGCCTGGACCAGCTATTTAATTACCTCGCCGATGACGCTATCTCGAAACTCTGGAGGGCGAAAGGTGGATACATGGTGGTTTCTATTTTTCACCCCACTAACTTGGAAACCCAGTCTCTGGATATCGGAAAAGCACTACCCAGACTTCTTTCCTCTCCTATTTTACTTCGACGACACCAGACTCGGAGCACAAGCGGACTCGACTGAAAACGATCTTATTCCTCCAAGCTTCTGCGCTTCTGGACCTCCCGGCGGTCCTGTTTAGATTAAAAGAACGTTTGGACGTCTTCTCTTTAGAAGTCGCCCTGATAGAAGGAAAGGTGCAGAACATACATATTCCCTTCTCCCGCCACACTCAACAGCGTATCCCGTAGCTCGGCCACCACCTCCCTGCACTTACGATTCTTGTTGACGACCTACACGACGAACCCTCGGCCGAGGCGTACTGTACGCTCGGTGGACAGATCGTTTCCCCCGTTCTGGCCAAAACCATTGGAGAGAGCTGCGACCTCCAAGAGTGGGCCTCCCACCTTGAACCCCAAACAACGGGTCGGGGGAGGGGCAAAACGCTGTCGGCGGCCGTGACAGGCATGAGGGCCACTCCGACAAAGGTCGACGAGAAACTGAAGAAGGAATTGACCACGATACTGCTCAAGGTTTACATGAGCAGTAGGTACGTGGGTCAGCACGTTGTACGAAGTGCGACTCTGAATCACTTCTCTCTTCCTGTCTCGAAACAGCGAGCCATCCGTCGATAAAGCGTCCAGGTTACTAAACACGCAAGCAATGAATCTGGACGTATTGGAGGTGAATTGGGGTGGTCCTAGACAACTTGGAAGGATTCGCTCATTCGCCTGGATGTTTTAGATTCTTTCGATGGTTCCGCCGGATTGGCCGATAAACGCCACGTCTACCTTCTTATCGAGATCACTACGGAGGTTGCTACACTCACGACATGAGGGTATGATTATCAAGAATCTCAGCATGGGACAGAACCACGAGGTAAACCTACTCTCCAACCCATTGAGCGACTCTTGACTAGGGGCACCCGTCCAGATCGCAGACGATACGTGGAAGGCCCTTCGAGAAGAAGGGGCGGTTATCGAGGAAGCTCTGAACGATGATGGCGACCAGAATTGCTTGAAAGAAAAGGTGGATGGAATGGCCACTTCACCCACCGACGCCATCGTAAGTACGTCTTTCGACGAAAAAGTCGACAATCTGCACGGACACCAAGTGGATGTCGTCGACGTTCGTCCCGGTGGGCATTCCCCGGATAGCGGAATTGGACAGTGATTGTGAAGTTTTGGTTTGCCTAAAATATCAGTTACAGTATAGTAATACGATATCTCTGTCTTTTTGGAACGAGGACACATAGGCAGATACCGAGAGTGGCCGAAAGAGGGAGAGGTACAACAAAGCGAGAGGAGGTCTACAAACGTCTATGAGGGTGCATTCTAAAAGGCACCAAAATACCCGGCGATTTACAAAAGAGTGTGAAACGGATTCTGAGGAGAGACGCAGTTTTACTCGGTATGTCCATTAGCGGAGCCGTTCTGTGTCTTCTCCGTGACATTCTCCTGGGCCGTTTCCTTTGCCTCCTGAGTACGAGACGAGATAACCTTGAGAATCTCGTGCACACGGGAAGTAGCAGCGTCGAGGAGTGGTTGGACCTTTTGCTGAACAGTATGCTTGAACCTGTTGGCCTTCTCGTTGAGGGGAGCGCCGGAGGAGATGATGTCCCTGAGTTCGTGGATCGAAGTCGTCAAACCGTCCGAAACGTCCTTGAGGCTGCTCTGAACCTGAGCCGGGAGTTGGTAGGTACTAGCTTGAACTCTCCCCAATTCGGTCACCATAGTGTCACTGAGATCGTGAACCTTAGCCTGAGCGAGCGTGTAGGAGGATGAAGCGGTCTCAATGATCTTGTGAGCGGTGAGTGAGGCGCGTTGCCTATAGATAGATGATGTCAGCACGATTACAAATGAAGATAAGAGATTTCAACATACACCAAGGCGCTTTGACTCTCGATCTGTTTGAATTGCTCAACAGAGTAACGCGCCACCTGTTCACGGAGATCGCGAGATAAGGCGTAAGCCCGCTGGTACTGGTATTTACCCTCGGCTGTCGGCGATTGGATGTCCTGGTCGCCATTCTTTGTATGCAATCTCTTGACAGCGTCTTCGACGATATTGACGATGGGCGTGAATTTCTACATGAAAAGGGATGAACCGGCAACTTAGCCTTTGGAGGAGCGTCGGGCCGGTCGAAATTGAGACTGTACCTGATCAATCGCTTGGGCGGCTGAGTATGCAGGGGTGCGGACTCGGTTATCCAAGGTCTTGTTGGCGGTGTTGTAAGCGTAGTCCCTGCGTTGTATAACCTCCTCCCTCAATTGCTCGGAGGTGATGGTGAACGGGGTGGGGTAATATGACTGAACGGCATCGAAGCCTTTGTTCGCGAGGCCATCAGCGCGGATCAAGACAGGGGCTAGACGGACTTGGATTGGCTCGGAGATGTGATAGACGGACTTGCCCAAGTTTTGAGCGGTAACGTAGGGTACGCTGGTGAATTGGTTGTTTACCAAAACGGTATGAATGGTCGTCAAAGACTCATTGACGAGCGGGATGGAGGCTACGCGAGAGAAGATTCTGAGGTTAGGGGGTTGGTGAGAGGAGGCGGGGGCCTCTGGGGTGGTGGAGGTGGAAGTTGTTGTTGAAGACATTTGCGCGAGAGGAGATGGTGGTGGTTAAGAGGAAAGAGAGGGAGGGGGGGGAGAATTCTGGGTAAGAGGGGTTGAACACGAATCCGTTTTATCGGGTTGAACACTAGGGTTCCATAGAATTGCATGTGATTCCACGTGCAGGTTAGGTAATCATAATCGAGCTAGAGGGGAGAGCGAAAGATAAGTCTTTGATATCCGCATATATCATGCGCGTTTTTTGGATGAGCTAGCTGCAATATCCGCTCGTTCTGGCTTAGGTCTCCAGGTAGGGAGACTCCAAGTAAGACGAAGGGAAGGGTGTGCAGTCGCCGACAACGGGTGTATCCCGACGCGACCAAAGATTCGGGTCGTGTGGAGCGAGAGAAGCATTCGATTAGAGCGTTAGTACTAGTCGATCCAACCCCTGCCAATGATATCGTCTATACAATCAGGGACCTCCTCCAACACTCATCCTCCTCTCCTTTGCAAATATCCCAACGGACACCCCCGGTAAGATAGTCAGATGACTGCCTCCGCAGCCTCTATTGCAATTTTAAACCGCCCCAAAAGATCTTCCTTACCCTCCATCCCTACGCTAACCCTCACCAGTCCCTCCTCGACCCCATATTCCGCAGCCCATTTCAATTCGGTAAAGTGAGCGATCACCGTGTACGGACATGCCAGCGAGAAGTTGGTTCCTAGGCTGGGGCCTTTGTTAATCGGAAGCGAATCGAAGAATGCTTTCGACGCTGCATCAGAGCGGAACGTGAGAGAGAGTAGACCCCCGAAGCCTCCCGTGGGCACCCCATTCGGTCCCCTCTTCCGGCATTGTTCGTAGTTCTCCCGGAAGGTCCACTTTGGATAGAACACGTGCTTTATCGCCCCGCCGGCATGGGAACGCGATTGTAGAAACTCGCATACGGCTTCCGTGTTTTCGTCGATCGCTTTGATGCGCCGTACAAAGTCGCGAGAGTTCCGTTCCATGTACAGAGCATCCCCGCCGTAGTACATGTCTTCGTAAGAAGACGAAAGCTTGTCCTTCAATGTACGGTAGTGTCGGCCCTCCGGGTTCACAACAAGGCTGAACAGATTTCCCCAAGGTCAGAATGCATGCGAATATAACCACAGTCGAATCCCACTGACCTTCCACCCATAACGTTCGCGTCGCCGCTGAACACCTTTGTCAGACTGCTAACCACAATGTCCGCGTAAGGCATAACCTCCACGTTGACAAAGTTCCCGATCGTCTCGTCGACAATTATCAGAAATCCATACTTGTCCGCTAGGGCTCGTAACCTTTGAAGGTTCGGTGAACGCAAAAGAGGGTTACTTGGGAACTCGGTGATCAGGCACATAATCGGCGAGCACCCGGGGTTCTTTCCAGATTCTGCCACGAGTAACGCCTCTAGCGTATCTATATCTTCTTCATGGCCAAACCCGAAGAAGTGGCAGCCTGGACCCCACTTTTCCAGAATTTTAACGGTATCAACGTAAAGCCATCTATTGGCGACGTCAGATCTGACCTCATCCTTGGATTCCGAATCAATGATTACGAACCCAAACGCAACACTTTTTGCTACTGGTCTCAGGCCAGATATCGTTTGATAGGCATTCCAGATAGCGGCCATTCCAGTTGGGTAAAGGTATACATCGTCTTCCGTAACGCCGGGACCGCGGGTACTGGGCTGCAGTTTAGAGTTGTCGGATCCGACTGCATCCCAATCGGCTGGTCCATCGCGCAACAGCACGCCAGCGATTCTACGGCGCAACGCGCGTTTTGCAAAAGTGGCTGCGTCCTGGGAGAGGTTTCGGCCATAACGTTCTTCCAGATATGTGGACTGATCGGAGCTGAGAGCGTCGTCGGGGGTAGCAGATAGGGTTTGTGGCTTTTCCTTCACAGAATAATACCTGTGAGCGGATTTTTGTTTAGTGTAGACGGTGGGGGAAGCCGGGACGGTCTCTTCCGGAAGAAGAGATAAACAGTGTTCAGCGTAGCGGCTGGAAATGCCCATCCCTGTGTGCTGCCAGAAGGATTTGGCGCACTGGAACTTGTCAGCGGGGAA
>Ga0307514_10001616_pt1 | contig 26390 bp, 29 predicted proteins | sample 16_EM_MG_FD_203088 | JGI IMG/M metagenome (GOLD analysis project Ga0307514, IMG submission 203088) | Populus trichocarpa ectomycorrhiza microbial communities from riparian zone in the Pacific Northwest, United States - 16_EM | ecosystem: Host-associated > Plants > Roots > Unclassified | place... | reverse complement strand
CTAGTATCATACATTACAGATAGGAAATAGGATCTACGGCAGTGGACTTTAGTGCTTGAGAGTATCGGAGAAGATACTTAGTTAAGTTACTTAGGGAATACACCCCCGTAACACAAAGCCTTAACCAAGAAGCTGCAAAATTATCTGCAGTCGATTCCGAAAGATACCATATATACATACCTGACGACTAGGAAATAGGATCTACGGCCGTGAACCTAGTACTTATCTTAGTGTCAGCGGATACTTAGTTGAGTTACTTAGGGTATACACCCCCGTAACAGAATGCATCTCCATAACTGCAGGTGCTTTCAGAAGCACCTGAGAATGCTCTTGCAGAGTCTGAGAGCACTTTGCTTACCTCCAGGGGGGTCTTGGAGCATTTAGAAGTACTTAGAAGCACTGGTGAGGTTGCCTAGAGTGTCTAGGAGGATTACATGTTACTTCCAGACCGATTTACATTTTACTGATGTGCCAAAGCCCATCTCCCAGACATATGAAGACTAAACTTCCCCGTCGAACAACCACTCGTCGGAAAATTCAATGTATGTTAAATCACCGGAGTTGAGATATCTCAGCACCAGGTAGTCGATATTCTCCAGTTCACAGATACGATATACCACACGGTAGGTGTGGGTTAAACACTGCTGGGCCAACTGGAAAAGTCGATTGCCGAAAGACTCGACAACTTGTTGTTGTGCATACTCTTGTTGGTTCAACCAATGTCCAGGCATAGGTTGCGCAGTCATGTGTGGATAGTAGAGAGCTAATTTTTGTGAGAGCTAGAATTCTTAATAATATTTTAAGATTGTCTTCGGTTGTTGTTGTTGTAATCATTTTGCATTCGGCCGCTAGCGGCTATGGCATATTAAACTACAGTTTTCCCCTCCGTAGCCCCTTCCGCGCAAATGAAAACTCAAAGACCCCAAGAATCTGACACAACCCGAAGCCCTGAAATTAACTCCCACACAGCAAAGTCGCAACCACCACGCTCCCCGAAAAAACTGCAGCATTCACCCCCAGAACCTTCTTGTGGTCTCGGTCACTCCCTGAGTACAATTACTTTTCCAGTGAGTATGACTGGCCGAGGAAAGGTACCACTCCATACCAGACATGGCGTTTTCCCCCCTCAATCAGTGGGCATAGCTTCCCAAAGATTTCTCGCCCCCATTCCTAGAGTATAACCTGCAAACCCCAACTTCTGACGTACGCCATTTAAAAAATCCTCGCTCACACTCAGTCCAGGGTCTCATTGGTGTTAACAGCAGTGGAATACCCCAACCGCTCTTGAGAGTAGGACGTTTGGAGATCCGGAAGTGAAACTCCCTAGGTCATTCACGGCTCGCTGACCATCTTCAGGCTTGACGTGTTTGGGCGGGCGGATGGTGATGTTATCGTAAGGCGATTTGGTCTCTCAGAATTCTCTTCACTGAGTAGATTGTCTTCGGTGTTTTGATTGTTGACTGTGCATTGCTGCTTGAGCTCCTCTTCTCATTGCCAGAGCAATGCCATCTCTTTATAGTTGTCTTGCAGGGGTTGTACGCCCATACTGCGACACAATGACTGCAGTGCTCATGATGGCATTATCGCAGGCAGGTCATGCGCCCGGTGATAGCATGCCACACATCCCAGGAGGTTATGGTGTTCATGCAGATGAGGTTTTAAAGCGTTACACTTCTGATAAGATTCAGGCCATCCATCGCACGATATCATGTCAGACACTGTGTGAGATGAAACTTGAACCTAGACATCTCATTGGCAAAATGTAAAATGGGTTCGAAGTCATAACCGAACAACTTAGCAACTCTGAACAGCCACACTGATCCTTCCAGATGCTCCCAGATGCTCCCAGATAGGCTGGATGCCAAGCGATGTGCGCCCAGGTACTCTGGGACTACTTCACCAGTGCTTCTGAATACTCCGGAAGTTGTGGAACAGAATCCAACAATATTCTGATGAGTGTATAGTTGTCTTCACAATTCTTCCAAATCAAACTAGTAGGACAGGCAGATTTTGGAGCTATTGGGAGTATTGGCCGCATCTCCGGGAGTATTCCGATGCACCTCGAACATGTAGCCATACTGTATGAGAGTGATTATTAAAATGTTTATATCAAATAGTACAATTCAATTAACTATCTGCTGCACACCTTCATTCAGGCATTGTAACTTCAATACACAGTCCAGTAGGTATCTAAATCCAGATGAATATTTACAAGCCATACGCTATCAACTCTATCTGATGCAGCAATATTCTCTCACACCAAATGTGCAGGTGTTACGGGGGTGTATACCCTAAGTAACTCAACTGAGTATCTGCTGATACTAAGATAAGTACTAGGTCCACAGCCATAGATCCTATTTTCTATTATCTAGGTAACTCACTATCATTTGCTTGGGAATTGACTGTAGGTAATTTTTCTGTTTCTTGGATAGCGGTTTAGTGAGGATCTTCCCTGATCTCGTGCGTGACAACAGATCAATCTGTCTCTTCAAAGTTTTCCTTTCCTTCCAAGACTTTTGAATGAACCGCTCAGTTCGCTCGATTAATTGAGGATGCCAATCCGATGATTAATCGCTTAGCTGTAGATCGCTAATGTCGTGTATCGTATTAGGAACCTGCGATGTTCTATCTGGATGAATATAGCCCGGTTGATTATCTAATCTTGAATTCTCTTGAATATCTCGAGGCGTTATGGATATCGTATTATGAACCTCGGATATTCTATCTGGATGAATATGGCCCAGTTCGTTATCCAATCTTGAATTCTCTTGAATATCTCGAGGCGTTACAGATACTTCTTTCCCGCGTCGACTAATATTAATCTTGCAAATCATATCCTTCGCTTGCGGTGTAGCCTCTCTTATTGGGATATCTGATCTGCTTTTAAGATTATCAATATAAATTATTAATTCTTGTTGTAATCCAATAATTGACGATATCCACCAAATGCTTTGAGCCAGGAAGATATAATGGTTACTTTTGGTGTAAGATATAATTCGTTCCAATGTATATACGATGATGTTGTTCTCGTTCTGGAACGTAACAGTCATTCGTATGATGATTCTTCTCGACGGTGCGGGGCTGCCGCTACACAAAGCTAGTAGATTCCAGATATAGGTATAGTAGATATAGGTATCATAAAAACGCAATAATAAATAAGGATATTTCTCCACTGGTAGGTATCGTTCTTTCTTTGCTCCCAAGACCGATGCCCCTTCTTCATTCCCGGAACAATGTGATCTCTTTATAGTCTCTCAAAACCCTCCTCAGACTATGATAAAATCGCTCACACTAGCCATGTAACTTTGCTCCTTACATTCAAAAAATGCGCCTTGATAGAGGTGGCCACAAATCCCAAAGGTTATCGTGTTCATGCATGATAGTGCGTCAGCCGATAAATCAGACCACAACTTCAACTTTAGACATCTCGCAATCATATGATTTCGGTAGTTGGAACATGCAGCCATTTCCCCATATTGGCCATGTCTTATCGCCAGTTTATAAACCACCCACAGTTTAATAACTCATTGCGTCATAGATTTAATTGGCAACTAGCCAATACTATGCCAACATAGAACTTAGACGAATTTGCCACCAATGCTACTCAAATCAATGAAGTAGTGTTTGCTCCAGGCCATTTGCCAACGTCTTAATTCCCTCAGTTACATCATACTTAGGCTACCGTGCCGGGACGTGCCTCACTGGATCCGTCCCCATTACAGGTAGGAGTGAGGAGCCCACTTACTCGCATATTGATTATCAACTGCCGTGCATGGACCCACCCATGTATGTCCTGCATAGATTCTGAGAAATGAAAGAAGATAGAAACCACTAGCACCACTGATGTACATGAACATCCTGGTCAGGCTTGATGGTTGAAAGTACTCATGCTAGCCTCAGCTGTTTGCAATCTTCTCACGTATGACATGAAACCCCACTAAAGGCCATGCCATGTGGTCTAACTTGTAATCACTGCATAGGTGTGTGCGCATACAATATATACGCTATGCATCTGCCTGTTACCAAGTACCACTTCCGCTATCAAGGGAGAACCCCTAACAGCAGGTCCCACAATTGCTCTGACAGGTACAATATGCATCTTATCAGTCTGTTGGACAACCCGGATGAACCCATCAACACAATCAGCCCAACCATGCGGATCTTTGTACTTTGTTGGAATCACCACCGCATATTCTCGAGGTTGAGGACATAATATCCGTTGTTGGGTCTTGTTGCGCCTCTTGGAGAAGGTGGATATCGATTTTCCAGCGGGCAGGCGCACCAGAAATTGGAGAATCTGATTCGGTGGAGTCCAGCTGAATTATAAGACAGGAAAAGAAGGAACTCGGCTTTGGAAGGTGTTATTGAGGTCACTGTCAGCATATTGGACCCAGATGTTATCTGATTCAGGCATAATCCGTTAGTTGGCATCCGTATATTCTACCTTGCAATCAAGTCCCAGACGCTCAACAGATGTAGGGCAGTGAAATGGTTGACGGTAGTACAACAGCCCATTCTGAAGTTTAATAAATACACTGTCTATGAGTACATTCTGATCATATCCGAGCACCAGTCCACTAAGTTCATGTCCCCTGTCATCTTGAATTTGTGTACCAAATAGCTGTCCAACTTTGGGAATTCCGAAATATACTGATGCATCTCTGAGTGAGGTTAATTTGATACTTCCGCACATGCCGCGGACATGAGTTTCTCTCAAATGATGTACCTGTTGTGATACGGGGCGGAAAATTGGCTCTTTCTGACAATGGTGGAGGTGTAAAAGATGGGCACGGCGCGTATTTCGCCGTTTATTGGCAGCTGATAGTAGGTTGAAAACTTTTGCAGAGTCAATATCGTACCAGCCTTGAAGGGCAAGATATGACAGTGTCTCCTCCATATAGTCAAGACTGGTACACCGGTCATTGTGCTGGAGCATCTGTTGAATGTAATTGACTTGGTTGGTAGATCGATATGCTTCTTTCACATTGCCGATATGTAGCCGTTCAGAAATATCAGTAGTGAAATTGTCGCCAGAACCCATTCGCCAAATTTACTCTGACAGATTGCTCACAATATGCATCGTTGGATATTCGAAATGGATTACACACTGTTCGATGGTTTTCTGGAGCTCCTGAATACCGATTGCTTCCCACCAAGCTTCAAACTCGACCAAGCGGATGGAGAATTTCTTCGTGAACTGCATCTGGTCTTTTGAAGTGATACCATCAATCTCTCCCTCGAGCTGATTCATAACACGGTCCGTATCAGCGTTACTCCAGGTGGTGGTTTCCATCTCAGCATCGGCTGGACAGACCCGAAATTGCACACGCTTCTCTATGTTCATGTTTACCGCCCCGTACGCCTATTGTTCTGCAGCAGTCTTCATTTGAGCAAGTTTTTGGGCGAATATGCTTCTGGGACCAGTTGCCTTAGTCCCGACTTCCTGCAATAGTTTCCACTCATGATGTTGGAATAAGTTATCGAAAAGCTTGCATTTAGCAGGTGTCACCTGATGGATTTCGCATTCCAATCACTCAATTGCCCTCTGCCGATCAGCATCTGACCATATGGTTGCCGCTTGTTGGACTCTATTTAGGAGCAGCTGAAATTGCCTTTATTTTGGTGTAGTAACCTTTTCAGCCCCGTACAGCTGAACCTCCATTGCAGCATGGATTTTATGAATCTTTTGTTCTCATAAAGAATGGGATTTTCTTGCCAAAAGTTCTTCCACTTTGACCTTCGCAGACTTCGATATTTTCTAATCTCGAAAGGCACCCTTCTTGTAACATCGCTTCAGTGCATCGTCTAGTGCTGCGAGGGATAGATTAGAGTGATTTTGTTGGCTTACAAGTAGAGAGAATTCACATAATGCCCACACTGCTCCCATCACCATTTCATCAGAGGCAGTTTCCGCCGCAGTTTTCCTGGTATCCTGGGAACAGTCAAGAATTGGAATGCAATTCACTGCCAGTGTTCTGATCATGCCCCGGATTTCTTTTCCCTGCAAGGAGCCGCTTTTCATTGGATCGAATCGTTTAGAGAAGCGCTCGAGGCCAGGATATCATGGTACTGATGCAATTCATCAGGCTGCCAAAGGTGATAGACATTGCAGAGAGGGTATTGCCAGAACTGGTTGCGGATTGGATGAACACCAAGAGTGTGCAGAACATCGATATTAGTATCGTCCAGAAGCTCCAAGTAAACATGCTAATCTCATGGGTTATCAAGTGGTCGAAACGTTGAATGCCCCATTGGCGCACCATTAGGAATTTCACACATCGGGCATAAGCCATATGAGACTTGAGGAACCATGACTTGTTCTGGATAATCCCCAACCCAGGCAGCCAAAAGAGGATAACATTGTCTCTGGAATCCATCATCACACTCCCATTTCAAGCCAGGACCAGTGACGTCAAGATTCCGGAGTGGGGACAGCACTGTTCCAACCGCGGAATGCCATCTCTCGTCACTATTTTTGCCACCTTGCGGAGGACAGCGGATCAGCCCAACAAGAATCAAGGTGTGCTCTTTAGGTATACGGCGGATATCTTTTCGCGTAATACTGATCGTGAGATACAGCAGCCAGGCATGCTGGTCGCCCGAAAAATTATTTAAGTGGGTTTTATTGGATGTACAAATGACTGGCACAATCATCGCTCCAGCAGGAAGCTTATCTTGTGGATCCCACCACCAATCGCCTGTTTTCATCTTGCTATATATTCGGTGACTTTCCAAGTCTGCCAGGCGCACCGGTTCAAAATCGAGATGCACCTGAAATGGGAGATGTGCCAAATGGAACTGTATCTATTTGAAAATATCCCGGTAGTATAATGTTCAGAAGATGTGTGAATAATCTTCAATCCAACTTTCATTGCCTAGCCCGAAATCGAGTCTAGTAAGGAGCTTTCGTAGAGCATCTGCTGATTGAAATAATTCGATGTTGAAGTTGTCCAGTCCACGCCTCAGATGTTGGTCTATCCACGTTTTCGTTTGCTGGCTAAATGATTGAGCCTGTTGAAAGTCATGTGCTGACTGAGAAGAATGCCATGGATTCCATTGTTCTGAATACATGCGATGCTTGTTGTACAATCCAGTTGCTTTGCCATATGCTTTCCCCCCTGCATTTTGCAATCCAACTACCTGCCTATGAGCCCTCGTCTTTGTTGGATCAGGGGTACAAGTCAGATCAGGCTTCTGGCGGTCTATCGTTTCTTTGTCGGGAGTATCTTCAGGTGGTGGTGCACCAGGTACATTCTCTATGGGTAGATGAATTAGTTAACTAAGCTCATCAATGGCCATTCAGGTACACTGACTGAAGTCGAACCATGATGGCTCAGGTCGATCCCAGCCTGCAGGTGGTAAAATCGCATCTGGTAATAGCCCTTCATTCATCGATAATGGGTGATATTGTTGATAGTGAGCCTTGAGTCGGTTCTCGTCGAATAATTTCCTTTTGCAGATAGGCAGTTGACATGTTTCCGGCGAGTGTTGACAATATTTGAGAAATGTTCACTGAACACATACTGAAATGAATCTCGAAGATGCTTCAGGGGATGATATAGAGCCTCAGCGATATTGGTTTGAAAGCGATCTCACTCAGGTTAGCGTAACACATTCACAGCCGCATCGCACCCCACCACATGCGGGGGGGAGGTTTCTTTTGTCATCAGAGCAATCACCACAATGGGGCCTTATACTACATGATTGTGAGTTATGCCTACGCTCGAGTATCCGAGCAGCTGATAATAAAGGTAGATCGTCACAATGCAATGAACAGGGGAGTCTCCTAGCTAGATGGATATCCGGGCATTGATCATCGAGAACTGATAAGGCTGGTAGGATGTTTGCTTCAGTAAAGATCCTTGACTTGAGTGTGGATCATGAGGAGAACTAAGATGTCTAGGCAAGGAGCTCAATAGGCAGCAATCACTGTTGCTGCTCGACTCACAGGCCTTCTATTGAATGAGGTTGCAATGTCGTACACACACAACTGATGTGTAACATCCCTAGTCGTGCTAACCTTTATACTGGATATAGTTCTTATTGGGTTCCTGGAGATATCATATCATATCCCTTCTGTGACCTGTAAAGTCATGGATGCATACGATGGTGAGCACCTATCAAATATCCTAGTATATGAAGTCGAGCATATAACAAAGAAAGGCAGGATGTGTGTGATTAAGGTTTCCTTCTCTCAAGGCCCGGATTGGTTTCATGGATCAAAGGTGTAGTGAAACACCACAGATCATGACAACAGTATGGAATATAAGAAGCTCTTCATTCCACCAAAGGTCACTGCTACCTGCAATATACTCAACCATACTCCGATTGATTCTATATCTCATCTCGCATCTATAGTAGTTTACCACTATCTTTGTTTAACAGAGCATGTCAACGAAAGGATCTCCACCGAAGACAGTGAATATGGTTGCACCTGGTGGCCTATTTGGCTCGCAACAACGTGGTAACAACAATTTAGAATCACCGGATAAAAGTTCACGACATGCCACTCGCAAAGACAGTCAATTTGGGAAACACACCAATCAACATCATCCGCCGCAAGGGTATGGTTACCCTCCTTCACAGCAGCCATTTTCAGGCGCTCCGCAGTTTTATCACCAGTCTCAATTCAACATGACACACAGTTCGCAACCAACCAGCAGCGCAAGCCAGGGATATCCAAGTTATGGGCCACCGTGGCAAGGATATGACCTGCACCAAGGTGGTTATGGCGGGTCTCAAATGTTCCCCCCTCCGCAGTTCCCTGGACAAGGGCTGTCATTTCCAGGTGCACCGAGAGTGCCTCCGGGACTGCCGGGAAATCATCCAGTCAATCCGCCAACATCTTCCAGCTTGACTTCCCCACCACAAACTCCTTCCGGTGCACCTGCGAGACACCCCATTAGCCTCCCGACGAAAAGATTGCAGCCTCCAGCGGAACCGTGGAAAACAGATGTCACAGGGATTGCAGATTAGCCTTCATTGCCGGAGATGTCCTACGACGAATATGATGTAGCTGATGAACGCGACCATTTGTCGGACTTGGCCGGTGCAGAAGGCAAACCCCCAAAGAGCCTGAAGCAAATGGAGTTCTCCTTGAACCAATTTGCCAAAAGGATGGGGCAGCCCAACTTTAGTGCATTCAACAAGTGGAAGAAAGTATGGGTGGCGGGGTTTCTCGAGAAGAAGCATCGGTCCATTATCTGGGGGCAGAACAGATTGAAACAAGTTCGAGATGGACCCCTGCACTGGGTGACGGCGGTTGCAGATTTTTTGGCGACATTTGAGACCTGGCTGCCATTGGTTAATTTCGATAATGCTGATTGGATTCGCTGGCAGCATGTGGAGATGTTTTTGAAGAAATGTGTATGCAAAATTCGAGAGGCAAGGAAAAAGGGAAGGCAACGCAACAAGCGACCGGCAACGGATTTGGGAGAGCGCGTGGGCACGCAGGTGAGAAGTAACCTCCCAGAGGTGCCAAATACAACGTTCACGGTTATGATTTGCTGGGTGTCGAATGGGAAAGATATGGTTCTAGCCCCCAAACAACTCCAAGCCTCGTATACAGATGTGAGGCACTGGGAGGAGTTGGGTGATTTCATCGACCAAAATGGGGGCCCGAAAGAGCCATACATTCTTAGATCAATGTTCAGGTTCATCTTGGAGCAGGACGAATTGGAAGAAGAGTATATGGGAATATACAAACACAGGCAAATGATTAATGACCCCACATATGGCCAGATTTTGTACAACTGTTGCCTTTCAAATGCTGTCAAGTTGAAACTTGGACATAATGTGAACATATTTGTGGTAGAAATGCTGAGAGCGACAGGGAAGGAGACTGCTGAGCACGTAATTAGGCCGACAAAGGTAATCCCGCTAGCTGTGTTAAGGCTAGACATGACCAACTGCTAATCATTATACATAGACTTTGGAAGGTTCTGAAGAGGGTGGAAGAGAGAGAGAAGAGGATGGAGAGGAGGATGGTGGGCAAGAGAATAATACTTGTATTTATGTAAGTTCTGGTTGAAAGAATAGAATTGATTATATTCCATCCACATGTATTCGTTCAAATGGTTGCTTGTCAGTGAAATAACTAACATTGAGATGAATTTCAGGAGTGCCGGAATATGAGCTTATCTACCAAGCTTACATCCGAGCAACTGAAAGAGATCATTGAGGATGAAAAGAACACGGAAAGAAGTGCAAGGGAAGTTCAGGAGCAAGGGGAGGATGGTGAGGAGGTCCTCGATCGAGAGAATACAAGTTCAGTACTAAATACAGTTCTCAATACAATTCAGAACGAATTTGAACACTGGTGTCTTGATGAAGCAGTCAGGCTGCTGAATGTGCATCCTATTCGCCAATCACCAGATGACCGTGTTCCAGGCCGCAAGTATTCAAACCCAGGACTGCCCGGAACTCAGTTTTTGGTGCACCAGGTTTGGGCCATCTGGTTCATGGTGAGGAGATGGGTGTGGGATGCTGATATGCCAGGAGCACTGATGGCGGATGAAATGGGTCTTGGAAAGACTTTCACCTCAGTTGCAGCGGCAATGCTTTGCAAATTGGTGACTGAGAAGGTTGTAATGGGGTTGCCACTGTCCATTTTATGGGGGAATACCCTTGAAGAGTGGGTGATTTTGGTGCACAACGACTTTCCCAGCATTGTCAGTGAAGAACGGGTGTGGTATCCACTCCAGAGATTGAGTTCTGTGCCCCACCGCCTGTTGGAGATCCAGTCAACACCACCCCACGGGCATCCAGCACTGATCTCAGCCCTTGAACCAATCCTGGTGGTAACAATGCCCAGAGTGGCTGAGACCTTCAAAAGTGTTATCGACGAGATGACACATGGAACAGATTTCAAACTTGTCAACTTATTGCACGGTGAAAATGCGAATTTCACCTACAAGGATCCGAACACCAGTATTGACGTGCCAGAAAACCGATGGAATATCCTCCTTGTATTGTATGATACCTTAACATCCAAAGTGAAACCATCAAGTAACAGCCAACTCTTCTACTGTGTATCGAGTTTTGGGATTTTTGATGAGTCCCATCGGTATAAGACTAAAAACAGTGTGGGCTGGTAAATTGCGATGAATGCGAAAATTGGATTCAAACTTCAAGTCACAGCTACCCTGGGATTCCATTCACTCTATGACTGGTGTTTTCAGACGATGTGCCTGTTTTCGGGTGCGCCTGAAGATCCAGATGATGATACTGCGATGGAAAAGCATTGTGCTGAGGTATTGTATTCCGCTGTAAAGAGTTTGATGCATGCTATCTGGACTAAAGATGAAGAAGCTCAACAGGATGTGGCGCACTGGATGATTCAGATTGCAATGCCATGGACGATCAGGCGGTGATTGGAATCGAAACTGGCCAATGGAAAACTACTCGTCCAGATACCAAAGGGGAATGCACACCTCATTAATCTCAAGTGCACTAAGGAAGAGCAACCATATCTGAAGACCCTGGTGGAGATGTACACTTCGCGGGGTTCTTCTGGAGCATGGAGGGTTCATAGATGGCGGCTAACATGTTTCTCGTTAGTGTTGGGAGACACCGAGGATTCCAACAATGTTTCTGGACAATGGCACGATGAATGGCCATTCGATACTTGGGTGGAATCTCCAATTTTCCAAGGGCTGAGAGAGACATTTTTGCCAATGCTTGTCAAGTAACATGCAGAGTATGCCGAACCTGACCAAGACAACGCATCAAGAGAGACGCTCCTTCCAGAAGAGAGAAACGAAAATGCACCGCCAAGTGCACCTCCTCCACAAAAGGCAGTGCCACTTTGTCCTCTTCCTGGGGAAGTTCGTCATTTGAAGTGGTGGCAAACGAAGTTTTTTGTGGATAATGAGGATAAATTCCACATGTATGCCTAAATGGGCAATGATGAACACACAGAAATGCAGCTCAAATTCCAGGATTCACGAAATCCCTCTGTATTCATAACCACACACAAAGTGGGCAGGACAGGCCTAAACCTTACAGCTGCAAATCATGCAGTAATAACTCAGAAATTTCGGATATTGAATGAGCAGCGGCAGGCATTTGCACGAGTTGTTTGGCTAGGGCAAAACCGAGTACCACACACATGGTTACTGAATACATGTCCTGGTGGCTACAATAACCATGCAAGTGATCTCCACAAACACTCTGGAGTTGCACAAATGAGAGTCCTGCATGGCTTGATGAGTCGACCGAACATCACGACGTCGATGATATACACGATTCTGGAGGCTGGTGCGGACCATACGAAGCGGCTGACAGAGAATGGAGACACGTTGCAGTCTGATGAACCATTAATCATAGAGTGTTAGACACTTCATCAAGGTATGCCTCTTTAGACATTGAAGCAACATAATCTTCTTAACTGATACAAATAGTCAAGAAGGTCGTTTGTAAGGGACACTATACTGCAGAGATGAATCTTTCTCACGTCAATGTTGAAGTGAATCAATGTTCTGATGTTGGAATTGTTGTATCTTGAATTAGAAATGGCTAGAGTGGGATTTCATTGGCGTTCTTGTTTATTATTAATGACCATTTGAGATGAAGTGAATTGATACGCGACATAATAAGTTCCTCCAGCTGACCTATTGCATGATCAATGGCATGAGTTGAATTGTGAGAATGATGCAGCAAAGGGCTTCAATTAATTGTCAGTTGCGAATTTGAGGTGCATCGGAAGCCTGAAGCCTCATACGTATTTCGAATGAAAAAGCAAAATTCATCCACTGTCAGGTGCACTGGAGTGTCTTCCGCAAATGTCATATGATTCATTATCACAGATCAAGCACTGCATATCTGCCAATCACATTTAGCAATAAGACAGTCTAGGTGATATTCAAATACTTATGTCTGAGTATGAGACATGGCTCACTTATTTGTGGCAAAGCAGGAGCTTTTGCACCCATATGATCGAAGTTCAGGTGCACTGGAACATCAACCTTAGGCCAGCAAATGCTGCGGCTATGCCATGAATATGCTGACCCAGGTACTCAATATTGCTTAGACTGGCTTTATGTCAAATGGGATATGCAAATATGCAGTGATCGATTGGTCATAACCATATGTGCCCAGGACCCTCCGGTGCACTCAAGAATCCAGGGCATATCTTCATGACTGATCTAGCACTGCCTATTCGCCAATCTCATTTGTCAATTGAAACAGAGTAGGCGATATTGAGTACCTGTGTCAGCATATTCGTGGCATAGCCGCAGCATTTGCTGGCCTATGGTTGAAGTTCCGGTGCACCGGAGAATACTGCGCATATCTTCGTGACAGATCCAGCACTGCATATTCGCCAATCCCATTTGGCAATCAAAACAGACTGGGCGATATTGAGTACTTGTGTCAAAATATGAGACATAGGCTCACTGATTCGTGGCAAAGCCGCAGCTTTTGCTGGCATATCATTGAAGTTCTGGCTCACCTCTGATCTGCATCCCAGAGACTCGGAAGCTGAGACACGGCTCGGGTATTCTTGGCTCAAATGCCGCTTTCACTGCCGGGGTTTTCCTGGCCTATGATTGAAGCTCATTCACAACTGAGATCTTCAATCCTGTGCAGATTGAGCTTCTTGGATATATATGAAGCCAACTTAGACATGCTGCAAGTCATTATGGATGTTATCATTCCAGCCCAGGTATGCCTCAAGAGCGACAAATAAGCCAGCGAAGTGCATGTACTTGCAGTACGACAGTGCACTTTGTATATTTTAGTTTGCTTCATTCTCATCATGTTTTCTTCGACTTTGAATTAGTGGACCCAGTGCACACAGATCTATCAAGACACTTCACCTTTAGGTGCAGGCGGCTCATCCCGCTCCGCACCTGGTAAGATATGAACCTATGCTTGATCAGTATGTTGAAGGCTGCCACTAACATGCCTTGCACTGTCAGCTGCGTGTCAACTGTCTGTTGGAGGAAGGTTGCCACTGTGCAACTAAACCATAAATGCACAAGCCCGGCCAATTAGTAACCCCCTTTAACTCAATATTGACTAAGTAGTATGTTTGGACCAATGATTCCAAATCCTAAAATAGCTTCTGCAAGTTCGGGCTTTGTCAAAAGAGCTGTGGAAGTTTAAGAGCGAGAATCTCAAAAGACTAATTCTGCTCAGCAACTCTGCAAGATGGCCAGCAACTCCCACTCACCCATGTACCACAATTACTCAAAGAGGCCTAAGTGCTCAAATCTTTGAATCAAGACTTAACTGTATTCTGACTAAATGTATGTTTGGGCCACCAAAACTTGTATCCAAAAATAAATTATGTTGACCAAATTCCACTGAGAGAAGCTCCGAGAGAGATAATCTTGAAAGCTCGAGTTATGAGAAGACAGCTATGAACAGTGCACTTAACTGTCAGAGTAAGCCGAGCCTGCAATCCTCACCCATTGAATCCAAGCATGACCAGTTCAACGTCGGTGCACCTCAATTCCCTGGAACTGCATGCATCCAACCATCATTCCTCTGCCCATGGTGACATGATGTCTCACTATACATTCATACCATTGTAGAATATAGCTTTGAACTCCAATATTTATTTTAAGTCAACATTGTAGTTGTGAGATTTATAATGAATGTGTGATTTAACGGTGTGTGATTTAACAGTGTGTGATTTAACAGTGTGTGATTTAACAGTGTGTGATTTACTAGATATTAGGGGCAAAATCTGAATGTTAGTGAGAATTTATGACCCATTTGTTAGCAATCTTGGCATTGATGAGTGCTTGAATCAATAAGATTACCCCTGAATCATCCATCATACATTACCATTCTTTCTCTACACCTGTATCTCTCCTTTGTGTACCAAATTCTCTCCCTCTTCCATTAACTACTGTAACATTGTTGTGAAGGCTATTCTGCAGACACGGCCAAGATGAATGCATGAAAGGGAAGGTATGCTTTTGATACTGCCTTATCAACCGCTAACTTAGCTCCAGCAACCTAATACAATAGAATATCATGAAAATACATGTGTCCTTCCAGCAGATATACCACATATGGAGATTTATATTTCTCCTCGCTTTATAACAAACTCCAGTATGAACCCTTGCAAATCAGCCGTCACTCACAAGGTCCCAACCAAATCTATCGAGTTCTGCAGATTCTCAATTTCTATGCTGTGCGGTCACCGCAAATGCACGAACTTTCACCCATAATGACTACGTTTAGAGGAGTCATATGCAGGGGCTCATGTTTTCATTCAGGTTCTCAGTGCTCAATTTGTGGCCAGCACCAAGGTTTAGTTGATGTTGCGAGTTATCTTCCGCTGCATCTGGTTCAATTTGCTATGTGCGTTGGCTTTAGCCAACCTCCAATTCTTGCATCCGTACAGAGTGTTATTCATAGGAGTTGCTAACATTCGGAATTAGGAATCCATCTATTCCGGTGCACCTGACAGTATCCGTAATCGCAACACGATCTGCTATCTTCAATATCCATATAAACCGTTGAAGTCATCTCTCCAGAACCCTTTCAAGGCGCGCCTTGAATTGCATCCTCCTTGGCTATGTGCAAATTCTTGCACCATTTATCCCATTATTGTATTGCACTTAATCCTATATTTCCTGCTTCTACACTCTCTACCACATTCTCCAACTTTAGATCTTCATTGCAGCAAATGGAACCTATGCCCAGCCAGGTGAGGAATTACTATTCACAGAAGAATCAAGAAGCACACCTAGAGAGAGCACTCGCTTTGAAGAAAGCAGCCAAACTTCATTGTCCGTGAAATGTTTGCCTTCCAATTATCTGCCTTCGTGCATCGTATTGCGGATGACTTATATCATCGATTTCATTAATGAATCAGGATGACGAGACCGATCAGGAGATCGGTGATGACGATAGAGAGGACGCTGGAGTGTGCACCTTATCATCCAACATCGAAGAAGACGATTTGGATCATCAACAGGAGTTCCTTCGTCTAGGTCAGGTGCACCGGGAAAAGTCATTACGCACTACTTGTGTTCCACTGCGAAAGATACAGAGCCGTGCCGATACTGTCATTACACGCCCTCCGCATCCAAATTCTCGAAATCTACCTGCAGCAATGGCACCTCCACTGCTTAAACGCGAAAAGTCATCCCTCCTCAACAAATTATCCGAGTCTGACCGTGCACCATTCGCCCGGGCACTGCTGCTTCCCAACAAGTCTAGTGGAGACCAGAATAGTCCATAACCCAAGGCCAGTAGTGATCAGAATGTTCCCCAACACCAAAAGGCTACTTTTGAGGTAGCGAAAAGGTACATGGAGGCAATCAAATTCAGGAAGACTACTTAGCGAATATTATCCGATGACAAGTACTCAATGGTTGAAGAAGCTTGGAAACTAGTGATTGAAGCCCACGATCGTCAGCGGGCATTAGCAGGTGCACCTGTAGGTTCACCATCTGTGTGTCACTTGCCCGGTCGTCCATCTCTCAAAATAGATCTGCACACACAAGAAGCTGTAAGTCTTTGAATTCTGTTTAATGCTCCTCTATCAGACATACGGATATTGACTACCCCCGACAATATACATAGTTGAAACTGAAGAATAGACCCATTTCAGGACGGTTGGCAGATGGGGCATGTCGCACTGTTATCCGTAGTTACTGGTTGGATGTGGGCTCTGGGACTGAACTTCGGATCAAGGTTAAGGAGCTCCTGTTTGATGATGCTAACCTCTTGAAGGTCGTCGATGATATGAAGTCATGGTTCACACAAACGGAAATGCTTGATCTCATTTACCACCAATTTTTCTTCACTGCCAATAGCTTGGGGTGCCAGCCAATAACAACACAGTATTTCCAACCTCTTGCTCCTCAGACTTTAGCCCTGGCAGCTGCAGCTATTCATTGTGCGCTGTCTGAATACGCCAGTGGTAAGAAGGCCATGCTTATGTTTTCTCAAGATGAATATCGAGGTACATTTGGCCCATCCCCTGTGATCAGTTTAACTCTAGAAGCTACTACACAATCAATCACACATCAGTGGCCGCATCACACCCCCCCCCCTGCACTGCAACTCCACAAGAATAGGCGCTCCTGAATCCTCTTCGGAGCTCCTCAGCCCAGATGGAACCTCTTCTATTTCATTCCGCAATCAATTCCTCCTCTCAGCGCTCCTCTATCCCATTCCGCACTCTAGACCCCCCTATCCGCACTTCTCAGCCCGGGATGAGAGCTCTTTAATTCCCACCGGCACTCCCACAATGCATTCCACACTCCTTACCCCACCCCTTTTCGGCACTCCTCCGCTGGGATAAGAACTCCTCAATCCCAACAGTGCTCCGCTGCCTGGATTGGCTCTCCTCTAATTTATTCCACACTCCTTAACCCACCCTCTTTCGGTACTCCTCAATTTCATTCAGCACTCCTAAACCCTCCTCTTTCGGCGCTCCTCAATTTCATTCCGCACTCCTTAACCCCTCCTCTTTCGGCACTCCTCAGCTTAAACTTGACGCTCTTCTTTTTCATTCCATGCTTCTCCAACACCTTTTGTGGTACTCCTCTTTTCCACGCAACACTCCCCATCTGGCGCTCCTCTTTTCACCTGGTAGTTGTTTCCATTTTTCATCTGAATGTATCATATTGCCTCTCATACCCCCATTTATGTTGGCAGCTAGCTAACATCTCATTACACCTGTGTTAGATATCACAAATCGAGCCAAACAACAATGGAATTCCATTTCATCCACTCCCCAGGCACGACTAATCAGCAAATACAAGGGGCGCCTCCAGCTTCTTGGTGCCGTTGATGAATTGTGTGTTCCTGCTTTCGTTGGCCCTGATGAGATGGGAAATGGAGTGGATGACATCGACAATATGTTTGATCGATATTTTTCAATTGCTTAGTTGGGTTATTGTTTCGGTGTACCTGGGTTTATGTTTGAATCTCTCGACTTTTTCTTTCGTTTGCTTAATGTAGCGAGGCACAAAATAAAATGGTGAAGAAGATGACAGCTAGTATGATTTAGAAGTGATAATGAACAATAATCTATGCATCATATTCGCTGTTGAGGGAAGTCAATTGCTCATGTACATCCAAAGAGTCTCAGATATCGCCTGCAGTCCTCCGAAGAAATATGCATAAAAACCCAGGCATCTCTCAGAGTTTGTTTGTGATTCCCGCGTTGGTTCGGCGACACTCCCAGGTGCACCCAACGTTCTCTCCGGCGCTCCGACGTGCTCCCAAACTTATCACAATCAGTCCCATAGTACTCCTGTATCAGTCATCAGAGATCCCAGTTACTCCTGTACCTGTCGTCAGAGATCCCAGTTACTCTGAAGGCCTCCCGGAATACTGTCCTAGGGTCTGATACTCTCCTGAAATTGACCGTTCTAAGTTTACACTCCACATCATCTCAGACACTCCTGGAGTCTTCCAGAGACTAAATTACATTTTGCTGATGCTCGCAATCCGTTTGCTTCAGTAGTTGGAACATCTGCCGATCTTAGTCGGTTGTGCTTATCGCCAATTAATGCCTCACCGTAGAGGGTATTTGGCTTGCGTCATAGATTTAATCGGCGACCGACTGATACTATGCCAACGTAGAACTTGACACGTCAGCCCGTATCAGATACGAGTCTGATGTTGCAATGCATATCAACTCACCCCAATGAGCAGGGTTGCTTCTGACCTCTTATCTTCAGCCAATGCCATAATTCCCTCAGTCACATCCAGGTTAGGCCATAACAATTCTCTTAGGCTGGGGAGTGCCCCAATCTTTCTTATCTCCTTAAGAAATAAGTCGGAGAGCCCACATACTTGGATTTTGACTATTGACCGCTGTGTCTGTAACAACATGTCCCGCTGGGATCAGGAAATGAATGTGGTTGAAAACTATGTGCACGGCCGATACTAAGTATCACCGCTGAGGCAGCATAGCTGCATCATCTTAAGTGAATCCGCTAAGCATGTAATAGCTTATCCAATCGACATGCGATTCTTATGTATCCCCACTAAAGGACATAAGACTGGCCCACTTGCAATGCCATGAATGGGTGTTTTGCAGATCACGTCACTAGACCGAGAGTAACTCCGTGACATGTATTCATATAACTATCACAAGTACCATTATCACTGTTAAGGGAGGACCCCTAACAACTATTGCATCCGAAAACGACAACGATGTCATCTTATATCCTTTGGAAAAGATTATATTCTTTGCTCGCAAAAATCACTATATCTTTGTGGCACAGTGTATATCGTGGTTAGCATCAATAATTGTATTACACCAAGACTTCATTATGCATATCGATAACCTAAAGATACGAGCCAATATTGGAATACAGGAAGTATCTTTGAATTCCTGTGATTTACAAGAGGATTAAAGAATTAATAATTCAAGAGACATAGAGAACGATATTAGCAATAAGGAAACTCTGCTTCAAACTCAATCTGGTATCCAGTAAAGTTGTATACACGTGGATAGAATATGTCCAATTCGAAGCTTGAATATTGATAATTGCAACTGCAACACGGAAGCATTACAGCCTCTTTGTAAGGACATCGAACAGTTTATACAAACGTCAAGGAATAAGCAAGGGGCTTTAAATCAAAAGAATAAATTTGGCCCGTTACATAAATCCAGATCTGGCATGGTCGCTTTGACAGCTCTAACTAAAATACCACCAAATCAGTTACGGGCAATACCTACCAATACGTCATTGGCATACATAAATAATAGGGTCTAGGGCCATACTAAATATCAATACATAGGTATAAGTACCCCCTTAACAAAAGCTTACTGAGCAGCAATCTCGTCCCCTCTCATATGGCTTAAAGATCCTGTTAATCATGCTTTGATCCATATGATTTGTCTAGTGATGATGAAGATTACTCAACACCTAACAATGTAGCTGTGACAGCACCAGGATGAAGCGATCGTGCAGCACGCTTAGCGACCACCACCAGGCTCTATTTGAATTCGCTGCCCGAATCACCTACAAACTGGGGGCAAATTCATCCAAATCTCAATGATTATCACTCCGACCCAATGGAAATTAGTAGTACATTTTGGATACTGGACATAACTGACTGGTGGTGCCAACAAGAGGAAATGCACTCAAAGTACACTGATCTCTCCAGTGTGGCACGTGACATATTTTCGATCAGACTACAAGGTGTCAGAGTAGAGGCCAGCCTTTCCCTTCGGCGAGATGTTATTGTCTCAAAGCAGTCAAGAACCACAGGCGGGACCCTTCACGGAAAAGTCATTGTAAGGCAGTTTCCTCAAGCCAATAACCGGCTTTTGGCAGGCGATAACCCAGTATCAGATAAGATGAATACAGATAACGACTCGGAAATGCACAAAGAGGCGGAGGAAAGGACATTGCACAGAACAGCCAAGGTCCATGACTTTTTGGAGATGGGGCAGGGCAGCCAAAACCAATGTCTTGCACAGAAGGAACCTTGATCTCAAAACAAGCAGATGACAGCTGTAGGATACATTTCGGACCTGGAAGAGATCATCAAAGCATCCTGGTCACTCTTGCAGCACAATGGCGTGGCTGCATTTAAATTGTCAGAAAGATCACCTTTGCCATCAGCATTGTCTGCAAAGGACCTTCCAGGAGGACGAACTCAAATATTAAATATCTGCTGAGTCTAGAGATTCAACCGTCATCCAGACAAAAGTGATGAGGATAGCGCACCTGAAAGCATTTCGGACACCTACAACAGGCTAAACTGGAATGGTAATTTGGATAATCCAAATGACATTGAAGACGATCGCGCGGCAGATGATAAAGCTGCTATAGAGCAAAACAATGACATCAAGGATCTGGAATACCTAGAGCAGCAGGATATGAGTGCTGTGCCAAGTGTTCCCGGAATGGTTTGGCCAACAGGGAAGTCAAACAGACAAGCTGAAAAGGTATTGGAGACGGGCAATATAATAGAAAGGAGGAGGAATAAAGGAGTGAAGAAACAGTAGAATAGAATGTGTCAATGGTTCACCGGCTTCTTTATGGAGCTTGACCGAGAATTTGAGTTAGAGATATATTATGGGCAAATGGTAAGCAGTAGCTTGGGAATATTGGTGGATAAACAGATGTATAGCAGGCGCAATGAATCTTTTGGCAAGATATATCAATTTTAGTTGTGTAAGAGTGAACAGGGCAAGAATGTTACTGCACTCGGCGTTGCCACAGGGCCAAGTCTCAATCTGTCAGAAACACAACCAATAAGGTCAAATCACGATGAAAACAATTATCGATGGCAGTAGATGTTGAATGGACAATACATTAAAATAAGCATCAATGGAGTGTCAACGATTTGTGGTCTTGTAAGTATGGTAATTCACCAGTGATTTGGTTGCTGATATTCATAATGGATGTATTGGCAGCCTTTATAGAGAACAGTGACAACAACACAGTCACCACCACATGCTTAGAATGAGCGAAAATGGAGTGTCAACAATTTTTAGCTTGGCATCTTGGGTAATTTGTGTTCCGATTGGTAGTAGACATCCATTAATGAGATATTAGCTGCCTTTGGACCCAAAAACAACAGCAACATGCTCCCTGCCGAATCCTGAAAATGAGCGTCAATGAAGTGTCAACAGTTTTTGGACCTACATTTTTGGTAATTAAGGCATCGCCCGGATCTCCGGGCATATAACTGTACAGTCACTATGCAAAAGTCTTGGTGATTTGGTCTGTAAACCCCCTCGCGAACATACTCTCCAGCAACAAGACTCAATATTACACCACAACCAAAGTTGATACAGTCTTCAAACCAGAAATACAAAGTGTTCAGATACTTATAATGATGTCTGTGTAAGGAGAAAAAAATCGAACAGAATTACATGCTCAGTACCTTGTATACCATCCCTTAGCATCAATTACAACAGCCACCCTGTTGGGCATGCTTTTCCACAGTTTCTCAAAGTATACCTCCAGTATCTTCTCCCAGATCTCAGGCTGGACTTCTGCCATCCTTGCTTTCACTTTATCCGGGCCTCCTGTTGGGTTTCCAATGCCTAGGTATTTCTGATGAAGCCTGCGCTTGAGCTCTACCCAGACATGTTCGATGGGGTTCAGGTCTGGTGAATTGGATGGCCAGTTCTCCACCTGGATGTTGTATTTCATAAATAAATCCATAACCACAGCTGCTTTGCGTACTGGAGCATTGTCTTGCTGGAAGATGGAATCCCATAGGGTGTCATGGACACGGTTTGTTACGGGTCTCCAAGTCTAAGAGATGGAGGAAAGAGAAGGAACCTATACTGTATAAACAATACGTTCATCGAACGATACACGATACAATATTGATGAACGATAAACGGTACAATGTTGATGAACAATAAACGATACAATGTTGATGAATGATAAACGATACAATGTTGATGAATGATAAACGATACAATGTTGATGAACGATAAACTATATGATATGGTAAAACATAAATGGAAATAAAATGAAAAGCACACCTGTGATGTGCAGTGGCTGGGCTGGCAAAATTATAAAGTCCAAGGGAATATAGCGGCCTGTTGTTATACAGTGTGTTCGTCCCAACAGGCTAGCACGTTCACTACTTAAGATGGAGCAATCGTTTGGTCACCAATTCTAGAGAAGGGGGTGATGTTAGGGGTTCTCCTCTAACAGTGTCTATGCAACCTTCAATAGCTATGGATACATGTCACTTCAGGGAGTGATATGCATAACACCTATCATTGCATTTCAAGAGTTGTCACAATTAGCTTTAGTGGGTTATGCGTGGGACATGTCTCAATTGGATAAGTTACGGCTTAGCGGGTTGATTGAAGCATACCGTGCGGCAGCTGATTAGATGATGCAATAACACTGCCAGATCGAAAGGGCTACAACCCTGCTGAGTGTGTTATTTTCAACCAGATTCATTACCTAATACTAGCAGGATAATGTTTGATAGGAGCGCGCTCCACAGACATGGCAGTGGTTAGCCAATAAGCGAGGACATGGGATCCCAAACCAATCTCTTATGTGAGGGCAATCATTTGGGCACTCCCCAGCTAAGGAGAATAGTCTCGGCCTAAGCATGGTGTGACTGCGGGATTAGGACATTGGCTGTTGATATGAGGCCTGAAGCATCCCCACACATTGGTTTGTGACGGAATGGCAACTGCAACAGTATCGCTAGCCATAGCATGCATGGATACGTGTCATTTAATCTACGTTGGCATAGTAGTGGTGGGTCGCCATGTAAACCTATGATGCAAACATACTACAGTATTGATTAGCTCGAAGACACTCTGACTATGATCGGCAGATGTTCCCAACTACCAAACCATACAAGCGCAAAATGTCCCAGTTGAAGTTACGATCTGATATATGGTAACGTGCGGTTGTAGCCTAACTCTTATCACGAGTGTAACACTGTCATACCTCAACTGCATGAACACGATAACCATAGGGATTCGTGGCAATCTCTACCATGCGCCTTCATTTAGACTGTAAGTCGCAAAGTGCGTTGCTATCAAAATCATGGAAGGCGAAAAATGGGTGCACATGCGTAACATCTCAATGAAGCTTCTATAAAGTGATCGCATTGTTCAGGCAATGAGAAGAACAAGCTCTAGCAGTGAAACAGTCTACAATACCTACCAGCGGAAGAAACCCTTTATTTATTATTGTGTTTCCATGATACCTATACCTATTATTATGAAATATATTAGATTTCTGTAGCGGCTGCCCCGCACTTTTTGATAAGTATTACCTTGGAGAAGAATATTTCATGTGCACATAACGGTTACCTTCGAGAACGACAACCACATTATGGTATACGCCTCAAAAAGATAATATCCTACCCTAGGGCTAAGCAGTACCTCTTCGTGGCTCAGTGTGTCTGGTGGCTAGCATTCATGGTTAGCCAACAGCACAGATTGATCATCAATATCGGAAACCTTAAGGAATGAGCCCATATCGGAGAACGATTATTGCTGTCTACCCCAGAAGGCTTCTAAGACAATCCAACCATCCATCTAAGTAACGATGAGGCGGGTGTACATCCGAATAGGATTGATCAGATATTGGATACTCGAGAGGTATCTAGTACACCAAGAGATCTTACGGAGGATATACGAGCGGATCAGATATTGGATTGTACCAAGCGTTTCACTGAGGGACCTGGAAAAGCCTGTGAAGTCACGGAAAACAAAGAGACTTCAGGCAGCGAGGAAGTCTTCCGAAACTTTGCGGCATTTAAGATTATTAGGAATACGGGAAAAGGTTATCCAAAACCTTAGTATGGAAAAGGGATGTTATCTAGGGCTGTTCAAACTACTTATACTTAGGTCATTCGAACCCCCCTAACATGTCTAAGGACAGGAAGAAGAAGGTACCCAAAAAGCTTGACATAGACACCCTTGTTGACCGATTTGACAATAAGAGGGCAGAAGGTTCCACGGCTCCTGCCTGGAAAACAACCCCAAACCATCATGGAAATCCCTTTACCCTTTTGTTTTGGTTCAATGCAGTCTGTGAACCACTTTTCAGGTGGTTGTCGAAATACCCAAATTTGTCACCCTGAATCATTCTTCTCCACTGCGCTTTCATTACTCCAAATAACTCCTTCCCACTCCTTATGTGTTCAATCCTTATGTTCAAGTGCCCATTGTAGCCTTTGGAATAAGTGTTTGTCCTCAAGCTTTGGCTGTTTCTTTGTTAGCCTCTTTCTATAGTTGTTCTGGTGCAGGTACCGATCAATAGTTGACAGTGATACATTTCGTGCATGCATATCACGCAATTCGGCTCGTGTCATTTGTCTGTCTTTCTTGACTGCTCGCATGATCGATCTTTGTTGTCGCCAAGTCCGAATTCATGGTCTGCCGCTGCTTGGATTGTTGTCAAGGGATTGGTCTTTGGTAGCATGAGCTACAAAATTGCGGACTGTTGACCAAGGTCACCCTGTAATCAGGCTAATCGCTGCAAAGGAGTATCTCAAGTAAAAGAGAACGTTGATTGCCTCCTTCTCAGCCAGAGACATCGCACACTGGGCAGTTAGAGGCATTGTGGGAGGAGTAGCGAGCTTGGGAAGTCACAAACCCATATTTTTGATGCGGTGCACACGGACTGAATCACCAAGACTTTTGCGTAGTGACTCTATTATTGACTGCCGTGATAGGCAAAATTACCATATATCCAAGGTTAAACACCGATACCAAATTAATCGATATTGCAAATGGTACAACATGCAAAGGCACATTTCTGGTTGTTGAAAATGCGATTTCGATAAGTGACTATTACCAAACTGCAAATACAAGAGCCTGGTATGAATCTATAGCTGGACCTGCTGTGCAGCCCGCTGCGAACCCACCCTATTCCGATGGGTTGGGAGTTTCCCATTAAACTCTACCCGAGATGACAGTTCAGGCTTATAGATAACACGGACTGCCAATTTGGCAAAGGTTCGATTTAGACCCGGACCCGGACCCGAAGTGACGGTCATGAACCATTGCTAATGCTGGGAATCTCAAACTCATTCTGTGAGAAGCATGGGTTCTGATGGGTATTCATTCGAAGGACTGATGGCATTATGTAAGATTCTCCTGTTGTACCCCTAGCAATCAGATTACCCTCCCTGTGTGATGCATAAATTATGGTTCATTATCATCTTCTAAATCATGCAATAGTACCCAGTATCTCATTCAACATTCTATTGATTGCATCATTACGTTAAGGAGAACCAAACAAAATGGCTAGTGAATAAAAAATCAAAGCAGTTAAAACTGAAACAATAACCCGACTAAGCGATCGGAATGATATCAATCGACTATAGTCTCAATGTCATCCCCTACCTCTCACATTCCATCAGGGTCGACAAACACAGGAACACACAATTCATCAATGGCGCATAACGGCTGCAGGCGCTTCTTGTATTTTACAATGATTTGAGCCTGGCGAGTGGGTGAAATTGAATTCCAATGTTTGGCTCAATTTGGGACATCTAAAAATCTGGGAATTGAGTGGATAGCTTGTGGTAAATCAGAATGGAGTGTGAAAGGTAATAGGAAGAATTCAGAGGGAAAAGAGGTGTGCCACCAGGCACAGAGAAGTGCCTGATGTCGAGTGCAGGGTGGGCAAGGGGAGTGCTGATGTTGATGGAGGAGCGCGGAATGTACTGAAAGGGAGCAAAGCCAGGCCATGGAGTGCCAACGTGGGTTGAGGAGTGCCTATTCAGCAGAGCAGCCATCCATGCTGCGCATTGCAAACAGGGGAGGGAGGTAAAGAGTCTGGAATGAAATAAAGGCGCTCCTAATTGAGGTCGGAGATGGGACTGATGTTACGGGGGTGTATTCCCTAAGTAACTTAACTAAGTATCTTCTCCGATACTCTCAAGCACTAAAGTCCACTGCCGTAGATCCTATTTCCTATCTGTAATATATGATACTAGCGTATCCTTCG
>Ga0307514_10001615_pt1 | contig 26392 bp, 38 predicted proteins | sample 16_EM_MG_FD_203088 | JGI IMG/M metagenome (GOLD analysis project Ga0307514, IMG submission 203088) | Populus trichocarpa ectomycorrhiza microbial communities from riparian zone in the Pacific Northwest, United States - 16_EM | ecosystem: Host-associated > Plants > Roots > Unclassified | place... | reverse complement strand
TTAACCAGATGTTGAAGACCACTTTCTTGATCTCCACGCAACGTTCCGGTGTCGAGTTCAACAACTGAACCCAAGCGTCTACCAGCGTTCTCCCGCTGTATTCCGACGGTAGGCGAGATATAAGCGTCTCATGGTCCAGTACTAGGGTTTTTGGACAGACTTCATCGAAGTAGTCTTTCATTACTGCGCGGGGGGCGTTGTCTCCCTGTGGGAAAGGTCCACCAGCCAAAGGGCCTGATTTCAAGTGTAATTAGACAACGGCCGAATTCTCCGCGCCAAACGGAACTTACCAGCTATTAGTGTAGACATCGGGATACGTGATGGTATAATGTTGGTCTTCCAGTGGTAATACGGTAGTGGGCCAGTGTTCCGAGTGTAATTATTGAACACGAGCCTGTGGGTACACAAGAATAAATGGAGGGGACCACAGTGGTGTCGGGAGCAACTCACGACCGTTTTGAGACGTAGGCAAGATACCCGTCCATGAAGTGCTCCTGCAGGACGTTACCCCATCCTGCGTCTGTTCGTGGGCGGTCGAGCGGACCTGGTGACTACAAGGCAAGTTATGAGCGGGGGAATAGCTCACCATAACCTCGTACATGATCAGACATCCAGAGGAATTTCCTAGAATCGTCGTCTGGATATGGCAGATCCTCGCTGTGCTGCGGTAGAGCCATCTCCTGCCAGTGATACTGAGAGTATAAGGGAGGGAAGGAGTTGTAGTAGTCCACCATTTTCTTCACTAGCCAGAAGCTGCCCGCCAGCAGGAACATTGTGACCCATCTCGAGCATCTCCTGGGGAACATCGTCTTCGCGAAACTAGCTGAACACAATGATCGGTCACTACGACCTTGCTCAGCCTTCGGGGGACAGCCCCAAATGTTTGTTTACCTTTTGATCGGATTGGAGTCCGGCACCCCGGCACCCCGGCACCTGCCCTGCCTGTGCAGTGAGTTCAGCGGGCCAGCAGCCTGGGTTTCCCCTTGCTTTTCGGTCTGTAGGGTTATCAGAGATCGTGGCTTGCGCCGAAGATACGTCACCAACCCCCGCCCTTGGTGGCAGGACTCGGGAATGAGTTATGTCGGGACCAGAGACCTGGCTCCGGCAGTACTTATCCTGTAGTGGTCCAGATACAATGACAGCCGGGCCCGGACGGCGGACCCTTAGATGGCGATGAAACTTGACTGAAAATGCGGCCGGCGGACCCCTTGATGACGATGACTGCGCGGGACCTGCACCGCACCGGTGCCGGGTTCACACCATTGATCTTGGGTCGGTTGAGCGTTGCTGAGTTGATTGTTACATCCCCAAATACACGGCCGCAAGCCGACCGGGTACTACTCGTTATCGAATATCCAGGATGGGGCACTCCACGAACTCTGGCCATAATCTGATAGTATCCGTATCTGTCAAATCACCAGCATGTTATTTTTCAGGTTGAAAGGCCACATAATAGTCAAAGCTTCTATGTGTGCTAAAACGTTGACTATTGTCTCTTCCTCGCTTGCAGTAAGCCCAGCGGCCATTCCACCTGAATTCGGTCTTTCTCTGGCGTGATCTGGTGACCCTCCTGCTCCTCAACACTTCTGATGAGCTGGAGTAGTAGCCGCTCGGATATGTCTCCGTCAGAGCGTGCTAGATCCTCCGGGTGCTTGTCGTGAAAGTTGCGCAAGGCGCTGGAAGTCCTAAACAACTGTAATAGGTCAGGCCATGTTATCCTCTTTTTCAGTATCGTGGGGAGGGGAGAAGGGACGTCAGTTATATGCGGCGCTATCGGAACCAAATGTGAGTTTAGCTGTGACGGGGCGTCGGAAAGAGCATACACGAGAAGAATGTCCGGCGGAATTCGGAAAATGAGCCTGGAGAGACCTCAGTTGCTGCAGGAACATCCCGCAAGAGTCCTTCCACGATAGAACGGCCAGGCTGTTCCCAATACGGGCCTAACGGAACTGGGTGAGTATGGTAGGGCCACGGTGGATGATACAGTGACCGTACCGAGTTTGCCAGCTCCACCGTGGTAGTCAGATATGAGCGGTTTAAGATAAGGATACTTCGGAATCGTAACCTCACCGTACCCCTGCATCGGCGTGAGCAACTGTCGTAAGCGTTGCGATTTTGCTTACCCAGATGGAAGCGGTGCCTCCAGGCTTCAGAATCCGAGCAATTTCTGGCCACACCTTATCCCAATCGAACCAGTGGGCGGACTGTGCTATATGTAATAGAGTGAGCGATCCACCAGTGGTCCCGAGATCGGGGAATACGAACCTGCTATCAGGAAATCCACGCTGGAATCTGAGAGCATCGAGAGGTCCTCTGCAGACCCTTGGGTGAATTCAATCTGATTGACACGGTTCTGAGCTAATGCGAGCTGGCCCTGTTCGACCATCTTCTCGCTAGGGTCGACGCCGATGACCCGTTTGAATGGTGTCAGTCCGACAGTAGCCTGTCCTAGAGGTCATCAGTCCCCGAGTATAAAATAATGCACACAGAACAAACCTGTTCCGCACCCCAAGTCAACTGCGAGGTCCCACCTCGCGCCCCGAGTTTGTTCATGGTACCTGAATGCTGCGTCGAACAACTGACGCGGGTATGTCGGTCTGAACAAGGCATATTGTGCAGAGTCAAAGGTTGCCTTCGCGAAAGTCGTCATCGTTCGTGCTCAGCCTCCCATCCTCTCGTCACCTCCTTTTATTGGCGTACAGTTGTCGGAGGTTTCGGCGGGAATCGCTTCCGATAGTCCGACGGGTCGTGTGCCCCTGTCACGCCGTGACAAACGCGCCATGGTGTGTCACCCCGCTCCGAGTCTCGCTGAGGTGGCTGGCGCCTCGATCATCGCTTGTCCTTCATTCCATAGTTCGCCTTTACCAGGTTCACTGTCAAATGGTTCGCGGCACCCATACTGCAGCGATCCTAGGCCCAGAACTATACTCTCGGCTCCCCAATACGCGTGTTTTGCTCGTCGGAGCTGGCGGGATCGGATGTGAACTATGTGAGTCGCCGCTTTCACACAATTCACGCCATGGTATCCTGGAGGATCCCGTTCGTTGCTCTCGTAGGTATTGATGCGCTTGCCCAATAGTAAAGAATGTGGTAATGACCGGGTTTGGGGACGTCACCCTCTTGGACCTTGACACCATCGACCTGTCGAATCTCAACCGCCAGTTCCTCTTTCGCAAGAAGGATGTCAAGCAGAGTAAAGCTCTGGTATGATTCATCGGATACGTACAGGGTCACATAACACTCACAAAATACCAAAACCGATAGGTTGCTGCACACACTGCCTCTGCATTCAATCCCCACGTTCAGATAAACCCCATCCACGCCAACATCAAAGACCCTCAGTTCGATATGTCGTGGTTCAGGACGTTCGACATTGTTCTGAATGCTTTGGACAACCTCGGTATGTGACACCGCGACTGCGCCTCATCCTATCTTCCTCATTGGCTCATGTATAGACGCACGGAGGCACGTGAATAAGATGTGTATGGCCGCTAACGTACCATTGGTCGAGTCTGGTACCGCAGGATATCTGGGTCAGGTCCAACCAATTCTCAAGGTTTGTCTTCTTCGCCTGCGTTTGTGTTAGCTGCTGATGAAGGGCTTCAGGATCGAACGGAGTGTTTTGATTGCGTTACCAAGCAGACTCCCAAGACTTTCCCAGTCTGTACTATTCGCTCAACACCCTCACAACCCATTCATTGCATTGTTTGGGCCAAAAGCTATCTCTTGTCGTAAGTTCAACCCACAAATGGACCTTCCGCACGCCTGACTTCGAACAGACAGTTGTTTGGTGAAGACGAAGACGCCTCGGGAGAAGCTGAATTGAACGAAGCCCTACAACGGGGTGAGAATGGTGTGTACGTTATTGATGCCATTGTGCTCCCCGCTACTCACAGCCCTCCAACAGCCCAGGAGATTGCCACTCTGCGTAAGGAGGCTCAGGCCTTCAGACGTGTGCGTACTGCCCTCAGGTCGCCAAATGATGACGAGGAGGCTGCGAAGCTCGCGTTCGAGAAGGTTTGACGCTGTGCTGAGTTTGGCTAGCACCCCTTTTGACGGGAAGTTTTCAGGTATTCTACTCCGATATATTAAACCTCCTTTCAATGGGAGACATGTGGAAAACGAGAGCCCCTCCAATCCCGCTATCATTTGAAGGTATCAAAAACGGGTCTTTCATTCTCCGAGGCAAGCCTGCCAATGCGATCACGTCCAATGACACGTCTGTTCCGGTCAACAGCCAGAACGGACACAGTGCATCGACGAGCACGGCTGGGGCGGGGCTCAAGGACCAGAAAACTTTGACTTTGCAAGATAGCTTAGAGTTATTTATTTCAAGGTACAGACCCAGAAACCAACAACACGATACCAATGCTGACTGACACAGTACGAATCGCCTTGCGGCTCGATTGCAAGCAGGCGAAGAAACAATTTCATTTGATAAGGACGACGACGACACGTTAGATTTTGTAACCGCAGCTTCCAACCTTCGTTCTGCCGCGTACAACATAGGTGGAAAGACCCGTTGGGAGGTCAAAGGTGAGAGCCACCAGAAACCCCATTTCAATTGACTGTCCCCCTGAGAATTGTGTTAGAAATGGCCGGAAATATCATCCCCGCAATTGCCACGACCAATGCGGTCGTTTCTGGTCTCATCGTCCTTCAGGCTCTCCAGCTGCTCCGGAAGTCCTATGGTACGATGAAGACGGTCATGATTCAATACAAGCAGACCAACCCTCTCAGTTCTGCTACATTACCTCCTCCGAACCCCTCCTGCGCAGTTTGTCGGGACACCTTCGCGGAAGTACTGTGTGACCCCAGCAAGACAACGTTGCGTGACGTGGTACAAGGGATCCTCGGTGAAGATGAGAGAGAAGTTAGTGTGTTCGAGGAGAAGCGGGTCCTCGCTGATCCGGATTGGGACGACAACCTCGACAGGACGTTGGAAAGCCTCAATGTCAGTCGAGGGAGGTTCCTAAACATCGTCGACGAAGACAGCGAGCTGGAGACCATCTCCATCGGCATTGGAATTCTTCCGTGGGTGTCACTTCTTTCCCACACTTTTCCACGAGATCAAACAAATCACGAGCACCGCATGCTGACAGTTCTCTTGATTGGATGGACAGGCCAAATCACCCTGAGGATGCACCGCCATTCGTGCTTCCACAACCGCTTCCACAACCACCGAAGAAGGTCAAGGTGAAACTTGCGACGACGCCGCTTTCTTCGCCCGTCAAGGCGATGAAACGCCCGGCGCCCGATGATGAGGATGTCACGGAGCAACAGCCCGCCAAACGGCTGAAAACCGGTATGAATGAAAACGGGTCCGAACCCTCCTCCAGCCCCAGAAAGAAACTTCGGCTGGAGGAGGACGGGATCATAATCCTTGACGACCTCGAGGAAGGCGAGGATGACGGGGAAATCATCATCATCGATTGAGCCGAAGAAGCCCCATCCTCTCATTCGTATTCCTCATACTCCCTTGGCCTACACCGTAACTTAATGCTTACTGTAATTGACTTGCCGTGATCTGTGAATGTCGGTTTCCGTAGTTTTGGGAGAAGGGGTGATCGACGACCCTTGGCTTGTGCCCGTCCACGTGATGATTTCGAAAGCAAGACTGAAAAGCAAAGGGGACAAGAGAAAGCATGAAGTCGTCGCAAGGAGGGTCGTTAGCGGTATCTAACTTGAGAAAGATACATTCAATCTCGGAAAAGCTCAAAGGGATTGTTGATACGGGTCTGAACGTATAGACTTATGGGGTTTATATAACAAAAAGGTGTTTTTCCTCTCTAGTTTGTCCAGTTGACACACTCGAGCGACGGAGGGAGTGCGACAGTAACATTAACATCATTCCACCTTTTTACACGCAAAGAACGTTGGGCGTATACGGTTCAGAGATCCAGGCAGAGACGGGGGCGAAAGGCGTATGCGAATCGGCCAACATGTCCAACGAAGCGCGCGTGATGCTCAAAGCGGGGGTACCATTGCCTTGGAACGCTCCTGAACTGGCACTGGGAGGGCTCAACATTGTGAGAGCGAGGAAACCGTTGACCATACTTTGAACATAAAGGTTAGAATGGGGGTGACATCAGGGGAAAAAAAGAACTCACCCAGTCGGGAGACCGGCTGTTTTGAAGCCACCAGACTTGAGACCACCAGTCTTCATGGGAGCAGGGATGGGTGTGGTGTTTGTCAAGTTGGAAGTTTGCAAGTTCAATGGAGCCGGGCGGCGCACAGTGCGACCCTTGACTGGCGCAGGAGTTTCATTGACGGGCTCAGGTTCGATGGGGACGACGATGACAGGGATAGGGGCAGGGGCAGGGGAGGCTTCGATCTTGACATGGACACCACAGATTTCACGAGCGACGATTTCGGCGGTGACACCCTCTTCGAAGAGCCTGCTCATGTCCTCCTCGTAGTTGTGCTCGGATTGGAGCCAGAAGTAGAGCTGGATGACGGTGATTGAGTTCAGACCGGTCAACATCAAGGGGACATTGGTTGGAATGGCCTTGGTAGCCTTGGAGAGCTTGCCGACTTCCTTGGCGATGGCCTCTGCAATGACAACAACTTTAGCGTCAAGCTCAGAAATTTCCTCGATCTTGGTGGCGTCAGAGTCAGCCTCAGAGGGAGTGACGGTGGCATCGTCGGCGATGATAGCGGCCAAGGACTCGGCAGTGCAGTCCTCCTCAAAGAGCTTGCTCATATCCTCATCGTAATCGAAGGAAGACTGAAGCCAGAAGTGGAGCTGAACGACGGTGATCGAGTTGAGACCAGCGAGCATGAGAGGAACGTCGGTGGGAACGGGAGAGGTGGTCTTGGCGAGACGAGCGACTTCGTGAGCGATGTCCATAGCGATCTCGACGCGGCGGTTGACGGAAGTACCGACGGGGATTTCCAACTCCTGAACGGCGGCCACGAGTTCCTCGCCGACGATTCCACGTGCGACGACGGTGGCGGTGACATCTTCTTCGAATAGTCTGCTCATGTCCTCCTCGTATTCGAACTTCTCCTGGAGCCAGAAGTAGAGTTGGATAACAGTAATGGAGTTGAGTCCAGCCAACATGAGGGGGACATCGGTAGGAGCAGAGGGGGCCTTGGCAAGGCGAGCGACTTCTTGAGCGATCTTTGTAGCAATTTCGTCGACAGAGGAGACAGGGGGCTCGACGGGGGCAGGGGTGGGTGCCTCAACAACCTCAATGGGGGCGGGGACCTCGCTGTCGGCGATATTTTGGAGTTGGGCGATGTCAACCTTGTAAGAAGCGTTGTACGGCATCTCCTCGATATAACGGGTGGAGGATATTGCCATGGCAATGTTATCGCCCAACTTCTTCTTCAAAACCTCACGGGCGATCTTGAAGACTTCAATCTCGGTCGACTCGCCGGTCCAGAAGAGAACGATCCTCTGTCCGGACTGAACAAGCTTGTAGGCGACGACGTGACCACCGAAGGCGTTGTTCATGGCACGTTCCAATTCGTCCATGTCGATGAAGAGACCGTTGACCTTGACGTTCCTGGAGCGACGGCCGTTGATGACTATGCGACCGTCAGCGGTGACCTTGCCGATATCGTCAGTGTAGAGGAGGACGTTCTTGCCTCCCCAGGGACGGAACATGTGTTTGGAAGCCTCGGCGTTGCCCATGTAGTGAGTGGCGGAGGAGTCGGTGATGATACCAATGATACCGGAGACGCCAGCAGCCTTGGGGACGATGTTCATGTGTTCGTCAAGGATGACAAGGTCCTGGCAACCCTGAGTGGCATCGAAATTGACGAGGTCGGGAACTGGCTGGTCGGGGCGGACGAACATCTGACAAACACCAGCGAAGCCAACCTCGGAGCAGGCGTAGTTGCAAGCGAGGGTAGCCTTGGGGAAGATCTTCTTGGCCAAATTGAGGTCCTCAACGCTGAGGGACTCACCACCGATGACCATCCAGTAGAGGCGATCGAAGGAGTGCTCGGGACCGAACTTCATCTTGACATAGTCAACAAAGGCACGGAAGACGGAGGGAGTGAAGTGGGTTCGGAGGAGTTGAGTGTTAGCCTTGTTCTCGAGCTCAGCGCAGAGGGAAGCACATTGATCGGTGACAGAAATGGCCTCATCCAGGTAGAGGGTAGTCTGGTTGAACATGAAACGACGGATCTCGAAAAGGGGGCGGAGGAAAGTCTGAAAGAGAAAATTAGGGGGAGAATATGGGATGGAAAAGAAAGGAGAAGACTGACGGTTCCACCACGAAGCCACTGACCATCGCGGGGCTTGAGGAGAGTAGAAGATTCCTCATCGAGAGTAGACAAGGCCCTGTTCATGGGATAAACAATGCTCTTGGGAACACCAGTGCTTCCCGAGGTTGGGGTGACGCTGCAGATCATGGGGACCTTCTGGACAGCCTCGTAAGAAGCGGGAGGAGGGCAGAAGGCGGGAGGTTTGGGGTCGATCAACTCGGTGGTACAGACGGTCTGGATGGATAAAGGACGGGGTTTGGTATTTCCGTAGAGGACGAGCTTAACGTGGGTCCTCTCCAAAATAGCATTCATAACATCCTGGGACCATTTGGGGCTGAGAACGACGGTAGTGCGACCAGTGAGCCAGATAGCGTGAGCAGCAGCGACATAATCAACCTCGAGGCTACATGAGGTGGGATCAGTAAAATGTGATGAGACGGGACCGTGAGAAAACGAACCCCATGTGGAGGCCGACTGGCCCGTGGGACTGATCAAGTTTCTCGATGCGCTTAGCAAGCTCCCTAACACGAGCCCAGAGGGCGGCGTAAGACCAGGTAGAGGAACCATGGCGAACGGCAGGAGCGAAGGGACGGGTCCTAGCGACTTGGAGGAGAGCCTCGGTGGGGGTGATGGTGTTGTTGGTCATGGTGGAATAAGTGGTGGATCGTTAAAATGGGGTCGTTAAAGGATAGTGGGTGGACACAATCGACCGGCGATTGGACAAACGTTAGAAAGAAGAGAGGAAGAAGAAAGAAGAAAAAAAGGCAACCAGGCCCTTGAGCTTTCGAGAACGAAGTGGATGGGGAGAAACCGAAACGGCTCTGAGGGAAACGCGAACTGATTGATGGGGGGTATATATACCATCCCATCGGTCGAGGCGCTAGCTGAGCACGAGAAAGTGGGAGGCGATGCAGAAAGTAACGGTTTCGGTGCACGTACCCCCTAATCCCCACTGTACCGTTTCAGCTAGTAATCTCACTTTTCACCTGTCCTGGAGGGAGTAGTCTACGAGTATTGTTCTTCACCCACTTTACACGGTGGAGCATGGGATCATCCGGTCATCGGCCATCTCACGAGGCCCATCAGCCAACGTCAACGTTGGCGTCGGCGTCAGGTATTCAGACGGATGAGGAGGAATGATTCAAGCCGGTCAACATCACCCAGGCACGAGAGACAAACAAATGTCTCTACCTTGGGCGGAAAAAAGAAATCATGAAACACTCTGTCCTTTCGCGCATCCACAGGGGGTGGTAGGCGGAAGAGCCGAGACCTGAAACTCCCTGTTCATGAGAGGTCCAGTTATCCCCGAGCAGCCACATACGAGCTCGATTTTCAAAGCAGAAGATTTAGCTTTCACTGATCCAACGTCGTGGCCTCCAATTGAAACATTCAACTCCCTCCCCTGAGAAGAACCACGCGAGCTATCAACCGGAAAATGAGTTACGAGAAAGAAACGATGAGTTGCTATGCAAGGCGCTGTGTAGGCCAGCGTCAGTCGAGATGATTTCGTGTAACCTTCGACGTCAGCCACATCACCAATTGTTCGCACTGGCCACTCTCCTTCTCAGTCTTCCCCTCCCCCTTCGCTAACCGTCGTGTGCGATCTGGACACGGATATAAAGAAAAGTCAATAATCCATCTTCGTGTGCTCAGTGGAGACTCCGTACAATAACTTCTACTCGAAACTCGCAGCCCGTACACATCTTGATCATGCTTTCTCGCTCAAATTTCAACGATAGTCTGTTTGCAAGTGGCCCTTCATGGGCCTCCGCCGCATCCCAGGTTGAGTTGCTGATCAGCAAGGCTTGCAATCCAACCCTCCCAGACCCGAACTACGCCCTCAATCTCGAAGTTGCCGACTACATAAACCAGAAGAAGGCCAATACGTGCGTCAAACTGCTCTTCAGGTCACTAGATCTACACTAATCTATATTATCGCAGGCCGAGGGAGGCAGCGACGCTGACCGTCAGGCTCGTCAATCACCGAAATCCACATATCTCCATGCTCGCTCTCGCACTCATTGACATCCTCGTTCAAGCATGCGGATATCCATTTCATCTCCAAATAGGCACCAAAGAATTCCTCAATGAGCTCGTCCGTCGGTTTCCTGAACGCCCGCCTCCGTTTCCCGGACCCGTCATGACGCGCATCCTCGAACTCATCCATACCTGGAAAGAGACGATCTGCACGGAATCCAGATGGAAGGAAGATCTAGGCAACGTTCGCGACATGCATCGACTCTTAACCTTCAAAGGGTACAGGTTCCGCGACACCCCTCGAGCCAATATCCCTCCTGCCTCTGTAAGTCACCAGCATATACCCTTTTCACCTTCCGAAAGGGACGGGACTGGGCCCTGACGAGCGTTCGTGACTTAGAACCTCAAATCCGCCGAGGAGCTCGAAGAAGAGGATAGGGAAGCTCAGTCCGCGAAGCTACAGGAACTGATCCGTCGAGGCACCCCAAGAGACCTCGCCGCCGCCCAAGAAATCATGAAGAGCCTCTCTGGCGCAAATCCGGAATCGAAACCCGACTACCAGCAACAAGCTCTCACCGAGTTGAACAAATTAGAGAGCAAGGTCATCTTGCTGAACGAAATGCTAGATAATGTTGATACCGCAAGCGGTGAGAGGTTCGTGGCAGGAGACGTGTATGATGTACGTTTCGCGACCTCTACGATCGCTCTGAATGTCATTTTTAACTCCCTCGATTGCCTGCCGTACAGCAAGTTGGTTCCTTGCTTTCAAACGCGCGTCCCAAAATTCAAAAGTGGATCTCCGATGCTGAATCATACGATCCGGAATCACTCGGTCAGTTGGAGATTCTGAACAACCGAGTTCTATCTCTTCCGTACCGGAAACGCTAATCTTTGCCAAACCACCTAGATACATTCCTCCAAATCAACGATCAGATCAATACGGTGCTGAATCGTTACGATGCGTTCAAGAAGGGTGATTACGTCGCGGCTGCCAATCCGATTCCCCAGGAACTGGCCTCCACTTCGACTAGGAATGAGCTGTCGTTGATCGACTTTGACGAGGGTGCCCAATCCGACACAGTCGCGCGGAACGCTTCATCTGGAATCGATGACCTTGACGCGCTCTTTGGTCCCTCCACTACAGTTACCAGCCCGACAACAACGACACCTCCAAACAATATGTCGTCTTCCATGTTTATGAACAACCCATATGGCGTACAAAACAACGGCTTTACGTCGAGGAGCGCACCTAGCACCCCTAAACCAATCCTTGGGGCTACCTCAAGCCAATTTGGTTCGATTACACTGCCCACCACACCTCCGAAAAATCAGCTCCCGGTCGGAAGGACGGCCGTCTCACCACCTAACTTCCAGAACAACACTGCCACAAACGTTCAGGTCCAAACGCAGAGACCATCAAGTCAACCCCAGCAGCCTCAGCAACCACAGTTTCAGACGACGTTGTTCCAAGTCGCGTATGGACAGAAACCACCCTCGCGTCAGGCTACTCCTTCTCAGCAACCTCAGACTCAGGCACCTTCGCAGTTCGGTCGTACCGTGACTCCAGGCCAACAGCCGTTTGTTCAACAACAACAACAGCAGCAGCAGCAGCAGATTCAACCACAGTTCCACCCATCCCAGCAACCACTTCAGCCACAATATCAACAATCGCCTGCACCACCACAACAACCGCAGCAGCAGCAGCATCAGGTACAGGGAAAGGATCCATTCGCGGATTTGGCCGGGTTGTTTTAACCCCTCGCGATTTGTGGTGCGCTTGGCGTTTTTGGGCTATGGAACGTTGAACCATTCATCAATCCATTGTTTACTTCTTCCTTCACTGGCCAGTAGCTGGTATGTTGTGCGTATCCGGGAGCATTACAACTAGATGTATCCCCTTTTTTACTACGAATGCGTGAGTATAAATTTTATGCGCAACCTCCAAAATTCGTAGCACATTGCAAAACGACCGTGTTTTTCCGGAGTCGAACCTGGAGGGCATCGCAGACACAACGTGACAAACGTCGCCTATCAACGTTGCTTTGTCGATCTCCGTTCCGAATCTGCGTTCAAAATCTCTGCTTTGTACCACGTCACAGGAAAATGAGTTTTTCGCAAATGCGGTGTAACACATGATATATGATATCCTGGATGCTTGATCCTCGGGAGCGTGCTGTGCGATCCGGTGTGATCGTACCAGCACCGCCCGCAGATCGAAGAGCGGTCGTGACAACGCGCACCGGACCGAAGGCAAGGCAAGGAAGTGGCCGTGTATAATGTTGCTTTCGTGCCAGCGCACAAGGCACAAGAGTGATTTTGGATCATACTATAGTGAAACAACCTTACCGAGATGTTCCTCACTCTGGTAGTTGGTCGGATGAACCTGAAGAATTTATTCAAAGATTCAGGGTTAATGATTACTACTACAGTGTGCGCGTTTGAGGCGAACATCAAACTTGCGTGTCGGAATGTGTCTTCCTCCCGAGAACATGATTGTGAAATCCTTCGTCCAACGACTCGAGACAAGCCTACATCGAAAACAAAACAGGCGACTAATGATAATGATCGATGGCCGCCTTCTCCCAACCGGCTGGTACCATCCAAGAATCAATGACCTTGACGTCTATGTTGACAAGCCTCTCCAACTCCTCCAAACAAATGGACCCCCCACCCAGGACCAATACGTCAACGTGACGGATATCGGATATACCCTCAGCCTCTTTCCTCACTTTCACAAGACTGACGAGTTCTCTGAAGGGGAACCCCTGTACTGGGCTGGCGACGCGGATCTTGTTCAACGATGGCCAAAGTCCTCGCATCGATCCGGGCGTGATGATCGACCACACCAAGGGTTTGTACATTCCCCCTTGATTGGAAATGGAAAGGGTGTCCAGGCACGACGTCTTTCCCAACAGGGTGTTGATATCAAGCAGGTGCGCCGGATTCGGGTATAAGGTGGGGGGTGTGGAAAGGTAAACCTTCCGAACAGCACGTAGGTCCAAAAGGTCCCAATTTGCTGTATTTGATGGTCCCTCGTCCAACCACCATATGAAAACACCCCCTCCTTTGGAATCGCAAATTGATATCGCGCAGGACGGGTGGTCTATTTGAAGCGAGATGAAATCGATGGGAAGCATCCCGAGGGATGTTAGGGATGCGGGAAGGACATCGGGCAGAATTGCAACGGGATGGTTGAGGGTATCGGTGAACCTGAGGTTGAACTGGGTGCGTTGGGGTGCAGACAGCCGATGAAGGAAGGGATAGATAGCATCGCCAGAGTAGCTGAACTTGCGAAGGTGGGGCAGGGAGATCGTTTCTCCGGATTGGTCGGCATCCTCAAACAAAACGTCGGTCACCCTGATTTCCGCGAGGTGGATGTTGTTTTTCAGGAGAAGAAGGAACTTCTCGAACGGAGCCACGATCCCTTGAAGTGACACATTCGTAAGCGTCGTGAGGTGAATGAAACTGTACGTCAGGGGGGTGAAGAACAGTGAGAGGCGTCTCAACGACTCCGGCAGTGATATGCGTGCAACCACCCTGCGGGGTAAACTTTTCGAAATGGACAGCATGCGCCCCTTGCCCGTGATGCTGCATCGTCGAAGTTCCAAACGTTCGAGAACCGGAGATACTACGACTAGCGGAAGAGGTTGTTCCCCTGGAGCCGGGGCTCGCGTGAGATCACAAGTCAGATGTTGGATTGAAGAGACGTGTGGTTGAACCAGATCTACAAACTCTTGCCTGCAGCACCAGATAAAAGCCTTCAGTGGGAGGTTTTGCGACCACTGAAGGGCAGTTTCGACCAAGGAAGGGTGGTCATGGGAGGCGAGAACATTCCATACGAGGGGGTCGGATAGGATGACTTGTCTCCAATGCTTGCACACTCCACTGAAGGTGGTGTGAGGTAGGTAATATGAGAAACTTCCAAAGAGTGGATGCGATGTTATAGAGCACGAAAAGATTAACCGGAGGACCTCTGATGGGAGTCGATTCACGGGAGCGGCCGCGTTCAAGGCACGTTTGAAAGTCGCGAACGTGCTCATGAGTGTCTCTTGCTATAGGGCAGAAGTGTTAGTCTCTGTATTGAGAGATGGTCTGGCAAACATCCACCTTTCCGAGTCTGCAACAAACACACAATGAAGCGTCTGGTTTATGAGGGCAGTTTCCTTCGACCTTCTGCTGGAACGCGTAGAGGAGTTCGGAGATGGACAGCTCTGAGCCTCTGTATTGCCGGTGGACTGAAGGAGGCGCGTCCATATGATGATCGATGTCGGTGGTGGACAGGAACGAATGGTGTTGAACAGAGTCCCACGTCCCTATTGCGTTTGTCTCAAGGTTTCGGTTCACGCTACTTATTGTAGGTGACCGTGCGATATGCGTGGAAAGAAAGGTACGTCATGGTCGAGGATCAGGAACATTGCGTTTTCCTTTTTTGCCGCTTCAATCGTTCTTATTCCGGGAAAAGCTAAGAACAAGAAAAAAGTAGTGACTCATGAATTTGAAAGTTATGTCGCTAACTTATAAAAGTCGAACGCGGGAGCTTCTTAGGACAGGAGAAAAGGATTCAAAGTAATGACAGTGATTCAAGGGCTGGAGGTCGGTGAGATGCGTAGATGGTGAGTGCGGCTCGAGCGGTTTCCAGATACCCAGCCCCCAATCTCCATTCCAAGACATCTTTTCCATCTGCCGTCTTGCTGTTTAGTCTCGGCGCAGGCTCGGACTCGCCACGGAATCCACGAGAGGTCCAATCTTCGATCGGCCGGAGATTGCCTCAAGGCTCGACGGACCGACGGGGAGAGCAGTGACAAGGGTTTGGTACGAACCTATCCTGCTGGCGTCCACCCTGATTGCGGATTGACGTTTTCCTCAGCGCCACCATATAAACCTGCGCTTGGTACGGCTGGTCTGTTACTCTTGTCACCGGCGGTCACCTCTTGACGAGAACTTACGCTCGACCCAGGGTCATCCCAGATGTGTACGATCACATACAACGACCACATAGGGGTCGATGATGGAATATCCGACAGAGACACCATGGATATCTGTATCATCGGCGGAGGTGCCTCTGGGTTGTCGGCCCTCCAGGTAATCATGGGGACTCCTCAGTACAAGTCCGGTCAATGGAAGCCGACTTTGTTTGAGACCAGGGATAAAGCCGGTGGTGTTTGGTAAGTCCGCCATCTATACCGTGCGTTTCCGTAAATGGAGGGTGACCAGTCGACGAATGGCACAGGGTCCCCTCTCCTCCGGAAGCAGCGAGCCCACCATTCTCACCACTTTACGACTCGTTGACGACAAATTTACCACATCCGATAATGTGCTTCGCGGCGTTGCCGTTCCCCCCATCGACCCCGGTTTATCCGCGGGCAAAAGTGGTTGAAGATTATCTCGATCTGTTCATCTCTCGGTTTGATCTATCACCAAATATCCGACTCAACACGACGGTCGAGCGTTTGGAACGAGATGAGACAAATTCATTCTGGAGGGTCAAGTTATCTGGTCCTGGATGCGGGGACGGGTGGTTGAGATTCAATAAAGTGATCGTTGCGAACGGTCATTATCGGTATCCTCGGTTCCCCGATATTCCTGGATTGGACAAATGGTTAGCCGCAGGGAAAGCTACCCATTCCATTTGGTATAGGCGACCAGTGGATTCTGGAAGTACGATCCTCGTTATAGGTGGGGGTTTCAGTGGACGCGACATCTCTACTGAGATGGCCGGCCTGCCTTCTACCTCAGTCGTCTACTACTCCGTCAAGGAACCCCCACTCGACCCACCCCGAAATAGCAAGGTTCAATACCGAAGCCCGGTCGTAGAATTCCTCGCCCTCGACGGGAGCGACAGAGGGAAGGTGCGATACGAAGACGGGAGTGAGGAAGAGGTGGATTCGTGCATCATCGCGACCGGATACAAGATGGCCCTCCCCTTCCTCTCCGACTCTATCATCCAATCTTCGCTACCTCCGACCCCAATACCGCCACTGCCGAAAGACAAGCTGTATAACTCTTCATACCACATCTTTCCCCTCCTTAAGCACATATTCCCAGCCACGGACAAGTACCCGCCCACCTCATTAGCCTTCCTCGGGCTGCTGTTCCGCGTCTCGCCTTTTCCGTTGGTCGAGGCCCAATTGCATGCGATAGTAAAACTCTGGGCGTCGCCTGAAGTCCTCGACGTGGATGCGGAATTCGACGCTGTCATCTCTCGATACGAGAGACTGAAGGACAAGTTCGAGGGAGACGAATTTCAAGTCGCCAAGCGTTATTTCTCATTCGACCCCTCAGAACAGTTCCCCTATCGGGACGAATTGTACACCCTTGCATTTAGAAACGACGAGGAGACGTTGAAGAAGTATATCACGCCTGACTGGCACGAGAAGATGTTCTTGAACACCTTCCTGCTGAGAGCCGAATGGGAAGAGATGGAGCGGACAGGTGAAGCTAGGGATTTCGTCAAAGGGGTGGGGGAAGTAAGCCGTGACGAATGGGAGGAGCTGATGTACAAATTGTTGGGGAGAGCGTTAGAGAAGAGAGTGATATCAGAGACTGGTGGAAGAATCTAATTAACGAGTCCTGTGATGTACCCCTAATAAAAACACGGGATATGCAAAAAAAAAAAACATTAGATGTGTGGACTAAAGGCTAGAAAGAGGGGAAGCGAGCGGGCGGAAAGAGCCTCCAGGATGCCATGCGGTGGCGCCGGGGATCGATCATACCAGGATAACAGCGAGAAGCAAAGCCAGAAGAATGACGATGAGGACAATGATACACCAGCCGGATTTCGTCTCTTCGGTATCACGAATAAACTTGCGCATACGTTTCATGGCATCGTCCAACTTGGCACCTGAGCGATCAACACCCTGTTCTATGTCATCAAGCATCCTGGTACAATATATTAGACCGGCATGACACCAAGTCGTGGAGCACAGGTACGAACTCGTTATGTTCACCGATCTCCCGACCCATTAGGCCAGCCTGTTGGGCTAGTGTACTCAGCGTCCCAGCAATGGAATCGATGGCACGGTCCTGTTCTCTGATCATCATCTACGTAACGGGTTCAGTAAAGTACACGAAACAACGAAGGGGGAAACATGCCTGCTGTTCCGCCATAGCCCATTCCGACTGCGCATCTTCATCCCCATCTTCAGGTGTAGTCGTTGACGGGATCGCCTTGGCCGCTTCCCGAGGTGCAATCCATGATGAAGGTCTTGACCTTGGCTGGGATACCTTCTGAGTCTCCGCACAGGCGGTGAACGAATGTAATTACCAACCTTTGCCACCCCAGTTTCTAGTTCGGATCGAATGGTCTGTCCTTACGACGGGTTGTCAGCCTGCGACGCACGAAGCATTGAACCCAACCTGGACGAACCTCGATCTCCTGTTTGACATGGTTCACATATCCTCGCCGTTCCATGACATCAGATTCTTCGAGGCCAAACATACGAGGGCCAGTTTCCTCGACTATCCTGAGCCATGTTAGTTCGTGTCAAGCCCCAACCGGGAGATCGGGCTTACTTTACGCTTTCTTCTAAATCCTCCAAGTCGGCCTCCATGGCGGCAAGAGTCGCCTTAAGCTGAGGTACCACGCGGGTAAATTCTAAGCCCCAGGATGACATCTTCCATACGTACCTCGTTCCGTGCCCATACGAGTTCCTCACTCTCATCTCGGGCTGTGCTGCGGATTCGTAGATACGAAGCACGTAGGGTAGAGGCGGTCTGTAACGAGGTCTGTATCTCCCGCTGTACAGCGTGGTATGGGTCTTGAGACATCACGACAGATGGAGTCTTGGGCGGGTGGTGGACGTGAAGGAGAATGAAGAGATCGGAAACGCAACGATGATCCGACTTGCCTCACCCACTCAGCTGTTGTCCACCATCGTGCGGTTCGTGACTGGACATCGCCACAGCCAGTACGATAATGTCGGATATAATTCCTGCCATAGAATCTTTTGCTAAAGTGAGCAAGTTACGCTTGGTGATGACCCTGGTGTCCACACGTTGAAACTGCCCCATCTTGACCAAAGGGTGCCTTCGCCACGGCTGCAGGCTTGTCAACCATAGGTCTGTCACGAACCCACTTGACCCACATCACCATCGTTCACTCAACTCGGCTGCGAAACAGGAGTCGGCTTACTCTGGTATGGGCAGAATTATCTAATTTACCCAGCGTCTTTCCCGGAAGGATCGAGGACAAGTGCGTGTCATTTGGCTCATTCATCTCGCGCCAGAGAGCTCATACACGTATTTAGACGTCCCTGTACCCACTCAATACGACCTACCGTACGAGGACCTCACCCTTGTCACCCGAGACGGAGTCAAGATTAGGTGTTACCTCCTGGCACAACGAAAGGAGTTGAACCTCGCCACCAAGACCACGTTCGAATCTTTGCAAGAGGCCTATGATCCTCCGGAGAAGGTATTGATTGACTTGCATCCACGCTTTCGACGAACTCACGGCCGCTGAGTGCAGTATGCGGCGATTCGACCGACGGTTATCATGTTTCACGGGAATGGTGGGAACATGGGGCACAGGATCCCGCTTGCGAAGGTTTTCTACGTCAAAATGCGCTGCAATGTGATGATGGTGTCTTATCGCGGGTAAGTTTAACGTCTGGTTACGTGAGGTCTATTTCTCAGTGTAGCAGATACGGCCTCTCGGAAGGCTCTCCCTCGGAAGAAGGTACTTTTCTGTGTGACTGCGCGACCAAGACCTCACGACTTATGTCATTTTTACAGGTTTCCAAGTTGATGCTCAAACAGTTCTGGACTATCTGCTGAACCATGAAGTATTCGCCAAGACGCCAATCGTAGGTGGCCGTGGGTGTCGTCGCAATCTTTCGGCCGTTGACCGTCGCTCCAGGTTCTCTATGGACAATCCATCGGCGGGGCGGTATCTATCGACCTTGCCAGCAGAAACCCCGAAGCTGTAGGCTCATTAGCCACCCAGGCGAATCCCACCCGATTTTCTCACCTTCATCTCTCATTTAGATCAGAGCCCTCGTTCTCGAGAATACATTCATGACCCTGCCAAGTCTCATTCCTTCGGCATTACCCTTTCTATCTCCCTTTGCATTTCTGTGTCACCAGAAATGGGAATCCGCGAACAAACTACCGAAGATACCTGTCGCGACGCCGATTCTGATGCTGAGCGGGCTGCAAGACGAAGTTGTACCTGCTGAACATATGAAGGAACTTTGGGAAATATCCAAAAAGCGGCGGACCACAAGATCCAGCGCGTTTTTCAAGGTACGCGCTCCTCTACTACTTGGCACTTGACACCTGAGACTTGGCACTCGCAGAAGGAAACGGATGGTGGACAGGAAAAGGCCATTGATGGGACTGGCAAATCCAAGTTTGTCGAGTTCCCAGACGGTCGCCACAGTACGTCCATGCGCGATTACCCTCAACCAATCGCTGGCTGACGGCGATTAGACGATACTTTTATCCAGGCAGGCTACTGGTCGGCCGTGGCCGATTTCATCGCAAGTATGTGAGCCTAAGAAGCACAGTGGTTACTATGGCGCAGTTTGACATCTCTTGTGTATGCTACGGGATTTTTTCACCATAATGGTATCTTGTTTGAACCGTCGGAATATTCCATCGTGTCGACGCCGGTAAAGCCATAGGCGCGATCCCTGCCCGTTGGCGTCCGTAGCGGAGGCGGGGGACGTAAATCGCTCAATCCCGCGCATTTCCAGAATAAGCGACGTCGATCAACAGACCAGAAGCAGAATCTCCGTCGCCATCTAAGCTTCTGTTACGACTCGGCGGATCAGCATCCCTCCCTCACTTGTCCTCACTCCGTGCTCTGTTTCCTGGTTTCCTGAGCTTCTGGAGGGGCAGACAAGCCGGTGTCGTAGCTCCCGTCAATCTTGAAACTCTGTGCGGGATGGGCTCGTCTCTTGCAGGGAAGTCTGAAGATTCCTCGGTTCGGGCTGCTCAGTGCTTCTTGGACAGCTGTCGCCGCATTACAGCCAAGAAAATTTGACGCTTTTCGTGTTTCATTCTTTCACACAATCGAGCGCACCTGCATGTCCCGCCCTGCAACCGAGTCTCCGCATCGGCCTAGGCTCATTTCGTCCTGGTGGACCCGAACCGCGGCGACCTCAGAGTCCTGGTATAAATACCAGGGCATGCAAGTGGTACAATCCTCAGTCGCCCCAGGTGATTTGCTCTCTTCAGTTCTTCTACTTGCCCAACCCCACACTCTCTTCAACCCCTCCCACACTCATTTACAATGCGTTCATTCACCCTCTCCATCTTCGCCACCTTGGCCTTCGCCGTCTTCTCCTTTGCGGCTCCCATGATCGGTGGCTCCCCTGTCAACGCGATCGCTGCCCGCCATGACGAGCACAGCAAGGACGTCTCTCTTGAGATTGCTCTCAAACTCGCCATCGATGTGATTACTCCAATCACCGAGGAGCTCAGTGAGTTACTTTCTGGGTTGTTCATGAGTAGTGTTTGATTGTTGGTAGCTTGCCTCAAGGCCGAGGAGGCCACCGTCGCGAACATCACTCCCATCCTTGCTAGACTTAAGATTGCCATCGAAGCTAGCATCGTCGATGTTAAGGCTCTTGCCTCCCTCCCATTGGAGAGGATCTTGTGCACTCTTGTCGGTGATGTTCTCAATGCTGTTGGCATCGCCAAGCTCTTGGCCTGCCTGTTGAACGTGCGTGGAATTGGTTCATTCTTCGAGGGTTTTCTATTCATACCTTTTTTACAGCTCGTCTTCTGTGCGATCATCCACCTTCTCGAGATTGTTATCGCCTCCGTCAAGGCCGAGATCCTCCACCTCCTTGTCGAGATTGGCTGCCTTATCGGCTCTCTCGTCTGCGCCGTTCTCGGTCTTGTCAGCAACCTCGTTCTCAGCATCATCCTTTGCCTCGTTCCCCAGATTCTCGCCATCATCCCTTGCATCAAGCTCTTGAACATTGAGATCCTCATCAAGGTCCTTAGCCTTTAGGGGTAAGCCGGGTTTTTTCTGTCCTCTGACTTCTGTACTCACTGAGTTTTAGGTGTTTCTCTTCGCACCTTTATTTACTCCTTATTTGGGTCTTTAAAATAATTTAAGTATAGGCGAATAATAGTTTTTCTTTCGTCTAAGGGAATGGTGCTCGATTTCGTTTGTGCTCAAAGTGTGATTGGCCTAGGCCTCCTGAGCGTCTTGAGGGTGAACTCGATCGTTTTACTGTCCAAATCGGCGGATGGGTTAGTGATGACAAGAATTAGCTCTGATAGCGGCGGTGGGCGTCAATAAGGCAGCGTCGCCAAGCCTTAGGCCTGACGCGCCTGGCGAGGGCGTAGTCCACCCAGGTTTATTCAGTTCTGGTTCAAACCAGTCATTGAGGACTCTAGATCAAAGACCTTACTCGTCTCGGATGCTGACCTCGAGCTCAAAAAATTGATGACATCGAGTTGAGTTTAGCGGCGGACCCTTGGCAGATGACCGATGAATCGATGACACTTGACCGAAAATCCGGCCGGCGGATCCCCCGATGACAATGACAAACCGGGTCGGTACACTTCGTTTCATCCGTCAACCACACTCAACCGACTGGGTTCACTCTTACCTTCGTTATGGGTACGGCCGCAAAGAGGCGACGAAAGAACAAGGCCAGCAGTGCGGCAGCCGATACAAAGAAAGTTTCTCTTATCACATGTTTACCGTTTGAGCTCGTCGCAGAGATCTTACTCTACTCGACGTCTCCCGTTGACATCCTCTCTCTCTCGCGGACTTGCAAGCATTTCTGCGCGACGCTAGTCGAGAACCCTGTTGCTGCGTTCATTTGGAAACGTGTCAGGGCGCAGACGGTACCGCCAGTTCCCGATCCAACCAAGCTTGGCTTCTCCGAGCCACAGCTGGCTAATTTCATCTATGGTGAGGGGAAGTGCACGGTGTGTTCTCTATCGCGTTTTCACTCTTCTTGAGCTCACTTCCTGTCCTAGATATGTGGCAAAAATACGAACAACATGTATACATCGTTCTCCGCCAGGATACGCCTTTGTGGAAACCCCGACTGCCGTTCCAAACATTGGTCGGTTCGACGGATCCACTTCCGGGTTACCAAACTCACGAAGTTTCACAGCGACAGCCGCCAATACTACCCGTCCTGTATTCCACAACACGCACTGGGGTTGCCCTGGATTGAATGGGTGGACACCCGAAGTGGGGAACCTCCGTCATTTATCTCGGAATATTGCTGACTCGAGGGCAGGACCGTTTCAACATCATTTTGTGATCTCGAATGCCTCGGTAACGATGGATGGGATTTCAACTCACCGGGTAACAGTGGGGGGAGTGTCGGCCGGCATCTACTACGACCGTTGGCAGTTGTTACAAGCTGAAAACGAGTATAACAAAGTCGCACTTCACCCTGCAACCCTTGATGAATACAAACAGGTACTCGACCACATACCTCCGGGAGAAACCCACTAAGCATCTTCTCAGAGGAAACAGGAATGCTTGGGCACACTCCAGGACTGGATGAACGTGAGTGTGTGTAGTGCATCAAGGTTTGGTCTAACTCTATCCTTCAGGGATGCCTGGAACTACACAGGTGGAAATGGGACCGCTGTAGGTTGCAGGGTGTATCCACCACCAACCAAGCTCAGTAAGCCACCTCGGAAAGTTTCACGACGAGTTCTCAAATCTGCTGGAAGAGTCAAGAATTTTGCCTTGGACAAGGGACGGAACAAGGATGACGTTCGAAACACACCGACGATCGTACGATTCCTTCGGGAGAAGTTACTCGATCTCAAGCGGATAACTCGCGATGGTGAGTGAAATCAGATCCTGGAGACGAGGTTGCTCAGTTGCATCTGCAGACCTCGAGACCCTTTGGCCCGAGGTAGAAGCGGATTTGGCTCGGTTTGAAGACCATCGTAAAATCGTCAGGGTCGAAGTTTCCCGCCAGCTCCGCTATCATGAGGTGGGACTGCTCTACCGAGAGCTCGATCATTCCAACTTTGATTGCTTTCCGTCCCTCCCTCAATTCCGGAAGCTTCCAACGTTGCGTACGTTCTACGGTAGCGGTTTGGATGTCGAGAAATCGGGGTGGAGGAACGAGCTCACTGATATTCTTGTCAAAAACGACGTCCAGGAATGGGCGACAAAAACAATTCAGGCGTTCTCAGAGCGCCTCGGCTACCCGAAATGGCCATCCACGGATACCCTTGTCCGCCCCGTCGATTGGATCTCAACTCGATTCACCTGTACCCGATGCTCCAAGTCAGGACCGAAGGCAACGAGAAACAAGAGTCTGACCTTTCGCGAGGCAGCTCATCATTTATGTTTGGTTTCTGAGAAGGGGAATCAGGATCAATGGTCACCAACAAACTTCGTCGCGGACGTCAAGGTATGCCCACCCCGGTTCAAATGTGATTTGGCGCACTCTTACTAAAGAAGCGGAAAGGCGAGCGCCGTCATTACTAAATTCGCGACCGCCATTGGCATAGATGTGCAAGAGAAAACTACAGCAGATTTGGTGGCTATTGCACGACACATCATGTGTCTCTCGTGTTCAGCTCCTATAGTGATGGACTTCAATGCTATGGTGAGCCTGGTTATCCAATCCAATGAACGTCGCCCGAATTTGCGCCATGCGAACCCTACAGATACAACATTCGCATAGGCATGACGATATGCAATTTATGACACTCACAGATGAGGAATTGGTTAATTTTTCGGATTATCCGATTCTCCCTGGCGTCACGACAATGCTTATGAAGACGGACGAGCAAGCAAAGACGTGGAGAAGCAAGGTATATTTTGGATGCAAGCATTGTGTTCCGAATCCGCGTAAGCCCTCGGTTCTGTGGGTGCCAATCCATGTCTTTTACTTGATTTGCATTTAGTCGCCCCCGGAGTGGCCGAACCTAGTCTCAATGGAAAAGCCCCAAAGTCCAAAAAGAAATCGAAGGCGTTTAGTTTTTGTGGGTTACGTTCCCATTTAAAGGAGAAGTGGGTGATACGCCATACTTTGCTAAACTTTTTGGCTCACAAGATCCACAGACACAAAGTGATACAAGTCGCGGATGAGGACGTGTTTGTGTTCGACGAGCATCGTGAGGAATTGGGATTCAAAGACTGATCGTGTCTGCCGCGATCAAATGGTGCTAGCAGATGTCACGCGAGTGTCAACCTGGATATTGCTCAGTTCCTCGATTACGTTCGAGTTCTCAGTACCCTGGCTGTAGAAACCGAACTCGTTCTGGGTTGATATAAAAATGGTGGAATGTCTTCAAACATGCGTGCCCTATCCTCTCCTTGTCCTGATCCAACATGGTGCTTGTCACATCTCTCGCCGCACTTGTTCTACTGTTCTCTCTCTCTAGCTTTTCATCCGCGGTCAAGGTTCAAAAACCTGTCTTGAAGTTGCCTGCGGATGCGGCACAGAACCGTCAGGCCGTCAAGAACATGTTCTTGTACTCTTACAATGCATACAAGTCAGTCCTTCCCTGTGGCGCGACAGCAGCGGAAATCCTCATGGTCATTGCAGAAAGTATGCATGGGGCCATGATGACTTGACTCCAATCAGCAAAAACTTCACTGACGACCATAACGGATGGGGTGTAAGCATCATCGATTCCCTGTCTACGATGGTAAGCGAACTGTTTCCCATTCCCCCGGTATGACCTTTGTTAATAATCTCGTTCCGTAGCATATCATGGGGCTCGATGTTCGTAGTGGAACTCTATGCGTTCCACGCGGTGCTCTTAATTGAATCTATTTCTCAGGACCTCTTCAAAGAGGGTGTAAACTTTACGAGCACGATCGATTTCACCAAGTCACGCACACGCACCAACGATACCACAATCAGGTTCGAATCGCTTGGATCATGATACCACTTGCAAAGGTTGAATATTGAATGGTTACCTGCTGACGTTTAGCATCTTCGAAACGACCATCCGTTACCTCGGCGGTCTACTTAGTGCTTATGAGCTTAGCGACTGCAGATACCCCGTCTTGCTTGCTAAGGCAAAGGAAGTTGCAGATACCATGTCCCTAGCATGGGTTGGGGTAGGTTAGATCGCACAAGTATCCGATTACGGGGTCAATGAAAATGAATCACAGGCCAACGCAATCCCATACGGGCATATGAATGTAGATAAGATCCCTATCGTTGCAACGGTACGTCTTTTACTCACGGGCGCGCTTCTTATTTGCTTACCCGCCTCCCCAGTCGAACATTGCGGAAGCTGGAACTGTGAGCATGCAGATCGCGCAACTGTCAATGTCCTTGGACCGACTGACCCCATTCAGCTCTCGTTGGAGTGGTACACGTTGAGGTTGGATTGAACGAATCCGTTTGAGCTCCGCATTCTGATCTCCCTCCAGTAAACACACGTCCAACCAAACGTACGCCAAGCTTGGCGTGGGCGCAGCGAGACGGATCGCAACTCAGCCCCATCCACTACCAGGTATGAAAGCGTGGCGGCACGAGCGCGAAACTCACCATCAATATGCATAGGACTTGCTGCCCAGGGAATTAACCCAACGAACGGTACACCTGTTGGTGACTACGTCGTATGTTAAACCCTCTTCGGTACTTTTCTGTCTCTCAAACTGTGGAAACGCGCAGACCTGGGGACCAGGAGCGGACAGTTACTTCGAATACCTCATCAAGTATGCACGTTTGACCAACACGGAAGACCCCCTCTGGACGCGAGAATGGGCCACTGCGGTCGATACCTCGATTAAGGTGCTCTCCTCTGTAAGTCCCGGTTGCGTTTCCTTTGTTGTCAGGTGCTCATGGTCTGCAGAGGTCTGGAGTCGGTAACTGGCTGTACTTGGCCGATTGGTATGGGGGTGGAACCAAGAGACTCATCAGTTCAAACTTGGCCTGCTTCCACGCCGGGAACTTCATCTTTTTGAGCATTTCCAAGCATACACTTCCTACATGCAACTGAACTCCCACGGAACGAAGGGCGGAAAGTTACTGGGGAACCAAACAATCGTAGAGTTTGGCATAGAACTGAACGAGGGGTGTTGGAATACTTACGCAAGTTCACCGTAAGTTTCACCTTCAACTCACGTGCAGGGGCGTGCCCACCAGTATTAGCACTGGAATCGGTCCTGAGGTGTTTGCTTGGAAAACTGCCGACGGAAACTTCTCCGCGCCCCCTCCCACTAAGGAGCAGGAGGCATATTACCAGGTGATTCAAACTTGCAACGTTCTGCGCTATATACGCCAGCTTAAAC